>OKWE01000057.1_pt1 | contig 126939 bp, 128 predicted proteins | sample 1607051 | NCBI WGS metagenome assembly OKWE01 (sample SAMN04414079, study PRJEB24778) | human gut metagenome | material: faecal | host: Homo sapiens | reverse complement strand
AAGGCTGGTTCCGTAGCTCAGCTGGATAGAGCAACGCCCTTCTAAGGCGTGGGTCAAGCGTTCGAATCGCTTCGGAATCACAGTTAACATCCGGTAACAGTTAAATGTTATCGGATTTTTCTTTTAAATAGCTGATATTAAACGTTTTACTTTCGCCCCGTTTAACTTTTAATAACCTGCCTGTGTAGGCATATTTGTAGGCATATCCCCTCTACAGGCATAAAATAGGCATATAAAAATGACGGCAATAAGAGTTGTAAGACAAGGCAAAAAAGGCAAAACCGACCGGCTCCCCCTGTATGTGGAATTTTATATCAACCGTGAGAAAATAAGGATAGCGGTAAGGTTAAGTGTCACGTCCAAAGAATGGGACGAGCAAAACGAAGTGATAAAAGGCCGGGACAAAGAGAGTAAAGACAAAAATTTAATCATCTCAAACATCCGGTCACGTGTAAGCGACATATTTGTTCGTGCCCGTCTTAAAAATGAGACGCTGACAAAAGAAAGTTTCTTCCGCCGGTATAACAATCCTTCCGATTTTGGTACCTTCTTTGATTTTGCACGGGTTTACCTCAAACAAATTAGCAAAACAATTTCTTTCGGTACCTGGAAACATCACGTTTCTATCATCAAGAAACTGGAAACATTCGCCCCCGGCCTTGTATTTTCAGAGATTACCCATGAATTTCTCCTGTCTTTCTTTGCATATCTTCGCAAAATAGGTAACAAGGATTCTACGGCATGGCGTAACATGGCTACTATCAAAATATATGTAGGTGCCGCCATACGCGGCGGTTATATGGAACAGGACCCGTTCGCGGCCATAAAGATACGCCGCCCCAAAAGCGAAGTCGTATACCTGACGGAAGAAGAGCTGCTCCGCCTGACCGCCTTGTACCGGTCCGGCCGCCTGGAAGAATGTACCCAGAACGTACTCCGCTTTTTTCTGTTTCTTTGTTTTACTTCTTTGCATATAGGCGATGCAAAAGCATTGCAGATAAACCAGTTCATAGGGAATGAACTACACTACACACGAGGTAAGACCAAAATACCGGTAACTGTACCCTTATCGGACCCGGCACGTTATATTTATGAATATTACCGGGCCGGACGTACAAAAGGTAACTTGTTTATGAACCTTCCCACGGATCAGGATATAAACCGGGTACTGAAAACTATAGCCGGTAAAGTAGGAATAACAAAGGATATCAGTTCAAAGACCGGACGGCATACATTCGCTACCCTGTATTATAAGAAAACACATGATATCGTAACGCTATCCCACCTTTTGGGGCATAGTTCTATAACTATGACAATGGTTTACGCACATGTTCTGGAGGATGAACGCGAAGTGGGAATACACGCCTTTGATGATATGTTATAACCCCAAAAGCGAAAGGGGGAAACGTGTTTTCCGCTTCCACCTTTCGCTTTTCTACTCCAACGTATAAACACTCCAGTCTATAGCCTTTTTAAGTTCCCAGCCTTCCTTTTGTGTCTCCTGTATATGTTTCACGGCACCGGTGTAAAACTCTTGTAGTTGCTGCATACTTGCAAACTCGTAAAACGTCGGGTTGTCTTCTTCCCCGAGCTTGAAAGTAACAGGAAGGTTTTCCCCGCCTGTCTGCAAGGCAAGATCGTACGCCGTCTTATAATTCATCTGGTTCTCCATGGAAAGCCAGACTTTCAGGCCGTTCCATACGTACCCGCTTTCGATCGTGTCGGTTATCTTCCGGTTATACCATTCATTAATAACCGCCTTGATTTCTGCCAGTGCGGGTAGATGATCGAACGTCTCTTCCATGTAACTACGTTGCACTCCTTCTGCTGTCTCTGTTTCCTGGTAATCCCACGTAATACGCCAGATTCCCCGGCGGCGGTTGGTGCATCTTACCGGTTCCGCCTTGCTGTCTGCATAAATTCGTATCATTTCAAGTAAAATGTATAATTATCAATCCTTTTTCACTTACTTCACCTTCGCAATGTGCTTCAAAAGGCAGTTCTCCGTCTCTTGCCGCTGATTCACAAATGAAAAGGGTTTCCTCCAGGCTGGTAAAATACTTCCTCTCCTTGCCGTCGAGTTCCAGCTTTATAACAGTCCGGTTTCCGTTTTTCGTCGGAACATCCTTTTCATAATCAAGTACGATCACATCCTTGTTCATCAGTTCAGGCGACTTGATCCTTGCCCCGGTAAATCGTTTCCGTCCGTCTTTAGGCTTGTACTTGTAGCCCAAATCTTTTAATTTTTTCATTTTCTTTCCTGTTAGTTTATAAAATAAGTTCTTGCAATCGGCATGTTTTGTAAGCCCGTAAAATGAGACGGTCAGCTCCTGCCTACGTTTCCTGCTTTTAACCTTGTGCATCTTGCGGGCGAACTTCTGTTTGTTACGCTTCCTTAACCGCACATGATCCGGGCGGGTTACATATCCCAGGAAGTCGATACCTTCGGTGATCGGGAAAACGGTATCATTACTTTTAATCTCCAGGCGGGCTTTCCTGGCCTGTTCATGAATGATATCCCTAACCTTCCAAAGGTATTTCTTACTACCGGAAAGCACCAGACCGTCGTCACAATACCGGTAATAATGTGCTACTGCCTCCTGATCCTTTAATCGATGATCCAGGTAAATAGACAGAAGCAAATTACAAAGCCCCTGTGATGATCTTAACCCGATACTTACGCCTTTAGGCATCATGCGGATGCACTCTTCCAGGATTCCGATCAATATTTTATCCTTGAACATCTTTTTCACTGCATCCAGTAAAACGTCCTGGTCTACGCTCTCATAGAATTTCGTTATATCGAACTGGTACCCGAACAGGGTTCCTTCGGGATCAGCCTTTATATCTTTAACGATATACTGTAAAAGGTCATGTGTTCCCCTTTTTTTAATGGATGCGAAAGTAGTCCGGATAAAACGTACTTTCAAATGCCGGTCCACCACATTCATAACGGCGTTAAGAACGATCCTGTCTTCCAGGGAAACCGATTGTACGGTCCTTACTTTCGGCCCGTCGTCTACGGTCATCTCCCGATATCCTCCGAGCTTGAACCGCCCACTTTTGATCCGCTTTCTGATCCTCTCTACCGCCTTCGGGACATCCGCCAGTATTCTACGCCCGGCAAAGCTGCGCTTTCGTCTTCTTTTGCGCAATACCGTTTTTATGGCGTCCTCTATATTGGAGTCCTCGACAATCTCTTCTATAATATTATCTTCTCTCCACATGATAATTAAATCAGCCTTCAATTCCCCGGGCCGGGCTTCTTCGAAAAAAAGTTCCTACCAAACCCCATTGCCCTGCGCTTTATTTTTCCCCTTTCCAGCCGTAAACGGCTGCTGTTGGCGAGGCTCATTCCTCTTGGCTCCACGCCGGGGACACGTCCCCACTGTTGTACGCCAATCTTTAAGGCTTATGCGCTTTTTCTTTATTCTAATTGTTTGCAAGGCGAACACCGATGTTCGCGTTCGTGTTCGATGAATCGTTATTCGCGTTCGCATACGAAACACCGCCCAACGCGTTCGCGTTGTTGTTCGACCGATACACCACACGAGTGTATATGAGGAAATCCGCCTTTGTACTTTTCGGAAGTACCGGCGCCCGTCTTACTTTCCGGACGCCCGCGCTACCCGCACAACGCTTTACGTTGCTGTTTTTTATCTTAATCAGCCTGATTTATGGCTTTAAAGGCCGCGACGCTGCCCGCCCAGCGTATGATGCCCCTGAAGGCAAGGCGAACACCGATGTTCGCGCCCGTGTTCGATGAATCGTTATTCGCGCCCGCACACGAAACACCGCCCAACGCGCTCGCGCCGCTGACCGACCGAACCACCACACGAGAAAGCCCGGTACCCACATAGAACCTGTCGAACCAATGTGAAGAAGTGGAACCGCCTTCTTTGGCTGCAATCAAATCCATATACCGGCCCCAAACCATGTGGGTAGGATAAATATCCGCATTATAAACAGTAATTCCCTGTACAATACGTTCCGTCCCGTCCGGCATGGTAATAAACCACCTTCCGTCCACTGCTGTCTTGTTTACCGTGACATATTGCAACCATTCCGACTTGTTTCCCTGGAAATTCTCATACCCCAGTACATTGACGGACTGATAATTTACACCGTCCCGGTAAGCACCTTCCGCCTGTGGATTGGAACCGCCTTTTTCCTTATAATAAGAAACCGTATCACGCATCCCCAGCGCATTTGTAAGGCCCGTCACTTTCTGGTAATTGCCTGTTCCATATCCGCAAACTCCCTGCGAATCGGTATTACCGTACTTAAAGAAATGCAGATTACCCGCATCCTTGTGCATTTCCCAGTCAAACAGCTGGAAACCTTTGCCCCGGTTCTGGGCGTATTTGACTGCCTGGCTCTGTGAAATGGTTGCCACACTTGAAACACCACTGACAGAACGCAACACATCATCAATCAGGTAGGCTTCATAAGCACCGCCCAGACATTCCGTATGCTCTACCCAGTCCGGCTCGATCGCTTCCACACTTTCCGACGTTGTAAGTAAAACGAAATCGAAGGTCGCCGAATTAAGGAAGGTAAAGGCCAGTTTCGTAGCCCCTGCGGGAACGGCACAAAACAGGTACATACCATTGATAAAACCATTTGCGTTTGAAACGCTGATCCGACTTACTATCTTGCCCGTATCATCTATAAATACAGCCCCGTAAAGAGTGGAAGCCAGACCGGGAAAACGAACCTGCTTGTAATCCCGGACGTCCACCAGGGCGAACGATCCGGATTCGTATTCATTCTTCGCCTCTTCAATGGTCGTATAATCCGTATTCTTACGAATCCCGATCCCCTCCGTTACATCCAGCTCTTCGCGGGTAAATTTTACACTGGTATACCCTGCCGCTGCCGGCGCATCCTCATTGCTTGAAATAAAACCGTAAAGACATTGGTTCAGCACGTCCGTTACTCCCTTGTACCAGTAATGAGGCTCATATACGTAAACTTCGCCTTCCGATCCGGTTAATACTGCATCCGTGGCGTTTTCCACGCTGTCACTATCGGCGTATTTGTTCCGGCTTTCATCATGAAGCGGATAACAGGTCATTTCACCCTCCGCCGTCTTTTTGGCCAGAACGCAATGCCTTTTCGCCAGCACTTCCAGGATATGGGAAGACGGGGTAAATTCCGTACTATAATCATATCCGGTGGAGTTATCCAGGTTTGTAATCTTTTCCCCGTCCTCTACCGTCTGGTCTATTTTTATGCAGACAAACTGCGGCTGAATGATATTCAGTTCCGGGAAATGAGCACAGGTGGCGGCATACTCTTCGTCCGACATGGACTGGGTAAGCCGGTACGTACCTACCAGGCGGCACGTCTGCACGTTTCCCCCGTCTTCATCAACGCCGCCCATTGTCATAAGCCCGCGAAGCAAACTTCCGTCCCCGTCCATATCTATACCGGTAATTCGTAGGTAGTTGGTCGCACTGCATTGCTGTAACAACGTGTTCCAGTCGATCAGGCTACAGTTATCAATCACAAGGCGTGTGATATTTGCCGTGCCTTCCAGTTGCAGCCCTTCATTGGTTAATTTGTTCAGGTACCGGAGTTCCAGCGTCTGCAAAGTTTCGGGAAGGACGCAAACGGCCAGAGGCGCACCGCCGGCGAATGTCACACCGGTAAGGGATGTATCACCGGCCAGAAAGGTTTCAAGTTTGGTGTTGCTTGAAAGGTCCATACCGGTAAAGGAAGAGGATTTAAGCCCGGATATGTCGAGTTGTCGAAGGTTACGGCAATTACCCACCAGAAGGGCGTTAAGTGTAATCTGTCCGGCCTCACAGCTGACATTCAGTTCACGCAGGGCCGTACAGTTGTTCAGGTTCAACGTGCCGACAATGGCGTGGGCTACATCCGTCAGGTCAAGCCCGCGAATACGGCTTGCACCGTAGAAATATTGCGGATCGTTTACTATTAAATCCGTGTCCATTGTCAGTTCCACCACACTACCGGCCGTTTCTGCAAGTACCGCGCTTTGGTGCGGTGTTCCGGACGTGTACCCGTACCCGTAATAGTACCGTTCAGAGGCTGTAATCCGAACTTTCCGATTATCGCTGCCGAACTTGTACCCGAAATAAGCCGCGAAGCTGTCACGGCGGTAAGTACCGGCCACATACTGACTATCTAGAAGGGCGAAACGGTTTTGAATGGTATAAGTACGGTGTGCGTAACGGCTGCCCTGCAAGGCATACAGATAATTATAATAACTGGTTCCGCTGCTGGTTGTCACACCTTCGGTAAGCGGAAGGATGTATTTATACTCCGAATCCTTGTTATAAATCCGCTCGCACCAGTTGCCCATTTGTTCCTCGTTAAATACTTGCAGGACATATTCAAGGCTCATATTGCTACGCAAGGTTTCCGCCACTTCACGCAATTTGTCCGGACAAGACCGTACCAGTTCCCATAAAACGGAATCATGGCCGGCAAAAGCATAACTGCCGATACTATCGTCAAAACTTTCATGGGTAATGGTATATTCGTATTTCAGTACCGAATCGTTACGCACTCCGAGCAACGTATCCATATCATAAGGAAGGAAATACCAGATCAGGCCGTCCCAGGTCGCCAGCATCATATTTTTTGTCCGGTTATCCACGGCCATAAAGTAATCGGTAATCAGATACCAAGCAAACGGACTGTCATTACCGAAATACTGGTTATACTCCTCCAAGAACTTGGAGGGATCGTCTTTACATGAATCAATCCAGTTCCAAATCCTTATAACTGCTGCCTTATCTTCCTCGTGTGCATCCGCCCAGGTAGTATCCGCCTTGAAACGAAATTCCAGCGCATCATCAAAAGAAGACATGTCGGTAGTCCCGAACAAACAAAGGGCCTCGGAGTTATTCAAGAACTCCAGGCAGATACATTTGTTACGTTGCCCGCTCAAAGCCGCTTCGTCGTTGAATCCTTCAATTCCTTCAAAACCGTAAATGATCTCACTTCCCGACTTCTCATTATTGAAATTGTATTTTCCCAGATAAGTATTCGCACCGGTGCCGTCGTTGTCATAAAACAGGTCCATAGGGAAACCGTCTACGCCTATACGTACGTCATATTCCCCCTTATATGCAGCCTGCGGCGGTGTCAGCCACCCGCACTTCTTCCAAACGTCGTTCACAATACGCACCGCACCGGTATTATGTGTACCGGAAGAATCGGAAAAGTCCGCTTTCAGACAGAATATACTGATCGGCCGTGCCCCCGGTTTGAAACAGTATTTCAGGGACGGCACATCCACGCCGTTAACTTCCAGCGTGGTACCGTATTTGTCGCTGCGGTCAAAATATAACCGGTAGTTCTTACGCGGATAAGTGGTGGATGACGTACCCTGTATTCTTAGACCGACATTCCTTGCTACAAAATCATACTCCTTACCGTACGGGCTATAAAAATAGACATCGACCGGAACCTCGAATTTCTTGTTATTGGTAGCGTTGACAAGGTTCACGTCACCGACGATCCGCATAACCGCCTTTCCCTGGGCGCGTAGCTTGTCTATGTCGATATCCGTACCGTTGTCCCCCGTAACATCGTTCCTTTCAAATAACAGGACCATTTCGTCCGACGTAGTCCGGTCTACCATGTAATTGTTCAATTCTTCATCATCCGTAAGCGCACGGTTGTAAATACGGAAATTCCTGATCTCCACATCCGCCGTATCACTGAACAAACGGATGTTCACCGGTTCCGCCTGCAGTAGTCCTTCGGTAGCCCCATACTGCACTGCTCCGGAACGTATGCCGTTTACATAAAGTTCCAGTAACCGGTTGCCGGCTTTATTTCCTATAACAAAGGCTATTTTCAGGTTCATGTCGCTTGCAAACTTCGTGCCTACTTCCGTACCGCCGGAAACGCGCATAAGAGCCTGCTCCGTTGTCATCTGGAAACCGATATCACCGGCCATACAGTCCAGTATCACCCCCTGCCGGTCCGTTACCGACGAACAAAGAATTTCCATTTCGTAGGTAGCCCCGGTAGTGGTTGCATCCGTGGAGAACGGCCGGTACCCTATTTCAATCTTCGCGCCTCCCGTAAGTTTCAGGGCGTCACCCGTCCAGCCGTTACTGTTCCAATCGAAACCCGCAAACGTCGTATGTATGTCGCCATAATCCCAGGCTCCCGGATCGGATTCACTGTTACTCCGCCCGGCTGCCGAAAGTTTCAGTACAAGCCCGGCGGTAGTTTCCTGCAAGTCGATACCGCTTTCGCTCACGTCGATATAAAACGGGTATTCCGTGGCTCCCGTCTTAAATTTCATATTGATCTCGCCCTGCTCCGTAAAACGGTTGGTATATGTCTGCGTAGTACGGGCCACACTGACAGACTGCGTTTTCACCCCGTCCCGGTAAACGTCCATTTGGGCCGGCGTCGCATCGGGATCATAAGCCACAAAGTCAAATTTCACCTGTTCATACTGCCCCGCTTCCAGGCGCGGAACAAGATGATCCTCCGTAAAAATACGACCGTCCGGGAAACTTATCATCGTGCCGATGAACGGTGCCGTTCCTCCGGATTTCAGGATGTCGATGTAGATACTTTCAGACTTTAACACGAGATCGGCGGAAGCCTCCATTTCGGCAACCATTTGAACAGTATTCCGGCCGGTCACAAGCGAAGAGGGGGACAAACTGAAACTGCCGTTTGTCGTTCCCGATCTTGTAATGGTATGCGCGTTCTGTTGCTGGCCGTTCAGATAAAGCGTGACGACCTTTGTTCCGGAACCGCTGACGGCATAAGGGATATTAATCGTGTCGGCCAGAGTATAACCGCCTGCGGCTATGGCCCCGGCCAGATTGTAAGAGCTGGTAAGGGAAAGGCTGACAACCTTCACGGATGTATACGCCTGCCGGGTCTGTTTCTTGCCGGTAGTCGGATCGGTTGTGGTTGCCACTACGTAAATATCGGTATTCCCTACAAGCAAGTAACTTGAAAGGTCCAGTTCGTAACTGCCTTTGGAAACATCGCTGACCGTCTGGGAATACATGGTAGTTGTTCCACGCCTGATCGTAACGGTGATATCTGCCTTTTGCCCGGTAGATTCCCCCTTTTCGTCCCCCGTGGTGTACTGGTGATCGTACGTATAAGTAAGACGGGCGTTTCCGCCTTCCTTTATGATCGCATTATCTACAGCCGCATTTAAGACAATTTTAGTAGCCACCGTTTCGCCGGAACCTCCACCGGAACCGGCCGGGATATCCACGGCGGTAATTTCCGCTCCGCTTTTGTTCTGGAAAGACAGACGGACGGATGTTTCATCCTCGCTTACCTCCGCATTTACATTGAACAGCGTGGAAGCGTCCACTTCGTTAAAACGGGCTGTTACTACCTTGTTTTCTACCGGATTGGTGGAATCTAAAGACAAAGTTTCGTCCACTTCCAGGATATCCACGTTCACATTCACATTACCTGCTGCGTCCGGCGTCTGTTTCTCGCCGTTTACCGTTACGCTCTTTACCGTTCCTTTGCCGCCGAACTCTTCCCAGCTCGCCTCCTGGTCCCAGACATCCAGGGCGGTTCCGGTAAACTGGAACGTTTCCCATTTGCCGAGCGATGTTTCAAAAGTGATAACACGCCCCCGGCCGCGCCACTTCTCCGGTACTGCGGCAATGGCGGAAGCCAGGGTATAGAAACCTTCCGTAAGCGGCACACTACCGGTTACGTTATAGGTATTCCCGCCGCCCGAACCGCCGCTGCCGAAATCCTCCCATTTTTCGACATTCTCAAAATCCGTGTCCGGATTGCCTTTAAATTGTTTCGTCACCCAGCCGTCGGCAGTAAGGAAAGAAAGGATCACCCCGTTTTTTCGGACATCGTCAATCTTCCCCGCTGTTTTCAATGCTGCAAACACCCCCGACAGATCACTATAAACGCTGCCGGCATTCAAAAGGTTGTTTACATTGGTAAAGGTGGAAGACAGACGCCCGGAAGTTTCCTGCAACTTCTGTTTCATTTCGTCACGGTCTATCTGCAACGTGCTTATGTCCTCGGAACAACTGCTAATATCCTGGGACAGACTTTTCAGCTTTCCCCAAAGGGAACCGTCTTCACTCTCCGAACCGTCTTCACTGCCGATACGGGCGTTGATATCAGCCAGCAATGCGGCCAGCGAATCACTATCTTTAAGCCCGTTCAGAAAATTAAGAATTTCGTTAAAGTTGTCGATTGCCTGGGAAGCGTTGTCACCGACAAGCCGGTCGATACGTAGAGAAACGGCGTCGATAGCCTTCTGCAATGCTGCATCGGCGGCAATGCGTGCGGCTTCCTCTTCCAAGACTTCCTCACCCTGGGAAACCTTTTTCAGGTTCACGTTTAAAAAGTCAAGAACCGCCGCTACCATTTGGTTAGTAACGCTTTCCGCGTCCTCCGCGGTTTCAATGACTATAATAAGATCATCGATATACTCCTGTGTTGCCATATAGATACATTAGTTAAATTGTTTGCTGAACTCTTTGGAATGAACGCTCGGTTTCCGGTAGCCGCTTTCCGTGATTTCTCCCGTCCAGTTGGACTCCTTCTCGGCAAACGTGAGCTTTAACGTCACGTTCTGCGGCGCGTCAGGGCGGACACGATAAGAAAACTCTTCCGCCGAAGGAATTACCTTGATCTCTTCCTGACCGTAACCAGACAGGTAGACATCATCGGAGGAAAGCAGGTCAAGAAGAAAGCGTATTTCCTGCGGGCGTTTGAATCCCGTCTTAATCGTTACGGCCTCCTGTATCTCCGTCCGTATGCGATCCGAATAATAATCATCGGTAATTTCATCGTAACGCCGGAAAACAGCGTCTTCGTCTTCATCCATGCCGGGAGTTACGCTCGCCTCGCCTTCCAGGGAAAACACCTCGTAAACCCCGTAACTGTTCAGGAACCGGAGCCGGTAACGCTCGCGGACCGTCGGGCTTTGCTCGATCCCGATCCGGAGAGCGAACATATCACCGCTATACACGTCAAAAAGGTTGGCCAGTACCCCGTAATCGGTAAAGAATTTAAGTCTTACGGCCTCCAAGTTCAAAGCGCAAAAGTTCTCCACCCGGCCTGGCACTGCAAGGCTTTGACCGGTAAGAAGTTCCGTTATTTTCAGCTCATGTTCCGGATAAATGAAACAGAGCGGGTAAAGTTCCGTCTCGCGCATCGTTATACGCCAGTCATTGCTCCGGGTGGTAAAGAAGAAATTGCAAGATTCATTCAAAAACTTCAAAGAAAAGATATTATTACCCTCTTCATGCAGTTTCTTGAAAGACCGTTTGCCGATACCTCCACGCCAGGCGGCTAAAACCAGGGTTGCTGTTTCCGCTTCTTCATTCTGCATGATAATCATGATAGTAGCCTTGTTATAGCAGCCGGAAGAAAGGCTTATCAATATATCACTACTTCCACTTAAAACGGGGATATCCTCAAACACTGTTTCCAGAACCTCGGCAATATTTACCTTGAAACTTCCGTTACCGTTGCCGGTAAATAAAGACCTCCGGTATTCAAAGTTTAAACAGTGCATAATATTATACGTCACCATAGAAGTAGTTTCTACCGAAAGATAAACAGGGTTTCCGGTAAAGGCGTTTTCCGTCGGATCAATACTTGCTATCAAACTCATAATTTAAAGGTGTTAACGATGAATATTCCGTTAAACTCACTCTTATTTTCAAGCCCGGAAAGGAAGCGGTCGCGCTGATCCGTGGCAGACGTCAGGAACTTGTAAAAGTCCGTGAGCTTCCCCGAATGATTTTCCCTCCAAAGCTTATAAAGCTCCGTCACCTGTAAAGACGACGGGGCAAGTACGATGTTATTCTGCTTTTCCATGGTGCAAAAGTTGGGTTTATGAAAAGAAGAGTAAAGGACGGGGATTAACCGGAATATATAACGGAGATGAACTCCCCTATATACGAAAGGGTAAATGTTTCATTATAAGTTCCGGTAGTTGCCTCCGGATCATTCTGTATATAATTTATATTCACTCTTAACTGGAACTGGTAATCCCTCGTCAGCGTATCATTTTCAGAGGTAGGCGGATTTTCTATTATATAATCATCCGTCTCAGGATTTGTAAAACCGTCCGTTATGGTCCAATAGCGTTCATTCTCAATAGTAAAGCCTAAACCTTTCAAGTAGTTCAATACCTCCTGCTTTTTATTCTCTTGCACTTCCGCCTGGGTATTACGAACCAGTTTCCAGACATATAAAGTACTACCGAAATCTTTAATAAAATGTTCTTCATCAAGATTATAGGGAGCTATTAACCGGAGTGTTCTTAATGTCAGATCGACAGGTACAATCTTATTTGCCGGAAGCGAATAAGAAAGTCCGTCAAAAAGCAAATATTGTCCCCGCAGGGCTACAGGTGTCAATATATCCATGCTCATAAGTTGGTGGACTGGTAACAGGGTATTTGCTTCTACCTGGTTGAAAGAGTGTCTTATTATGGCATCGTATTTTTTCCAGAAGTTTATAAACAGGCCGTTCTTATATTGAAATAAAAGCGATATCGTATGTTTACTTCCGTCTTTTAATACGACTTCCTCACCCTCGGCAATATAAGGCAACACAGAACCGAAAGGATATTTACTATTCTGTGAGGATGTAAACGCAAACACGAAGGATAACGGTGTTTCCACTTTCTCCGAATCTTCATCATCATTATTGGAGGATGTCTTAAGATACGTGTAACGGTGTACGTAATCGGCCAGATATTGAGGGGAAAGAATATCATTCGGGGCAAAATCCATTGGAACGCATTCGTCGTCGCTGGTTAATTCGTTATCTTCAATACTGTCGCTTTTCCGGTCCCAGGAAAAGAAACTCGATGAAGAATAAGTAAGACGCTTGTTGTCTTCATCCCATTTGAACCAGCGCCCCGTTGTTTCCTCATAATTAAGGTGTATCACCCTTTGGGAAACGTCAACTCTCGCCAAGCGGGCCACTTCCTGATCCTTTAAGTAGTCTTCAAACCGTTCAACAGAGGGGGTCGCACCGGTAAAGGAAGTTTTGGCCGATAACTTCATTTGCCGGGCCGTTTCATAAGTTATTAAAGGTTCGTCTGTCAGGTTACGGGATAAATCAATGTCCGGAACATCATCCACAATATCCCGGATCAGTCTTAAAGTGGCCGTTTTCGTATCGGAAGAAACATTATAAACCAGTCCGAAACGTACATACAGGGCGTTTAAAAAGTCCTCTACCGTACAATCCGGCATTAAATCAGCGTAAGAAAGCTTTCCTTTAACACAACAGTCGGCCGCATTATTCAAGATTACCAGATTATAAAGTTGTTTATCCGTCTTAAAAGGATTTTCGATTATGGTATATCCAAATTCAGAAAAAACAAGTTCCAGCACACGCCATACATATAAAAAGGCCGTTACGCCGTAACCTTCCGGAAGTGTTACGGCAGTTGGAGTTCCATTTACTAAGAAAGTTTCCGTTCTTGCCTGATAACGTAACCGATAAACTTTACTTCCTTCTGAAACAGGCGTGATATAATTCAGGTATTTGGGGTAAGACTGGTTATCTTTCGAATCGTTACCGGTCATAATCTGGAATACGGCATAATCAGTCTGATAACCTCCTAATACTTGTTGCAAATGCGCACAAAGAGAATTAACGCTGCTATATTCCTTCACTGGTAATGTAATAGCATTTAGTTTCTTTGCTTTCCAGGCATTGTAGGCTTCCGAATTGTCAAAACCGATGTTAAGGGTAATGCCTTCTTTTTTACCGGCGGAAACGATATTTATCTTCCCGGTACGTTTATATACCCCGTCCAGTACCGTACATGCCTGATCTTCATTCATCGGCTTTATACCCATATCGAGACGGTGGGCAAAGCCGATTATTTTAGCATTGTTGCCGGTACATGGAACCGTAACCGGTACGGTTTGTGATCCCCGGTCGTTCATGACGGGGGATTTCTCGTCAATCTGTACGGTAAAGTCACCTCCTAAATCCAGATAACCTTTGTTCGTCTTAATCTTTAGCATAATGATTACTTATTTTCCGCGTGTAAAGGTGTCGCGGGCGTTATCTATAGTTTCTTTAGCCTTCTCCAAATCTTGGTAAACGATATAGGCCTTTATCAATTTGATAGCCTCACAGGAGGCGCGCAGCTCCTTTGCCGCTTTCAGGAACTCCCGGTAGGAAGAACCCCCTGCAGAAGAGGTAACGTAACCGCCTTCCGCATATTCACCCGGATTCTGTGGCAACGGGTTCGCATTGGTACGCTGCCGCCTGATCGCTTCGATAGTGCTAACAGCGTCGATTACTTTAGGATTATTCATTTCCGGCTGTGGTACCACATATTCCCCCTTATGAACCACGCCGGCCACTTCATAACGTCCGCCGGGACCGGTGTAACCGCCTTCATAATACCCACCACCGGAAGAACCGGAAACAACACGTTCAGCCGTGGCGGTCTTGCTGCCGGTGGTATTACTTACAGACATGTTTTTAATTTTGTCCCGTTCTGCTTTAGCCGCTGCAAGTTGGGCGGCACCAGTGGCCGCAAGCATTGCCGCAGCAACGGCTCCGGCAATCGGTCCAAGATCGGCGGTCGCCTTCATAATCGAAACGGCCGTATCTGCTATGATTTGGGAACACTTGATAGCAAAATTTACATCCGCATACTTCTTTTGAATCTCCAGTTTCTTATTTTCCTTCTCTTCTTCCAGGGCGGCGGTATCTTCCCCGTTGTTCTCGGCTTCCTGTATGAGAACATCGTATTTTGCTTCCACCTGGTCGATTTCTGCCTGCTGCATGGATTCCACCACGGAAGAAGCAAGACCGGAATAAAAGTCAAAGTATTTTTTAGCATGTTGTATTCCCAGTTGCAGCCTTTTTTTCTGATATGTCTTTTCGTCAATCAGCCCCTGGGCGTGCATATTTTCCAACATTGCCAGTTCGTGGTCGTACTCCTGGCTCCAAGATGTCCCGATTTCCGCCTGTATCTGGTAAAGATCATTCTGGTACTGGAAATCCAGCTGTTTTATCGCCTGTTGTTTCGCCTTCTCCAGCTCCACGGTAGAAAGACCGGCGGCCTTTGCTATGGCAATGGCGGCATCGTATTTGGCTTTTACCGCCTTTACCTCCTTATCGTACCGTTCTTTCATCCCTTCGGTCCCGGATTTGTCGGATGTCAGCAACTCCACCATTTGCGCGATAGCCACCCGATCATGCAATAACTTCATTTCAGACTCACGCACGGCGTCGGCCGCTTCCGTCGCTGTTTCTATACGTTTCTGTTTGCCGGTAATTTCCAAAGCGGCAATATCATTCTGGTAAGTACGGTTTATCTCCAGAAGTTCTGCGGCGTGCTCCGCTTCAACTTCCAGCATATAGGCGTCGGCGGCTTCCTGCGAGATACTTTGGTTTAATACCGCTTTTTCCATGGTGTCCTTCTGGACATTGTAATAGGCGGTTTCAATCTTTAACCGTTCATCCCGTTTCTCCTGTACCAGTTTTATACGGGCGTCCTCCTGCTTGCCGGTTTCCGTAAAAATGGCCGTCTGTGCTTCCGTTTCGAGCTTGTGGATTTCATCGAGTAACTTCTTCTTTTGGGCCGGCGTTTTTGCTTCCAGCTTCTGGAGGGCGTCGAGACGTTCCCGGTAATAGCGAAGGTTTTCCGCCGTCCCTTCGAGAATGTATTGGGCTTCCGTCTTATTTTCCTTCTCCCGGTTCTGTTTGATTAGAAGCATACGTTTTTCGTGCTCGATCTCCAGAGGTTTTAATGTGGCATCCGTTTCCGTATTTTTATACTCCCCGGCTTCCGCTTTCTTTTTGATCTTCCCCAGTTCGTTTAAACGTTTTATTTCGGCGTCGATACGTTCTATTTCCTTGTTTTTCTTGGCAATATTCGCTTCGCTGTCTTCCGCCCATTGCTCCTGAACCTTTTTCTTTTCGGCCTCCAGTTTCTTTATAAGGGATGTTTCAGTATTTATATTTTCTTTATTGGTTCCGGTTAATGAAGTGGCCGTCGCCTCTGTTTTTAAGATATCATTATTGATCTGGGCGATTGCTGATTCTATACCGGCCAAATCCTTCTGTGTTGTCTGTAGGGCTTTCAACTGGTTAGCCTCTTTTTCCGTACCAAATAAACGGCTTATTTTAGCGGTAAGACTGTTCCGGTTATATCCTGACAATGTATTTTGCTGACGGGTGTCCCAGTAAGCGTCGCTTTGCTCTGATTCCTGGCTTTCAAGATTCCTTTTTTTCTTGTACAATTCTTCCAGTTCCTCCTGGTAAGCTTTCAACTTGATTTGTTTTTCCAAGGAAACTAAATATTGATCTATAGCCTCCTTGTTGTTGTTTATGAGCCTGCCTTCTTCATTCAATTCCGCATTATAATCCGGTATCAGTTCTTTTAATTCCGCAAGCCTTTGTTTACGGGTGTAGTTGGAAAGGTTCTCATCATTGATAGCAGCTACAAGAGTTTTTATTTTTGCTTCCTGGCTGGCATATTCTTCATTCACTTTCTTTACGACTTCCTGGTGGGCCTTCATCGCTGCCGAAGCCTGTTCCGTCTTCTTTGCAAGCTGGTAGATAGCAACACCGACTGCCACGAGTAACGCGAGCAGGGCCGTATATGGATTCTTCAAAAGTTCGATCCTCATTAACCGAAGTGCAGCGGTACATCTGGTAGTATTCTTGTGTAATAGCGCCTGGGCTGCCGCATAAGTCAGAGTAGCCGCCCGGCTGATATAAAGCTGTACGGCGTGCGCTTTCTCTGCAACGACCGAAGCAAGGGTCGCCGTTTTAAAACGGGCGTGCCACATGGTAGCGATTTTCACTCCTCCATAGTAAGAAACCAAATAAGCGGTAACGGTATAAGTGACAACACCCCATTTATTAAACATGTCGATCATACCACCCACACCTTCCACCATAAGCGTAACGAGGTCTATTAAATCCCGGAGAATACCCTTCGATTCATAGAAACGTAAAACTACCCCTTCGATAGTTGAACTTAGCCGGTTTAATGCACCCTGTACATTATCACCCATTTCCTCCGCCATAGCGTTAAATCCCTCTTCGGCTCCGGTTACTGCATCACGGAGATTTAAAACGGTATCAGTACCATTTAAAAAGGTATTAAATGCGGCAACCGAACGTTTATCCGTTAAATCCAGTGCCTTATTAAGGTCTATTCCTTCACTGTTTAATTTTTTAAGTCCTTTTACCAGGTCTTCCAGATTATCCACCGGACCACCGAGAGCAAGTGCGAGTTTGCCGCTACCGTCAGCCAGGTTAAGCAAAATATTACGTGTTGCCGTCGCTGCCGATGAAGCGTCGAAACCGCTGTTTGCCAAAGCACCCAAAAGGGCGGTCGTTTCCTCGATCGTGAACCCGAAAGAATTAGCAACCGGCCCAACAATAGACATTGCCGTATTTAAGTACTCGAAACTTAAAGCGGATGCGTTACATCCCATAGTCATAGTAGAAACAGCCCGTTCCGTATCTTCCGCATCAAGGTTGAAAATACGCAATGTTGCACCGGCAAGCGTAGCAGCCGAGGCAAGGTCCGTATCCACCGCCTTAGCGAATTTCAGCACGGAAGGCGTCATCGCTTTAATATCCTCTTTGAAAAATCCCAGCTTGGCAAGCTCTATCTGAAGTGCCGTTACCTGTGCGGCCGTATAAGAAGTAGTGGCACCCAGCCGGCGCGCTTCATCCGTTAAATCCTTAATACTCTTTTTCGTGGTTCCCAGGATAGCGGCCAAAGTACTGTTTTTCTTCTCGAACTCTATAATAGTACTGATCGCATCCCTTAGCCCGCCGACAATCTGCCCGGTTATCATTGCGCCGATAGTGACAAACACACCGGCCAGAACCGTTTTTATCTTATTCAAGGAAAGAAGGGAACCGCCGAAACCTTCCGCTTTTTTCGTAACCTGCCCGTATGCTTTCTCAACTTCTTTCAGTTCCTTCTCCAGGGCGGCATATTTTTCCGGCTGCAAAGACTTCACCGTATCGCGAAGTTCTTTCCGCAAGGCGTTTGCCTTCCTTGCCAACTGGTTGGCACTCATGGTGGTTTTATCCAGCCGTTTCTCACATTCAGCAATCTTCTTGTTATTCTCGCCGATCGTCTTATTATTTTCTTTCAGTTGATCATCAAGCCTTTTCCACTGTTTACCGCCAGCTTTCCCGGTGGCTATTAAATCGGTCATAGACTTTTTTATCTCCTTATTGCTATCCCGGAGCTCTTTGTTCTTTTCCGAAAGATTATGTATTTCTTTCTGTGCGTCGGAAGCGTTCAGAGTTAACACCCATTCGATATAGTCAGGTTTTAATTTTGCCATACAACTTAAATTTTATAAGGCAAAATTATCCTGGTGCAAAATGGCGGAAAAGGACACAAAAAAAGCCCGTAGAACCATTCTACAGGCTTATTATACTAAGAAGAAAGTATTTTATCTCTTAAAGGTAAAATCCGAAGGATCAAAACATTCTTTATCCTTAATTGTTGCCCGATCTATCATCCGGCAAACGTACCAGGTTAGAGGAACTGATATAAGCGGCGTCACGGTAAAGGAAAGAAAGGCAAAAGCAAGCCACCCGGATAAAGTAGCCGGTTTATGCTTACATCCTACGAAAAAAGCTATTACCAGGAAAAAGCCGATAAGAAAGAAAATATCTTCATACGTTATATTCATAGCGTCTTAATTTTATACGGTTATACCAATCTCATACAAAAATTCCGGTGCAAAGTTCGCACCGTTCGCCCATTCGATTGTTACACGAGTTAAACCATATTGAATAAATTTATCATCATCCAATAATTCTCCGAAAATCTCACCCATAAGATAAGGTTTTAAATCCACTTTCTTCTTACATCCGTCACTGAAAGTTATAGCAAGTTTATAAGCCTTGATATAATCCACATCGATAACCCGTAACATGGAAGTCTTTTTATATTGCCGCGATCAATTCTTTCCCTATATTTTTAATAGTATCTAATATAAGGTTTACGCGCTCCTGTGAAGGTTTCTTTGTTCCGCTTATATATTGGGCAAATAAACTTTGTGATATTCCCAGCCGTCGAGCGATTGCAGATGCATTAAGTTCCGGATGTGCTATAAATAAATCATACAACACATTATTTTGTTTTTTTATAAAAAAACCCTCAAAACTCAAATCTTCATCAAGTTCCGGCCAATATATCCCATAAGGAGTTACTTCATAATTACCCCTTTGTTCCGGAGTAGCCCATTTTAACCTCTGGAAATCGGCAAATTTTTCACTTGCTTCCTTACCGTCGGAAGTACGTATACATATAGCTGTATCAGTAAGCCACACTTTATCCACTTTAATAATATCTTCCATAACTACACTATTTTACACCATTAAAAAATTTATTCCAATGTTCTGCTATAATCTCCTGATTTTCTTCTATAACAGATTCCACGAGCTTTAATTCTGACGCTTTCAATCCGTTATTCTCAACTAACTTCACGGGAAATATTGTAAATTTAGCTTTAGCATTTCCCTTAACTACATGTACATGTATAGGTTCATGATCATTAGAATAAAACATGAATCGAAAACCGAATAAAATAAATATTGTTGGCATTATACTTTGTCTTTTAATTACTGATACAAAGATAGGTAATAAAATCATTACCTCCAAATATTTAGGTATTAATTTTATTACCTATTTTAGGGAACTGGCAAACATTTCCTTTACCCTTTCCCTTACATAATCCTGATATTCATATTTGATTTTCCCGAGCGTATCATGATACAGAATCCCGTATATCTGTCGGTTATAAATCTGGTAATTACCGTGTTTCTTCATATCCAGAAAGCGGGTATATAATGGAAGGTTAGAACGTGCGATTACTCCTTCGCCGTCTGGAACGACCGAATAATTCGGGTTCTGTAGTGCGGCCATTAATGCGCCGGATCGCCCTTGTATGATCTCCCCGGTTCCCTGTACTTTCTTACGCGCACGGCCTTTCTGATAAATCCGTTTGGTAGCGATATCCAGTTGGGCTTGAAATATGTCCTGTATTCCACGCCCGATCCGGTCGGTAAAAAAATCCGTTTTAAAATTCTCGGCCATAATGAACTATTATTGTTTGAAACCAGTAACTTTTATCCGGGGGCATCTCTCTTTTTCTTCCGTATTGGGCTTTTTCTCTGTAGCCTGTTGCGACTTATACTTGTATTCCCAATAGGTACACAATGTACTATTTACTCCAATGGTAACAATAGTAACTATTACAGTTATAAAAAACCAAGCTGTAAAACTCATGTTTAATTTTTATTGAACATTATCTTTGTCATACTTGCATTTAAATTCATGCAGTTCACAAATATTTGTATTTTGCGGTTTTCCACCGCACCACCACCTGTTAGGGCAGTAATACATACTTATCGCATACTTCAACCGTATTATGGTTTTATCATTGTTTCTCTTTTTTAAATGGATGCAATTACCACAGGTTGGAACTTTGGGTTTATTTTTCATGTTGCTATTCTGTTTTAAATGAGAAAGCCAGGCTCCACCCTGCAAACGTCCGGTAAAAGCCGGATTCCGGAAGAGTGGAAAGGCTGGTTAAATCCAGTTCCTTAGTGACAGGGCAACCGGTGGCGGAATCCTCTATCAGCATTTGTTTGATACGCTCCATAACCGGCTGCACCTCTTCGATAGTCTCATAAGCCCCTTTTCGTTGGGGATCGTACTTACTCATAAGGAAAATAACGCATAAATTATTTTCCCTCACATTGTCAGCCGAAAGGCTGGCACCCGTTCCCGACGGGATCAGAATAAATAACACCGGACATTCTTCTTTTGATAGTCCCTGTATCGTCTTACTCATTTCCTCGTCAATGGTAACGGGCAGCACCTTCTTTATTTCAGGAATACGTTTTTGTACGCCTTCCCAGTATTCACGGTAAACCTTTATATCTATCATATTGTCAATCCCTGATAACGTTTCGCCTCCCATTCACGGCGGGTAACAAGCCCCGGAAGAATCTTACCGCCCCCGTATATCCACTTTTTAAACTCTGCCGGTATGGATGAATCATACATATCCGCCCTGATCTTCTTATAAAGCGTTGATTTCTTGAATTTTCCGATACCTACATTAAAGCAAAAGCTTACTACCGCGTCAAACTGGTACTGTCCCAAATGAAGGGGAAGCGCGTTTACCTGGTTTTCTACCGCCCTGATATCCGATTCAAAGAAAGCATCGGCCTGGGCCTCGGTGATAACATCACCCGGTTTTACGCCGATCGTGTGACCGTAACCGATCGTACATACTCCCGCGGCACATACATACGCTTTCAGGCGTAACCCCTCGAATTTCTTGATCTTGTTTTTTGTTCCTGTTGTCGTTCTCATTTCTTGTTACGTTTTTGGTGTAAATACTCAAACTTACATTTATACAGATAAAGCAATACATCCCAAAAGGGTGTATCGTCCACCTCCTTCTTATTTCCGAACACGCCGGAAGCCGCCACCTCAAAGACTATCCCGGTCCAGCCGGTTTTATCGTCCGCCTTCCGGTCCTCGGATGCCAGCTTCTGGAACAATATCCGAAAGTCGATAGCTTCACCACCGATATAAACCGGTCCGGAAAGAACCATTTCCCAAACGGCGGAAAAGAAGTTTACCGCATGAATGGCAAGCAAGGAAGGAACGGCCGGCGTCTTCTCCGGGTCCTTGTATCGGTAAAGCTTTAACGTGATATCCTGGAAGATTTCATTTATAGCCGGATCGTCTTTTTCTGCTGCCGCCTGTTTGCTTTGCTGCAACAAATCCAGGCAATCACAAAAGTTACCGAAAGTAAGACCGTTCAGCATGTCACCGACACCATGCCAGCCCCCGAAATCCTGCATTAGGTTACGACCGGTTTTCAGAATAGGCGTAACGATCCGCTCGCCCTCCTTACCGGTTGTATAAGAGAAAAAGCCGTCCAGCTTTTCCAGTTGACCGTCCAGCTCTCGGATGATCTCACGCCGGTACATGGTGTAATCCGCTTTCATGCCCAGAAGGAAAGAAAGCCATTTTACGCGGAACTGTCCGGGGCTGATCGTACCGCGGTTCATCAGTACCGACAATATAAGAAACTGCCGGTACTGCTCACTGCTGACTTCATCCAGGCAGGAAGGAACCTCCACCGTCTTACTATTATATGTAAACTTCTCCATGTCCGGACATTAAAAGGTTATTCCTTTGGATTGTACGGTAACACCCGGTATATAGTAATCCATCGTTTCCGACTGCGCATCCAGTTCCCTGATGATATCCTGCAATACATCCAGATAAGCCGCCGCGTCCTGCTCCAGACTGTTAGCAACCGATTGCCGGGCCTCTTTTTCCGCCCGCAATTTATCCCGTACGGTTGTGCTCTGCTGTACCTGTACGATTCCACTTGGCAGAACTTCCACCGGTAAACGTTCAACGGCCTTTTTTATGGTGAGAAGTGCAAGCGGGCGGCGTACATACTCCAGCAATTTCTCCGTTAAAACGGTATCGCCTTCAATCAGTTCATTATAACGGTTCCGGGTGATAACAGGTATTATCTGCCCGTCCTGGACTTCCCGGATCATAGGAATAAGCACCAAGAAAAGCCGGTGACTTCCGATATTATAATATTCATCGAACGTTTCCTTATTCTGGATTAGAAGTCGGTTTATAGCCTTTTTCTTAATGCCGTTCATCCAGAAATCAAACTTTTCGCGGTCCATTAGCTCCACCAACGCGTCTACGGCTTCATAAGCCAGGTTCCGGATATTCTCTTCATCCTTGAACTCCTGTAAGGCAGTCATACCCGTTTCATTCTCTCCAAGGTGTTTACCACGTCCGGCCGTTCCGTGTTGTGCGTCCAAAGTGGGAATGACCTTTAACCAGGTAAACATCGCTACCGCCTGCTGCATCAGCCGCAAAGTTTCCGCCATGCCGTCCGGTTCCGTAACGTCCGCATGATCTTCACGGTAATACTTATCTACCGCGTCTATGGGTTCCGTTCCGATGATAGCCTGTAAATCCCGAATACCCAGCGGTAAGATAGGTTCCCACTTGGTAAAATCAAGATCATTATCGATCAATCCCAAAACACGGACTATTTCACCGGCACCGTCACCGCCTTTATTAAATAACTTCGTCATTTGCTCGGTCTCTTTTTAGTGTATATGGTTTCCAATTATCAAAATCCTTTGTGAAATTGTTTATTTCATCGTAGAACTCCTTATAAAAGCGAGCCAACCCGGTATCTATCGTTATACAGGTCTGCTCCGTGCGCGGATTGGTGTTTATATTGGCCGAGCTTTCTATTACAAAATCAAAAGCGTTACCAAAACCGGCCATTACTTTAGCATGGTTACGGAAGATACAGACACGTGATCCGAAACGCTCCGCCACCTTCTTTAGGTATAAATAAACATCTGCGTAGGAACCTTGAAAGATTTCACCTACATAAAAATCCGCGCGCCCTATGTCTTTTCTCTCCAGCCATTTCTCCACCTCCTTAACATCGGTAATTGCCATACACCAGGTAGAAATCAGAACATATTCCACCGGTTGTTGCTTCACGATCACACGAAGATAAGTAAGGCTATCAACGTCCCCATGACTGATACAGTGATAAGACGCCCCTTTCTCAAAATGCCAGGGCAAACACTCTTCCAGGTGCAGCTCCGATTTTATCCGCCGGTCAAAATGAACGTTTTTCGTCCGGCATGCCTTTATATGCTTGTCCGGGGTGTTATCGGCCCGGTTCTCTTCCGGTTGCCGGTCGCTTACCGGTTCTTCCGGCACATCTTCCGGTTTCGGTGTGAAAAACAGACTACGCATTTTCTTTCATACGGTTAGAGGGTGAAACGTTCTGTTCCGCTTCCACTATGGTACGATAAAGCCCCACTTTCGTAGTAGTACCCGGAAAATTGGCATTAATATACTGCTGTAACGGCTTACAAAGGATCATGTCCGGAATAGCCGTTTCAGAAGCGTTATACACTTTCAGGCTGTATAATTTCTCCGATCCGGAAGAAAGTTTGTTTTCTATAATCAGATTTGAAAGTACCGGATCAAGACCGAAGCCGGAAGTGGCGGCTGCGTCCGCCTTGTTGGATATCTTAATTTGGGCGTCCACATAATCCTTTATCTTCTTATCCAGCGGCTCAACCGTCCAGCCCTCAAAGTTATTTGCTTCCGGATTCCAGAATTTGGTCGTATGCATGTATTTCCCGGCGTTCTGCCTTCCTGTAATGTTGGAGGCGAACTTCTCCATAGCTTCGTCCTTAAAATCTTCCAGCATTTGGGCCGTGTATTTTTCGCCCGTACGCTCGCAAACTTGTTTTATACGTGCTTCTGCACGGTCCCAGTAAGACTGCGGCGATTCGATATGCAGGGAAATAGCCGAAGCGTTTTCGTTATAGGCGATCAGGATAGCGGCCAGACCGCCGGCAAGCTCCAGCCAGTCAAGCGCACCCAGAAAACGCGGCGTACTCATGAAATCCTTGCAAAAGGAATAGATATTATAGTATTTCACAGAAACCGGATATTTGAACGGGTGGGCCGGATCAAAGACCGGGTAACGGTAAGTATAAGCCGGATCAGGATAAGGAAAGTCGCCCACAAGTACTTCCTGCGGTTCATCCTCGCCGTCGGGAGGATATACCAGGCGGGCCTTCTGATAGGGAATATGTTCCAGCCGTACCAGACGCCCGGGATTGCCCACACGCGGCGCACGGTTCCGGACAAACTTTATAAAAAAGCCCTGCATGTGTGTTAAGTCTACGAGTGAGCGGTGAAGAACCGTCGTGTAATCCCACGATTCCAGGTCGGCGGTTATTTCCGGATCGAGTTTCCAACGCCGGTAAAAACGGTTATTCTCTTCGTCGATTGCATCCTCATACAGCCGCGGGCCTTCTCCCCACTGTAAACCGGCTATTTTACCCATAATACCTTCACCAGCATAGAATTTATCCAGTAAACGCATGACCTCTCCCGGCATGTCGTTATTATCACCCATGGGAACGATAAAGGTACCGTTTACGCTGATCTTCCGCGAAAAGAAAGCCCCCCGCCGGTTTAACTGGATGCTGGAAGGTTCCCAACCTTTACCGCGGCCACCGATAGAAAAAGAGATCAAACCCTTGTCGGTGCCGGTATCTATAATTCCAAAGTTACCACTTCGTCTTATTTCCATAATCTTAAATCGTTATTCTTTTCCCGTTGAACTCCATTACCAGACATTCCCAGCAATTCAGCGGCCGGCCCGTTGTGGTGTCCGTCAGGAATAGTTTATAGCTTGAATTTTCGATGCTTTCATCCGTCGCCTTTTTCCTCAAACGGGCGGCAGTAAGTATCACCATGTCGCCGCCGTCCCGTGTCTGCCGGTTCCATTTCCGGAACTTGATAGAAAAGGTACCCCCGGAAATGGTAATCCGCTTCATCTGTTCTACCGCTACATAAAGGTTTATTTTTTCCATAGCCGGCGGATAAAGTTTTTAATACTGGCCCAGTTATCATGTACCAGGCAGAAGGATAGAAAGAAAAACATGAATTTTAGGAACGTCCATAGGCTACACCCGTTTGTAACCTTTTCTTTTTCCTGGCTTTGTTGCTTAACGTCGGATTTACGGGTAACGCTTGTTTCCTGATGATTGGTAGTTTCCTTATGATTCTGGAAGGAACTGCTTTGATTCTTTCCAGTTCTTTTTTCAGTTTTTCGGTTGCTGAAATCAATTTCTTTAATTCGTCCGAGGCTGTCATAGTTGATTCGGATATGCGTGCTATCTTCCCGGTAAACGTGAAGTGTATGTTTATCATTGCTTGAATCTCTTCGCGCAAGTTCAATAACTCCGTCAGTAGTTGTTTGTTTTTCTTCTCCTGTTGTTTCCGCAACCGTCTCTCGTGTAATAGAACGATGAGAACGACAACCGTAAAAACAAGCTGCAAAACAAATAAAAATAAGTAAATGTACGATTCCATGTCTCATAATTAGTTTTAGTTATTAGTGTCAAAAGTGATAGATTCCCGGTGCGGACAATTCTTTACGCCACAAAGAAACGGCTTCATTGTATCCATAGCCCGGGTGTTACGCCTGATAGCCTTTTCCATTTCGTTGCATTTCTGCAGAACTTCCTTGTATTTGTTATCCACTTCATCAAACCGTTTCTTTAGTTCCTGCCTGTCGTTCTTCAAATCTTCGATTAATCCTTGGTAAACCTCTTGTACTGACTTCATGGCATCAGCTTCCGCCTGTTTACGGGTATATCGGAGAGTGAATAACCAGGTCAGGCCACCCGTGCAAAGAGCCGTAATAATCGCTGTAATTATCGTTTCCGTCATATTGATAGAGTTGAAAATTCTACATTATGGTCCGGACGATACATACATGCGTCAAATAACCCGCCACAATCCCGGCCAGGTCCGCCAGAATATCCTTCCAGTCCCATTTATTACCGGGTGACATTTTATCCCCGTATTCCTTACCCAATGAAGCACCCAAAGCAAAGGGAACACCATAATTACCCAACAGGGCACATATAGCGTAATTAATCCCGAAATGCTTCCATTTGTCCGTTCCTATTTTCATAATTTGAATGATTGGTTACTGCAAAGGTGGGAAGAACGGAAACGGACGAAAAGGACATAAAAAAGAGTGCCGGGAACCACCCCGGCACAAACAAACCCTAACCTGGGACTTAAACCCAACGGCTGCCTTTTCAGCCGGTATGCTAAATTGTTAATATTAAGGATTAGACAACTTTTCGATGTCTTTTTTCATCATACGTAAAGTTCTGATTCTTTCTACTATTTTTTCAGCGGAAAGAGGTTCGCCCCCTTCATCGGTCAAATCGTCGATCGTTTCCTCTATTACTCGTATGTAACAAGTGGAAACCGGTTCCGTCTTAACTTGCCACTGCTTCAATATTTCGGCACTTTCATCTGTGATATGTGCGCCGTTTACTTCTATGTCTTTCATAACAAATCTTTCTTTAAACGTTTTTAATCGGTGTAGTCTCTAAGGTAGTGAAATCAATTATTCCGGCCTGCCGGTATATCCCGAGGGCGACTTTTCTAAACCGTTCATAATTACGTCTGTCAATGGGCGATAACTGCCACCTCTTCATGTCTTTCATCAAATCCGGTATATTATTAGCACTATTATACAGACAGTTGTTTTTACCGTACTCGTGATGAAGTGATACAGATTGAAAACCACCAGAGAAAACAACCAACCGTAAACGCTCAAGTTCGAGGAAAGCAAACTCATTGTTAACCTTCCCCACCTTGTATGCTCTTAATTCAATGGAAGGCGCGCCGTATTCACGTCTAACGAAAAATAGGATATCAGGATTATTTGTATTCATTTGGCACCTCCTTTTAAGTCTTCTAATTTAATATGTGAAATACTTGTTATATTTTCCAGTACCCCGTCGCATATACTTTTAACCCTTAATCCGCGGGAACCGTCTTTCTTGGGTAAATTCAGGTGATAATACGGGCAATTCCTCCAGAATGTAATCCGGAAAATCCAGCCACGAACTTTAAAAGTAGCATTACTTATTTTATAATCAACCTGTACTAGATCACCCGGTTTAAATTTACTTTCTTGTAGAAACATCCCCTGTATTTCTTCCTGTTCCTTCTTTATTTCCTCAATTCTTTTATCATTGTTTTGTAATTGGGTAAGTAACACTTGCTGATATTCAGTATATATCATTCGGAACCTCCTTTCTTTTCTATCTGGGGACGCTCTGAAAACCTATATATTCTTTTAACCCGGTAAATAAAAAAATAGGCTACCGGCTTGTCACAGCCGTTATTATGTGTTTTAGTGTCCTGGTCTATATGAATAAACCCGCTACCGGAAGATATTTTCAACGGCATTGTTTTAGGGTATTTCTCGTTCAGCTCCTTTACCTTTGCTTCCAGTTCAGTTTTAAAAGCATCGAAGGAAATTTTATCAGGGCAAAGCGTATTACCAAACTGGTTTGCAAACTCTGCCATTTCAGCACATTTTCGATTCTGTGGCTTATATTCGTTAAGCTCTATAAAATAAGATGTCATTTTCGGCCTCCTTTCCTCGCTTTCTTGGCACGACACACACATATAACTGCACCAATGACAGCTGGTGGATAGATAAAAGTAAGACAGAAACAAGCGATAGCAGATAAGTAATAAGCCCCAGAAATTGAACAAACAGTACATTCCTGTTTCGGTTCCTGGAAATAACGATGTTGGATCGTGTTTACGTCCGTGCTACCAGTACGGAACGAAGGCACGTAGCTTGTGCCGGATTGAAATTCTTTTTTCATAATAATGAGTGATTTTGACTTAAAATGAGAAAGGCGGTCACCATTTCCCCTAATTCGTCAAAATCACTCACTGCTAACCGTCCGAAGAGTCGGGTAATAGTAATAGGGAAAGGCACCGCCTTATATTAAACAAGCATTTGTCGGGCATAAAAAAAGGCCCGTTGTTTATTCGAGTCAATAACCGAGACTCATCGGTTCACATTAACATGTGAGTAATTTTGACAGGGGCAAATGTCGGTATTAAAATCTGAACAAAAAAAAAAAAACGTTAATAAAAGTTTATAAGAAAAAGAAAATTTGTCGACTCTATAATTCGTTACTTCGTAACAAAAACGCCCGCCAGAATTGGCGAGCGTTAATCTATTCTTATGGTTCATATCTCTTTTGAATTTCACCCTCTTCATCACTTTCCTTTTTCATATTTCGCATAAATAAAGGAACTTTCTTTTCAACCTCTTCATTTTTATTCTCTTTATCTTCCATGGCCGCTTTCTCCATGTCTTCAAAATCTTTTTGTGTTATAATTCCTTCTCGTATTTCATCATCAGAAACTATATCTTTACTTAATAACCAATGATATACATTTTGATTCGTGCTCTCATTTGTAACAACATACGCCTGCTCAAATTTCCACCGAAATTTTGCTAAATAATTCATGGCGTCTACCATAGAATTAAATTCAATTTTCTTCCCGGATTCATCTACCATAAACGTTTTGTATTTTCCGAAATAAGATGTTTTTTGCCCGAAGTCTATTTGTATTTTGACTTTAGAACTTAAGACTTTCCCTGTACCAACAATTTCACAAAACGTTTTTCGAGTTTCTTGTGCTGTAGCTGCTACTACTAAAATAGCCAACACGGTAATTAATAATAATTTCTTCATATCAGTAACTTAAAATTAGTGTATACTTTCGTCTGTACCACCCGTAAGTTCTGACGGTTATATGCAGTGTAATTTTGACGGCTGCAAAAATACTTAATATGTACAATTATAAAGAATATTATCCCCAAAAATGAAAGGCAACCGCCCCAAAATACACGGTAATTCATGAAAAACGCCCCAAAAAACGAGTAAAAACGCATAAAAAACACGCTTTTTCGCGTAAAATTTTGGTCTAAATGCAGATAAACAACTGAAAAACAGTCAAAAACCGGAGAAAATTTCAAAAACTAAAAAAATAGCACCTTCCGAAGACCGAGCCGCTCAGAAGTCGGAAAGCAGTTACCCTCCCCCTAAAAGGTGAAATATGACCTCTGGGGAGGGGTACCCGTAACCTGATAACACAAAAAAACGCCGGAAAAGCAATTTTCCAGCGTTACAAGGCAATTACCTTTTATGCCTGTTCTCTATCCATTGATCCACAAACGAGTCGGCCTGTAGCGTCCGCTTGCCCCGTACTAAAGCTATCCAGCCGGGGCGCATCAATAAGTATTTGAAAGCGTCGGAGAAATTGGTGGATAACATCGGTAGTTTTTTCGGTGCCAGCTTTTCGGACTTCTTCACTTTGAACACTACCTTAGAATTACCCCGGTATTTGATTTCAGCCTTTGCCTTTTCTACGGAACTAACCATTTCTTTACAGTTCACCGCATCAACCAGCAAGATAGGCAGGTTCTTGTTGGTACCGCCCATAATCTCCTGCATAAAGTCGTATTCCGCATCCTGCCGGATAACTGCTTGTTTACGGCTCTTTAGGTTTACGATCCAGCCGGTACGGTTCCCACTGCCGTCTTTTTCTATGGCGTCTTTGATCTTACCCGCGTAATCCTCCTTCTGTTTCTCAAAGTTATTACCTGCACGGTCATAGTACAAATCCAGTTCTTTGTATTCGTGGTTCTGGAAGAAAGAAAGGAACTGGTCGGCGATCTCCCGGAACCAGCCCGGCGGTATCTCAAAAAAGTTCTTATGTACCCGGTAATAAGCACTGTCCGGCTGACCGATCACCAAAGAAAGCATATTACCGAAGTCCATACCGCCTTCAATCGCTTTATCATGGTGCAGGTACCGGAGCTCCCGCGAGCTGTAAGCGGCTTCCCCGGACGTGGTACCGTTATAATACTTATGTCCTTCACCAAACAACACATAGAAACGTAAATCCCTGCGAAGACCGGGACGCATACCCACCACCGACTTTTTAAATTCGTGAAGCTCCAGCGTACCATTATACAACCGCTTTAAATAATCAATCGTAAGTATCTCAACATTAGCGAATGAAGAAGCGTTAAGAAAGAACGTTTGTCCTTTTCTCAACTTCAACAAAGCCCGGTCGTAATATTCAATATCCCGTTTCAAACGTTTCAGTTTCAAGGGGGAAGGCTTATTTTTTCTTTCTTCTTTTAATAGAGAAATTACCAGGTCATTACGCATACTTGCCGCCTGTACTATTTTAATGATCCGTTCCGGGTTCATTTGCTTGACATACCGGAAAAACCAGTCGTACTCGTTTTCGTCGATATCCGGCATATCGGTAGTAATGGTTATCCCCAGGAACAAATGGGAATGTCCGTAAGTGATCGCATCACCGCGAAGAATAGGCATAGCGCGATTTACTTTCATTTCCTTGTCGTACTTCGCTTCATCATAAAACAGATGTATTACAGACTTTCCGGCAAGCAGCGAAGGGTTATCCAGTGATCCCATGAAAATAACACATCCGTTCCAGAAGCTGTAAACATGCTTGTAATCATCCACGATAACCGAACATTTACGCCGCCAGGATTCAGGCGGGCGGGTATCTTTTACATAGTGCACCCCTTCGATCAGGCCCATAAGTTGCCAGCCCTTCTGTACGGCCGGCATTATATTATCTTCCAGGTTACTGTAGGTATTGGCAACAAAAGCGAACGCACCGCCGGGCATTTCTTCCACACAACGGGCGGAACGCCTGGCTTGTATAACGGTCGATTTGGCCGTACCGCGCCCGTCAACAGATACAAGGATAGTAGTATCGATCCAGTCCGTCAGAACCTGGATTATATGACCGTATTTGATTTCCACATCATCGGCGTTACTCACCTTCGTTATCTTCCCCGAACTCTTTGATATCATACAACATACGTTTTTTCAGGTCAAAAGCTTTAATACGCGCGTCCTCTTTTATATTATCACGTACAATAACAGGAATTTCCGGGATCGCGTCGATAAACTCTTCCAGTTCCTTACGGTCGATTTCAGGAACACCCAGATCCTTACGGCTGGTAGTATAAATAACCGTGCTTTTCTGTGAAAGCAGTTCCTCCGGTATTTCGGCCTGTTGATCCTTATAACATCCGCGAAGTTCCGCCGCCAGTTTCAGCAGGTTCTTAGCCTCCTTCACATTTCCCATAAGAAAGACGGTATTCGCCCAGTTTTCGGCCTTTTCAGCATACAAGTTAGCGAAAGCCTGCGGGCGTACGTTATCCTGCGTATAAAAGAAATTGAGACTGTCAGCGTACACTTGGCGGGCCATCCAGTCCGAAAGCCCGTAAGGTTCCGACTTCAAAAGGCGGATGATGCCGGCCTTTGTCACCAACTTACCATTTATACGCATACGGGCACGAAGTCCCCGTACCATTTCCATAAGGCTATAATATTCCCTTTCATCGGGCGCGAGGGCTTCCAGCGTACCGGTAGAAAGAATCCTTTGAATCTGGTTGATATCCACCTTGTCAAAGTCTATTCGTGAGGGCTTAATTAAATTCGTCGTCATCCATTTGTTCGATTAAACGTTCAAAAGTATGTCTTTTCCGTACAGCCTCCAGCTGTTTTATAGCTTCCACGTTTCCGCCTTCCGCCGCTTCATGGAGTTTTATTTCAGGCGCGGCACGTGCTACCAGAATCCCTTCCCGGATCAGGAAGTTAACGGAAGTTCCTATCGTTTCCGCATCCCGGACAAAAAGCCCGGCATCCTCCAAAGAAAGCCCCAGGGAAACGGCTATGTCTTTCGGAGAATACCCTAAAGAAGACAAACGCCGTACATCCTCCTTTTGCTGCGCATCCAGGTAAATACTATCCACCACCGTTAAATCGTTCATACGCATCTTTTATTCGTTTCTGTGCCGTGAAATAATAAATTTCGTCCTGTTCCATTAATACAAAGTTCCGGCCGCTTTCAATGGCTGCCACGGCTGTAGTACCGGAACCGCCGAAAGTGTCCAGGATCAGATCGCCGGGCTTTGTACTGTCTTCAATCAGTTTACGGATCAACGCCACCGGTTTCTGTGTGGGATGCACCTTTTCACCTTCTACCAGTTTCGCACCAGAAGCAAAAGACCGGATATTATCTATTATGTTTGTGGCACCGATAGAAACACCCTTTCCGCAATGAAACAAAATAAGTTCGTGTATAAAGGCGTAATGATTACCCGGGCCCGACTGTTTGTTCCAGACGATCATGTTTGACGCACCTAAATACAAGTCAAACAACGGATAATAAAAAGCATACCCGCGCCAGTCCGTAAAAAAGTACACACAAGCACCGGGTTTCTTCACCCGGTTAAACTCCAGGAACAAATCCCGGTAAAAGGGTTTACAGATAGACAAATCTTTAAAACTGCCTTTCTGCCCGTTGTGTGTCATTCCCAGGAAATAAGGCGGATCGGTTATTATACAATCTACGGATTTGTCCGGAACACGTTTCAACGCCTCCAGGCAGTCCTCGTTATAAATTTTGTTTGTAATCATTGGAAAGTTGTTTAAACCGGCTTTCTTCTTTTTCTATCCGGAGGGTTAATGTCTTGAGCTGGTGCCCCAGCTCCGAGCGGTCGCAAGGGTGAGAGAAACGGCACAGGTTCTTTGTGATCCGTTGCCGTTTCCCTGTCAGACTGGCAATAAGTTCAATTACTTTTTTTTTCGCGCCTCAATTTCTTCCTCTATGGCCTTCTGTGTAGTTTCCCACTTTTGGATCAATGCAAGGGCACTCGCTTTCTTCTTCTCATCATCCCCGGCCTGTTCCAGTTTCGCCTTATTCTTTGAAAGGTTGGCGCGGGCGTTATTCAGTGCCTTTTGTATGTCGATATCCGAAAGGTTCTCGACGCCCTTACGGACGGACAAACTTTTTACCTTCTCACATTTACCCAGAATCTTTCCGTTCTCCCGGTAATATTCCAGTTCATCCCACATCTCGCGGTTAGAGATGAAGTTTTCCACAACCGTCTGCGCTTCCTGTGCTGTAGAAAGTGAACTGACATCATCCGGCGTAGCTTCCAGGCGGGCGAAAGCTTCCTTATACTTCCCGTATGCGGTGAACATGTCGGAAACAAGTATTTTCAGAATGTCGGGACAATCCGGAGAGTTCAGGAAGGTAAATTTCTCGCGGAAACGTATCATTTTGGTTACGGTTTCCGGAGCTGCCTTGTATCGTTTCTCCGCCTGATCCAGTTCTTCTTCCAGTTCTTCCACACGGTCGGCATTTTCATCCATGGAAAGAACCTTATCACGGAAATCGGACGAAACGAGTTCTTCCACGCTGACGCCGAAAGATTCGGCAAGTTCCAGCAGCAAATCATCGCTGTATTTTACCGGCGTTTTGGATTTTTCCTCCCGGGCGGGTTCCATTTTTACCGCGGTCAGCTGTTTGGAGTTTCGCCGGATCGTCTTAAATTCACGTTCAGAAAGCCCGGCCAACTTCCGTAGTTCCTCTAAAAGAATGGCCTTCATCGTTTCCGTTTCTCCCTGCCGGCGGAATGACTTCTTTAACATACGGTTGATACCGTATTTCTCGTACAGTTCCACGCCCTGAATAAAGTTACGCGGACCAGCCAGATAGGTAATAATTTCCTGTTTCATACTATATAAAATTTGATGATACAAAGGAAAAAAGGGGCAATTACCCTAAAAAGGACAAAGGGTGGCCGGACATGTGCTGCCGGTCACCCTTTGAATTATATGAAAGCCCTTTATTTATGCCTCATAACGGCTTTGTTCAATCCATTTCATAGCCTCCGAACCGTCGTTAAACGCCCGCAACGTCAGTTGGGAACCTTCGGAAGCGGTAAACGTCTTACCACCTTTCAGAAGGAAATTACCGCCTTTTTCCACTGTGGGCGCAACGCCCGAACATCCCATAAGGGTAATTACCGATCCATGACTTCCACCGGTAACACCGGCTATTTTAGCCGCACCTGCGGAAAGCTGGTACTGCCCGTCCGTCTGGTAATCTATATCTGTGGCCTCGGCATCCACCACGGCCACCGGTTCTTCCAGGGTATCGGTACCCCGGTAAATGGCGATATCATCCCCCTTGCTGATCTGGGTGAAAGTAAGCTCGTTCGTATTCGATTCATTGGAACCGGTATAAGATACGGATAACTTACACGGGTTACAGGGCGTTCCGATCAGATCGGCAGGCTTTCCGCTACAATAACGGAGCACAACGATACATTTCTTAGACAGCCAGTTTGTCTTAAATTCGCGAATTTCCTGTTCATTGCCGGGATGATTGAACTTAACGGAAGGCGTATAGCCTTCGGCGTCCGTTTCCCCGTCACTGTTGGAACTGATTTCAGCGGTGCCGGGTGTCAGGTAAATACCGATCGCGTAACGTCCCGCCTTCATTACGATATCATCCTCGATAACCACGCCGGCATCGTTTCTCTGCGGGAAGGAAAGAATATCGTCAACGTCGTAAATTACGAGCTGATCCTTGGGCTGAATACCATTACCGGGATTACCGGCCGGCCTTCTTACGCTTGCTTTTACGTATGTCATAACTTAATGATTTATAAGGTTATAAAATGGAAGGGATAAAGTACCCCTTCCGCTAAAAATTAGCCTCTTGCCACTTCGTAGAATTTACCGTCAGCGGCTTTTGCCAACTTGATGAACTTACCTTCGGAAAGTGTCATAGTTTCGGTTAAGACAAAGTTTCCGCCGGCTGCAATGGTGGAAGCATATTCAGAACCACTTCCGTAGATCGTGTAAACAACACCGGCTTCCGCATCGGTAAAGTTAGTGATTGCCGTCTCCTTTGTATTCTCACCGGTTACGAATACTTCACCGTCAAGCAAAGAAGGTTCCGTTTCATTCGGCGCAAACTGCAACGCATCGGAAGAAGCGTTTTCGCGGCCGATCTCGATAAATTTACCGTCGGCACGTTTCATCAGTTTGATAACATCCCCCTTACCCGGCTGCCAGGCAGCGGAAATAAGGTCAAATTTTCCGCTTTTCTCAATCTTAACGCCTTTATCCACGCTTCCGCATTTCAGAGAAATAACCGTACCTACCGGTGCATCTTCAATATCGGTAATAGCAAATTCGGCTGTATTGGCTACGGTAACAATGGAGGTATGAAGCTTGGCCGACGGGTTCTTGTCCTTGTCAGCGTCCACAAAGTAAGACGCCGGGCGGTCATACTCATTACAGAAGATCATCTGGCGCGTATAGTCCATATCTTCTTTCTTGGTGTACTTGAAGCCCACGGCAATAGCCCAGATACTTTCACGCCAGTTACTCCATACTTTCAGACTCCAGTCTTCCTGTTCCAGGTTGAAAGCCGTCATTTCGCCCGGTTTGTCCTCGTAGGTTTTAATGTTACCTTCAAATGTCCAGAAGATACGGTGGTGGTTGTCAGCATTGGGAACCGGGATAATCTTCACCGCCGGATATTCCTTTACATACATGATATTAGCCTTGTAATCCTGGTTCTGTCCGTAATGCAGTTCATTGTATTTATGATACAATACAATAAAGTGCGAAGGCATATAAAGTGCCAGGTTACCGCTGTCACGAAGAACTGCCGGGATCATGGAAGTACCCTTGTACACCTTCTCACCGATGTTTGCTTCGGTAAGTTCTCCCAGCTCGAACGGCTTGATCTGGTAAACGAACTTTCCGTTATTGATATCGGTATGTCCGTTCACCTTCTTGTTCAGGAACTCATACAGGCCGTCAGCTGCAGCAAGTGCTTTGCCCGGTTCGTTCAGATTCGGGTCCTTACGGATTCCGTTAATACGGCGTTGTTCACGCTCGTTATGCAACTTCTTGGCGGTTTCGGCCAGAATGTACTCGATAAAAGACCACTTGATAGGGTTTGAACCTTCCTTGTTCAAAGTGCCGATCCAGGTTTTCTCCAGGGCCTTTAAATTTTTGAAACGGTGTGCAAACATCACGTTGAACATTCGCAAGGTTTCATCGTCGAACTCATAGGAACCTTTAGTCACCTTGTCGAAGTCGGATTCCTCATTGCCGGCCTGTGAGAACTCACCCAGCCAGATATTAACCAGCGTAGCCAAATCCTGATAACCGGATTCAAGCGGGAAAATACTTTCAATGGAAGGAAGTTCCATTAAAAACGATTGCAAACGCTGTTGCCAGGGAATACGGTAAAAGGCCCCGAGGTCTTCCTTCAAACGGCTGTAGTCAAGGGAACTGGCTTTCGGAAGAGCAATCATTTCAAAACCGGCAGCCTCCATTAACGCAGCTTTGGCGCGAAGGTTATACGGGCGGTCCAGTGAGAACATTTCACCCTGCAAGCCTCCCAGCTGCTTTTCGTCCCGGAGATTGAAAGCCCCTTTACCGTCCGCCTGGGCGTTGTGCTGCTTCCCTTTGCCCGGATCATCTTCCGCGGCGGCTGAAAGTTGGGCGATAATACCGGAAAGCTTCGTTATCTCGGCATCCTTCTTGGCAATCAGTGCGGTGTTGTTCCGGTTTTCGTCACGCTGTTGCGTCTGCAAGGCTTCAAGCTGTTCCTGCGCCTGTACCAGACGGGCGGCAGTATCACCCAACAAACCGCGAAGAAAAGCGGTAGTGGTAGGTTCTTCGTTTCCCTTTCCCTGGTTTCCGTCTTCGGCTTCGTCCTGAAAGTCGTTCTCGAGGGACGCTTTAAAGTCCGTGAGGAATTTTTCAGGAAAACCGTAGTTTTTCAGTTTTGCCATTTCCTCGGCCGTGATAGAGTTCTTATCCTCTACCTTGCTCCATTCCGACAGGCCCAACAAGCCCAGCATGTGAGCGGATAAGCTCTTAAATTTAAATTTCATATATACAAAATTTTAAAGTTAATACTATATGTTATACATCTCGTTTACTTTTCTGACGGTGGCCTGTGCCAGTACCCACTTTACCGCGTCTTCCAGCGTGCCGAACTGGTCGATATAACCGTTTGCTACGGCTACGTCGCCGGTGAATATCTGTCCCCGGAAAAGGGGAAGTTCCGGATCGTAGGCAATACCCAGATTCCGACTGATCGCATCGCAGAAAATACGGTGCATGACCGCCAGACGCTGCTTTATAGGCTCTTCGTTGTTCTCCTTTTCAATCACGCGGGTTTCATAGTTTTTCAGATCGGCACTATCCGGATAGATTTCCCGGTAATCAATGCCCTGTTTCCGGAAATATTCCTTAAAGGATTGGTAAGTAAGCATGATACCGACGGAACCGACTTCACACATAGGGGAAGCGATAAAGGTTCTGCCGGCAGCGGTTCCCAGCCAGAAATGGGCACTCCCCATGGTACCGGCCACGTAGGTAGCTATAGGTTTGGAAGATTCGGCGATCATTTTAGCCGCCAGGTCCACATGTGCGACCATGCCGCCCGGACCGTTGATCCACAGGACCGCGCCGCAAATCTTAGGATTATCGAAAACATCCCGGAGCTGCTTTTCCAGGCGGTAAGTCTCCCAGGAATACAAGGTGCCTTCCAGAATAAGGACGGCCACACTGTCAGAGGGCAGCGTCTCATCGTCCAGCTCCCACCGGTTGGCAAGGTAAGGCGTAGTAGCGTAGGCGGTTATTTTATTATTGTCGAGCCGTTTTTCGATCGCATCCAGGTTGCCGGCTGCAACACACGGCACAAGTAAAGAAAGCAACCGATAATAATCATTATCAGCGATTGCCCAAGGTGCTGTAAAAATCTCCTGTATTTTGTCCACGTTCTCTTTTTTACGACAAAGAAAACGCCTATATCATAGGTAGAGAAGGACTGAAAGGAACCTACAGGAACGCATCAACGCCCGGACCCGTACCGGACAGGGTGCAGTTATACACCCCCCCGCCGATCTCAAAAGAAAAGGTAAGCGGGTAATCAGGAGAACCGGAAACACGGGTATTACCCGTTTCGTCAGTATAGAGGGCGACAAAAGGCGTCGCTTTCAGATTTTCCAGGTAAAGCGTCTTATTTTGCGACACGTCGGCAAGCTTGAAGGTATGTTTTTTGGTATAGACGTCTTCATTTTTGCTGTCACCCGGTTTTAAGGTTCCCGGTACGATCATAAGAATATCAGGTTTTCCGATAGAGCGGATAACGACTTTCGAGAGCACGACGCCAAAATGGATAATGTTGTAAACGGGAACCAGTTGCAGGCTATGGGCGGCGGATATTAACTTTCTTGACATAATTACAGATATAAAGTATTGATAATCAAACATTCAGCATTTTTCGGACGTTTTTCAGCCAAAAACCGGACAAAAAAGGACAAACAGATACAGTTGGTAGGTAAAAAATAACTTGCTTTTTTACACTTTTTTTCGGTTATAGGCCCTTTTCTTCTTGCGCCTGAAACTGTCCCGCCACCGCTGGTAGTTTTTCAGCAGCCCGTCTTCCTGAATGGAAGAGATATCATACTTTTTCAGGAAGGTAAAAACGGTTTCCTTAAACTCGATTCCGTGCAGGTGCTTGTTTTCGTCCATGAGTTCGTGCAGCTCGGCCCACATCAGGGCACGCAGACGCTTTTCAAGAATGGCGGTACCGCGTACGGAAATGTAATTGAACTGTTCCGGAGACTTGCCGCCGGCAAAATTGGCCTCCCGGCGGTCAGGCAGCATAAACTCCAGGTTGCCACGGTCAGCCGGACAATTTACCGGCCGTTTCTCCATGAGATCGTAAACGGTCACATAGATATCGGACGAAGAAGGAAAACGGACGGTACCGACCGTTTCGTCGTAATATTTGCCCCGGACATACTCGGCCAGGTAGGATTCGATCTGTATTCGGGTGGTAATCATAGCAATAACATTCCTTTTTAAAGGCAAAGATATTCCTTTATCGGCTGTTGGTCTGCCATTTACGGGAAAATGTAGGCTTTCAGCCGTCATTTTGATAAATATACTCCGGGAGAATAATTATAATATGCCTTTTCCAGCCGCCACACACCCGACATTTTCTCTGCCAGGCTGTGCTGATATAATCCGGTACTAAATTTTTGTAATTTCGTAACCGGGCAACCGACAAAGGTAAAATCCTGTATCTTAGCAACTTAGTAACGTTACTAATTTCCGTTACAAAAAAATGGCCGGAAAACACTTTGTAACCGGGCTTACCGGTAGAAGATAAAAAGGCCGGTGTTACAAACCGGAAAAATTCGTAACCGTTTTGTAACTGCAACTTCGTAACCTTTATTTCCTATTTATTTATTTGATTTTCAGACTTTTTTCTTTCAAGCAAACAAAGGTTACAAGGTTACTAAAATTTTGTATGAAATAAAGGTGGGGTATGGGGAGGGAAGCCGGGCGGGACGCATCTGTTTCCATACGAAAAGAGGGACCGACACATTCGTATCTGGTCCCTCTTTTCGTATTTTATACCGGCTCCGATCCGTCTTATACGCGATGTTTGCACCTGCTTAAAATCCATTTCTTTACGTCCGGGGGTACATAGCGGTGCACGACGGCCGTATAATCTTCGTTAAATTCATACTCCAGGTAGTTGTCGCCTTCCAGGATAAAAACACAGGCCGTTTTGATGATCCATTCGAGCTGCTCGCCCGAATAGCGTTCCAGTGCCAGGACGGTACCGGGTTTCATACGCTCCAGATAGCGGTAGACCTGTTCGGCAAATTTCCGGAACCTCTCGCCGCTGTTCCAGAGCGCGGTAAACTCGGACATGCTGTTTAATTTCAAATGCGCGTTATTCATTCATCCGGTCGTTCATCAGGTACAAACATGAGTGTCGGATCGGCCGGTTCCGTTCCACCACCGGCAGCCGTTTCCGCCGTGCCGCATGAACGCAGATAGATCATGTCGGCGGCCTTGCCGTCGTTATCCTTGCGTACAATACGCCCCTGGGAGTTGCAAAGGTCCTTCGGGTTGAGCTCGTCAATGTAAGGGCAAAGGGCCACAAAGCCTTTGAGGGCCTTTGTAAAACGCTGCATCGTGATTTTATTCACACCGGAAAAGCTTTTGTAATCAGCAAAAGCTTTTTCACGAACAATAAAGCTATCCAGGTGTTCGCTGTCCGGAGAGAAATAAGAGTTCGCCCAATCCTCAAAGTTATTTCCCATATCGGCCTTGTATTTACGCCTGATAATGTTTTCCATGGGCGGAAGTAATTTTATAGACTCCTCGCAAAGGGAAAGGTAAAAACGGCAGCACTGCAAGAAGAAATTTATATCGGCGTTCCACTCGCTTTCGGAATACGTCTTAGAAAACAAATCCTTACCGAAGTCGTCCCGGATAGAACGCGTTTCCCGGTAGTCGTTATCTTCCGTACGCTGGTGGTAGTAGTCGGAGAATACCAGGTACAGCAAACGGGCTTCCGTGGACGGATCAAAATCAATAGGTACGTAATTGGTGGTAAATCCCAGCTTGGCCGATTCCTCGAAAGGTATAGTAAATGACTGGTTGTTCTTCGGGTTCACGGTCATATCTGACGTGATGATATCGTAAAACAGACCCGTATTAAGATACCGGTCGCAATCATCCACCAAAATAAAATCGGTATGCTGGTTTACCTGGTCGAACACATGCGGATTATCCATTAACTTGGGATTACGGCCGGAAAGCTTGACGGTCTTCATAAAGTAGGAAAGAGCCTTGAACATGAATGATTTGCCCGAACGTCCGTTACATTCACCGTCTTCACCGATCTTGTTATCCATGGCCTGTGGTGCCCAGGCACGCGAAGGGGATTTGTACCGATGCAGCATATAACCGATAGTAAATATCTTATTGATAAGGTTTCTTTTCTGTTCGGCAACTTCTTCCGCCGTGAGGCCTTCCCCCTCGATATCGAATTTATGTTTTTCCCGGTAGGATTCCGCTTCCCCCACGCTCTTGTCGTCGAAATTATATTCCAGTTCCTTACGCCAGTAAACGCGGCTCGAATTGATTACATAGCCGAAAAAGTTAGACGGGACGGCATTTATCCGGATATCAAAAACATCGTTGCCCTCTATGTCTTTTTTACGGGAAATAGTAAACATGTCTTCCATAAGACGAACTTTGTGTTTCAGTACGTTTTCTTCCCAAACGTAGTGGGACAATGTGCTGCCGTTGGCCGGGTGCTCTTTTATACCAGTACCGCTTACTTCCATGCTGCAACCGGGAAAGAAGAACATCTGCGTATTATGGGTATAATTGGTAAAATCCAGTTCGATCTCCTGCAAGTTGTCCAGGGCCGTATCTGACAGTTTGGGGCTGTTCAGAATAAGGTTTCTTATATCGCGGGATAAAAAACTATCCTGGGCCCAACCGCGGATAAACTTCCGGATATCCTTTGCTTTTATCAGTTTTACAATATTACCGGTAATACGGATGTATTTCGTTGAACTGGAATTCTCATCATGAAGCGAATAGAAACCGTTAAGACGTAAAAAGTAATGAAGGCAGTCCGCGTCTATATTGTGATCCCATTGCCGGGATTTCTCGTTAAACTTGGAATACCAGAATTTGGCCGGCATGGCAAGCGTCATAAGGTTACGGAAATCCTCGTTCTTGCTTCGTAATTCCATAAAGTCCCGGAAGTCCTTACGCGGTTTGCCCCGCTGGTCCCGGTAAGTGGTAAGCCAGGCCGGTAGCCAGATCGTGTGGATATCGATAAAACGTAGTGCAAGTTCCGTACCCTTCACCCTGCCCGTCGTGTCGATATCAGGTATGTTATACAGGACTTCAACGTATTTCATGATCTCTTTATAGTCCTGTTCGGAAAGTTTATACGTTTCCGAATTAAACCAGATCGGGGAAAAGCCCAGCGATTTAACGCACAGGGCATCGCGCTCTCCGGAACATATAAACGCCTCCTGCAGCCTCTGTTCCTTATAGGGCTTTTCCGCATTGGCCGGATTCTTTTTAAAGGCGGCTTCTTCCCTGGAATTAAATTCCCGGTATAAGGCTTTCAGTTCGGAAAGGCCGTTTATATAGTCTTTCGGCTTGACACCTTCCGGAGTGTAGGAAAAACGCCACTGTTTGTCCGGATTCAGGGGCTCGTATATTTTATAGAACTTCACTTCGGGCGTGTCGCCTTCGGCCGGTTTTACCAGACATTCGCGCATAAAGATAGGGTATGTCGTAGTCGCGTATTTATAGGTTACCTCGCGATTTTTTACATACCCTATATATTTGGCCGAATACCAGTGCAGGGCCTCGGCGTTCTCCTGGGTGACACGGGGGCCAAGTATGCGTAACTGATCCGGAGTGAGATGATCGGCAAGCTCGAAAATTTTAGTACCGTCTTTCTGTTCCTGGTTAGCCGGTACCTTACGGATATCCGGCTTGTTTACGCTACGGTTGAGTTCATCGGTTACGTTGTACATGGATGCAAGTTTAAGGATAGCCTCGTTAAACCGGAGGCCTTCCTCGTACATGCAGATATCGACAGGGCTTTGAGCCGTTCCGGTATCACCGAAATCCGTTACCTTATAAACCTGCTGGGAACCTTCCTTACCGAACAATTTGATACAGGCCGACGCGTCGTCCTCTGACGGCCGGCGTTTGAAATGGCGGTTGGTTCCGACACAATCCCGGGCTTGCGGATAATAATGTAGAATGATATCCAGCCCGTTGTTGGTTACTTTGTAGATGTCTTCTGCCTTTATCATCGTTATAAAGTTACATGGTTACTTATTCTTCGTTGTTTTTCTCCTGTTTTGTTTTCAAGTCTCCCCAAGGTTGATACAGGAAAACGAATAATAACAGCCAAAGAAAAGCGGTTTTACCCGTATAATAAATGACAAAGGCAATCAGTCCCATAAAGGCAACCACGATAATAGCGTGGGCGATGTATTTTAAATTTTTATCTTTCATTGTTCAAACATGTTATACTGAATTGAAAAACCGAATTTGCTTAATCTCCTTTCCTGGAGAAGGGAACGTTTGTCATGTGAAGGCATAATGGCCACCAGGTTCTTTGTATCGAACTGGTAACCTTTCTTCCGCATCTGATAACGTAGGTTTCTTAGGCGTCTGTCTTCTTTCATGGCATTTCGTTAAGATCGTCTTAGTTTATAGAAGGCATGGTACACTATCGCAAAGGATAGCGTTTAAATCCTCCTGTATGGTTTCCTGCTGCTCTTTGTTCAAGTGTACCAGGAAATAACCTTTTCCGCCGGAAAGATTCTTAATCTCCGCCAGATTATACTTCCTGTCTACCGCATCCACGAACGCAGGGGATTCCATAGGACGGAAGCTACTGAATATTTTATAGGTACCACTACTACCTTCTATCCGTAGCGTGGTTAATTCATCGGGGCTGGTAATTGTTGATTTCATTTCTACTTAATATTGAAGATTATTTTTTATCTGCCAAGATCTCGAAACATTTTTTAGGAAGATTCTTTTTGAATTTCTCCCATGCGAGGCGTTTTGCTTCTGTTTCTGAACAGGCTTTTACTTCGTAGTCAATCGACCAACGCATATCTACATTGACCAAATATTCTTTTTTAATTTTATTCATTTCTACTTTTATTTGTGCCGGAGGATAGCATCGAACTATCCATAACACCCGCTTTCGCCCTTCGGGGTTATCTCTACACTCCGGCGGTTATTCTATGGAGCGGCAAAAGCCGCCCCGGGTATTTATTCACTTTTTGAAGGAAGATTTTCACTATGGAAAATTTTCACGCCTGTTACTTCCTCGATCTTATCCTTGGCAAGTTCGGGAATACGACATAATCCGGCACGCCAATTATGAACGGTATGTAGTGGTACTTTACATGCTTCCGCTAACTTTGCCACCATTTTAGAAGAATCTTTCAGCGGTAAACTAATTAGATACATCCTTAACTTCTCGCCGTCTTCATTTCTTTTTAAAGTTTTTTTTGCCATAACATCACATTAAATCTATTATTTATTTCTATATTTATATCACAAATATAGTTTTATTCTACTTATTCAGTAGAATAATTCATGTTAATTATTGTAAATACAACATCGGATTATGGCTAATTTATTGCTTATAAGGGATTTATGCGAAAAGAATAAAATCAAGATTAGGGAATTAGCTTCCCGAATTGGTAAGGATGAAAGTAGTATTCAATCCATGATAAGAACAGGATCAACCAATACTAAAACTCTTGAAGCCATAGCAGAGGTATTTAATGTTTCTCCCGGTATTTTCTTTGATAATCCTTTGGAAAGTAATACGGAAAATAGTCTTAATAAAGAGGCAGAAATCGCTTATTTAAAGAAGATTCTCGAAGAGAAGGAACGTCTAATACAAGTCTTATTAAGTAAGAAATAACCTGTAATAGATAAGAAATGTAGGCATATTGTAGGCTATATAATTATACAAATAATTAATAATCAGGCGATTAAAGAACGTTACTTGAATCACAAATAAAATCCGATAACTTGAAAAGAGTTATCGGATTTATTTTTTTATTACTTTCGCTTTTATAGACAACTTCCTTTTGCAGCGCAGAAGATAAACGATTGAACATGTAGGTCAGAATAAGAGAAGTTCTTTAAAACTTCTCTTTACGCTCAAACTTCCCTTCCTCGGTATAATATTTCCAAGTACCCTTAGGTTGGTTATGCGAATATTTACCACGAAGTCTTAATTTTCCATTTTCGTAATATTCACGATAACGTCCGTGACGTTTTCCCTCTTTTACTTCCGCTTCACTCTTTAGTGCTCCTTCCGGATAAAATTCACGTAGAACATTTCCTTCAAACTTTTCGACATAGAAACGTTTCAATTCACTTAACTGTTCTTTCTCGGTCACAACATCTTCATTCATTTCTTCATCTTCCTCATCGGTAGCAACCTCAACAAGTTCTTCCGGTTCGTATGGACTATAATCCATAACATATTGTAAAGAAGCAGACTGGCTATCTCCTATCACTTGCATAGTCCAATAAGGGAAAGAATACAAAACATCCTTATTTGACTGTATCTCATTCCATGTGGCAGGATTCATCATTAGCTTCAACTGGGAATAGAACTTACGTACATCCGTATATAAGAAAATCGTAGAACTGGATTTCAGATATGAAAAAGCATCTTTAAATCCCGGATTGTCTTTCAACAAGTTCTTTTGTTCATAATCCTCTACGAATGAGAGTAAAGATGCAGCTTTATTACTAAAAACAACATAATCATCCACATAAGTATAATAGGGTTTCTCGAACTTATCAAATAGTTTTCCGAAAAACAGTCGGAAGAACCCTTTCATCTCGACATAATTAATTTCAAAGTCCTTATAATTAACAGTTTTAATTTTAACTGGAGTACGACGTTTGACCTTCTTTTCTATAAGTTCCATGTTCTCACGTGCATCCTTTATACTTTTTGCTCTGATAGCCAAAACCAGTTCGGGTTCACGCCCAAGTAACCCCGGTTCAGATTGTGTAATAGCAAACTCTCCAGACATCCAGCTCAAAAAGTTTTCTTCCAAAGAGATACCGAACAGTCCTTCAATCTTTTTTCGGGAATTTTGATACGAATCATACAACTGTTTATCATGAACAGAGAGGGCATTTTCTAATTCCTTCACAAAAGTCATCGGATTATTAAAACCAATATTCGTATAAAGGGCCGTTCGTCCGGACAAGATTTCATGCGCTTTCATTTTATGCTTTCCGGAATTCAGCAAGGCAGTGATATAAGGATCTACTGAATCTTTCTTCAACGTATAACCTTTCACCTCCATTTTATCCTTACCCATATTCAAGTAAAGACCGGCAAAATTCATAGAATTACTGAACATATCAATATATTCATTCCTTGTTCCCAGGTAGATAGACATAAACTGTGGGATACGCTCATAGTTGATAAAAACCCTGACGAGTCCCTTACCGGAAACTAGTTTCTCGGTTTCAATAAAAGCTTGATCAAGTCCGATTTTAGGTTTGTTACGTGAATCAATAGCCGATTCGATAAGCCCGGAAGTATAAGAACCTACCAGATGATTATCCACAAAAGCAATATAAAAGATATCACGCGTATCCGGATCACGCATCTCAAGAATGTTAATGCCACTATGCATCCGGTTAGTAACAGTGAAACCGCTCATTACAAGGACCGTCTCAAGCTGATCTTTCACCAAGTCCATTTTAGAAGCTTTCTGCATATCCAGAATGAGCAGAAAATCCCAATCAGTCGCGCGGGTTTTATGAAGTGAAATAAGCATATCCCGTTTGCCGACAAGTGACAACAGCACCTTGTTACTTTTCACAACTGAATCAAGTTTTTCCACACTCTTCGTAACTTCCTCAAAAGACTTTGCTTTTTTCAGACATTGCCATGTTTCGCTTCCGCTAAATTTCTCCCAATCTTCAATCGGAGCTGATGATTGAATAATAAATGCCGCATTTTCCGGAACCAGATAAATCTGCTGAATATTACGATCGGGTGAGATAAACAGATAAATCACGGAGTATACTACATATACCGCCAAAGCCAACCCTATCACCACCAAGGTACGTTTTACGATTTGCTTACTACTCTTTTTTGTCGTGGGCTCGGCATATTGCTCTTGTTCCCTGTTGTTTAATTCATTCATGGTTGATTTATTAATATAAATTATAGTCCCATTGGTATCCTCAGTAAATACCAAATAATAAAGAATAGCGTCCATGCAGCTAAAATACCTACAGAGTAGCGCCAAGTGTATTTGAGTAATGTCCCATAAGTAACTTGTTTATCATATTGCCTCATATATGTCAATACCAGAGGCATATAAAACATAAAAGGCGTAATAGCATTTGTCGAGCTGTCACCAATACGGAAAGCGCACTGTGCGATATCCGGAGAGATTCCCATTTGTGCAAACATCGGGATAAAGATAAAAGACATAAATGCCCACTTGGAAGTAGCAGATACCATAATCAGATTGATAAACGCTGTAAACAGGATAAAGAGAACAAGTGCAGACAACGGAGCCGGCTCGAAAGAAGAAAGCAGATCAGCTCCCATAATAGCAAGACACTTATCCAAATGAGAATACTCGAAGCAGGCGAACATTTGAGCGGCAAAAAAAGCAATAACAAAGTAAACACCCAAAAGTTTCATCGGTTGGGTAAGCCCTTCAATCACATCATTGTCGGAACGATAACGACCGGAACTGAACCCGTAAGCCATTCCCGTGATGCCCGCCCCTAAGGAAAGAAGAAAAAGAATTCCGGCAATAAAAGGTGAATGCATCAAACCACCGTTCACGCCACGTAATATCCCATGAGAAGAAAACGTAAGCCATAAGATAAGAGCTACATAAATTCCTGCTACAATAATCGAAATCATTATCGCCCGCCGTTCTTTACGGGACAAGGGCCGATAAGCTTCCACTTTCACGCTTCCTTCATATTTTCCTAAAGCGGGAAGAAGCCATTTCTGAGTCAGCCAGTAAACAATAGCAGTAATTACTACGGTAGAAGCACTCATGAAAAAATAATTGCAAAGTGGTTCGGTATTTCCCTGATATCCTGTCTGAGCTAGTGCAGCTTCCTGAGTGGTATGAGCCAGCAACGGATCCATTGTGCTTAATACAATATTTGCACTATATCCGCATGCCACTGAAACATAAGCCGTAATAATTCCTGCAAGCGGATGAAGTCCTACCCATTGGAACAGCATGGCGGCAATAGGCAATAAGATAATATATCCGCCATCGCCAATAACGTTGGACAACAAGCCAAGAACGATTACCCACAAGATAACCTTCCTTTTCTCCTTCCGGTTCCCCACTCCCAAACGGATGCATGCACCAATAAATCCTGAATGCTGGGCAACCCCCAGTCCGAACATAGCAATAATCACCATACCCAACGGTGCAAATCCGGTAAAGTTCTTGATAGCATTCCGCAACCACCAGCGAATTCCTTCCGGACTCAATAAGCTCTGTACGCGAATCTCCTCACCGGTTTGTGGCAGCGTCACCTTCAATCCATAAATATCACATATCCATGAAAGAAAGACCACTGCTATTGTCAGCAGAAGGAACATCGTAGCGGGGTGAGGCATACGCCATTTATTCTTCATCTGTCTCAAGATTTATTCTTCGTCAGCCTCCAGATTATCCAAGTCAATAATGCGTAATTCTAATGCACGCACTGCTAGACGGGTAGCATTTACTCCCACCCGTTCCCCATTAGGGAAAAGGCGTCCTATAAGATCATTCTGTCGTTTTTCCAATGACTTCACTCCGAAAGGCATTCCCTTCAGACTGGCAATCATTTCTTTCGTATATCCTAAAGCCAGATGACGTAAGAAACGCTCATCATACTCATCAATATCATAACTAATCACCGCCTCCTGACGCTTGGCATCGTTAGCTACCGATTTTTTGAAACGATCTACAATCTTTTCCAAAATCGGATAGTTGAAAACTAACTTCTTTCCGTCCATTACAGCCTGCACATCTGTTTTGGTGAGCAGTTCCCCTGTTTTCAGGATAATTCCGTCAGCACCGGCATTGAGCACATCCACCCATAACTTTTCATTCAGAATTTCACCCGTAAATATCAAAACCCGAACTCCTTTGTAACGTTTGAATATATTCCGGCATATATCAACACCGATAGTGGTTGAACCTCCCAATCCTAAATCCAGCAACACCAAATCGGGAAGTTGTGCCTCCATTAACGGCCAGAACTCATTTTCCGTCATAGCTGTACCAATAACCTCTGCATTGGGTATCTCATGGCGAAAAATCTCCTCTGTACCTTTCAACTCCAGTTTTACATCTTCTACAATAATAACTTTAAATTTCTGTTCTTCCATTTCCTTATCTAATAACTTTATATGTGTTCTTTTTCATTATCTGCGTGGAATAGTAAAATAAACCGTAAACCCTCCGCCTTCGGCCGGTTCGGCATTAATACGGCATCCTCTACGCCCTGCAAATTCATCATGATCGCGGATTATCTGCTTACATACGAGATATTCCGTCCCCCTCAATTCTCCCTTTTCTCCGGACGTCATACGTGCCAGATTCGGATAAAATAGTTGATTCAACTCCAACACGCTCTTTTCACGTCTTGTATCCGTGAAAAGAAAACGTATATACTCATCATCCTTACGAGCCTGCAAACGCAATACTCCGTCTTCGTGAACCGTCAATGCTTCATCAATCAGGTTCTCCAATAAGAAACGCAACTGGTTTACATCTCCTATTACTCTTGCATCTATCGGAGCCATCTCCAACTCTATCTTATCCATACGGTTCTTTACAGACTTTTTGAAATATTTTCCGGCAGTTTCGAAAAGCTCCTGAACCGGAATCGTAGTCCGCCGGAAAGTAACCTCTTCCAACTGGCGGGAAGCACATGAACTCAAAATAGTAAAGATCCCCTTATAATATTCAATCAACTCCGTCATAGTCTCCACTGCCTCCTTTTCTTCTTTCTCCGAAAGGTTCTGCGCATTCAGCCGACCTATAATTTGTTTAATCTTATTCGGATAATAAATCGTTTCATGCTTGATAGTCGAAAGACAATTATCAAGTACCATATTCTGTACATGTAACATACTGTCCTCCCAAGACGCCCGTTGCGTTTCCTCATGCGCCGACTCAATATCACGATATTTCGTTGCCAGTTTCACCACAGCGTTAAATACGACAATAGCTACATAACGTGCCACCAGTTCGAAAAGCAAACGGTCAGTTTCCTGTTCCGTCCCTTCTCTTCGTTCCAAATAAAGCACACCGACACATTGGTGTTCACCTCCCGCTTCTACCATGAGAGGTATTGCCTGGCGATGTTGCTCGGAAATATATTCTCTTGAATCAAAACATAGCTGCACCATTTCCGGCATTTCCTGTCCGGGACTCGAAGCATATTCCAACAGATGTGTCGTTTCATTATAAACGGCAATCCCCATCCGGTCAATCGTCAACAACTCATTTACCGAGCCGAATGCTTCATCTACGATACGTTGCGGAATCTCTTTGAGCGTACTTTCTTCCCTTTGGAGCGCTTCTGCATTTTCCTGCTCCTGCGGTCGAATCAGGGAAGCAGCAAATACTTTCTGATTAATTTCAAGTACCTGTTCCAAACTCAAACGATTTTGTATTCGCTTCCTCAAATACAAAAGATAATATCCTACCAAAGAAACAATCAACAAAACGAAACAAAGGATAATTCCCACTGTCTTATTAATATTCGAACGTTCCAGTTGCCGACAATATCCTTCCAATGTCTGATCTTCTCCCTGCAACTTATACAAATCTGTAAACGCCGAATTATTATAACTATACGCATCCAATTGTTTCAATGCCAGAAAAGCAACCGCCGCCTCATTTCTTATATCCAATATCACATGATAATCCGAATCAAAAAGTTCGTTCCACCACAGAATCTCAGCAGGTATACCTTCACCGACGAGCTTCATATACCGATGCGTAGCATCCGGGCGCGCATATTTCTGATAATGCTCATTCAGCAACAATATGGCAGAATCAGCATATTGCAAAGCAATCTCATACTGCTCATCCACATTAGCGAAATAAGCAGCATTGGCATAATCTGATGCAGCATCCAACAAATCTTCATAAGCAGAATCCGTAATAACCACAATCGAATCGGTATCCTGTAACATCGGAGGAATCGGATCATACAGACAAGACCCCATACCAAACGGAAGTAAGAGGCAAAGTAGCACTCCAATTACTTTGCGCACTCCCGAAGGCAAACGGAAATAAAAGCGACTCCCTTTTCCAAGTTCGCTTTCCACGTTGAATACACATACTCGGAACAGTTCATTCGTTTTCTTATATTTCTCGATGATTCCCTTACAATTCATCAATCCGAAGCCACTACCCTTATTTTCCTTCAATTCATCTGCATCCGTGGCATTCTTCATACCGATAACACGTGAATCATACACTTTCTCACCAATAATCTGTGCCACATCTTCGGCTGAGATTCCCCTTCCATTATCTTCTACAGAAATCTCCACATAAGAATCCGTAGTACGTGCATACACTTTGATTACACCTCCCTCAGGAGTATATTTGCGGGCATTCTCGGCCAACGTATTTATCATAAATAGGGTCAGTGCACGGTCCGCCTTCACCATAGCATGGGTCGGTTCAATTTCTAACGTCTGTTCTTTCATCTCAAAGGCACGACGTCCCTTTCCCAATAAATCGAACAACTCATTAAGACCGAATGTTTCAATATTCAGGCTAAGAGTTCCCTGCTTCATCTTGATCCAAAGAGCAAGAATGTCATTATACTCATTGATAGTAGTCACCAGTTCGTCAATATACTGATACTTCTCTTTCTTAATCTTCTCATCGTCAATATAACCTTTCTCTGTCAACTTATGTACCTCGTTCAAAATCCGGTCAATATATGGATTGATGCCATTTACAATCGCCAGACAAGCCTTCTTTATCAGATTCTGGCGTTTATTCCCGGCAATATGCTGCTCGTACACATACCGTTGTTTTTCCAATTGAATCCGTTCGTCGCTCAATGCCTCTACCATTTGTTCATTATCGGCAGCCCAAATAATATATGGCTCAAGCACATGCACCAGCGCTTTCTCGTCTTTGCTTAATCGGTGCACAGGAACAAGTGCCGCTTTCCCCTCTTCGGGTATTTCCAATGTCATCCGTCCTTTGCCGAATAATTGGTCAATTCCTTGCTGAATTAAAGGAACATTCATCGGAATAGAAGAAGTTATATCCCTACATAACGATAGAATCTGTTGTAGTCGTTCCACATCCACCTGATTTCGTGTTTTGGAACTCTTATTGAAGAACCACCAGAGAATAACTACCAGCACCAACCCAACAATGACCACAGATAGTACGAGAGTCATTTGCCGCGAACCTGCTTCCAATGAAATATAGCGGCTCTCCAATTCCTTATCCTGCCGTGTAAAGTTCAGAATATCCAGATAAATATTCCGGTTATAGTCCGATGCGTGCTTCATTCCCAATCCTGCATACGAAACGCTCAACTGCTCGCGAATCCTTGAAATCCATTCGGGAACAGTTTTAACCTTCTCTTCCGTAATCCACGGTACTCCGGTGTAAGTCGTATCCCCTTCGGCATAAGGCCACAATTTGTCCAGTGTATCTGCCTTATAATGATAATAAAGCAGATGATGTTGATTCACACAATCCAGTGCTTTTGTCAATGTATCGAGTGCTTCCGAATAACGACCATGCGCATTCAGATACTTACCGATAGACACATACGCCCCGGCTATCTGATACAAATCATCATATTCCCGGAACTTCTCAAGTGCCAACTGCGCCATACGTAAAGGCATAAGCGAATCCACCGGAAAATCGAACTGGTCGAGTGCATGCGTCCTCCTTACCCGATAAAACTCAAAGTTGGCAGGAGAAACCATCAGATTAGCCAATCCCTGCAAACCATTCCCTTCAAAATAAGGGTGCTTACTTTGAACGGCTGTCCGCCACGTATAGTAAAGTTGGTCGAACTCACGAAGCTTTCTTTCTTCCGGATTATTTGCTTCCACCAATGAAGCCGAGCCCTTGATATAATGATAATAAAGCAACTGATTGGTATCTGTCAATGCTTCATCCTCCGGAATCTGGTTGAGGGCGTCAATCGCTTCCTGCCGCTGCTGAAGATAATAGTAGTAGATAGACGAAACGATAAAAAACTCGGTAAACGCATAGTCCAGCCGAAGTGTTTCGTGCCGGTCGGCAAAGAGGTCACTTTCTTCGCGGATACGTTTCATGCGGCGAAGCGCACTGTTCCGGTAATCATAATATTCTTTGTTCATTGCCGTCCGTTGGCAGATTTTCATCAGCCCGATATCAGCAATCAGGAGTTCGAGTTCATTCTTTGTCAGCTTATAGACTTCCTTATGTAATGCTTCCGCACGGTCAAAGTCCATATTCATATACGCACAAAAACCAAGATTATTAGAAGCTTCGGCTTTTCCCGATTTGTAAAAATTTACCTGTCGATAGGCCGCATCAGCATATTTGTAGGAAGAATCAAGACTTCGGTAACGATAAGCATACGCCTTCCCGTTCAGCGAATCAATCAACCGCACCTCTTTTGTCGGCACCATATCCGTACACGAAAAAAAAGAGGCAAACAACACTATACCTATTATATATAGAGGAAAGCGTGAACTCATTTTAGTGATTTTCTGTTTTCAGAAAGCAAATCTACAAATATTTCCGATAAGATTGGAGAGAAAAATATTTTTTATACAATAAGTCCTTCTAAATAATAAGAGAAATTCCTACCTTTGCAGGCAAATTAACAAATAGGTAACATCTATTACAAAATGAGCGAAAAAGCACCCTTTATGGTATTCTCGGGAACGAACTCGAGATATCTTGCAGAAAAAATCTGCGCAAGCCTGGATTGTCCTCTGGGAAATATGAACATTACCCATTTTGCCGATGGTGAATTTGCGGTTTCATATGAGGAATCAATTCGTGGCGCACATGTATTCCTGGTTCAATCCACATTCCCAAACTCAGACAACTTAATGGAACTTCTCCTGATGATTGACGCTGCCAAACGTGCATCTGCAAAGAGCGTTGTAGCAGTTGTCCCTTACTTTGGTTGGGCACGTCAGGATAGAAAAGACAAACCTCGTGTATCTATCGGAGCTAAGTTGGTAGCCGATCTACTGTCAGTAGCAGGTATCGACCGACTAATCACAATGGATTTGCACGCAGATCAAATTCAGGGATTCTTCAATATCCCGGTAGACCATCTGTATGCATCAGCCGTATTCCTCCCCTACATCCAGTCGTTGAAACTGGAAGAACTGGTGATTGCTACACCGGATGTAGGAGGTTCAAAACGTGCTAGTACTTTCTCCAAATACCTCGGTGTGCCATTGGTACTCTGTAACAAATCACGTGAAAAAGCAAATGAAGTAGCTTCTATGCAAATCATTGGTGACGTGAAAAACAAAAATGTTGTTTTGATCGATGATATCGTTGACACAGCAGGAACGATCACTAAAGCAGCCAACATTATGTTGGAAGCCGGTGCCAAGTCCGTACGTGCTATTGCCAGCCACTGTGTAATGTCCGACCCTGCTTCATTCCGTGTACAAGAGTCCGGCTTGACAGAAATGGTATTTACTGACAGTATCCCTTACGCAAAGAAATGTGCGAAAGTAAAACAGTTGAGTATTGCCGATATGTTTGCTGAAACTATCAAACGAGTAATGAATAACGAATCTATCAGTTCACAATATATTATTTAATAAAAGAGTCGACTGAAAAATAATAAAATGGATAATGACTGTCATGGTCATTATCCGTTTTTATTTTACCCTTCAGGGATAATATACACAAAAAAATAGGCCACGCAATGCGCAGCCTACTATCATTTATCCACAATTCTCTATTGTAATCTTCCGAACTTATATGTTCCTTTTTTAATAACTTTTCCATCCTTATCAGTTTCTACAAAAGGACCATTCTTTTTTCCCTGTTTGAAAAAACCTTCAAAGCGGTTACCATTCTTGTCGGTCTGTACACCTTGTCCTTCTTCCAGACCGTCTACAAAACCACCTTTATACTGCATTCCGGCAACAGTTTTTAAAGTTCCCTGACCGTTCGGGCGGTTATCTTTCCAGTCGCCCTCATATACGTCTCCGTTACTCCATTTATAAGTACCCTTACCTTCACGTTTATTATTTTTCCACTCACCTTCATACACAGCACCGTTTGCCCAGGTAAAAGTGCCTCTTCCGTCCTGCATACCATCTTTAAAGTTTCCTACATATTTATCACCATTAGCATGATAATAAACCCCTGCACCGGTACGCTCACCTAAGAGATAAGAACCCTCATAGCGGTCTCCTGTATGGAAAAAGTAAGTCCCCTTTCCGTGTTGGATATCATCTGCCCAGTCGCCTTCATATTTATCGCCGTTGGTATATTCAAAAGTACCTTTTCCATGACGGACATCATCTTTCCAATCACCGTCATATTTACAGCCGTCGTCCCAGTTCATGGTTCCTTTGCCGTTTTTCTTGTCATTTTTCCAATGCCCGGAATATTTCGCACCGTTCGCCCAGGTATATGTACCTTCGCCCTCACGTTTATCATTTACCCAATGCCCTACGTATAAATCACCGTTATGATAATACATCGTTCCTTCACCATGCTGATAATCCTGATACCACATACCGTCGTAACGGTTATTATTCATAAAGTAATAAATACCCTTACCATGCTGTTGGTCCTGAAACCATTGACCTTCGTATTTTTCTCCATCAGGGAACATGTAAATTCCGAATCCTTCACGTTTTCCTTTTATATACTCCCCTTCGTAGACATCACCGTTCTTAAAGACTGTCTTTCCTTTGCCATTCGGCTTGCGTCCCTTCATCTCTCCCGTATAGACACTGCCATCCTTAAAAGTATAATTTCCAATCTTTATTTCAGTGGAGAATGTATCTTTTATTTTTCCGAAAAATCCGCTTTTTTTTCCTTCGTTATCTTGTGCCATTGCTCCTCCTTGAGCAAGGAGAGCCAGTAAAAGTGTAGTATATAGATATTTCCTCATTGGTTTTAGTAGTTACTCATTAAAATTACAATTTGGACAAAGATACGATTTCTCTCCCAAAAAGCCCCCTACCGGAAAGTAATTTATGATATCTTTTTACCTGCTATGACCTCTTTTAATTTCTCTTTGCACAAATAACGCTGCGCCAAATCCTGTAATTCGGCAGGTGTAACCTCCTGTACAGCTTGCAAAGAACGTGAAAAATAGTCGTCTCCCAAGCCGGAAGTAGCTATAAAAATCCATGCATCCGACAGTGAAAAAGCCGATTCGTAGCTCCTGCACATTTCGCCAAGCATATAATTGCGCACCATAGACAGTTCCTCTACGGGCACAACCTCCTGATGTAAACGATCGATCTCATGATACACTTCCTGAATCAACGGTTCTACGTATTCATTATCCGTTTCCGTCGAAACAATCAGTAAACCACTATCCGGATAGAACATAATTCCTGCCGAAATACCATAAGTATATCCTTTCTCTTCCCGGATATTAGACATCAGGCGACTACCGAAGTAACCTCCGAATACAGTCATCAATACCCGTAACTTCAGATAATCGGGATGCTCACGGGTGATAGTAGTATATCCCATTTTTACGGCACTTTGCATCGCATCTTCCCGTTCCGTAAAAATCCGTTTCTCTGGCACGGCAATATAAGGGAAATTTAATTTCGATGTCTGCAACTGATATTGCCCGAATGGAGAGCCGAACGTATCCTTCACCCGTCGAATAATATCTTCCGTCACCTTGCCGGAAAGAAAAATAGAGCAATTGCCCGAATGATAATACCGTTCATAAAAATTACGAAGAACTTCGGGAGTGATAGCATGATAATCCTCCTCCACGACAACCTTCCCACATGGATGTTGTTCTCCGTAAAGAGACTGTAACAAACTACGATGTGCCAGAAAATCCACCTTGGAGGTATTGACCAGATATTGTTGGATATTAGTATCCAAAATCGTATGCAACTCCTTTTCCGGAAACAACGGCTCTTTAATCATCGACTCCACCACTTCCAACGTTTCCGCCACATATTTATTCAATGAATAAACAGTAATGTAAGCATAGTCCGAAGAACTGGATAATTCCAGCCATGAACCATAATAGTCCAGTTTTCCGGCAATTGTGGCAGCCGTATATTTCTTTGTGCCTTCACGCAGCATCCGGTTAGTAAACAATGCCTGCAATTTCTGCGACTGTTGCCAGCGTCCCCCACCGAAAAGTATATCCATGCGTACCACATCCTGCTCACCGGCATTGATTACAGTCAACGGAATACCATTAGGTAACGTAGTCCGGACAGGAGGAAGAATACGAAAATCTTTCAGGGTTTGTATTTCGGGTTGTATCTTACGATTCATATTATGACCTACTCTTCAAAAATTCTTCTGCACGTTCTAAATCCTGCGGTGTATCAATACCAATAGTTTCCACTTCGCTAATACCTACTTTAATTTTATATCCGTTTTCCAACCAGCGAAGTTGTTCCAGAGACTCAGCCAGTTCCAAAGAAGATTGCGGCAAGGCAGTTATTTCCTTCAATACGTCCGTGCGGTAAGCGTACAGACCAATATGCTTATAGTAAGTATGCCCTTTCAGCCAGTCCTGCTTTTCAGTATTACGCTGATAAGGAATAATGGAACGGCTGAAGTACAGTGCATTCCAGTTCTTGTTAACCACCACTTTCGGAGAGTTCACATTTTCCAAAACGGCAAACGGTTCATCGGCAGTGAAAGGTTTTACCAATGTGGCAATCTGTGTAGTCGGGTCTTCAAAACAAATTTTTACAGCATTAAGTTGTGAAGGCTGGATAAAAGGCTCATCACCTTGTATATTGACAACAACATCAAAATCACCTCCGATCTTAGTACAAGCTTCGTAACAACGGTCCGTACCACTTTTATGATCAACAGACGTCATTACCACTTTCCCTCCAAATGCTTTCACTGCAGCTTCGATCCGCTCATCGTCCGTAGCAACATAGGCATCGTCAAGTACCCCTGCTACCTGTTCATACACACGTTGTATCACTGTTTTTCCGCCCAAGATAGCCAATGGTTTCGCAGGGAAACGAGTGGATGCATAACGGGCAGGTATAATTCCCAGAAATTTCATATCTGATTTTATTTTAATTCTTCTAATCCTTTCACGATGTACTCCCTTTTCAGATCCTCCGGCTTCAACACTCGGTCGTCAAAAGAGAGTAAATCAATATCCAGACAAACTTTTTCTTCTTTCTTATCTTCCGGACGACGACCGGCACATTTCTCGATAGCTTTCAATTCCTTCTTCACTTTTTCTTCTTCCGCTTCGGAGAAAAACAGTGCCACTTGATTGGAGAACAACGCCGGACTCCGGAAAAACAAAGGTTGTGTTTCCCGTTCGGTCGTGAAACGAATGGAAGGAAACAAATCCGCTAATCTCTTTCGTGCTAAAAGCAGATTCTCCTTCCGGTTGTAGTTACTTCCAATGCAAATAATACACTTGTGCATAAGAAGCTGATTCTTAATTAAACAGATCGTCCAATCCGGTTTCTTCAAAGACTTCACCGTCCGACGCTTCCGAACCGGCACAAGGATCAAATCCCTCAGGGAGTTTGAACTTCTCCTGCTGATCATATCCTAAAGTCGGGTCATCATATACTTTTTTCATATATTTCGCCCAGATAGGCAATGCAGCAGCAGCGCCCTGTCCATAAGTCATCGAACCGAAGTGGATATCACGTTCGTCACCTCCTACCCAACAGCCGGACACCAATGAAGGCGTGAAGCCCATAAACCAGCTATCCGAGTTATCGTTTGTCGTACCTGTCTTACCACCCATATCAGCCGTGATACCATAGCGGCGCACCCGTGCTCCCGTTCCTTCGTTGATAACCGCACGAAGCATCACGAGCATTTTATATACACTGGAAACACTGATCACCTCCTCCATTTGTGGAGCAAATGTAGAAATCACATTACCCTCATTATCTTCGATGCGGGTAACGAATAAAGGAGCCACCCTGATACCTTTGTTGGCAAAGGCTGTATATGCACTTACCATTTCACCGACGGAAATCTCACAAGGACCCAGACAGAGTGAAACCACCGGATCAATGGCCTTATTGCGTACTCCGAAACTATGAATCAACCGAACCAGTTCATACGGATTCAATTTCCCCATCAAATAAGCCGAAATCCAATTGTCCGAATTGGCCAATCCCCATTTCAAAGTTACCATTTCACCATAACGTTTTTTATTAGCGTTACGCGGCGACCACGGTTCTCCTGTTTCCGTAATCAATGTCTGCTCTACATGACGTACCTGATCACAAGGAGAAAAATTATTTTCCATGGCAAGCGTATACAAATATGGTTTGATAGTAGAACCGACCTGACGGCGACCTACCATTGCCATATCATATTGGAAATATACATAATTCGGTCCGCCCACATAAGCCTTCACGTGCCCGTTCAACGGATCCATTGACATAAATCCGGTTCGCAGGAAAGACTTATAATAACGGATTGAATCCATGGGTGTCATAATCGTATCCTTAGCTCCCGTCCAAGAAAACACAGTCATTTCTTGCGGTGTATCAAAAGCCTTTCTGATTTCCTGCTCGGACGCTCCCGCTTCATTCATCAAACGATAACGGTCAGTTTGCTTCATTGCTTTTGTCAGCAATTCCTCTACAAGTTTTGCCGATATAGACCTCGCATACGGAGCATTCTTACTTCCCACTTTTTCTTTAAAGAATAATGGTTGCAAGAAGCTCAGATGTTCTTCTACCGCTTCTTCAGCATATTGTTGCATGTGCGAGTTAAGAGTTGTGTAGATTTTCAGTCCGTCAGTGTAGACATTATAATTTGTCCCGTCCTTCTTTTTATTCTTTGCACACCAACCGTATAGCGGATTTGTTTCCCAAGCAAGAGAATCCTCGTAGTATTTTTGCATCTGCCAGCCCCGATAGGTACTTTTGACAGGTTTCGGTGCCGTCATTACTCCACGAAGATATTCACGGAAATAAGTTGCCATTCCTTCCTTGTGGTCAACACGATTATAAGTCAATTTCAACGGGAGAGCTTTCAGGGAATCGCATTCTGCCTCAGTGATATAACCAGCCTTGCGCATTTGCTCAAGCACCACATTCCGGCGACCACGAGAACGCTCATTAAAGCGAACAGGGTTATAGAGTGACGGATTCTTACACATACCTACCAAAGTAGCAGCCTGTTCAACTTTCAGTTCCTTCGGTTCACATCCGAAATACGTGTGTGCAGCAGTTTTAATCCCCACAGCATTATTCAAGAAGTCGAACTTATTCAGATACATACTTAGGATTTCCTCTTTAGTATAATAACGTTCCAGTTTCACGGCAATCACCCATTCAATCGGCTTTTGGAAAAGGCGTTGAAGAGTATTACGTGCCACATTCTCAGTAAACAGCTGTTTTGCAAGCTGTTGAGACAAGGTACTACCCCCACCCGCATTTTTTTGAAACATCAGACCTCGTTTCACAAATGCACGAAACAACGCTTTGGCGTCAATTCCGGAATGCTCTACAAAGCGCACATCTTCCGTAGCGATTAAAGCATTGATAATATTAGGCGACAAATCCTTGTAGGCCGTATATACACGATTTTCTTTGCTGTACGACCAGGTTCCGAGCACCTTTCCGTCTTCAGAGAAAATTTCCGTTGCAAATTTATAATTTGGATTTTCCAGTTCCTCTACAGGGGGCATATAACCTATCCAACCTTTTGAAATAGAAACAAAGATAACAACGATAGCCAATACCACGACTGCCAATAAAATCCAAAGAGCTTTTATTATTTTTCGAATCATGTTTATTCTTACTTAAAAAGATGCTTAAATTAAGATGCAAAGGTAGATAAAATCCGGAACGCAACCAACGAGTTTGATTATTATTTCAGTTTTGTTAAATACCTTAAGGCTAAATATGCCTAACTCGTGATTGAGAAGTGATTAACAATAATTTGTATAAACGCAAAACAGGCGGGATTTTTCCCGCCTGTCATTCATACCTAATTATATCTTCTAAGATACCAATTACATTGTTGCCGCCTGTACACCGATCACTCCGGCAATTGCACCGGCAACAGCAATAATCACTTTCAAAATCATGCTCCAAGTTTTTTTCATAGATTTTCTACTTTCCAAATTAAACATTTATAAAATACTATCAACTGTCAATTAGCAGACATCAATTAAACAGACGGATCAGGTGTTACTCCACCTCCTCCTTCTCCACCACCTTCACCCGGATTTTCCGGGTCTTCGGGAGATACGACCACGCTGTTCTTCTTCAGATATTCATCCAGACTGATCAGGTCCAGCTTTTCATCTTCACGGGTCGCAGATTTTGTGATGCGCAACTCTTTATTTGCCTGAAAGAAAATACGGACACTCTCCACACTCTTGGCTGTAATATCCTTTGCCAGATCTGCACCTTTCGAACGGGCAGCCAACATAAATACACCCAGGCCTTCGATATTCACCGACTTACCTTCCAGCAACTGTTCCTTCATCTTATCCACGAAGTTCTGAATCACACTCTTGATATCACCGACAGAAAGCGAAGAACGATCCCTCATTTTCTCTGCAAGATATTTCAAACTGACAGACTGTCCCAAGGTAATCAGATGCGGATAAAATCTCTTAGGAGAATTGGGAACACGCGGATCCGTTGGCCGCGTAATGACTTTGTAAATTACACTCATACTACGTTTTTTTAAGATTCAAATTCAAGTTATTTTATTCACATTTCGTTGATCAACGATGCAAAGGTGCAGTTTTTATTTCGTATAGAAAAGGAAAAAGCCCCTGTCGGAGTTCTTTTTATTTAGGATAGATTATAAACCGCTATTAATCAATAAAATATATCAACGATCTTCCCAGACAGTTGATATACAAAGGAAATTCATACTGGCATTTACGCCAACATGAGGGCATCGGTTAAGTATGTACCGCTGTACTTTCCCCAACCGATAAGATGTAGGGATTCATGTATATAGCATGAATTAGGGGCCTACATATTTCATAAATCTAATAGGATATATTCACGATTGCCTCTTTAATGCTTTCCACAATATAACGAACGTCATCATTAGTTACGTACGAACTGCCTCCCTGAGCATGCTCGTAAATCCCGCACCATGGAAGATGTTATCGCCCAATACTAAGCACACGCTATCATTACCTATAAAATCGGCACCAATCGTGAATGCTTGTGCAAGTCCATAAGGCGAAGGCTGCTCAGCATAAGTGAAGTTCACCCCATAGTCGTTACCAGCCCCCAGCAGATCGTATGGGGTCGAGATAATCAGAATGTCACGGATTCCTGCCAACATAAGTACTGATATTGGATAATAAACCATCGGTTTATCATATATCGGCATCAATTGCTTACTGATACCCTTGGTGATTGGGTACAATCTAGTACTACTTCCTCCTGCTAAAACAATACCCTTCATATGCTCTTACTTGTTTATATTCGTGTAGAGAGAGATGTGCTCGAAAAGCTATCAGTCTTTGTACTGTGATTCATAGTACTTTTCGTACTCTCCACTTGTGATGTTGTCCATCCAAGCTTCGTTTTCCAAATACCACTTAACTGTCTTTTCTATACCTTCCTCGAACTGCAGACTTGGTTCCCATCCTAGCTCTTTCTGAAGCTTAGAAGAGTCGATAGCATATCTCAAATCATGCCCCGCACGATCAGTAACGTAAGTGATCAGGTCTATATCCTCACCTTCCTTGCGACCAAGCAAGCGATCCACAGTCCTAATCACCACCTTGATGATATCGATATTCTTCCACTCATTGAAACCACCGATATTATAAGTATCCGCAATCTTACCCTCATGGAAAATCACATCAATCGCACGCGCATGATCCTCTACATACAACCAGTCGCGCACATTCTCACCCTTACCATACACAGGCAATGGCTTGCGATGACGGATATTATTGATGAACAACGGAATCAACTTCTCAGGGAATTGATAAGGACCATAATTATTCGAGCAGTTGGTCACAATAGTAGGCAAGCCATAAGTATCGTGGAAAGCACGCACAAAGTGATCACTGCTTGCCTTAGAAGCAGAATATGGCGAGTGAGGCATATATTTCAAATCCTCAGTAAAGAACTTCTCACCATAAGCTAAGTGATGCTCACCACTCGAAGCCTTGGTTGTAAATGAAGGCTCAATACCCTCTGGATGCGTCATCTCCAGCGCACCATACACCTCATCGGTAGAAATGTGATAGAATCTTTTGCCCTCATACTTCTCAGGCAAGCTTTCCCAATAAAGTTTGGCAGCTTGCAACAGAGACAGAGTTCCCATCACATTGGTCTTTGCAAATGTGAATGGGTCCTTAATACTTCTATCCACATGACTCTCTGCTGCCAAGTGAATGATACCATCCACATGCTCTTCTTGCATCAACTTGTAGAATGCATCGAAATCGCAAATATCCATCTTCACAAACTTGTAATTTGGCTTATCCTCTATGTCCTTTAGATTAGCCAGATTACCAGCATAAGTCAACTTATCCAAATTAATTATATTATACTCGGGATACTTATTTACGAACAAACGAACTACATGGCTTCCAATAAAGCCTGCACCACCTGTAATTACTATATTCTTCATATCGTTTTCTTTACTTTTTTTAAATTGAAATACATTTTTCAAGGCTATCTATCCAATAAGGAAATTTTACATAAAAGGTTTCCTTAATAGTACACTTATCCAATACAGAATAAGCTGGACGGGTAACAGGTGAAGGGTATTCAGAGCTATAGCAAGACTGAATATCGCAATCATTATTGCCAACAATCTTGGCAATCATCTGAGTGAAGTCATACCAAGAGCAAACACCTTCATTCGAAAAATGGAAAACACCAACCTGGGGTTTCTCAATTATAGTGATAATAACATGGGCTAAATCCAATGCGTATGTAGGAGTTCCACACTGATCAAAAACGACCTTCAAAGCAGGCTTAGTTGCAGTGAGGTTGATCATTGTTTTGCAGAAGTTCTTCCCAAACTCAGAATATAACCAAGCTGTGCGGATGATAATATATATGCAACCTGTTGCAATGATTTTTTGCTCGCTATGTAGCTTAGTCTTACCATATACACCTGTAGGAGTACCTTTTTGATCAGGTCCGCATGGAATATTGTACGGCTCCTTACCGAATACATAGTCGGTTGATATTTGAATCAACCATCCATCAACTTCCTTCATTACCTTAGCTAGGTTTTCTGGAGCATCAACATTCAGTTCTCAGCAAGAGCAGCTAGCTTCTCATCGGTTTCGCAAGCATCTACGTTTGTCCATGCTGCACAATTGACAATAGCATTTACGTTATTGTCCTTTACCATCTTTCGAATGGCATCAATATCAGTAATATCAAGATAGGTAGTTTCAAGACCTTCTACCTGATTCACGTCTGTGAAAATATAATTGTCGCTTGTATTCTTAGACACAATGCGCATTTCATTTCCTAATTGGCCGTTAGCACCTGTTACAAGTATATTCATACTATTTAAACTCTGGATATAAATCTATATTAATATCAAAAGGACTATCAAAATCCTTCAGGAAGGCGTGTTTTGTATCTTTCTCTGATAACAATACCTTATCGGCATTAATCTTCCAATCAATGCCAAGACTACCATCTACAATTGAAATGCCACCATCAGCTTCTGGAGCATAGAAGTTATCACACTTATACTGGAAAACTGCAGTTTCAGAAAGTACAGCGAAACCATGAGCAAAACCTCTTGGCACAAAGAATTGACGATGATTCTCTTCTGATAATTCCACAGCTACATGCTGTCCGTATGTAGGAGAACCCTTGCGAATATCAACAGCAACATCAAGTACAGCACCCTTCACACAGCGCACAAGTTTACTCTGAGTGAATGGAGGACGTTGGAAATGCAATCCGCGCATCACACCATAGGAGCTCATGCTCTCATTATCTTGTACAAAATTAATCTTGTGCACCTTCTCCTCAAATTCACGTTGAGAGAAAGACTCGAAGAAATAGCCACGAGCATCTTTAAATACTCTAGGCTCTATGATTACAACGCCATCAATGGCAGTTTTAATTACGTCCATTATTATTGATAAATAGTTCTATTTGTACCGTCAGGCAGTATCGAACTGCAAGCTGATGCTCCACCTATGCTGACGGATATCCTCATTTTTTAATTAAACCCTAAGACATAAAGGTAACAGATATTAATCCTCGTGAAATATATCTCGAGTATAAACTTTTTCTTTTACATCATCAAGCACCTCATCATAGCGATTGGCTATAATGGCATCACTCTGAGCCTTAAACTTATCTAAGTCATTTACTACAAGGCTTCCAAAGAAAGACGTTTCGTTCTCCAAAGTTGGCTCATAGATAATAATATTAGCCCCCTTAGCCTTAACACGCTTCATGATTCCCTGGATGGCACTTTGGCGGAAGTTATCGCTATTGCTCTTCATTGTCAAACGATAAACACCAATGATGACTTCCTTTTCATCAGCCTCATTCCAGTCACTATTTGCAGTATAGTAACCAGCCTTACGCAAAACCTCATCAGCAATGAAGTCTTTACGAGTGCGATTACTCTCAACGATAGCACTCATCATATTTTGAGGTACGTCAGCATAATTAGCCAATAACTGTTTGGTATCCTTTGGTAAGCAATAACCACCATAACCAAATGAAGGATTATTATAATGTGTACCAATACGTGGATCGAGACCTACACCAGAGATGATTGCCTGACTGTCCAAACCCTTCACCTCAGCATAAGTATCCAACTCGTTGAAGTAACTAACGCGAAGTGCTAGATAAGTATTAGCAAACAATTTAACAGCCTCTGCCTCTGTCATACCCATCAACAAGGTATCGATATCCTCCTTTATAGCACCTTCCTGCAGTAGTTGCGCGAAAGTCTTCGCATATTCCTCTGCCACAGAATTACTGATTGCCTCAATAGCAGCATTTTCTTCATCCCACTTCTTATTACGTTCAGATGGCAATACCTTTGGATATCCAACTATAATACGAGAAGGATACAAGTTATCATACAATGCCTTACTTTCACGAAGAAACTCTGGAGAGAATAACAAATTAAACTTCTTTCCCTTCAATGCCGGATCTGTCAAGAACTTGAGCGCATACTTCACATAGAGAGAACGGCAATATCCTACAGGAATTGTTGACTTGATTACCATCACAGCATCAGGATTAACACGCAGAACTAGGTCAATTACATCCTCTATATGGTGTGTGTCGAAAAAGTTCTTCTGGGGGTCATAGTTAGTTGGAGCAGCAATTACTACATAATCAGCGTCCTTGTAGGCTGCGGCACCATCAAGGGTTGCTTTGAGGTCCAGATCTTTCTCTGAAAGATATTTCTCGATATAGTCATCCTGAATTGGAGAAATCTTTTTGTTGAGTTTCTCAACCTTTTCAGGAATAACATCAACAGCAGTCACTTGGTGATGTTGAGAGAGTAATGTTGCGATAGAAAGACCAACATAACCTGTGCCGGCAACGGCGATTTTAATATTTTCGAATGATTTCATGATTAATAATTTGAATTGAAATAGTTGATAACGTTATATATTATTGATAGAATTCTTTATACCAAGTAGCAAATTTACGTAAGCCATCGCGCAGTGGAGTTGAAGGCTTGAAACCATAATCCTTTTCTAGGGGTGTAGTATCAGCGTAGGTTACAGGAACATCACCTGGCTGCATAGGGACAAGTTCTTTATGGGCTTCGAAGTTGTAACCCTCTTGCAAGACTCCTGCACGAACCAGTTCTTCCTGAAGAATAGTCACGAAGTCTAGCAAATTCTCTGGAGCATTATTACCAATATTATATACGGCATAAGGAGGTACAGGTAATCCATCCTCCCCTGTCTTTTTCTCTGGAGCTCCTTTCATTACACGGATTACACCCTCTACTATGTCATCAATGAATGTAAAATCTCGCATACAATTACCATAGTTGAAGATTTTGATTGTTTCTCTATTTACTAGCTTATTGGTAAAACCAAAATATGCCATATCTGGGCGACCAGCAGGTCCATAAACAGTAAAGAAACGCAACCCTGTAGAAGGGATGTTATACAATTTTGAATAGGCATGAGCCATCAACTCATTACTTTTCTTAGTGGCAGCATATAGAGAAACTGGATTATCCACCTTATCATCAGTAGAATATGGCACTTTCTTGTTTGTTCCATATACAGAAGATGAAGAAGCATAAACAAGATGTTCCAATGCCTCCTCATTACGACATGCTTCAAGGATGTTATAGAAACCTATCATATTGCTCTTGATATAAGCATCCGGATTTGTGATAGAATAGCGTACACCAGCCTGTGCGCCCAAATTTACCACTACATTAGGGTGATACTGAGAAAATATGCCATTGATAGTTTGTTTGTCAGAAAGATCACCCTTGATGAAAGTCCAATCACCACCAACCTCAGACAATTGCTCTAGACGGTAGTTCTTGATATTCACATCATAGTAATCATTCATATTGTCGAGACCAATAACCTTTACGCCCTCAACTTCCTTGAGTAATCGTATACACAAGTTGCTTCCAATAAACCCTGCAGCACCTGTTATCAAAATCGATTTATCTTCTAAACTTATCTTTTCCATCTTTACCATTTTGGGGATTAATATATCGTATTAATTTACTTACCGAATTTTTCTACTGCCTCGTAGTAAGTGTCAAGAGATCCTATATCGAAACGACTAGCAGACATTTTCCAGGCATGTATTTCGGTATTATCAACCATATAATGAGCAAGATTACTGGGAGTATCTTTGCCACAAGAATTGGCAACAGAGTAGCGAACGAGTTCAAGATCTTTCTTTAAATATATATAAAATGGAGGTACTGCCCAATGAGACTTTGAGGCTTGTGGCTTTTCTTCCATATTGAGAACATGCATATTATCATCCACTACGATCACACCTGTACGTTGAAGTTTCTCTATAGATGGCTCTTCATGGCACATAATGCAGCTAGTGGCCTTAGATTTTGCAAAGTCTACAAACTCTGAAAAGGAGAAGAACAGCAAATTATCCGCTGCAACAACTAGTATGTCATCATTTATATTAAGCTTATCCAACGCATAGAGTAAATCACATACAGCACCCAATCGAGTATCATTAGTGGAAGTTCCATCATCTATGATAGTAATCTTCTTGCTATAGTTCTGCTCCTTTGTCCAATCTTCAAAGATTGGAGCAAACTTATGATTAGTGATAATTACATGCTCATCAATGTCATCAATTTTATCTATATCGTCAAGAATACGACCGAGAATGGTTGAATTACCAATCTTCAACAAAGGCTTTGGAAAGTTCTTTGTCAACTCCCCCAAACGAGTCGCATATTCGGCTGCAATTACAATGTTTTTCATTGTATAATATTCATTTTTTTTAATTTTCAATAAATCTTGCACCATCATCAGGTTTAACCCAATATGTTTTGAAAGTCATTTCGTATTCAGGGAATTGAGCAAGATACTGCCTTGTTACCTCAGCTTCAATACTTTCTTTATATGCTGGATCTACAAGTGCAATAACAGCCCCCTTGAATCCTGCGCCACTAAATCTGCCACCATATACACCAGAAAGTTTATGCATGATGTTATATATAGCAATCAATTCTGGAGAACCACACTCATAATTATGGATACTACTCTCGCATGAATCAAAACTCAATTTACCGAAGAGTTGCAGATTACCTGTTTCCCATGCGGTAACACCTTGTCTGACTCTACGATATTCTGAATAAAAATGCTCAGCTCTTCTGGAAAACCGAGCAGGCATAATATCTCTTGTCTTCTCAAAAGATTCTTTTGGAATGTCACGAAGGAATGTCTTGTCGAATGTCTTTAGTGGTTGATCTGCATATGCCAAAATATTCCATGCAGCCGTTTTGCACTCATACACACGGAGATTGTAATCAGAGTTCACGAGACTACGCGTAAGGCCACTAAAAAATATACCAATCTCAAAATCAGGCATAGATAAATTTCTATTGATTATTCGATAATGATTAGAATCACAATCTTAAGAATAGCAGACTATTCTTTTGACCTAAAGCAATACATGCCTGATCCAGTAACCCGTTGTTCAAACCTATATACTCACGTTCCGCTTCAGAAGCAATAAGGACAACCTCAAAGGGCTTTAAACTTATACCATTCGCCTTAGCAAATGCCATTACGTAAGCTATTAGCACAGCTGCGGAAGAACTTATGCCACCAACAGGAAGAGAGCCTTGCAAAACACCGTTGATACCATACTTCAGATTAAATTGCTTTGACAAAGCATATTTAGCGCCGCGCACATAATCACCCCATTGTCCTTGTTTTATCTGTGTTTTGGTCGCTATATCAAATTCGACAAATCCTTCAAAAGAGAGGGATTCTAGATGAACCTGGCTGTTTTCACTTGGAGTGAACCACAAATCCACTCCCTTATTGATCGCAAATCTGTTACTATACCGTGTTGATGGTCAACATGAGCCCCCAAAGGGCAAACACGATAAGGAGAAAAAATATGATATTGATAATTATCCATATGTATTTATTTTAGTGGTATCAATAGCTATACACAATATTTAATTATCTTATTAAACAACTTTTGCTAACCATGAGATAAATCTGCCTCTTATGGATATATAAATAATACCAATAGGAGTCCAAAAGACTTCAATAGGATAATGTTTTGACAACCGTAATGAATGATTAATCCATTAAAAAAATGTAGATATACGACTTTCATAAATAACATGATTCTCTCTAACGTCGTAATGTCCTAAATTACCAGCCTTTAAAATTTCACTAAGTAAAAAGCGGCCTTCTTTCTGATTTGGCTTGCATGGTAAAAATTCTTTGTTAAATCCGAAAGCTTCCATCAGAACCCACATAACTGCAGAGGTAAACTTAAACATTGAAAGCTGTTTTATAATTACAATTATATCAGAGTTTCTATTGTTAATCGATAAGAAATATAAATCTAAGACTTGTCTTAACCCAACTCCCTCAACAAGGAAATACCAATAAATATGATGAAGCACATGGACAACATTGAAAAGATGAGCAGGGACAATCAGATTGTTATTTTTGTTTACAACAAAACTTTTCTTTCCAAATTTTCGGGATAATTTTTGAAGTCTATAATTTCTAATGAGATTATGACTTATCCATGGCCTAAAATGAACTTCAACATCAGTATTTTTGAAAAAATCCACATGTGTATGCATATAGTCAAAATGGTGTAATGTAGAGTTTTTTTATTCATTTAATAGTCTTAATAATATTTCCATCAAACCATACATCAATATCTCCATAATAGGCTCCAATACTTTGTCCCTTTAAAATACAATTATATAAGCCACATTCATTCAGTGTTTTCTGAACTTCTTCACATTGTAAATTTAATATTTTATTACGTTTTACCAAAAGTTCTGTCATACCAAACCATTTTAATATTAATAATTCATTTGGCATTTGACTTTTTGGTATCTTATTTAGGCCAACAAAAGTAATTCCAATAAGCGATTGTTGGGAAGCGATAGTAAACGCGTTATTCCACTGAATGTTATTGGGTGGAAACGATAAATGAGCTCTGTTACCAATTGCTATTTGAATAAGTTCAAAGAACAAAACTACATCCTGCCTATCTCTTTCTCTTTTTTGCTGTTTATTGGGCATGACATCAATCAATAATTTACATTGTAAGTTTCCTTCTTATTTTTCCATTGTATAACATACGAATAATAGAAGAAGGAAGGAGTCTGAGAATATATCTAGCTATTGGAAATAGCGATTTATAAGGAGAAATTCCAAATAGTTTATATATTCCTTTTTCGTGAACTTTAAATTCAAGATTACTATCCTTCCTATTTGATCTACGCTTATAAACAGAATCGTTTCGTCTAAAATTAAGAAGAACTTTATCAATATTTGCCACATTATAACCTGCAGTAAGAATATCAAACCACAGGGCTAAATCTTGAGATGTACGATAATTCTCATCGTAAGAAATACCATCGTCAAACATTGACTTTCGCATCATAACTGCAGGATGTGCAAGTGGATTTGCTTTATATATGAGTTTCTTTGCTCCATCTGTATCTAACGGAAACTTTCGTACGCCTAGATTTTCACAAATATCGCTAAATTCTTGAATATAAGCACCGATTACAGCTACATCTTTATGTGTATCTAAGAATTCAGATTGAACTGCGAATCTGTCTGGTCGTGATACATCATCACTATCCATTCTTGCAATATAATCAGTATCAATAGCTGTAATACCCTTGTTGAGCGACTTTGTTAAACCTATATTGACCTCATTTACGATGAGCGTTATGATATCTCCAAGCTTTGCAATCCATCGGTCAAGAACTTCTGTTAAATCAATGCCGACAGGCCCATCCTGAACAAGTATTATCTTATTGGGCTTGCAAATCTGATCATCCCAAATACTTTGGAGTGAACGCTCCAAGTATTCGGGTTTTTCAGATTTGTATACGGACATTAATACGGATATTTTCTTACTCATACTAATAAATAGGAGTCAACCAATCCATTCTATTTGCCAATTTACCTCTTACACAATCGAGATAAGTCAAGTGCAAGCGCTTTGTAATCTCACCCTGTTCACCTGAATCTACTTCATACCGGTCGATAGTGTAGATGGGGGTAATCTCCATTGCAGACCCACAAAGAAATGCTTCGTCAGCTAAATAGAGTTCTGTACGGTCGATAGTACGTTCCTCAACCTTCAAGCCAAGTTCTTCCTTAGCCAAATAGATAATTGTGTCACGTGTAATTGATTCAAGTACACTATCTGTTAATCGAGGAGTAACTAGTGTATCACCCTTTACCATGAAGAAACAGCTACCAGGACCTTCTGCCACTTTACCAACTTCATTCAAGAAAATACAAGTGTCGTATCCATTGCGTAATGCTTCACGCTGTCCAACACGAGAGTTTATGTAATTGGCACCACACTTAATACGTGGGGAGAGGTTCTCATCACTGATACGTCTCCATGAAGTAACGCAACAATTCAAACCTTTCTTATTGTATTCTGCACTTGTTCTTCCACGTGGGATAGGTGCAACAAACATCTCTACAGGACCTTCTGATCCCCAAGAGCCAAAACCATCAACAAATAAAGTCTGTCGAACGCTTAAGTTCTCATCATATTCATTAGCCTTAACAGTATCTACCAAAGCTTTCTTGAAATCATCTTTGGTATATTTCAGATCAAACTGGATTAATTTAGCAGAACGAATCAAACGATCATAATGGTCGCTCAAACGGAAGGCATAAAGTTGATTGGTTTCTTCATTCCAATAACAAGGGATTCCCTCAAATACATTCAAACCAAACTGTGATGTAGGTGACAGTACATTCACCTTGGCATCGTTAACATCGAGAATCTCGCCCTTAAGCCAGATTCTTCTATGAGCAACATCGTACTTCATATCTAAATATCTTTTAAAAGTTCTTATTCTTCATCAGGAAGGTGAGCAATACGCTTTACTTCATCATCATCCAATTCTGCAGATTCCTCTGCACTCATACCTTCTCGCTGGTCTTCATTGATATTCGCACTTTGGAATACCTTGATAACTGACCACCAAAGAATTTTGATATCAACCCAAACACCTTCACTCTTGAAGAGATCGACATACTGACCATCAAAAGTCACTTTCTCATCCCAAGAGTTCTCGTTACGCCCCTTACATTGAGCCAAACCTGTGATACCACCTTTCACTTGGAAGCGCTTCTTGTACTTCTTATTCAGTGTATCGTAATCACCAAGTTCGTATGTTACACAAGGACGAGGTCCAACTACTGAGATATCCCCCAACAACACGTTGAAGAACTGAGGTATTTCATCAAGACTAGTCTTACGAAGGAATGCTCCCACTTTGGTTACACGTGGGTCATTATCGTAAGAGAACAATCCTGTGCCTTGCTTCTCAGCTCCCACACACATTGAGCGGAACTTCAACATCTGGAATATTCGACCATCCTTTGTTCTACGACCTTGCTTAAAGAAAACAGGTCCTTTGGAATCCGTCTTGATTGCAATTGCTACTATAATCCAAACTGGTGTAAGTAGCAAAATGGCAATCGAACAAGATATAATATCAAAAGCTCTCTTGATAAAGAGATTTAAATTATACATACTGATTGTATTAGAATGCGAATGTATGGAAGATATCATCAAATACTTCACCTTTCTTAATTACTTCTACCTTCTCGCCACAAATATCAAGTACAGGGAAGTTAGGCAGAATGAATGGTGGTTTCATTACGAGTGAATAGCTACCACAGTTGTTAATCACGATAGCATCCTCACGACCGAGTTTACCGTCATAGTTATGATAAAGTACATCACCCTCGATACATGTGAAGCCAACTAAGTCAAGCCCACTATACTCCTGCTGTTCACCACCCATTGCAATGACCTGCATTGGAGGATTCACACCACTCATGCTGATATTCTTCTGACTACCGAGAACAGTTGCGATATACTTGCCACGAACATTCTTTATAGTCTTAACAGTACCAACAAACTTCATACAGTCGCCTACAACAGCTGAACCCGGTTCGATAATTAGCTCTGGCTTTACGCTCTTATCCTTCAAGTATTCTGCAAATACAGTTGCAGCTGCTTCTGCATACTGCTGGTAATTGGGTATCTCACCAGAAAACTGAGCCTTCAATGAATCGTCCATCTTACCAAACAAGCCACCACCAATATCAATACGCTCTGGAATAATACCAAGGCGATCAATCAACTCAACCATACCCTTAGCTCGTGCGGGCCAATATTCTATCTGACGCTTAGCAAAATGGCACTGGAAATTGTAGAAGTGAACATTCGTAGTATTCTGTACATAATCCAATATTTTCTTAAAATCGTCGCTATCTACATCAAAACCGAAACGACTTACAACACCATCGCCAACCTCATAGTTACAACGAATACCAAGATTAATAGTATTGCTTGGATGACGCTTAGCGATACCCTTAATAATATCAAGTTCCTCAATACAGTCAACATTGTCGATACCACCAGCTACAAGAAACTCCTCAAGCTTCTGTGAATTCTTGATAGGTCCATTCCAAATGATGCGATTGTGCTTAACGCCACAACGAAGCGCAATCTCCATCTCCATCTCTGAAACCACCTCTGCGTAGCCGCCCATTTTGTCAACCAACTTGCAAAACTTAGGGGTATAATTAGTCTTATAAGAGTAAGCAATATTGAAATTAGGATAAATACTGCGGAAAGTATCTCTCAACTCGATAAAGTTCTTCTGAAACTGCTCACTGTCCAAAAGATAGAAAGCATCACCATACTCCTCACGGAGATTTGTGATAATTTTTTTGTCTATTTTCATATCTAATATTTGTTCTTATTTTTGATTTTATTTACAATCATATTTACTTTCTCTTCAACCTGTTCATGGTTTACTTTGAAATAGTCAACCGCTTTTTGAGCTTCTGCTTCGAGTGCTCGAATCTCACCTATTCCAGTATTGAAGATGCTACGAATTTCATTTAGATCGGTAATCTTCTTTGTATCACAGAAACTTCTGCCCACAATCACCTGAGTACTACCAAGACGATAATGTTCCTTCAAGACGAATGAACCTGGTAAATCGCCACCATGAAGACCTGCTATGCCACCAAATCCAAACTTGATGCCCTTACTCTTAATCTTATTAGCTAGTTTCTCTACAATACCATCGGTAAGCAATTGGAATATGAACGTCATACCCATTGCCAAATGAAGGTCATTAAGACCAATGTGAATCATATCAATACCAGGAAGATTCATAATCTCGTCAAGTAAAATAGCAGCCTCAGGAGTTTCAAGCAGCAAACAAGACTTTGCCTGCTTATTATGTTTTTCATTTGCCTGCTTCACAAAACAAAGGAAATCACCTACCTCCTGAACTGTGTGAAAAAATGGTAGCATAATGATATCAGCACCTGCCTCTACAGCTTTACCTATTTCTTCCTCGGAATCAAAATATCCCACATGGTTTTTATGAATAGGATTGACACGAACCAATACCTGTGACTTACTTACTGCTTCGCGCACATTGCGTATATCTTGTATGGTATGATGATTCTGGACTGTATCCAAACCACCTTGTCTATCATCCTTGCCGATAAATTCCATATCGACAAATATCCAATCAACTCCAGAATCCTCAGCAATTTTCGCGACTTGGGGATTGTTGGTTATGTATATTAAATCTAACATAGTACATTACTTTAAAAACGATTTAATAGGCTTTGCCGGTATACCAGCATACAACCATCCTTCTCTATCTAAATTTTTTGTTACTACAGAACCTGCAGCAACTATAATTTTTGGCGCAATAGTAACACCTGGCATTACCATAGAACCTGCACAAAGCCAAACTCCTTCACCAATGTGAACAGGAGCCTGGATATGCTCTCTGTTTTTACAAATACATTTATTGGGATAATCAGATGTATCAAGTCCTGAGGTTAAAATTTTAACTCCATGACTTATTGTTACACAATTATCAATTTTTACCCCCCCCCCACACACTGAATATAGCAATCCGAATTAAGAGACACATCATACCCTAATTCTAACCTTTTAATATTACCAATAGTAGGTATTCCATTAATTTGTAAAGATCTCCCCCATAGTATTGGGCGAAATAGCTTGTAGGATTCACGCCTTAATTTATTTAGAATTCTTAAAAACATAATTATAGTCAAGTTAGAGATTATTATATAATCAACCAAGATTTTTCTAGGAAATACTCGTTTGAATATTCACCTTTTGGAGCGACAACAATGCTTCCATTTTTGTCTTTTCGTAACCAATTACCCCACCAACTAAATGTACTTGGAGACATAATGCCATGCTCACAAAATGAAATAGAAAACAAATCAACTAACGCAGCATCAGAACCTGTATTCTCGACAAACAACGAATTGTCTAATTTATTACTAAAAGTGTCTTTACACCAAGTAATATCGTCAGAAAAGAAACAAAAAAGAGGATTCTTTACTTTTTCTTTAATGATTTTGATAGCACTTAAATAATAATCAACATCACCAATTACGTTACCTCCTTTAAGAGAATTTCGATTTATGTTATTGAGATAATCACCTCGTCTAATATGAACAGCGACTGTATTTGAAGAGTCTATTGACTTTCTCCAATCAAATACTTTTTTTAAAATAATATCAGACGGAGAAAATATTTCTAATAATTCTTCTCGAAAAGGTTCAAAATATTTCGAAGTCTGCCAATATCCATCATAGAAATTAGTACTGTCTATAAAATAAGGTATAATACTGTAATATCTATGTAATTTTTCCATGAATAAAAAATTTTTATTTATCAAAGGAAGATTAACTCCTGTATTATATCTTATGACATGACTAATATATTTATTTTCAAATGGTTTAACCCAAATAGGCCTATTAATAATTTCCAATTTTATATTAGGAAAATCACTTACATCAATTATATGCCTTCTAGTAACATATTTAGGTTGATTTAAAAAGAAATCAACATCAAAAAAAAGTTTATCACCTTTTTCCTTAGAAAGTGCATAACCAAATGCATATTGAAACATCTGGTTACAAAGTCCACCCCATAACTTAACTATAATCATTTTTTAATACGAAATGTAGAAATTAACAAACTATGATCAGAAAAATTTTCTTTTTGAACTTCAGAATATAAACATTTAAAATGCTCTGAATATAAAATATGATCTAAGCGAAATTTAAGTAAATTAAAATCACTATATGTAATTCCAAAACCAAATCCTCCGAACCACCATGAGTCACGAAGATTTTTATTTTCTAAAGTAGATAAACAATTGCTACCGCATACATCATTAAAGTCTCCACCTACTATAAATGGAACATCTGAATTTATTGCCTTGGATATTAATAACGATTGGTTTGATCTAATTCCTTTAGCTTGTTGTAACTTTGAGTAATATATTTTTGGCTTGATAAAAAAAACTAATTTAGTCTTAGAAGCTTGTAGAAGTTGTCCAATATTATTTGACTCTAAGTGACAATTAACAATACTGATTGGTAAACTATTATAATCAATACAGTAAAAATTTATAAGTTCATTCTTGCTAATATTAGACACAGACTTAATAGGATATTTACTAAAAATAGCATTCTGTCCATAACTTCTAGTTCCCACAGTGTAATGGAAATGGGGATATAGACATAAAAGACTATCTCTTAAAATAGCACATCTGTTAGTATCATATTCTTGGAAGAGAATAACATCAGAGTCTGTCTTTTTTATCACTTCAAATAAAATATGAGGATTATATCTGCTAGTATCCAAATAAGCCCCCTGAGAGTGAATATTGTAACTAAGTATTCTGAATCTGTTGTCAGAATCATTTTGAGAATGAAAATTTATAGCATAAATTTTAAAATACCAATTAAATAGTAAAACTACTATCATTAATACAGACGCAACTTTCCATTTCTTTTTAAAACACAATATTACAATAACTATTATTGAGAGGCACAGCAATACTGGTAAACTCAGAAGAATAAAATATTGCATTACTAATTAACGTTTTCCATTCATAATACTCCAGCATCTAGGGAAAAATCGTTCAATAAATTGGGCAGATAAAACACAAACGATATAAGCTAAAATAACCACTGTGAAATATTTAACAATCTCGTAATTAAAGAGCATATACAAAGTACGGTCATAAACTATTCCTGTTAATGTGATTACTGGAGCATGCATACAATATACAAAAAAAGAATAATGCATGAATCTAATATCTGGTATGTTATTTTTAATGATAAACCAAATGACAACACACATGACAAATGGAGTTGATAAACGGAACAAAGTAAATAACAAACAATTTATGATATTAACTTTTTCAAAACCATTTGGAAGAAACCAAGCGGCAACACAATAAATGCAGAGAAAAATTATTGCAAGAAATTGGAATGATGAATGATCAAATCTTTTTGCAATACATATTATCATGTTTTTGTTTAGCATAGCTCCTAATAAATATAAAGGCATCCAATAAAGAAAACTTCTTTGACTGACAATATTTAAAGATGTTAAGCATATTAATATTGAACTGATTAGTACACTCATCCAAATCGAATTTTTTATATGCCAAATAAGAGGTGCAAAGATTGTAAATGCAATTAGTTCGCGAATAAACCACAAGGGCATAGTATTCGATAACCATAAAGAACTCAAATAGCTAATTCCCCCCCCCTCCATCTCGGAAGGACTAAACAATCTAACTTTTACATATCCTATTGTACCAAATATAATATATGGTATTAATAATGACCAGAATCGTCTTTTAATCTTATAAAGATACTGACTCCAAGAACCGTCATAAGTTCTATAAAAAAGGTAAGCAGATAAAAAGAAAAAGAATGGAACTGCACATTCAGAAATATTATAAAGATATCGCTCGATAGATACGGTTAAACCGTAAGAAAATGGGGAAAAGCTACCATTATAACGAACTATACTAATAAATCCATGATGAAAAACTATCAGTAACGATAGTAGAAAATTAATTTGAGGCAATATTGCCAAAAAACGCTTTTCAGAAATGTCTAACATATTATTTATTTCTTTTACCTACTAACTGCAGTAGAAATTTATTAAAAACTAATGCAATACAAGAACAAACCAGAATACTATAAATCAACTTGATAATAACTAAAATCCATGTTTCTGGAGTAATAAATCCCAACTTAGATAATATAATATCGAAAGGTCTGAGTGTATCATAATGAAAAATATAAAACACAATTGCATTCTGTCCAATAAAACTGATAATAGAAGGGAAATGTATGATATGTTTAAATACGTGAACGATTGCAAGATTACCAGTTATTATTAATAAAAAACACATCGGTATAGAAGAAAGAAATTTCTATGGACATCCATTAAATACATATTCTGTTATCGAAAAAACAAAGGAATCATTATTGGTGCTGTAATTAAACTGAACAACCATTGTGAATTGATTCCATTGCTAATATGCCAAGTCATTACAATCAACATAGCTAAAGCTCTAAGAGCGTCTATTCATTCTTTTCGAGAGTTCATTATTTTAAAGCATTAAGTCGATTAAAATTTGGGTATAAGAATTTTACTAACACCAAAGGCCAGAAGTTCAAAGCGAGTACGGTTTCCATATTAACGAATGACAACATTAGAATATTGGCAAAAAAGAACACATAGGCAGATTCAGCTCTTTTAGATTTCAAAATTACCATTTTTTCAAAGATATGTTGAGCATAATAACCATATAAAAAAGAAAGTAAAACAATACCAATAATACCACCATCACAATAAAATTGGAAAAAACAAGTGGCAAATGAATTATAATTCTTTTCGGGAGATATACGAAGAAGATGTGAATGTAAAAACTCTAAGTAAGTATTAGCATCATTCAACACGCTAGGAGAATCCATACCTAAAAATTTAAGTATGCCAAAAAATGGTGCGAAAAAACCTCTTAAAGCACTGAAACCAAAAGTATAATCATCTATTCCGGCCCTATGAATGCTACTACCAAAAAACTGAACACTTGCTCCGTAATATTGAGTAAGAGTTTGGAGGAAACTTGAATTATCTTGTCCATCAGCTGCAATACTACGCTGACTTGACACAAAAATAAATAAGGAAATAAACAATGCTACTAAAAGTAAAGCATATTTTCTAATTTTATGGTATTTTATAAGCAAATCAGATGAAAAATACCTAAAATCCTTTCTATGCATATAGACACATAGAATAATCATTAGTATAAATACAGTTAAATATGTACGTCTTGCATCAAGAGTAACACGCAAAAGAGCTAAAGAAATAGCAACAATAAGATATTTATTTTTATAAGTACTAAAAAATTCAACAAGAGAAACTGGAACTAACAAATATAATAACGGATATCCAATATAGCTTTCTAACAATAATTGAGAACTATTTTTAGTTAACTCATTTGTTGCACCATCAGTTGCAGCTGCTGCAACTACATATACATCACCAATAGTACCCCCTGACAAAACAAACATCAATATATTGATAATACTTACTGAAAGTACAGAAAGACATATAAAGAGCATACTCCAATATATCTTTGTTTTTAATAGATCACTAGTATTAATAGGCTTACCAGTACGATAAAAAGCAAATTTTGTAGAGTACTTTTTATTAGCTACTGTACCAAAAATAAATGATAAAACTCCTAGAGAAATTAGCAAATAAGCTTCTGTTGAAGCTTGGTACATACCATACCAACCCGATGTAGCAAAAATAAAAATTATAACGAATAAAAAAGTAAAAGATACAGCAGGACTAAAGAATGTTTTGTCCCTGCTATATAACGATAATCCTATAATTAGAAAAAAGAAAATACAGAAATAACTCATATATTCCTAAGAAAAGAAATTAATATACTTTTTAATAATGGTTTCTATACTATAACGACTAGATGTAAGTTCAACAATTTTGGATTCGTCAAATTTGGTCCCGAGAAATTCATGTAAACCATTTTGGAAATCTTCTTTATTTGTAAAATCACATGCCAGCCCGTTTGAACCATTTATAATAATTTCATTTATTCCACCCTTACATGAATTAGAAAAAACAGGCTTTCCTAAAGAGTTTGCTTCTAAAACAATATTTGGAAAACCTTCATATCTTGAACTCAATAGAAGAGCATCAGCATATCTAATGTAAGAAGAAACATTCTTTCGATATCCAATAAACCTAACATAATCAGATAATCCTTTGCTAATTACCAATTGCTTCAAATCATTTTCTAGCTCACCAGAACCGAGAATCAATAGATTAAAATTTAGATTTGATTTCACCTCTGACATTCTTTCTATGATTATATCATATCCCTTTTGATAAGCTAATCTTCCTGCAGCAATAAAAGTATAAATATGTTTGTCTAATAATTCTTGAGGGCAATCTCCAACACTATTATTTACTGAATTAATGTCAACTGGATTATTAATCACCATCATCTTATCTTTGTCACATCTCCAATTTGTAGAAAGATCGTCAAACATATCTTTTGATTGAGCTATGATATAATCATACTTACGATATGCAATACGGTTAATTATTGTTCTTAATCTAGATTCACCGGCATGAAATAATGACGGAATTATTGTATCTCTGAGTAATATCTTTATTCCAAATAAATGAAAAACAAAATTTATTAGACTTAACCATAATAATTGGTGAAAACCAAAAAGGCAAAAATCAGCTTTGCTATTTAATACATTATTAAGAATTTTATAAAACGATGACCATAACTTACCTTGAACTTCCAAGCAAGAAACTTCAACATCGTCATCCAACATGCTTTTAGAGTCCTCGGAAATATTTCTAAAGAACAGAAGTTTAACCTTTACCTTATTAGATTTGGTAAGGTTGTTTGCAAGATATGTAATAAAACGACTTGTACCATCTCTACCTAGAGTACTTGCAACAATCAATAATGTAACCATATATTGTTAAATGATTTCTTTGTTAATAATAAATCTCATCTTCCAAACCCTGTAAATTAGTTCTGAAGAATAAGATACTAATGAAATTGTAATGAAAGTCATAATTGTATTCATATTGCCAGTTAGAAAAGCAAGCAATAAACATATAACGTAGACTGATGTCGTAACTAAAATACTATAAAACATATATCGATTATAGCCAAATGCCACGAAAAGATTATTAGATATGACATAACTTACTGATAAAATTAAAGGACCAATTAGAAATAGACGTATCGGCAACAAACCGCACTCTTCATGTAAGAAAAAAAGAATAATTTCATGTAAGAAAATATTTATAATGATAACAATTACACCTGTAAGTATAAAACTAAAAACAATAATTTTCTTAAATTGTATTATACTCCTATTTTTTGCAAGTCTTGGGAACATAACTGTACATATGAGCATATATGGTTTTGCCACGATACCATGAAGTTTTAAGCCTAGATCATAAATAACAACATCTGACATGCCAACAAAAGTACCAACTAGTAAATAACTTAATTTGTCTTTTATTGCGCATATTATATCTGTTGCAAAAATTGAGGATGAGTCCTTAATATACAAAATTGAAGACTTAAGATTAGGACAGACTAATTTAATCTTCATTTTGAAGACAATTAGATAAAGTGAGATAAATCCGCCTACGAAATAACCAAAAGAATAGATTATGGGAACTAAAAAAGCATCTTCTTGCTTCTTGACAATAACAAAAATCAACATTACCATTACAACTTTTGTAGTTACATTAACAATAGTGATAATTTTCATCCTCTCCAATCCCTGAAAAAAAAACTGGGGAAACAATAAATCGTTCGTACAGAAGGCATATGTCAATATAAAAATCAAAAATTTACTTCTGTATGATGGAACAATATATGCAACAAAGGAATATATAAAAAAGAAAATTATGAAAATGACAAGTCTTACAAACAAAACATTACTCAAAATCTCTGATAACTTGGCTTTATTATCTCTATTAATAGAAACGTGTTTTGCACAAACAAAATTTGAACCAAAATCAATAAAGAGAGAAGCATAACTAGCCAACATCTGGGCAGTTAATACAATACCATATATTTCCTTACCTAGAACATCTACCAAATAAGGATATGTAATTAAAGGATATAATAATAGAAATACTTGTAAAAATGCAAGATATGAAAAATTCTCTATTAATACCTTGTGAGACTTACTTCTTTTTACTATATTTTTTAACCTACTCATGATTATCTTCCAGAAAAAATGCTTCTTAATAATTCATTCCTATGAATAACATAGCTTAAAAAAACTCCTCCTATAATTATAATTGTAATTGTCAAAAGATAAGTAAGCAACTCACAACCTAGTAAAGAAGAGAATATATTGATAAACAATTGAGGCAAAAGCAATGTCAATAAACCATGATATGCATAAATTATAAAACTAGAATCGCTTAATAAATCAGGAACTAATTTACCTTTATATTTAGAAGCAAGATAATATGAAATACCAATTACCGAAGATATTTTAAATATAGATAAATACTTATATAAATGAATATGTAACAATTGAAAACAATAATGATCACAAATAATAGATGTAATACATACAAGCAAAGAAATAAATAAAATTCTTTTACATATTTGCATAAAATTAATTCTTTCTATAGCGAAATATACACCTAAATTAAACCAAAATAAAGACTCAATAACAGGACTTTGAAAGTAATAATTTAGACAAAAAAGAATAGCTGGCAAGAAAATTTTGAGTCTCTTTATTCCATAATAAAATAATGGGGTTGATACAACCATAACTATTAAATTTCTAATAAACCATAATGGGCCATCAATTGGTTTAATAAAAACTTCATACACAAATGAGAACCAAGAAAAATCATTATCGAAGAGTTTAGATTCGTCTCTTAATACAATATTGTCAGGCCCTATTAATATATATAAAAGAAAGTATAATAAACACCAACACAAATAAGGAATAAATAGCGATTTGACTCTAGTAACAAGCTTATTCTTATATACCGACAATGTAAATTCCTTAATATTGTAGAAAAATAAAAAGCCACTAATAATAAAAAAAATAGGAACAGCCGAATACGCTAAATAGCGAGAAAAAAACCAGGATATACTTGTATAAATTGGTGCATTTTGCTCTATATCTAAAATTCCTAACCTATAAATTGGTTTTGCTAATAAATCAGAATGTAGTATTACAACTAATACGCATAGTGGGAAGCGAATAAAAGATATTGTTCTTGACAACAGTTTATTCTCTTCTTCATTATATAAATATATACTATCTTTCATTACAAGAATTACAAACAATTAAAAAGTATCCTGTATCTAATACACAAATCTTTAACAAAATTTCCTGTACAATATGAAGGAGAGAAGAAAAGGAAAAGACGAGAAATAATATTCGTTCTATAATTTGCGATATTTCTAGCAATTTTATATTTATCTGATAAAGTATTTTCAAAAGATACTTGTAAAAGTTGAATTGCTAAAAATTCAAAATCATGGCCTAAATTGCCCTTAAAAGGTCGGTATAATCTTGATCTCAATAAGCCTAAACCTGTAGTTTTATGACCACTGAGATTTGAGTTATGCTGACGATATTGTATATGAGCTGAACTATCGTAAAAAACATTCCCCATAAAAGAACAAATAATATAAATCCAATTATCATGAAAACTTTTATTGTTGACCTTACAATAAATTGAAAGTGCACTCTGATTAAAAACACATGTACACCCATAGGTAAATATTTGAACTAGTGATAGTTTATTATCAATATCCACTTCTTTCTCATTATAAAAATCTCTAATATAACTTAGAGTATCGTCAACCATTCTTAAATTTGAAAAATACAAATTAGGTACTAAGTGATCAAACTTTTCTAAAGATTGTATTGCAATAGACAATTTATCGTTATCCCAAACGTCATCCTGATCGCAAAATGCATAATAATCTGTTAAATCCTGTTGTAATGAATATTGGCACAACTTGTTAAAACTTTCTTCTGCTCCACAATTATCTTCAAAAAGCAATTGAATATTAGAATATGTTTGTGCATAATTTCTTAAGATTTGACGCGTACCATCACTTGACCCATCATCTCTCACTATAATTTTCATATCAACACCTACCTGTGATATCAGACTATCTAACTGTTTACTTAGATATTTCTGACCATTATAGGTTGAAACAAGTACTGTAACTGTTTTCATTTCGATTATTATTCAAAATGGACGAGTTTCTACTCCAAGAGCAATTAATTGATTTATTACTCTTGAATGTGTGGAAAAGAGTAGAAAACTCGTAAGCACTCACTGCATAGCTATAATACCTTTGACGGTATTGTAGCCCATATTGAGTTATATTTTTGATTAATAATTAAGTTATTTGGTAATATTCATTGGCAGAAGTGCTATGTAATCGGTTTCGCCGGATATTAATTTTCGTAAAACATCCGCAATATATTTAACACGACGAAGCCCGTTTATCTTACAATAATTCACGATTGAAATACCATTCTTAGCTCTAACTCTTTGATACCGTTCAAAGAGATCCTTAAAATCCATACTACTTGCCATATTCCTTTTTTTAAAATTGTGGAACAAAGGTAAAGAGACAAGATGAGGAAAACTAAAAAGGTATTGAGTGCTTACATTGCAGCGTCGCTATGCTCAGCCCCACATAGCCCGTACCGGCTACGGCAATCTTAATGTCTTTAAAATCACGCATATTTTGTTTGATTTAATTATTTTTCACCTCCATGCTTCTCTCCATATCCGTAACCATAACCGTAACCGTAACGTTTTCCATAACCATAATACTTGCCATATTTTCCATAGCCATAGTAATAACCATACTTCCTACTGTTCAGATCCAAACCATTGACAGCAATACAGAGATTAGGCAATTTGTTATTTTCAGCCAATTCATTAATCAAAGTAAACTCTGCCTTATGGGTATAATCAGCACGACATACATATACGGATAAATCTGCGACACGTCCTATAAGTAAAGTATCGGTTACCATACCCACCGGCGCTGTATCCAATATCACATAATCAAAATTCGCCTTCAATGTTTCAATGGCTTTCTCTAACCCTCCACGAGCCAATAATTCTGTTGGATTAGGTGGAACTGTACCACCGGGAAGAATAAACAGATTCTTGTTTATATCAGAAGGCTGCACAAAATCCATTAAATTCGCAGTTGTGTTTGTCAGATATTGAGTAATACCATGTTCCTTTTTAGGTATATTGAAGACTTTATTCAACCCTGGTTTACGAATATCCAGTCCTACTATCACCACTTTCTTCCCTAATAAAGAAAGACTAATTGCTAAATTAGCAGATATGAAAGACTTACCTTCACCACTGATAGTAGAAGTTACCAGAATTACATTCTTACCATTCTCAAGCATAAACTGGAGATTAGTACGGACATTCCGGAAAGTCTCACTCATCAGATTATTCTGATTCTCAAATACCGCTATAGAACCAGTCTTTTCATCTGCTAACGGAATATCACCAACAACAGGAAGTGAAGTCAATTTCTCAACGTCAGCACGACCTTCAATCTTGAATTTTGTCAAACCTATCAGATAAATAACTCCTACCGGAAGTCCCACACCTAAGACTAAAGCAGCCAAATAAACTATCGTCTTCTTGGGAGAAATCGGATTGTCATCTGCTAACGCTTCATCAATAATCTTCGCGTTATTGGCAGTAGCCGCCAAAGTGATGGCATTCTCCTCACGTTTTTGAAGCAACATCAGATACAAACCCGATTTAATCTCTTGCTGGCGGGCAATGCTCACAAACTGGCGTTCCTGAGTGGGCGCATCATTGATACGGCGGGAATAACGGCTTGCTTCACGAGCCAGATCTTCTTTGGTAATCTGCAATCCTTTCAATGTAGCATCTAAGGTAGCTTGCACATTGGTTCTCATTGCACGGATACTGGTATCCAGATTGATTATGGTCGGATTATTCTCCGTCGAAGTACGCAACAGACGTTTCCTTTCAACCAGCATTTGATTATAACGGTCTATCGCACCGGCTGATGCTGCATCCTGTAAGCCGATATTACTCGGTAATACTTCATATTCATTACCTTTCATATAGCGTTGCAAGTCCATCACCAGATTTATCTGAGTCTGATTTTCCACGCGTTTCTTTTCATATTCAGCATTGCCTGTCAAGGCTATCTGTGCTTCACTGCTCAAATCAGTAATCCCCGCACTACGTTTGAAGTTCTCCAAATCCTGTTCTGTACTGCCTAATTCTTTAGAAATAATACCAATACGTTCGTCAATAAATTCAGCAGTTTTCTGAGCCACCTCATTCTTGTCATTATTGGCATTGATATTATACATTTCAAGCAGTTTATTGATATAATCTCTACCACGCCGGGTATTTGTATTTTCCAGTGAAATAACAACTACAGAAGTAGTCTTTGAAGTGGGGGCTATTGACAAAGAGCTAACATATTCTTTCAACACAGAAAAAGGTCTGTTAATAAAAGCTGTGATATGACGTTCTTTGGTTATATTTTCCGGACAAACTGCTGACAAGGTATCGTTATTTGCGAAAAAAGCAATCGTACCCTCATCTGTCGGAAATACAGCAGGCAATTTATCAAACTGTTTCCGGTACTCTTTTTCGCCTACTGTAATTTGTACCCCCAACGCACCCGTTGGTTGAAGAATCATATTTATTTCCATTCTACCCGGAAGTTTATCCGCTTCCTGATGAGTCAGACTCACTAAAACAGGAGATGTATGATAAAGCTCTTTGCTTGGAAATTCGTCTTCATCCATATAAGTCACGAACAGTCCCAGATTGTTTACCACCTCTCTGGCCAAAGACTTTGAACGAAGTACTTCGATTTCATTATCTACATTGCTAGATGAAGAGACGAAACCCTCCAATCCCATCTTTTCTAATTCGGAAGACATACTTGCACCACCACCTTTCTTTTCATCCTTAATAAGGACAGTGGCAGAAATATTATATATAGGTGTTGTCAGACGTAGGTATCCCCATGCACAAGCAATACAAATAATTATCGATACTACAAACCAAGGCCAGTGAATCAGATAACGGAAAAGAAGTTCCTGAATATTAACCTGTTCTTCGGACTGTTCCCCTAATTTATCTTTTCTTTCATCAATCATACAATGCTATTATCTGAAAATTGTTACTAATAAACTTGCCAATGACACTAAAATAGAAGTAGCGGAGAACCAGAGGCTTGTACTGTTACCAATATCCGAGTTGCGTGCTTTTGCCTTGTTCGGAGTCACATAAACGATATCGTTCTGCTGCAACCAGTAATAGGGAGAAAGAATGGTCTCCGCACTGTTCAAATCCAGTGTTATAATTTCCTGTTTGCCATCAGCACTTTCACGAATCAGCTTTACATTGTCGCGAACTCCCCAAACCGTCATGTCACCCGCCATAGCAAGCGCTTCCAACAAATTCACTTTCTCGTTACTGATAGTAAAAGTTCCCGGACGGGCAACCTCACCCAATACGGAGATTTTATAGTTTACCATACGGACAGTGACTATCGGCGTTTCTTTGATATAAGGTTTCAGTTTCTCCACAATCAGTTGCTCCGCCTCTTTCTTGGTCAAGCCACCTACCCTCAACTCACCTAGTACCGGAAAATTTATTTTTCCATCGTTATCTACGAGATATTGCTGCAATATCGGTTGGGAGGTTGTACTGGTTATAGCTACATTATTTTGAGTAGCTACCGTGAGGTTAAACGGAACAGCCAATTCCGGGCTGGTACATGACACTACAATAGTAAGCAGATCTTTAGGCATTATCTTTGCATCATATAGATTTTCCTGTTGAGCAGTCTGTTCTACAACTTTTACATCTTGTAAATAAGGAACTTTCTTATACGACTGACAGGAAGCGAACAGCAATATCGCAACTAAACAGGGAAATACCCCCCTCCCCTTTCTACTTACTCTACTTGCACAAATACAAAACAAATTATACATAAATTTCTCAAGTTTATTATTCTTTATCCAGTACCTCAAATTTCGAATTCTTCGATTTGAACTCCGGAACAACTTTTTTCATCAATCTGACCGTGTCTATAATCCGCACAGCACGGGACAACTTCTCAAACTCCGCATATATATCAAGAATATCAGCATATTCATACCGACGTACTTTAGCTATCATAATTTTTTTATTCTCGGTAGGAATCGTATTTTCTTTATCACTCAGCACTTCTTCATAGAGTTTCTCACCCGGTCGCAAGCCAGTAAATTCAATCTTTATATCTTCATCCGGGCGATAACCCGCCAATTCAATCATACGGGTAGCCAAGTCGACAATCTTAACGGCCTTGCCCATTTCAAAGACAAAGATTTCATTACCCTCTCCCATTGTAACAGCCTCCATAACCAAACGACAAGCTTCGGGAATCGTCATAAAAAAACGAATAATATCAGGGTGAGTCACTGTGACAGGACCACCGTTCTCAATCTGTTCCTTGAAGCGCGGGATTACAGAACCGTTACTGCCTAATACGTTTCCAAAACGTGTAGTAATAAATTTAGTATGTCCTTTTATCTTTCCCTCACGGATAGCACACCCCAAGCTCTGTACATAGATTTCCGCCAAACGTTTGGAACATCCCATCACATTAGTCGGGTTCACAGCTTTGTCGGTAGAAACCATTATCATTTTTTCTGCACCATACTCCACCGCCATATCGGCGACCTGACGCGAACCCGTGACATTGACAAGTACAGCTTCGCAAGGATTTTCTTCCATTAAAGGAACATGTTTATAAGCAGCGGCGTGGAAGACAATTTGAGGATGATAAAGTTCGAATACCATACGCACACGTTCTTTCACACGTACATCACCAATCACCGGAACAAAATCGATAGCAGGATAATTTTTCTCAAATTCCAAACGGACATTATGCAAAGGAGTCTCTGCAGAGTCAAACATGATGAGTTTTTGAATACCCATTTGCACCAATTGACGGCAAAGCTCGCTACCGATACTACCTGCAGCACCGGTCACTAATACAACTTTTCCTCTGAATTCTTCTGCGACCTGACTAAGGTTTATATTGATTTCAGCACGTCCCAATAAATCTTCAATTTTAATAGGACGTATCCACTGATGAAAGTTCCCGTCAGAATCCGCTTCACTGATAGTAGGAGCAATAAAAGTCTTGACAGCATTACTTTTACAATACTCTAAAAGGCGGTTCTCCTCCAGACGGGTATCTTCATAACAGGAAAACAGAATACCATGAATACCATGTTTTTTTATGACACGATTAAAGTCTTCTTCTGTTTCAAAATAATAGATAGGAAGGTCTGTCAGACGACGTCTACTGTTGTTTTTACCGTAAGTGTAGAAACCTGCAACTTTATAATGTGCACTGTCGCGGAGACGGAATTTTAAGGCCACACTCTTTTCGTCAATACCATAAATAAGAATGCGGGTATTCTTCTTATTCACCCAATCCAGCAACAGGTCATAGACAATTATCAGTGATACACGGAAGGCTGTCAGTGTCGCCAAAGTCAATAAACCATCAAACAAGAGATAAGATATCCTATAATTATCCGGCAATTCAGTCTCATAAATAACCCAATAAGAAATAGCCACCAGACAGGCTACCTTGAATAGGACGGCACACATGACACGCCAAAGTTCACGTGCCTGTGAAAAACGAATTGTATTACGATAAGTGTGGAATATTAATGCCCCTGCAACACTTGACACTAAAGAGACGCAAATAAATTTGCAAAGCATCCAGTCACTTATCGGAACATGTGCCATATAGTGAATTACGGCATAAGCGACCAATGAACATAAAACAGACAGTGCCGTATCAATACCTAAAATAACCCAATAGCTGAAATAGTTTTTACGAGCATATTGTACTATGCCCTTCAATGTTTTTTCCATTGTAGTATAAATGAATAAAATAATGTATCAGAAATACAAGTACATATTCAAAATCTAACCGGTTCTACATATCCTACCGGCATATCAGCACAAGCACATCCTAACATATTAAGCCTAACAGCTATCTTGCTTTTGCCGTCTACTGTAACAAGTTCACCCACAAGTCCGGTTAAAGGACCTTTAATGACGCGAACTTTTTCACCACGTGCCAAGGGAGCACTGTTCATGGAAATGACATCTTTTGAATAATCAAGCATAAATCGGAAACGAGCCATCTGCTCATCAGGAATGATAGTCGGACTGCTCTCACCTCGCATTACCATATACCGACTTACTGTAGAAAAGGAAAGAACTTCTTTACGTTCTTTTGCATCAACGTGTACGAATACCATCATTGGAAGCAATACAGACTCGACCATCTTGCGTCGGTCACTCCATTGATGAAGTTCCTGCTGAACCGGAACGAAATTCTCAATCCCCATTTTATTTAAACGCTCGGCTACTTTCTTCTCGTGATGCATGCGAACCAAAGCGACATACCAACGTTTTGAGTATGCTACGCCTTCCCCTGTCCCATTACTAGGCCCAGCATTTGCTGATTTTTGTTTCGTTAAAATCATATTTTTTTACCCCATGTATATCTGTTACTTCTTAGGTAACAGGCAGTATATACACAAGACACACACAACAATGAAAAAGGGAAATTACACTGATATACAGGGTGTAAAAGAAGGGGGCCTGATATTCAACGAGAAGATTTCTTGATTTCGGGCAATAAAAAATCATTGAGCATGAAAAAAGAGATTTCATGTTCAAATACTTTTTTGCCCTATGTTTCAGATAAAACGAAAAAAAATGGGAAAATATTTGTTTACTATCTTAAAATATGTCTATCTTTGCGTCAAATTTAATTCTGTTACCTAAGAAGTAACAGATACACTTTAATTCTGATTATTAACTCATTACATCTTTTTATTTACCTACATAACAATTCTTTATGTAAGATAAATTCCCTTTATTTACCTCTGTACGTTCTTTAAGCTCGAAGCCTTTCAGGTAGATTTGTGTGGTTTTTATAGATTTGTGTCCCAATGATTCACTAATCATTTCAATCGGCACTCCGCGATACTTGGCTGTCGTTGCCCAAGAATGACGGAGCGTGTAGGAAGTGACAGGAGAATTCAAACGGAGAGCCCGAGCCAGATCCTTCAAACAATTATTAAATCGACGAAGAGCACTCTGGTATTCACGGTAAGCTCCTTCATCCTTACGTTTCTTATCACTGGACAGGATATCAAACAGATAGTCCGGACAATCAGGGCGGGAAGGCTGACTGTTGCGAAGCCGGTGAATCATCTCCTTCGCGGTATCCAGCACTTCCACACTGATCGGGGTTTTCGTCTTGACACGGTTGTACCGCAATACGTTCCGGTCTAAAGCCGACTTTTCCAGATGTGCCAAGTCGGCAAACGACATTCCGCAAAACTGGAACATCAGAGCGGCAATAGCCTGTGTATGGCGTAAACGTTCCGATTGGGGATCTTCATAAAGCAGCTTCCGCAACTCGGCAACAGGAAGGGCCTTCTTCTGACGAACATCCACACCCGTATAGACATCGTGAAACAGGCGGGGGATGTAAGGAGCACTACCCGCTTCCACTCCCCGGTTGTAGATACTGCGAAGCATACGCATATACGTGGAAACGGTGTTGGGCTTCAACCCACATTCATAAAGATACTGTCCGTAACGTCGTAAACGTTCCCGGGTTACTTGCCTGAACGACACATTGAACGTGCCGCAGAACAGGCTGAAAGAAAGGAGGGCATTTTTGTAGACATGCGCCGTAGAATAACGCCCTTCCTTTCGCAAACGACCGATGTAGATCTCTCCACACCGGCTAAATCCATTTTTACTCATCATTTGCATCACTAGTTATTTTATAATATATACCATTTGGCATGCAGCAAAAAAACAAATCTTTTTGCAGGTTCGTTGCACGCTTGCCAAAGTATAATTTATTATTTAATTTATTTAACCATTGCAAAAATTAGCAAACTATGGCAAAGAAAAAAACAAATCAACAAGAGAAAAAAGTACAAGTAAAAAAGAAGGTCCAAAAACGGAAAAAGAACACTAGAAGACATGTGAAAGGGGAAATCATCAGTTGGGAGGAGCTCGAAAACAGGACAGGATTAACCGGAGATGAAACGGAACTTCTCACTGTTTATTTGCACAAATTCGAAAGAGGGGAAGTACACGTCAGATGCTCTAAAAAACTAAAAGACTTAGCTGAATATATCTACGAAACGGAGAGCTTATATATAGCTAAACATGGCGGGTTTAAATTGTTAGAAATTAGCAGTATAGAAACAAAGTTATGTAACATCAGGCAAGAGGAACGAGAACGAAAAGAAGAGGACGAAAAACAAGTAAAAAAGAGAGTAGAGAATAAGCGTTGACAAAAATAATTGTGCAGAAGAAACAAAAGATATACTTTCGCAGCCGTTTCTAGCCGACTAAAGACAACGTATATCTATCTTCAAAAATAGTGACGCTATAACAATTAAACAGTATCACTATAATGAAAGGATAGCGACCCTATAATAATCATATACCGTCACTATCCTGAAGGGGAGATTTTATTCGTAAAAAAACAAATATTAAAAAAAACAGAAGAAAAAAGATGAAAAGAAAAATAGACAAAAGCAAGTTAGAAGCCTGCAAGTTAGTATGGAAAAAACGTATTGCCGCCGAAAAGGGTATTTCGGAAAAATGCGCAGAAAAAACTGTGCAAAGCTGTATAGAGCTTATTGAACGAATGTTATATGGAAATGCCATGATTGCTTTCCATAAGCAAGACGGCACATTCTGTATGGAACAAGGAACCTTGGTTGGATATGAAAAAGATTTTCACCGGGAGTTCAAGATCACTTCTCGGCAGATGTCTGTGGTCTACTGGAATATGGAGCAACACGCGTGGAGACGGTTTATGATCGGAAACCTGTTGGAATGGAAAGCGATTGTATAACATTTAATAAAAAAATATTGAACTATGAGTATGATTAATAAAGGAATCCCCTATTTCCCCACACCTGCAAATTTTTTCGACGAAGAAATAATGGAACTGTTAGAAGCTAAATTCGGAATCTTATCCTCTTATATTGTCATGAGACTACTCTGCAAAATCTATAAAGAAGGGTATTATATTTCTTGGGGAAAAGAACAGAGTCTTATCTTCGTCCGTAAAGTAGGCGGAGGTATTAAAGAGGAAGTAATGGAGAAAATTATAGAGTTACTGCTGGAAAAGGAATTTTTCAATAAAGATATTTATGAGAAATATGGGGTCCTGACCTCAGAGCAGATTCAGAAAGTCTGGTTGGAAGCTACTGTACGAAGAAAGATTGATTTCTCTAAATTACCTTATTTGTTGGAAGTCCGGCCAGGAAATGGTAAACAAAAAGGAGGCACGAATAAAAAAGATGCAGACATTTTTAAAGCTGACGCGGAGGTGAATCCGGAAAATGAGGACATTTCCGGACAAACTAAACCAAACCAAAATAAACTATCTTCTGAGGAGGAAGAAACAAGTAATGCTTCGTTTGAAATTCCGGGGTATGCTTACAATCAGACTACACACAACGTAACCGGACTGCTGGAAAGCCTGGAACGCCATAAAGTGACGGATCTGAAAGAAAAGCAGGCAATTATGAAGTTGTCGGATTACGGTAGGAAAGGCACGCAGATATGGAGGCTGTTCAGCAATACGACGTGGGGCAAGATCGGGGCACCGGGAAAGTATATCATTGCCGCATTGACCAACAAGCAGAAATAAACGCCGAATGATAAAAAAAGGTACGAAAAAATCTGTGCTATTCACAAATTCTTCGTACCTTTACGCTCCGGTAAAACAAGTTCTATCCACATAAAATATAACAAAATGGAAAACAGAAGTTTAGTAACCATTGCCGAACATTCTAAAGAAAAAATCCTCTACATGCTCGAAATGGCGAAGCAGTTTGAAATGAACCCCAACCGCCGGTTATTGCAAGGAAAGGTAGTAGCAACCCTGTTCTTCGAACCTTCTACCCGCACCCGCCTGAGTTTTGAAACAGCCGCCAATCGTCTAGGAGCACGTGTGATCGGATTCTCCGACCCCAAAGCTACCAGCTCGTCAAAGGGGGAAACACTAAAAGACACGATTATGATGGTGAGCAATTATGCAGATATTATCGTCATGCGTCACTATCTGGAAGGAGCTGCCCGCTATGCAAGTGAAGTCGCTCCTGTGCCCATTGTCAATGCCGGAGACGGAGCGAACCAACATCCGTCACAGACAATGCTCGATCTATACTCTATCTACAAAACGCAAGGCACGCTGGAAAACCTGAATATTTTCCTGGTAGGTGACTTGAAATACGGGCGTACCGTGCACTCCCTGTTAATGGCAATGCGTCACTTCAACCCCACTTTCCACTTCATCGCTCCCGATGAACTGAAAATGCCGGAAGAATACAAACTCTATTGTAAAACGCACCAGATAAAATATGTGGAACACACGGATTTCAGCGAAGAAATCATTGCAGATGCAGATATCCTGTATATGACCCGTGTGCAACGTGAACGCTTCACCGACCTAATGGAATATGAACGGGTGAAAAACGTTTATATCCTGCGCAACAAGATGTTGGAAAATACCCGCCCGAACCTGCGCATTCTGCATCCGCTACCCCGTGTCAACGAGATTGCATACGATGTGGACGATAACCCGAAGGCATATTATTTCCAACAGGCACAAAATGGTCTGTATGCCCGTGAAGCCATTCTTTGCGACGTATTAGGTATCACATTAGAGGACGTTAAAAACGATATTTTATTATGAGCGAAAATAAACAAGCATTGCAAGTAGCCGCCCTGAAAAACGGGACAGTGATTGACCATATTCCTTCTGAAAAGCTCTTTACCGTAGTGCAACTGCTCGGCGTGGAGCAAATGACAAGCAATATCACTATCGGTTTCAACCTCGACAGCAAGAAGCTGGGAAAGAAGGGGATTATCAAGATCGCGGACAAGTTTTTCTGCGATGAAGAAATCAACCGTATTTCGGTTGTGGCTCCGAATGTGAAACTGAACATTATCCGCGACTACGAGGTAGTGGAAAAGAAAGAAGTAAGAATGCCGGATGAACTTCGCGGAATCGTGAAATGCGCGAACCCGAAATGTATCACGAACAATGAGCCAATGGCTACGTTATTCCATGTGACGGACAAGGATAATTGCATCGTAAAATGCCATTATTGCGAGAAGGAACAGAAACGTGAGGAAATCACCATTCTTTAATTTTCATTTTTCCAATAAAGAAGTGAAACAGGACTGGAAACCAGGAACGATGATTTATCCGCTGCCGGCTGTGCTGGTCAGTTGCGGAAAAGAAGAAAGTGAATATAATATTATCACTGTAGCATGGACGGGTACGATTTGCACAAACCCGCCCATGTGCTATATATCCGTACGCCCGGAACGACATTCTTATGAGATTATCAAGCGGAATATGGAGTTTGTCATTAATCTGACGACAAAAGACATGGCTTTCGCCACCGACTGGTGCGGAGTTCGTTCAGGACGCGATTATCATAAGTTTGACGAGATGAAGCTAACCCCGGGGCAGTGCACCGTAGTCAGTGCGCCTTTGATTGAGGAATCTCCCCTCTGCATCGAATGCCGCGTAAAAGAGATCGTATCTCTCGGTTCGCATGATATGTTTATAGCAGATGTAGTAAATGTACGTGCCGACGACCGGAATCTGAATCCTGAGACTGGGAAGCTCGAACTGGCGGAAGCTAATCCTCTGGTATATGTTCACGGAGGATACTATGGTCTGGGAGAAAAAATCGGAAAATTCGGTTGGAGTGTTGAAAAGAAAAAATCATAAAGACAAAGGATTGTATAACCATGAATATGCTGCGTAAAATACTATTTTTCGGTTTGATGACGGTAGCCGGTACGGTTTTCGGGCAGAATCGCAATACCGCAGACAAGGTGGACCGTCCCAATACGAAGAAAATAAACTTCGGTGTCAGGGCAGGGTTCAATTCCTCCATGTTTATGGTTTCCGAGTTGAAAATCAAAGATGTGACTATCGACGAGGTGCAGAATAATTATAAAATCGGTTATTTCGGTGCTCTCTTCATGCGTATCAATATGAAGAAACATTATATCCAACCGGAAGTGTCATACAATGTAACCAAATGCGAGATTACATTCGATAAACTCGGCTCTCAACATCCGGCTATCGAGCCGGATTATGCTTCGGTTCAATCTGTATTGCACAGTATTGACTTTCCCGTTCTGTATGGCTATAACGTAGTGAAGAAAGGTCCTTACGGAATGTCTATCTTTGCCGGTCCCAAGCTCCGTTATTTATGGGGAAAGAAGAACGAAATAACTTTCAGCAATTTCGACCAGAAAGGTATCCATGAGAAACTCTATCCGTTTAATATAAGTGCAGTGATTGGCGTGGGAGTCAATATTTCCCGTATTTTCTTTGATTTCCGCTACGAGCAGGGAATTGGAAATATCTCCAAGTCTATTACCTATGACAATATCAACTCGGACGGCAGCACAGGAATCAGCCGGATTATATTCGACCGCCGCGACAGCGCCTTGAGTTTTTCGCTCGGTTTTATCTTCTGACCATTTTCTACTAAATTCCATTTTTGACTAACATTTTTCTTGTACTTCCTTCTTTCTTTATTTATTTTCATTAACTTTGTACGCTTAAAATAAGGTATCTCGAATTAGAAATTTAATCTTATTATAAAAGAATGAAAAGAGACGACTTAATTTTCGACATCATCGAAAAAGAGCACCAACGTCAGCTGAAAGGTATCGAGCTGATTGCATCTGAAAACTTTGTGAGTGACCAGGTAATGCAGGCAATGGGTTCTTGCCTGACTAACAAGTATGCAGAAGGTTATCCGGGCAAACGCTATTACGGAGGTTGTGAAGTTGTAGACCAGAGCGAACAAATCGCTATCGACCGCCTGAAAGAAATCTTCGGAGCCGAATGGGCAAACGTACAGCCGCATTCCGGAGCACAGGCTAACGCAGCCGTTTTTCTGGCTGTCCTGAATCCGGGCGACAAATTCATGGGATTGAATCTTGCACATGGCGGGCACCTTTCTCATGGTTCATTAGTAAATACTTCCGGTATTATCTATACTCCCTGCGAATATAATCTGAATAAGGAAACAGGACGCGTTGACTACGACCAAATGGAAGAAGTCGCTCTACGCGAAAAACCGAAAATGATCATTGGCGGCGGTTCCGCTTACTCTCGTGAATGGGACTACAAGCGTATGCGTGAAATCGCAGACAAAGTAGGTGCTATCCTGATGATCGACATGGCTCACCCTGCCGGTCTGATTGCTGCCGGAGTACTGGAAAACCCGGTTAAATATGCACATATCGTCACTTCTACTACACATAAAACACTTCGCGGGCCTCGTGGTGGTGTCATCATGATGGGCAAAGATTTCCCTAATCCTTGGGGAAAGAAAACTCCGAAGGGTGAAATCAAAATGATGTCTCAACTGCTGGATTCAGCTGTTTTCCCAGGTATCCAAGGCGGACCGCTGGAACACGTGATTGCTGCCAAAGCTGTGGCTTTCGGCGAAATCCTGCAACCTGAATTCAAGGAATATGCAAAACAAGTACAAAAGAATGCTGCCGTACTTGCACAGGCATTGATTGACCGTGGTTTTACGATCGTTTCTGGTGGCACTGACAATCACTCTATGCTGGTTGACTTGCGTAGCAAATACCCTGATTTGACAGGTAAAGTGGCAGAGAAAGCATTGGTTTCTGCTGATATTACCGTTAATAAGAATATGGTTCCGTTCGACAGCCGTTCGGCTTTCCAGACTTCCGGTATTCGTCTGGGGACTCCAGCTATTACAACTCGTGGTGCTAAGGAAGATCTGATGCTTGAAATCGCAGAAATGATTGAGACTGTGTTATCCAACGTAGACAATGAAGAGGTTATCGCACAAGTTCGTGCACGTGTCAATGAGACAATGAAGAAATATCCTCTTTTTGCTTATTAAGAGGCATACTTTATTTTAGGTCTGATATTCGGATTATCGGATACTGTAACTTATCAGGTCTGTTCTTTTCAAAAAGGACAGACCTCTTTTTGTATTTATTAACTTTGCTATCCGAACTATCTGTCAGGAATTTCGTTTTTCTTATTACAAAAAAAAGATATGGAATATCTCTTCAACAAAAACGAATTCAATCGTACGGTACGCCGGAAGAGATATAAAAAGGTGTACCGGACTCTATATACAAGCATCCCCGTCTTTCCCTATTGGTTTATAAGGAAAGACGGGGATTTACTCATTGAAGCAGGGATTCCTGCGGTCCGATTGTTTTTTAGCTCAAACCTTCTATTTCTCCATCCACAATATCAATGTGCAATGCCTGCGGTTCTTTAGGAAGTCCCGGCATGCGGAGAATTTCTCCGGCTATCGCAACAATCATTTCAGCTCCGTTATTAATGACTATATCTTTGATATGGAACTCAAAATTATTCACTGCACCATAAATCTTAGGATCGGCAGAGAAAGAATATTGTGTTTTTGCAATACAAACCGGATAATGGGTAATTCCCATTTTCTCAATCAGTTTGATGCGGTTACGGGCAATGCTGCTGTATGTGATAACGCTTGCTCCATAAATATTGGTAGCTACCTTTTCAATCTTCTGCTGTATGCTGTCTTCTTCTTTGTAAGTATAACGCAGAGAACCGGACGGATTATTTTCGATAGTATCTACCACCAGGCGAGCCATATCTACTGCGCCCTCTCCTCCTTCAGTGAATGCATTGTTGATAGCGAAACCTACGCCTAACTGCTCGCAATGCTCGCGCAACAGTTCCATTTCTTCATCTGTATCTGTAGCAAACTTATTGAAAGCTACAATCACTGTTTGACCGAAAGAACGAAGATTGCGGACATGCTTGTCCAGATTGCGCAATCCTTCTTTCAATCCTTCCATATTCGGTTCTTTAATGCGGTCGAGACTGACACCACCATGCATTTTCAGTCCCTGTGCTGTAGCCACGATTACAGTCAGACGTGGTTGGAGTCCACTCTTACGGCATTTGATATTGTAGAACTTCTCCGCACCGAGGTCGGCACCGAATCCGGCTTCCGTAATCACATAATCGCCGAATGACATAGCCAGCTTGGTTGCCAGAATAGAGTTACATCCGTGAGCTATATTAGCGAACGGACCGCCATGTACGAAAGCGGCGGTTCCTTCGGTCGTCTGCACTAAGTTGGGATGAATGGCGTCTTTCAACAGTACGGTGATAGCTCCCGCCACTCCCAAATCTTTGACTGTAAAAGGTTTATCATCGTATGTAAAGCCTAACAGGATATTTTCGATACGGCGGCGCAAGTCATCCACATCTTTAGAAAGGCAAAGGATAGCCATAATCTCCGACGCCGGAGTAATATCAAAACCGGATTCTTGAGTGATACCGTTTGATTTTGGCCCCAGACCTACGACAATACTACGCAAAGAACGGTCGTTCACATCGAGCACCCGGCGCCATAGGATTTCCTTCAGTCCGAAACCTTTCGCCTGATTCTGATAAAGATAATTATCAAGCAAAGCGGAAATCATGTTATGCGCAGAAGTGATAGCATGAAAGTCTCCGGTGAAATGAAGATTAATCTTTTCCATGGGGAGCACTTGGGCATATCCTCCTCCGGCCGCACCGCCTTTCATACCGAAACAGGGTCCGAGAGAGGGTTCACGTAAAGCAACGATAGCTTTCTTTCCAATTTTATTGAGTCCCAAAGCGAGACCGATAGATACAGTGGTTTTGCCGATACCCGCTTTTGTTGCTGTAATGGCAGTTACCAGGATGAGGTTACTTTTCTTCACCTTCTCCTCATCAATCAGTTGTTCGGGAATCTTTGCGATGTAGCGACCATAATTTTCTACTTCTTCACGAGGGATTCCGATACTTTCGGCAACTTGCTTTATCTTCTTCAATTCAATGCTGCGAGCAATTTCTATGTCTGATTTCATACAGGATATGATTAGTTTTATTTTGAAAGTGCAAAAGTAACAAATCTACGTGAAGCAACAAACTCTTTGCGTACAATAACTGTTGTTATTGGCATAACCTAAAACAACAACTTAATTATGGAATGGATTATCAATCAACTAAGGGTACACCCTGAACTTGCTATCTTCCTCACACTTTTCGCGGGATTCTGGCTGGGAAGACTGAAAATAGGGAAATTCTCTTTAGGTACAGTGACCAGCGTCCTTCTGGTAGGAGTATTGGTAGGACAATTGAACATTACAGTAGACGGTCCGTTAAAAGCCGTATTTTTTCTACTCTTTTTGTTTGCCGTTGGCTACAAGGTAGGTCCGCAATTCTTTCGCGGACTGAAAAAAGACGGACTGCCACAGGTGGGGTTCGCCGTATTGATGTGTATCGTCAGTCTGGTAGCACCATGGATACTTGCCAAGATTATGGGATATCATATCGGAGAGGCTGTCGGATTGCTAGCAGGCTCACAAACGATATCTGCCGTTATCGGCGTGGCAAGCGATACGATCAACCAGTTGGGCATCAGCGAAGCACAGAAGGCAACATATATTAATGCCATTCCTGTGTCTTATGCCGTCACTTATATTTTCGGTACAGCTGGTTCTGCCTGGATTCTGGCTTCTCTCGGTCCGAAGCTTCTCGGCGGATTGGATAAAGTAAAAGCTGATTGTAAAGAACTGGAATCTAAAATGGGGACTTCAGAAATGGATGAACCCGGATTCTCCCCTGCCCTTCGTCCGGTAGTGTTCCGTGCGTACAAGATCACAAATAAATGGTTTGGCAAAGGAAAAAAGGTGAGTGAACTGGAAAAGTATCTATCCGAACAGGAGAAACTGTTATTTGTAGAACGAGTCCGACAACGGGGAGTTGTAAAAGAGGTCAAACCGGATATGCTTCTTCAGCCGGAGGATGAAATCGTACTAAGCGGACGACGCGAATTTGTGATTGGCGAAGAAGACTGGATCGGCCCGGAAGTGATCGATGCGCAACTACTGGACTTTCCGGCGGAAACTCTGCCGGTTATGGTGACACACCGGACTTTCGCCGGCGAAAAGGTATCGACAATCCGGGCACAGAAATTTATGCACGGGGTTAGTATCCGTAGTATCAAACGTGCGGGTATCAATGTCCCGGTACTTGCCCGGACAGTGGTGGACGCCGGTGATATTCTGGAACTTACCGGAATGAAACATGAGGTGGAAACTGCCGCTAAACAAATGGGATATGTTGATCGGCCGACGAATCAGACAGATATGATTTTTGTCGGACTCGGTATTCTGGTCGGTGGCCTTGTCGGTGCGTTGACTATGCATCTGGGAGGTGTCCCTATCAGTCTTTCCACCAGTGGAGGTGCATTGATTGCAGGACTGATATTCGGTTGGCTGCGCAGTAAACATCCTACTTTCGGAGGTATTCCCGAACCTTCACTCTGGGTATTGAATAATGTGGGATTGAACATGTTTATTGCAGTAGTCGGCATTGCCGCAGGTCCCAGTTTTGTAGCCGGATTTAAGGAGGTCGGTTTCAGCTTGTTCATTATCGGGGCATTGGCTACGGCCATTCCTCTTCTCAGCGGGTTACTAATGGGCAAATATCTGTTCAAATTCCACCCTGCACTGACATTAGGATGTACGGCGGGAGCACGTACTACCACTGCTGCATTGGGAGCTGTTCAGGATGCGGTGGAGAGTGAGACCCCGGCTTTAGGATATACCGTAACGTATGCTGTCGGCAACACACTGCTGATTATCTGGGGAGTATTTATCGTATTGCTGATGTAAACGTGAAACCAATACTTTTGACAACTTATTTACTATTCTAACTAATATAGATTTCATTATGGAAAAAAAAGACAATAGCCCGGCTATTACCAAAAGTTATGCCAGGAAAATGGAAACGATCAGTCCGTTCGAACTGAAAAACAAGCTTATTGACATGGCGGATGAGAGTGTCAAGAAGATAGCACATACCATGCTGAATGCAGGACGGGGTAATCCGAACTGGATTGCTACCGAACCACGTGAAGCTTTTTTCCTGCTGGGACAATTCGGACTTTGTGAATGTCGCCGGGCGTTTTCACTGGAAGAAGGAATCGCCGGTATCCCTCAAAAGGCAGGGATCGCTGCCCGTTTTGAGGCGTTCCTGAAAGATAATGAGAAGGCTCCCGGTGCCAATCTGCTGAAAGAGGGTTACAACTATATGCTAATGGAGCATGCTGCCGACCCGGACACACTGGCACATGAATGGGCGGAATCCGTCATCGGTGACCAGTATCCTGTGCCCGACCGTATTCTGTATTTTACGGAACAGATCGTACAGGATTATCTGGCACAAGAGATGTGTGACCGACGTCCGCCGAAAGGGACATTCGACTTGTTCGCCACCGAAGGAGGCACAGCCGCCATGTGTTATCTGTTCGATTCGCTGGAAGAGAATTTCCTGTTGAACCAGGGAGATTCTATTGCACTGATGATTCCGGTTTTCACTCCTTATATAGAGATCCCGCAGCTACGACGTTATCAATTTGACGTGACTGAAATATCCGCTGATCAGATGACAGCCGACGGATTACATACATGGCAATATAAGGATGAAGACATTGACAAACTGAAAAATCCGCAGATTAAAGCGCTCTTCATTACGAATCCGAGCAATCCGCCCAGTTATGCGCTTAGCCCGGAGACTGCCGCACGGATTGTCAATATCGTGAAAAATGATAATCCGAACCTGATGATTATCACGGACGATGTGTATGGAACATTTATACCTCATTTCCGGTCATTAATGGCGGAATTGCCTCACAATACTCTTTGCGTTTATTCTTTCTCCAAATATTTCGGTGCAACAGGCTGGAGAAATGCCGTAATCGCGCTACACGAAGACAACATCTACGACAAAATGATTGCCCGCCTGTCGGAGGAGCAAAAAGCAATCTTGAACAAACGTTACTCCAGTATCGATTTGCATCCGGAAAAGCTGAAGTTTATTGACCGCATGGTGGCAGACAGCCGCCAGATCGCATTGAATCATACCGCAGGTCTTTCGCTGCCACAGCAGATGCAGATGAGCCTGTTCTCGCTTTTTGCTATTCTGGATAAGGAAAACCGTTACAAAACCAGAATGCAGGAAATCATTCATCGCCGCCTTCATGCATTATGGGACAATACGGGTTTCACACTGGTAGAAGACCCTCTACGTGCCGGATATTACTCGGAAATTGATATGCTGGTATGGGCGAAAAAATTCTATGGGGATGATTTTGTTGCTTATCTGCAAAAGACATATAATCCGTTGGATGTGGTCTTTCGCCTGGCAAATGAGACTTCGCTCGTATTGCTGAACGGTGGTGGCTTTGCCGGACCGAAATGGAGTGTCCGTGTATCACTTGCCAACTTGAACGAAGCTGATTATGTAAAAATCGGGCAGAGTATCAAGCGTGTACTGGAAGAGTATGCTAATGTATGGAAGGCTTCCATACGCTAAAAGGTATTTCCTCCCTCGTTCCTTTTTATGAATGAGGGAGGAAAGATACGAACTTTGCTCAATGTCATGTCTTTTGTTACTTGAAACGGGAAGTATCCACGTTAATTGCTACTTAAACGTATGTACAAATGTTGTCATCCTATTTTTAAAGAGTTTTTCTCTAAGAAAATATAACAGAAACAAATAGTCAGGATGAAAATTTCTATCTTTGTCATAAATCAACCTTTACGAAGATGAAAAAACTGATTTTATTTCTTTCGCTGATATTATCGGTCGGTTTTGCATCCGCACAGTCAGAAATCCCTTCCGATAGTATTCGTCGTGCCCCCTCGGCTAATATTAAGGAGTTTGGCGGCTTTTTATTGGATATGGGATTGATGAATGTAGCTCCTCCCAAACTTCCTAAATTCAGCCTGGATGTGCCGAATATGAGTAAAGACTATAATCAACTGTTCCGTCTGAATACGGATGCCACATACTCACAAGGATTCTCTGATGCTTTTTCTCCTTCTGCCTTTTCCGGTTTCGGATACGGGTATGGCTGGGGGCTGTCGTCTTCTCCACAGTTCATGCAAATGGGATCTTTTAAGCTGAAAAACGGTATGAGGATTAATACATACGGAGATTATGACAAAGACGGTTGGAGAGTGCCCAACCGAAGTGCCATGCCTTGGGAAAAGAATAATTTCCGGGGAGCATTCGAACTAAAATCCGCAAACGGTAATTTCGGTATACGGATTGAAGTACAGCAAGGACGAAACGGTCCTTACTAAATATATGAAGGCTAGGTTTACTATTTGCCTGATTTAAAAGCCTTATCCGCAGCGTACATTGCATCCGCTATCCTATCACACCACTTATCAAACTCCAGATCAGGCGTTTGACTCTCAGGATGTGTAAGCATATAATGCACGGATTGTCTCAGACCGTCCACCATTGATACAGTACAGATAAAATCCGGGACAAGTCTCTTGATCTTCGAATTATCAAAAACGACTGTGGCAGCCTTGTCACCTAATAGTTCCCCTCTGAAATCATAAGTTTCTCCATGTTCGGCAAGAAAATCCGAAGCTACGTGTAACGCATTCAGCGGTTTTCCTAATGCATCGGCAATGGTTTCATAAATCTGATTCCAAGTCATACTTTCGTCGGTTGTGATATGGAAAGCATTCCCGATAGCATGAGGGTTTGCCATTAAACCGACATATCCTTTGGCAAAGTCCTTAGAATGTGTCAGTGTCCATAACGAACTTCCGTCACCGGGGATAATCACAGGCTTTCCGTCAAGGATACGCTTTAAGATCTGCCACAAAGATATTAATTCTGCCTTTGACTACCAACGTTGTATACAAATTACTGATTCTTGTACCTATATTACTGTTTTGCAAATATGATATAGATAAGATATTCTTAAAAGTTTTATCTTTGCCTATGATAAAACTGTAAGCCGTATGGATGAAATTACCAAAATTGAAACTATTGATCAGTACGACCAATTGTTCGGACTGGAAACTTTGCACCCTTTAGTGAATGTGATCGACTTTTCAAAAGCGACAAAAACAGTAGAATACTATCACATGAATATCGGATTCTACTCTCTGTTTTTGAAAGACATTAATTGCGGAGACCTTAAATATGGGCGTAACTATTATGACTATCAGGAAGGAACGGTCGTCTGTATGGCCCCAGGTCAAGTGATTGGTATAGATAACCGGAAGAAAACTCCTCAACGTACAAAATCGATCGGGGTCTTGTTTCATCCCGACCTGATCCGGGGAACTTCTCTGGGACAGAATATCAAGAATTATTCTTTCTTTTCTTATGAAGTTAATGAAGCCTTGCATCTATCCGAACAGGAAAAAGAAATTGTAACGGACTGTATACATAAAATACAAATCGAACTGGAACATGCTATCGACAAGCATAGCAAACAACTTATTGTCCGCAATATCGAACTATTACTCGATTATTGTATGCGTTTCTATGAACGGCAGTTTATCACACGCAATCAGGTAAACAAAGACATTATCGTGCGGTTCGAACATCTATTGGATGAATATTTCCAAGGGCAGGTAGCATTGACCGAAGGGTTGCCTTCCGTGAAATATTTTGCAGACAAGGTATGCCTTTCTCCTAATTACTTCGGCGACTTGATAAAAAAAGAAACTGGTAAAACTGCGCAGGAATATATTCAGTGCCGTATCATTGAACTTGCCAAAGAACGAATATTGGAGGGTTCGCAAACGGTCAGCCAAATAGCTTATGAGCTGGGATTCCAGTATCCTCAACACTTCAGCCGGCTATTTAAAAAACATGTCGGATATACACCGAATGAATATAAACAGCAGAACTAAGAACATACACCGGAGAGATCGTTAACGTCATGGGAGATAAAGTACTCAAAATAGGAACCGTGCATCAATGTAATTGTTGCCTGGGAAGTAAGACACTGCATCCGCTAGTCAGTGTCATCGACCTTTCGAAGGCTGACTTATCTCCTCATACGGACATTAAATTCGGATTCTATACGATTCTGTTGAGTGAATGTAAGTGTGAGGCCTATGCATACGGGCACCAATGTTGTGATTTCTCGGACGGAACTCTCGTTTGCCTAACTCCCGGAGAATCAATCAGTATGAAGGGGAACAACAAGGAATTTCCTTCCAAGGGATGGATATTGGTCTTTCACCCCGACTTGATTTGCGGGACTCCGCTCGGACTCAATATACACAATTATACTTTCTTCTCTTATTGTCCGGAGGAAGCACTGCATCTCTCTCTACGCGAAAAACAGATTATTCTGGAGTTCCTGGAGAGGATTCGGCAAGAGCTTGAGCGCTGCATTGACCGACACAGCAAAAAAATCATTTCAAAATACATTGAACTTTTGCTGGATTATTGTACCCGCTTCTACGAACGCCAGTTTATCACACGTAGCGAAGTCAATAAAAAGGTGTTCAGAGAATTCAATCATCTGCTTGATAATCATTTCAATGTGAAAGTAAGCCTATCAACTGATGTGTTATCCGATGAATATTGTGCTAATCTCCTGCATTTATCGCCTGCATATTTTAATGATTTACTGAAATATGAAATAGGAAAAGAGTTCAAAGAGTATATCCAGTTCAAACGTTTCGAGATAGCCAAAGGATGGTTGGTAAATACGGATAAAACGCTCGGCCAGATTGCACAAGAACTAGGGTTCTCTAATTCACAGTATTTCAGCCGCTTATTCAAGAAAATCACAGGGTGTTCGCCAAATGAATTCAGAATGCCCAACTAAAATTATTTAGTTAACGGCAGAAATCCTTAATAAAAATAGAATCGGGAAATAAAACTCTTAATCAATGTTATAAAACATACTTTTTTTCTTGGATTATTTGCAGATTTCACAAAAGTGCGTACATTTGCAATGTGTTTTTCATAGTATTAGATTTAAGGTTAACAAAGGTTGGAGCAAGGCGTTGCTCCTTTTTTTATGTCTATACCTCACAGAAATCCTACAATCAGTTGTAGAAATCACTATTTTTTCAGTAGTTTTGCAGAAACTCTGATAATTTAATTCAAGAAACAAAATGAAGACAAAGCAAAAATATTATCATCTTATAAAACCAATCATCTTTGTGCTATTTCTATCTTTTAGCATGGCTTCGTGTGAAAAAGAAGATATTATTCCTGAATCGCCGGATATAGAAGATACAGAAAATCCTACGGATACTGATCCCAATGAAATTGTTCCTCCTATTGTACGGGCAAATAATGAGCAAACGGTATTTATGTATCTCCCTTGGTCGAACAATCTGACTTCTAACTTCTATCAGAATATCAGTGACCTGGAGAGTGTAATCGAAAAGAATATACTAAAAAATGAACGTGTCATAGTATTTATGTGTACCGAAGCTACAGAAGCTACTCTTTTTGAACTCGTTTATGAAAACGGTAAAAGCGTGCGCAAGACCTATAAGCAGTATACTGATCCCGTATATACAACAGCCGAAGGAATTACATCTATCCTTAATGATGTTCGGGAATGTACACCAGCCCAACGTTACTCTATGATTATCGGTTGTCATGGTATGGGATGGATACCTGTATCAAATGCCCAATCACGCAGTAACCTTTGTGTCAACAAAATGCACTGGGAGTATGAGAATGTACCTATGACACGTTATTTCGGAGGATTATATCCCCAATATCAAACCGACATAACCACACTTGCTCAAGGTATCTCCAATGCCGGATTGAAAATGGAATATATACTTTTTGATGATTGTTACATGTCGACAGTAGAAGTTGCTTATGATCTTAAAAATGTGACTAATCATCTGATAGCGTCTACCTGTGAAATAATGGCGTACGGTATGCCATACGCAAAGATCGGACAGTATTTGATAGGAGAAATTAATTATGAAAAGATCTGTAATGGATTCGATGACTTTTATTCAAATTATGAGATGCCATGCGGCACTATCGCTGTCACGGATTGCGCAGAATTGGATCATTTGGCAGCTATAATGAAGGACATAAATAGCCAATATACATTTGATACGACATTAACCGGGTCACTGCAAAGATTAGACGGCTATTCTCCTGTTATATTCTTTGATTGCGGAGATTATGTATCAAAGTTATGTTCCAACCAGGAGTTACTGGCTCAATTCAACGAACAACTTAACCGTACTGTTCCATTCAAAAGAAATACAGATTATTTCTATTCTATGAGTAGAGGAAAGGTAAAAATAGAAACTTTCTCCGGTATCACCATTTCCGATCCCAGTACTAATGACCTCGCTTCCGCAAAAGAAAAAACAGCATGGTATGCAGCTACTCATTAAATCTATTAAAAGAGAGATTTTCTAATTTGTAGATATTCAAGAACAACAGCTCTATACATCTTATAAAAAATCATGAGAAATATATTAATCATCGGTGCTAACGGATTCACCGGACGCCAATTACTGAAGGATTTATCTGCCCATAAACAATATAATGTGACCGGCTGTTCCCTGCACTCGGATATCTTTCCAGCTTTAGAGAATACAAAGAAGTATCGTTTCATTGAAGTTGATATACGGAATGAAGCGTCCGTAAAAGAGTTGTTCAAAGCAATTTGTCCGGATGTAGTTATCAACTGTTCCGCTTTATCTGTTCCCGATTATTGTGAAACACACCATGAAGAGGCTTACCTCATAAACGTTACCGCGGTAGAACAACTGGCACACCTTTGCAAAGAATACCAAAGCCGTTTCATCCATTTATCCACTGATTTCGTATTTGACGGAAAGATAAATGAGAGAACCGGACAGCTATATACAGAAGAAATACTCCCCGCTCCTGTCAACTATTACGGATTCACCAAATGGAAAGGAGAAGAAAAAGTTGCCGATATTTGTAGTAATTATGCCATTGCACGTGTAGAGATTGTGTATGGAAAAGCACTGCCCGGACAGCATGGAAATATCGTTCAATTAGTAATGAACCGTTTGAAAGCCGGACAAGAGATTCGTGTTGTATCCGACCAATGGCGCACGCCAACTTTTGTAGGAGATCTATCAGACGGGATACGACGCCTGATAGAAAATACGACCAACGGAATCTTTCATATCTGTGGTGACGAATGTTTGACTATTGCAGAAATAGCTTATCAGGTAGCAGACTACATGAAATTAAACCGCACGCTCATTTATCCTGTTACGACAGAAGAAATGCAAGAATCCACTCCCCGCCCGCGTTTTAGCGGAATGAGTATCGAGAAAGCACGAACAATACTCGGATACAATCCGCGAAAACTAAAGAAAGTCCTTCTGGATTGGAACAGTATATAATTATTGCATATTTATTTTGAAAATATACAAAAAGTTCATATCTTTGCACCAAAATTAAGAAGACCAATGATGAATCAGAGATTACAACTACATAACACTGCTTACTTTCTTGCGGAAATCCCCAATTTCTGTAAGTCATGTTGCGTGCATGTACATTGGTTCAGTGGATTCATCTAAATTCCCCTTTCTTTGATTATAGGAGCTACTTGCTGATTCACTCTGTTGCTCACAAGTAGCATTTATCCTGACTTTCAATAAGATAAATTATCTTTTTGGAGAATTATTCGTGTGGCTTATTCAAATGTATAACCTGACCTAAATATATACAATATGTTTTCTATTATATCTACCATGTTTCTAGGAATCGGAATCGGCTATGTATTGCGTAACTGGACTATTTTACAAAAGACAGAAAAGACGATTTCTCTTACAATATTCCTCTTACTCTTTATACTTGGCGTATCTATCGGCTCTAATAGTCTGATAGTAAACAATCTTGGTAAGTTCGGTAAACAAGCAATCATTCTTGCCATATCGGGTGTATTGGGAAGCTTGATTGCTGCCCGGCTGGTTTTACAACTATTCTTCAAGAAAGGAGGCGAACAATGAAAGGAAGTCTGATTGTAATATTATTCTTTTGTGTAGGCTGTATCATGGGAGCTCTCAATAAGTTTCAATTTGACACGCATACTATTTCTATGTACATACTATATGCGCTAATGCTTCAAGTAGGAGTTAGCATCGGTTCCAACAAAAATCTGAAAACAATCATTTCACACCTGCATCCCAAGATGTTACTAATTCCGTTGGGAACTATCATCGGAACATTATTATTCTCTGCTCTGGCAAGCATACTGGTAAGTCAATGGAGCGTGTTCGACTGTATGGCAGTAGGAAGCGGATTTGCCTACTATTCACTCTCTTCCATTCTTATCACCCAGTTCAAAGAACCGTCTATCGGACTGCAACTTGCCACAGAACTAGGCACAATCGCCCTACTGACTAATATCTTCCGTGAAATGATGGCACTTCTCGGCACTCCGCTTATCAAAAAGTATTTCGGGAAATTGGCTCCTATCTCTGCGGCAGGAGTCAATTCCATGGATGTATTATTGCCTTCTATCAGCAGATATTCGGGAAAAGAAATGATTCCGATTGCTATCCTACACGGCATTCTCATTGATATGAGTGTTCCGGTATTCGTTTCTTTCTTCTGCAAATTCTAAGAGCTTCAACGCCTAGCATCATCGGCTGCGAATACAAATCTGATATCGGCATAGGAGACCTCGTCTCCTAACGCCGCTTTTATTCCTGCCACTCCGGAATTCTCGTTCTTTTGCTGATACCGACGAATCTTCTCTATCTTTTCTACAGCTACTACTTGCTCCAATTTAATCTTTCCCATACGAACATAATGTTCTAAGTGCGTAGCAATTGTCCCCGTCACCAAATCACGTGATTTAGCTATCTCCTCCATACTCATTCCCTTACAAAACATCTCATAGCTCATCTGTTTCGTATCTTTCTTCGGTTCCCTTTTTTCTCCCCTCTTACTTTTTTCCGGAAGAAATATCTCTTTGATTTCCGGTCGTTTCACTTGATTCTCTCTCATATACTTACGGACAATCCCCAAAATTTCAAGTCCATATTTCTCCACTCCTTTCGCTCCAAAATAAGGTACAGCTTCCAAAGCTTGCGGAGTATCCGGCAAAAGATTTACAATGCCCATTAATGCTTTCTGTTGCATAATGACATAAGCAGGCATATTGGTTTCACGCGTCTTTTCCGTTCTCCATTCCAATAAAGTGCGATAAAGCTCCGGATGCAGAATATCCGTAGGAACTTCTACTTTTACTTTTGTAAAACTACTACGTGTACGTTCTACCCGTTCTTTTCTCTCTCTCAATGTTTTAGCGGTAGAAGAAGGAGAAGAAGAGTTGTCCTCAAGACTTAACATCACCTTAGCTTTCAATTTCAAATATTCAGCAACAATAAAAGGTTGCACACACATAGCTTTCAATAAGGACTCTTTAATCCACAATGCATCATCCAACGCTTGCAAACGTTCATTCAGTTGTTTCCTCAACTCCCTATTATCAAGAGGTATATTAGTCTTTGCAAACAAAACACGAATAGGTTCCAGCTCTTTATGAAAATACACCGCACCGGAACGAATCCGTTCCTGCAACTCCTGGTCCGAAGCATAATCTTCACTCTCATTAATCAAACGTGTATACTGATTGCGGAAACGGTGGGCAACTTCCACTATCTTTTCCTTAATATAAGGCTCCAATAGCTTATATTCGGTAAGTAATTTAGGGTAAAGTTTATACAAATCTTCATCCAGCATACGAAGCAACCGTTTATAAGCCTGCTCGAGGGAATAGAAGTTAAACAAATCACTCAACAAATCGAAGAAATAAGCCTTCTGCATATCACTTAGCTGCTTGTTTCCCGGTTTATTCCGTTCCACCTCTTTTGTGAAGTTATCAACCACACTGTCACTAATAATAGCCTCCTTACGCAATGGAGACTCCAATACCAAGCCCTCCAAAGTCTTACAACGACTCAAAGCTACATATGTCTGTCCATGCGCAAAGGAATTGCGTGCATCAATAATTGCACGTTCAAATGTCAATCCCTGACTCTTATGTATCGTGATAGCCCATGCCAATCGAATAGGATATTGACGGAATGTTCCTTCTATCACCTCAGTGATTTCCTTCGTTTCCTCATTTAACACATACTTATAGTTTCCCCATTCCTCCGGCAACAACAGAAAATCCTCCTCACTCCCTTTTTCTTTCACATATATCTCAGAATCATTAACGGCTACCACCTCTCCGATCATACCATTATAATACCGTTTTTCCAAAGAAACATCATTTTTGAGAAACATGATCTGGGCACCCTCTTTAATAGTGAGAATTTCATCTGCGGGATATGTATATTCAGGAAAAGTCCCCGTCACTTCAGCTCGAAAATGATAAGGCTTTCCCGGTAGAGAAGCCAATTCACGATCATTTACTTGCTGTGCTTGATTGTTATGTGTTGTCAAACGGATATATCCTTCTTCTTTAGGCGGTTGGAAGCCTTGCTGATATCGCCGATTCAACTCATTCAACACTTCATCATCTGCTTTGTTCTCACGTATTTTATTCAACAGAGAAAGAAAAAAAGTATCGTTCTGACGGTATACCTTTTCCAGTTCAATTGTCATATAGGTCGTTTCTCTCAATGCACGGCTGGCAAAAAAATAAGGCGTTTCGTAATAATTCCTCAACAAACTCCATTCGCTGTCCCTCACAACAGGAGCTAACTGCTGCAAATCTCCAATCATCAACAGTTGTACACCTCCAAAAGGCTTTTCGCGATTGCGATAACGACGTAAAGTCGCATCTACTGCGTCTAGCAAATCCGCACGTACCATACTGATTTCATCAATCACTAATAAATCCATGCTTCGGATAATGTTACGTTTCTCTTGACTGTATCGGTATTGTATTTGCGCAGAGTTAAAAGTCGTTTCCGGCACAAATGGAGCAAAAGATATCTGGAAAAAAGAATGAATCGTCACCCCTCCGGCGTTAATTGCTGCAATACCCGTCGGAGCCAATACGACCATGCGTTTGGGGGTATGCTCTCTCAATCGTTTTAAAAATGTAGTTTTTCCGGTTCCGGCTTTTCCGGTAAGAAACAGGTGTGTGCCTGTATTTTCAATGAACTGCCAAGCAAGTTGTAGTTCAGGATTATTTTCCATGAAAGTATATTATTTTGTGCAAAGGTACGGAAAACTATATAGAGATTGAAATAAAAGTACTAAACTTTTCCGCATAAAATAGTCAAATGAGAATCAGACAAAAAGTCCCGGCTGTTTTTCCCGCTAGAAAGCAACCGGGACGACGGATCAAATTAGAACACTAAGTGATGTGCTATTATGTCCGAAAACTACTTCGTATATTTGTTTTGCTTGAATATAAATAAAAATTCAAGACTATTTCCAACGCAAATATATATATATAAATTCCCGTTTTTAAGTTTCACCTTAAAAACGGGATATTGAATCAAAAAATAATGTTATTAATTGTCGTAATTACTGCATCGAACCACCCACAATATCCAGCAATTCGTTCGTAATCGCCTGCTGGCGACTCTTGTTATATTGCTTGGTAAGGTCTTGAATCAATTCGTTGGCATTGTCCGTAGCTACTTGCATTGCTAATGTACGTGCTGCGTGCTCGGAAGCATTAGAATCCACAGCAGCAGTAAAGAGCTTCTGGCTCAATACAGTAGGTATCAAGTCGGCAATCAATTGCTCAGCAGAAGGTTCTACTATATAGTCATTCACAACTTCACGTTCTTCTTCTTTCTGTTTTTCCAGTTCTTTACCTTCTTCTACTGCACGTGTAAGGTCAATAGGCAGATAAGTCTCACGAAGTAGAATCTGCACACCCATTGATTTAAAATGATGATAAATCAATTCCACACGGTCAATTTCTCCCGCCACATACATTTTCATTAGAAGATCCGCCAGGTCGGAAGCTTCTTGATAAGTTGGTTTATCGGAAAGTGTCGGAGGTATTTCCCCCGGCTGGAATCCCATTCTCTTCACAGCTTCCTCCACCTTCTTTCCTATGGGAAAGATCAAAATATTATCCTGTCCCAGCGTACGGTATTCGCTGACGGTTTGCAATAACATCTTTATGACATTTGCATTAAAAGCACCACAAAGTGATGTATTCGAAGAAAAAGCAATAATCGCCACACGCTTCACTTCCCGTGCTCGTATGTAAGGAGACTCTATCGGAAGATCAGCGCTCAAAAAGTTAGTCAGAATCTTGTTCAACTTCTTCTGATAGGGCAACATATTCTCAATGGCTCCTTGTGCCTTATGTAGTTTGGCAGAAGCCACCATCTTCATTGCTGAAGTGATTTTTCGGGTACTTTTGACCGAATTTATTCTGGTTTTTACTTCTTTCAGTGAAGCCATAGTTTTCTTGAATTACAAATATTGTTTAGCGACCATAGCAGCAGTTTCTTCAATAGCCTTAGTCACATTATCATCAATAACACCCGTTCTCAATACATCCAACACATCCTCCTGATGATTCAATTGCAGAGACTCGATGAAACTGCGTTCAAAATCCTGCACGTTGTTCAATGGCACATCACGGAGCAAACCATGTGTACCACAATAGAGGATAGCAATCTGTTGTTCCACAGGCATCGGACTGTATTGCGGCTGAATCAGCAACTGCGCATTCTTACGCCCTTTGTCAATTGTCAATGCCGTAATCGGGTCCATATCACTGCTGAACTTGGAGAATGCTTCCAATTCACGATACTGTGCCTGGTCTATCTTCAATGTTCCTGCCACTTTTTTCATCGCCTTAATCTGAGCATTACCACCTACACGGGATACAGAGATACCGACATTGATAGCCGGGCGGACACCCTGATTGAACAAGTCCGTTTCGAGGAATATCTGTCCGTCAGTGATAGAAATCACGTTCGTTGGAATATAGGCCGAAACGTCTCCTGCCTGCGTCTCAATGATAGGCAAGGCAGTCAGTGAACCACCCCCTTTCACAATACCTTTCAGGCTTTCGGGAAGGTCATTCATCTCGCGCGCCACTTCCTCCTGATTGATAATCTTAGCCGCACGTTCCAACAAGCGGGAATGCAGGTAGAAGATATCACCCGGATAAGCCTCACGTCCGGACGGACGGCGAAGGATCAATGAGACCTCACGATAGGCAACCGCCTGCTTGGAAAGGTCATCATAAACCACCAGCGCGTGACGGCCGGTATCACGGAAATATTCACCGATGGCAGCCCCTGCAAACGGCGCGTAATACTGTAATGCAGCCGGATCGCCAGCCGTGGCAGCTACCACAACGGTATAATCCATAGCACCATACTCACGGAGCGTATTTACAATAGAAGCCACGGTAGAACCTTTTTGACCGATAGCCACATAAATACAATATACAGGATCCCCTGCCAGGAAGTTGGTACGTTGGTTGATAATCGTATCAATCGCAATGGCCGTCTTTCCTGTCTGACGGTCACCGATAATCAGCTCACGTTGTCCACGTCCAATAGGAATCATGGCATCCACAGCTTTCAGTCCTGTCTGCAACGGCTGGTTGACAGGCTGACGGAAGATTACTCCCGGCGCTTTGCGTTCCAACGGCATTTCATACAAATCACCACCAATTAAGCCTTTACCGTCGAGCGGTTCACCCAGCGGGTCAATGACACGCCCCAACATACCTTCTCCTACGCGGATAGAAGCAATATGCTTGGTACGCTTCACAATAAAGCCTTCCTTGATTCTGTCAGTCGGCCCCAACAACACAGCACCCACGTTGTCCTCTTCAAGGTTCATCACGATAGCCTTAATGCCGTTGTCAAACTCCAGTAACTCGTTAGCCTCGGCATTCCGCAGTCCGTAGATACGCACCACACCATCGCTCACCTGAAGCACCGTACCGATTTCGTCAAGCTGCACATGGGTATTAATACCTTCGAGCTGTTTACGCAATATATCGGAAACCTCGCTTACTTTAATATTTTCAGACATTATACAATTCTCCTATTCTTATCAATAAACTGTTGTTTTACTCGCTTCAACTGCGTAGCAATGCTTGCATCCAGTCGATAATCATTAATATCGAAGATGAATCCGCCCTCGATAGACGGATCTACCACAGTCTCCAGTTCCATTTGCGCATGCAGGATATGCGCTGCTGCGGAGCGGATACGGTCTTCCGTCTCCTTGTCCACAGGAACAGCCGTAATCAGTTTGCCTACCCCGATATGCTTTAGTTTCCGGTAAAGATCCAGATACATCAGGCTGATAAACTGTAAATATCCCTCACGCCTGTTTCGCAGTACCAAAGTAATAAAATGGACAAACTCTCTGGTGGATTTACCGTTGCCATCGGCAGCCGTACATACCAACGCCAATTTCTCTTTGGTTGAGATAACAGGGTTATCCAGTGCTTCGCGCAAACCCGGTTGGGCGCAAAAGCAATAAGACAGTGTGAGGAACTCTTGGTAGAGCTTGTCCTCCACTCCTTTCTCCTGTGCGTATTCAATCATCGCTTTGGCATATCGCATTGAGAGTATTCCGACTTCCATTTTCCTTAGTTCTTATTAGGGGTTAATACTTCATCCAGCATACGGTCAATCATGCCCATTTGAGCTTCTTTGTCCTGAAGACTCTTACGGAGCACTTTTTCGGCAATATCGACAGAAAGCACAGCCACCTGACGACGGATGTCACGGATAGCTTCGTCTTTCTCCACCTGGATTTGTTGTCTCACCGCATCCAGTTCCTTCTGTGCGGCTATCTCGGCTTGCTTACGGGCCTCGTGAACAATCTTGTCACGTTCTTCCATTGCTTCCTTCAAGATGCGTCCTTGTTCCTTGTTGGCGGCAGCCACAAGCGCATCGCCCTCCTGCTTTAGTTTGGAGAGCTGTGCGTTGGCTTCTCTTGCCACCTCCAAAGACTGGTCGATATAGACTTTACGGTCTTCCACCATCCTAATGATGATAGGGAAACCGTATTTTGCCAATATCACAAACACAATCCCGAATGCGACAAACATCCAGAACAACAGGCCACTATCAGGTAATAGTAATGACATTTCTTGTAATTTAGAATGATGAATATTGATTTACAGTTTGTCGGTATTCCACCTGCTTAGAGGAAGAACACCAACAGACATACTACTACCGCCAACAAGGCTACACCTTCAATCAAGGCTGCCGCGATAATCATATTCATACGAATGTCACCTGATGCTTCCGGCTGCCGCGCAATAGCTTCCATAGCCGAACCACCAATCTTACCAATACCCAAACCTGCTCCGATTACTGCAAGACCTGCACCGATAGCTGCACCTAATTTACTTACTCCTACTGCTGCTGCAGTGGCTTGTAACAATACTGATAGTAACATAATTTTCAGTTTTAAAATGGTTTATATTTTTTATTTGCTCTCTTATCTAATTCTCTTTTATTTTTCTTCCGCCTTCACCTTCGCGCCTTCTTGTGCCAGTCCGATAAACACTGCCGAAAGCATTGTAAACACGTATGCCTGGATGAAAGCTACCAACAGTTCAAGCGCATTCATAAAGATATTGAACAGTACGGAAGCCACGGTCAGTGTGCCGTTCAGTGCGGGCCCCATACTTGCAGAGATGAAAATCAGGCAAGTAAGCACCAGCATTGCCATGTGTCCTGCCAACATATTGGCGAAAAGACGAATCATCAATGCAAACGGTTTCGTGAAGATCCCGAAAAACTCGATGAAAGGCATCATCGGCACAGGAACTTTCAGCCACCAGGGTACATCCGGCCAGAAAATATCTTTCCAATAATGTTTGGTTCCGAAAATATTAACCGCAAGGAACGTACAGATAGCCAGTACCATTGTGATCGCAATATTTCCCGTCACATTCGCCCCACCGGGAAAGAATGGGATCAATCCCATTATATTGTTGACAAAGATGAAAAAAAACGCTGTCAGCAGATATGGAGCGAATTTCCGATAATTGGGACCGACACAACTCTTGATGATATCATCGTTCACCATCATAATAAACATCTCCATGAATCCGATGAACCCTCCCGGTGCCAACGCTCCGCGAGGACGTTTTCGATACCAGTGGGCTACACTCAATACAATCACCAGCAACAGCACACTGTTGAACAGCAAAGCAAATGTCACCTTTGTGATAGAAATGTCCCACGGACGCACTTGCTCTCCGGCTGCATTATACTCTACCAGTTTACCTTCGTATTTACTTCCTTCGGGAGCGATGGAAAGCCCTTCATAACTACCCCCGTTCTCTTCAAGACGCGAAGATAGAAAAGTATGCCAACCTGTAGTGCTACTATAAACAATAATAGGTAATGGTATAGTAATGTGTGTTTTACCCCACGTCGTAATATGCCATTCGTATGAGTCACCGATATGCCCGAACACGATCTCTTTCACATCAACCGTATTCTCTTTTTCTTCTTTAGAAGTCATCTCATCCTGCATCTTCGGAGCCGCTTCTTCCTGTTCCTGTGCAAAAACAGGGAAGCCGGCTGCCAACAGACAGAGCAGCACCAACGGGGTTAATATGTTACGCAACTGTTTCATTTTTATTCTTATTTTTCTTTTTCCGTTTCAGGTTCACTTCAAACGAGAAGAAGAACCATGTTTCGTATATCAGATACAGCAAATAGAACGAGATAAACGTCAGCAAGAAAGCTTTAGCTTCTTCACGCACGGCAAGGCAATAAATCAAGACTAGAATTATCGAAAGAATCATCTTTACCATTTTTATTGCCAAATACAGCAGTAACATCTTTTGCGGAGCATGCTGCCGACACGTATCGAACATATAGATACTGAACAAACCAAACAGATAGAAATATGTCGGAATAAACGGATATCCTCCGAAATAATGTCCCGGTAGGGCAACATGTAAAATCACTGCACCGACTCCTGCACTTAGAATTGCAAATAAAGTGTTCAAGCCGATAAAATTCCGTTTAGTTTTACTAATGTTCATCATGTCACTGTGTTTTTCTACTGTATTTTCTAAATCTCGTTTTTTCCAATTCAACTATATTTCAGGAGGTCCGCCTACGAAACGCAGGCAGAAACCGTCCCGTCACTCAATTCCACAAAACCACCCTGAATATCAAGTGTATGCTCCTCCCCGTCCAGCGTGGTATAACTTAATGTTCCCGCTTTCAATGACGAGACGATAGGCGCATGTCCCGGCAGAATGGAAAACGACCCGATCGTACCCGGCAATGTGACTATCTTCACATCTCCGTCGAATACGCTCTTTTCAGGCGACACTATACTCAAATGCAGTTCTTTCATCGCAACGTTTTTTATTTCTTCGCTTGTTCCAACAATTTCTTACCTTTCTCCATAGCTTCCTCAATCGTACCTACATTCAAGAACGCCTGTTCGGGAAGATTATCCACCTCACCATCCAGAATCATTCTAAATCCCTTGATTGTATCCTCAATGGAAACCATTACTCCCGGAACACCCGTGAACTGTTCGGCAACGGCAAACGGCTGCGAAAGGAAACGCTGCACACGGCGGGCACGGTTCACCACCGTCTTATCCTCCTCCGAAAGCTCCTCCATACCAAGAATAGAAATGATATCTTGTAATTCCTTGTTACGTTGTAGAATCTGCTTCACACGCTGCGCCGTATCATAGTGTTCCTGCCCAACGATGTGTGGATCAAGAATACGAGAAGTAGACGCCAACGGGTCCACAGCCGGATAGATTCCCAACTCCGTAATCTTACGGTCAAGTACAGTAGTCGCATCCAAGTGGCTGAAAGTAGTTGCAGGAGCCGGGTCAGTCAAGTCGTCGGCAGGCACATACACCGCCTGTACGGAAGTGATAGATCCTTTCCGGGTGGAAGTGATACGTTCTTGCATCGCACCCATTTCCGTAGCAAGAGTAGGTTGATAACCCACGGCGGAAGGCATACGCCCCAGCAATGCCGAGACTTCCGAACCCGCTTGCGTGAAACGGAAGATATTGTCAATAAAGAACAAAATATCGCGTTTTTCACCTTCACTTCCGGCATCACGGAAAGATTCCGCAACCGTCAGTCCGGACAATGCCACAGAGGCACGTGCACCCGGAGGCTCGTTCATCTGGCCGAATATCAGAGATACCTGCGACTTTTCCAATTCGTTATAATCAACTTTGGAAAGGTCCCAATCCCCTTTCTCCATACTTTCTTTGAATGCTTCGCCATAGCGAATAACACCCGACTCAATCATTTCACGAAGCAAGTCGTTACCTTCACGCGTACGCTCACCTACTCCGGCAAATACAGAGAATCCATTATGTTTCTTGGCAATGTTATTGATAAGTTCCTGAATCAATACGGTTTTTCCGACTCCCGCACCACCGAACAGACCGATCTTACCACCTTTGGCATACGGTTCGAGCAAGTCGATCACCTTGATACCCGTAAAGAGTACCTCCTGCACGGTAGTCAAATCTTCGAATTTGGGAGGATCGCGGTGAATGGAATATGCACCTTTCCGGTCGAGTTCCTTCATACCGTCAATAGAATCGCCGACCACATTCATCAGTCGCCCTTTAATTTGTTCACCAATCGGCATTGTTATCGGACCTCCGGTAGGGCGCACTTTCATGCCTCTCTGAAGTCCGTCGGTACTATCCATAGCCACGGTGCGAACCGTATTTTCACCAATGTGTTGCTGTACTTCTACAATCAGTATTTTGCCGTTTGGCCTTTTTATCTCCAGTGCATCATGTATACTTGGTAACATCACTTCTGCATCTGTACCTTCAAAGTACACATCGACCACAGGGCCGATCACCTGGGATATATGTCCGATAATCTGTGACATAAGCAATCTTTTTTATATTATTCTTTTTCTTTCCTATTGAATCTTAATAGTATGACAAGGAACGAATGCTTCGCGCTTTATCTGTTTTTACTATTATAATAACAGCTAAGTTCCACTTTTGTTCATCTATATTTTATTTCTGATAAACTATCACCTAAAGAAATAGTTATATAAACAACTGCGCAAATGTAGAAACAAATCCGTGAGATTGTTCTTTCTTTTTTAAAATTTGTCGTTCGATAACACTTGTTAGGCCAATAAAGACTACAAATAGACCAAAATAGAGTTTATACTATTACAAATAGTCAGCAAAAAGTTTCTGTTACTTATAAAATAACAACTGTATATATTTGATTCTAATAAGTTTTCAGACTCATTGTTTATAATCAGAACATTAGCAAAAAAACAAAATAGTAGCACCGGCAACTAGTTTTGTGTTCGGACACATCCGAAGATACCTACCGATTTAAAAATAAAAACTCCAACTCGCCGGAATTTATAAATCCGGTGAGTTGGAGCTTTTATATTAAATATCGATCGGATATTTAATATACTTCCACCTTTTCAGCTATTCTCTTTGCCTTATCGCGCAAAGCGTCCAGATCGGAGTCGAGCGGAGCATAACACAGTACCACTCCCATACGACGGTTAACGCGGGTAAACGGCTTACCGAATATACGCAGGTAAGTATCTTCCTCTTTAGTGACTTCCTCCATTCCGCGGTATTGAGGACGTTCTTGGCTGGCTATCGGAGAAAGGATAACGGCACTCGCTCCTATCCTCTCTTGCTTAATGCCCGGAATAGGAAGTCCAAGCACAGCACGCAAATGAAGTTCGAACTCATTCAAATTCTGCGTTCCTGCCAATGTCACCATACCGGTGTCATGCGGACGGGGGGAAAGTTCGGAGAAGTAAACGCCATTCTCATGGCTCAAGAAGAATTCAACTCCCCAAAGTCCGGCTCCCGTCAAAGCGCGGGTCACTTTCTCTGCCATTTCCTCCGCTTCTTTCAGGTGAGCAGGGTCAATGTGCGCAGGCTGGAAACTTTCACGGTAATCGCCTCCTTTCTGCACGTGGCCGATAGGCGGACAGAACAACGTGGGACCGTTCTTTTGAGTAACCGTCAATAGTGTTATTTCACTGTCGAACTTAATAAATTCCTCAATAATGAGCTCGCGGATATCACCACGGCTACCACTGCATCCATACTCCCAAGCGTGTTCAAGTTCGTCGGCATTTTTCACAAGTGACTGTCCTTTACCGGAAGAAGACATCAACGGTTTCACCACACAAGGGAAACCTATTTTAGCAGCGGCAGCTTTCAGTTCGTCTAATGTCTTAGCGTAAAAATATCTGGCAGTTTTCAGTCCGAGTTCTTTAGCAGCAAGATCACGAATGGCTTTACGATTCATCGTGAAGTTAACGGCACGGGCACTGGGAACCACCTGGATACCTTCCTTTTCAAAATCATACAGACGTTCCGTACGGATTGCTTCAATCTCCGGAACGATAATGTCCGGCTGATGTTTCTTAACGATACGCTCCAGTTCTTCGCCGTTCAACATATCGAATACTTCACATTCGTCGGCTACTTGCATAGCAGGCGCTCCGGCATACGAGTCACAAGCAATAATGTGCTGACCTTTACGCTGGGCAGAAATTACAAACTCTTTTCCTAATTCCCCGGAACCGAGCAACAATATTTTCTTCATTATTTTGAGTGTTTTATGTTAATGATGCAAAATTAGTACATTTCGATGAAATATGGCTTTTTTAGTGACGTACTTTTGGATATTTATTGTGAAAACGGAAACCTAAGCCGAGCATCAGATAATTAGGGGTCTGGAAGTTCTGAAGATTATAACCGATGTGGAGGAAAGTACTGCGGGTAATTCCTATTTTCAGGGCTAATATCTGATAAAGTCCCCGCAAGTCACCACGGCCGAGCACATTGGCTCCGATGCCTACGCCGATTGTAAAATATGGCATCACATACTCTGCACGTCCCGACACGCCGAGTGATAGTTGATGCTGGATGCCCGGTTTCAGAAATTGACGTGGAGGAGGCGTGCCGTTTCCATTCGAATCGACAATATAATCTTCCATATAGGTATATACATTGGCACTACCGTCGTAAACTCCGTCGAGCGAGGCACCAACACGAAATTTATAACCGAGGTTGTACATCGGCGCGAAGTTGAATCCTGCCACCGGATAACTACCGGGCGAGGCAATCTGTCTCCCGTCTCCTATATATACCCCCTTTCGCCGCCATGAGCCGAATAATACCAGATCATAACTTATGTGACGCGGAAAGCGGGGAATAGCCGGCCGAAGCAGAGACTTTGTAAGTTCTTCTTCTGTACGGTTAAAGTTATACACCAATCCGATTTTGGCTCCGGTGGTATTTACCCCTGCATTCGGGAATTTGGTATTGCCATTAGAGAAATGAGTGAAATCACCGCCAATGATTAAGTCGAAATAACGGGAAAATGCCCAGTTCAGATAGATACCGGCATTAATATAGGCATTCATTCGCGAACCGACTGCACCATTATAGGAATTATAATCATTATCATACGGTTTCCAACCGGCGGACAGACCGAAGTTCCATTCGTAGTTGAGCGAAAGGCAGGGATTAAACCGGGCAATCCGCGCCCCCTGAAACACATAAAATGAGATAGGATCTCCAAGTTGTTTTTTATCTCCGAAGGTAGTGGCGGACAAGCCGAATCCCTGATAAGCACCACCATAAATACGGTCGGCACAGGTGTTGGGACGGAATTGGAATGAATATTTCAAATGAGCGGCAAAAGAGGTCTGAATGGGCTGCCAGCGTTCGTTTTCTCCCTGCAAGAAGGGATTGGTAGGAAACACATATTGCGGACGGACTTCCACCCCCAAACGATGAATAAAGCGATGAGGAGTATGCACAGAGAGCGTATCAAATCCATACCTCAAGAAACTGCTTTGCCGGATTTCATAAATATCATCCTGCCGAACCTCCTGCGCATCCAAGGAAATTCCCGGAAAAAATAGTATTACGCAAAGAATGATGACCTCCCACTTTAATACCTTTGGTCTCATATAGGTTTGTTTAGTCTTTATAAATTGGTGGCGAACCTACAAATCAAGAGATTCGATGAATTTTGCCACATGATAACCGTCCATTAACCCATGGTGACAAGTGACGGAAATAGGTAACATCAACTTCTCCCCTTCCCGAAAGTATTTTCCTGTGGATATTTTCGGTACGCTGTCACCCGAACGCATGTTCGTGGGGTGCTTCATGTCTGTAAAGGTGAGCCAGGGCACTGCCGAATAATGAATGGCATTGGGATGAAAAGTTCCTTCCTTATTCAATCCGGTAGTAGTTTGCAGTCGTTCCATTTCAGCTTTCGCTTTGAGGATAAAGGTCAGTTCATCGGGATCGTATTCAAAGGAAGCGAATGAGAATGTATGGTCGGCACGACCTACGGTAGCTTCGGGCAGGAGACTGTCATAACATACAACTTTTTCTCCTTCGATACGATAACGGAACTCTTCTACTTTGGCGGCAGCCGTGATGATACGATGCAGGAGCAAAAGGGAGAAGGAAACGCCTTTATTTTTGGCTTCCCGGTAAGCACGGGTACAGTCTACATTGACCGTTACACCGAAAAAAGGATCGTCAAAGGCACTAAAATGTTCAAAATGTTCTTTTCTGTTCCAAGTAGCAATATCAATAATCTTCTCAATCTGATTCATCTAAACACTCTTTTTATAGGTCTGTGGCATATAAACGACCGCTCAATCCTAAATTATCAAGCGGTCGCTTTCTCTAATATCTATAATTGGCTGTAATTATCATCTTGTTTTTTCAACATCTGATTACTGGTGTTGCTCACGCAACAAGTCATTTACAGTCTTTACCGGATTAAAGGTAGTAAGCGGTACTTCTACGAATACCGTATTCCAGTCACTCATGGCACCATTCCATAAGCCGGGAAGCTCAAGAGCCTTCAAGTCTTTACCATTCTTCGATTTATATGAAATGAAACCGGTTGCTTTATCTACAAATCTCACTAAGTCAAACTTATGTCCTTTGTAATCACGAACAGCACAAACCAAGTCTACCGGATTGAAGTGAGTTCCCTTCTCAAACATTTCCTTTTTTGCAGGGTCATTCATGTCAATCTGAGAACTTTCGAGGATTTGCAGGGAGATTGTTCCGTCGCTATTGTATGCCAGGAACGGACCACCACCCGGTTCGCCTACGTTCTTCACCATACCGCAGACACGCATCGGACGGTTCAACTTCTGTTTCAGATAGATCACCAACTCGGCGTCTTCGAGGTTTTTCACTTCGGGATTCTTGCAGAAAAGTTGTTTTTGCAGGAACTGAAGAATTTCCATAACTTGCTCATGCGTATATTTTCCACTATCAAGCAACTCAAGATACTCGAAAGCTTTTTTCTGCAAAGTTACCAGTACACCGGCAATCAGTTTCTTATAAGTCACTGTGTCAGCTTTCAGTTTATCGGGCACTACATTGTCGATATTCTTGATAAAGATAATATCGGCGTCAAGGTCATTGAGGTTCTCGATTAGCGCACCGTGTCCTCCCGGGCGGAACAACAGTTTACCGTTATCGCGGAACGGTTGGTTGTCCATATCGGCTGCAATAGTGTCCGTGCTCGGTTTCTGCTCGGAGAAGGTGATGTAGTAATCCACTCCGTAGCGTTTCGCAAATTCTCCGGTCTTCTCTTCCACTAGTTTCTTGAATAGTTCGCGATGTTCCGTAGATACAGTGAAATGTACATTGACCTTGCCACTTTTTCCGGCAGCATACATAGCACCTTCAGCAAGATGTTCTTCGAGCGGGGTACGCGGGCCTTCGGGATATTTGTGGAATTTGAGCAGCCCTTTCGGAAGTGCGCCGTAATTCAATCCGGCCGTTTCGAGCAATGCGGCTACCACAGCTTTATAGTTGCCTTCTTCCAGTAGTCCCGGTATGTCTTTTCCGGCAGTACGCTGGCAGGCTACATTCAAATCGTCATAGAAAGCAAAATTCCTGATACCGTCAAAAAATGCCTGTTCGAACTTTGTAGTGGGCTTGTCATATTCGGCAGACAGAAACTCGAACAAGTTCTTGAACATACGACTCGCAGCACCCGAGGCAGGAACGAATTTCACAATAGTCTTATCTGTGTTCTTATATGCGTCCCAAGCAGCTAAATAAGCTTTTTGTTCTTCTGCATCGGGAGCTAAGATACCTTTCTCTATGGAAGCAGCCGCATCCAGTTTCAAAAAAGGGAAACCCGTCTGGAAGCATGCTAGTTGCTCTGCTATTTGCGCTTCCGTGATGCCTTTTTTGGCAAGCAACTCTTTGTCCTGTGTCGTTATCATACTATCTATTTTAATTAATTGATGCCCAAAAATACAAAATGTTATTTACTTCTTACCGAATAACCAAGAAAAAAAGTAATTTTACGTCGAATTAACAAGATTGAATATGGACGACTTTTTTACATCAGAGG
>OKWE01000014.1_pt1 | contig 196009 bp, 187 predicted proteins | sample 1607051 | NCBI WGS metagenome assembly OKWE01 (sample SAMN04414079, study PRJEB24778) | human gut metagenome | material: faecal | host: Homo sapiens | reverse complement strand
GGCATGGGAGATCCGGGTGTGGAGGAGGTGGAGACCCGGATCTTCGTGAAACCGGGACGGGGATGTGGAGCTGTTTATCTGCCTTGTCTGAGGAGATTTCATGCTCTGTTTCTGATTAAAAATAACCTTCATTCGCCCATTTTTCCTGTCTTAACAGTCTCCCGCATATTTACGGGGATAATTGAGTGTGATAGCCAGCAAAGCTCCGACACCCAACAAATAAGGATAATATAAATACTGCATGATCTCGATGGGAGAGACATGCCCTAAACCTGCCGCCATCAATAATTGCGCGCCGTAAGGGATGATACCCTGTACGAAGCAGGAAAAAATGTCCAGCAGACTGGCACTGCGTCTCGGATCGATTTTAAAACGATCGGCAATATCTTTGGCTATTGGGCCTGCCATGATCAAAGCGATGGTATTGTTTGCGGTGCAAAGATTTGCAAAGCTGATTAGTGCGGCAATACTCCCTTCGGCTCCTTTGGTGGAACGAATGCGGGAAGTGAGTTTCAGGATGATCCAATCGATACCTCCGTTATATCGTATCATTTCCAGCATTCCACCGGCCAATAAAGTCACGATGATAAGTTCGCCCATATTTGTGATGCCTAACCCCATTGATGCATTCCATCCCCAGATATCGAATCCGCCTGTAAGCAATCCGACGATACCGGAAAGAATGATCCCGGCTATTAGGACCATCATGACATTCACACCGCAGATAGCTGTTACCAGGACAACTAGGTAGGGCAGGACCTTGATCCATTCGATCGGCCCTGTTTCATATCCGCTCCCGACCCCACTCCCGATCAGCACATAGAGAAGACCGGTCAGGATGGCGATCGGCAGAGCAATTCGAATATTCACTTTGAACTTGTCGTTCATATTACAACCTTGTGTGCGGGTGGCGACGATAGTGGTATCCGATATGAAAGACAGGTTGTCTCCAAACATGGCTCCGCTTACTACGACACCCAGCATCAGGGCATCTGGCATTCCGGTTTTGTCGGCGATCCCTACGGCAACAGGAGCCAAGGCAACGATTGTTCCGACAGATGTCCCGACAGAAATGGAAATGAAACAGGCCGCAAGGAATATTCCGGCTGCCAACAAATTGCCAGGTAGGATGGACATGGCCAGATTCACGGTAGCATCGACTGCTCCCATCGCTTTGGCTGTTTGGGCGAAAGCACCGGCAAGAATGAAGATCAATACCATCAGCATGATATTGCTGTTGGCTGCCCCCCGGCAGAATTGCTCGATCCGATTGCTGATCTTACCCCCTTTGGACATGGCGATGGCAACAACTGAGGCGATAACAAAGGCTACAGTAATAGGCATCTTATAGAAATCGCCTGCGATGATGGACACTACAAGGTAAGACAATAAAAAAACAACCAAAGGTGTCAATGCCCAAGGATTAGGGGCATGGTGTAAACGTGAACTGTTCAGATCTGTCATTCTTAATTAAACCGCATGTTAGAAAGTGAATCTTAATGCAATACGGATACCTCCCTTCTTAATATCAGGATGATCCAAATAAGTTAAGCGTCTGTAATAATCAATGCGCAGGATCTTGAATATATTTTCCAAACCGACGCTGCATTCCATATATGGAGTGCTACCTAATGGCTGTGTCCCATCTGGTAATAGGAAAAGTCCCGGCGTCAAGGTCGGATTATTTTTGTCCGTTAGTCCACCATAGATCATATTAAAGGAAAGGACTTCACGCAGACGCAACCACTTGATGCCCGGAATACGGTTCAGAATCCACCCCTTCAGATAATAAGTAGCATTGAACGATACATATTGGTCGGTCACAAACTCCAACGCGTTCATCATGTGGAATGCTTCCGGCTGGATTGTGATAGATTGGTTCGTATTCGGCAAAATCAACAGGGGGAAAGGTACCTTGTCCCAGACCTTGCCCGCTTTAACCTGTGCATCGATATGCCCAAACGAAGAAAGCCAGATACGTTTCTCGGCACTGATCTCCGTATGGTTGTAATTGTAATCACCGCCTAACACGCCTTTAATACCTAATTGATGGGAGAGCTTGAATACAGGGGCATCTTTAGACAGGTTGAATACGGATTCTTTCCCCGAACGCCCGTTATAAGCGCGTTCACCCGGAGCGAAACGCAACTGTGTCCCGATTTCAGATGTCGTAAAATCTTTTATATGGTATAAATTCCCGGATTCGTCCCGTTTAATATATTGAAGCGTTCCTGCCGCCTCGTTGTTCTGATTCATTATCCAGGACTTCCATGTCAGGCCGTTCAGCCATTCTTTTTCGTATTGCAATACGCTTTTGCGGATATATTGCATCTTGGTCACCGGTTCACCTACTTTCCAGGCAACGAATATGTTATCTTTGCTTGTGAAAAGGAAATCTTGGCCTGGGGTATACACGTCATATTCTTGGATGAACGACAGATTATTGACCGGATTTTCACCTTCGTGATATTCTTTTTTAGTGAAACTGTGTGTTAATTTCAAATTGTATTTGATCTTGCGGTCATTTGTACCGTAAGCCAGATAACCACTTGCAAACCAATACGGATTGAGGTTGGCAGTCGTCATTCCTCCCACACGCATACGAAAACCTTCCAGATGGTTTGCACTGAAGGTTGTATTCATCGGACCGAAGTCAAATTTGGTCACCTTCTTGTCATTTGCTGTCGGGATATAGCCCGTTATCAGGATCTCTGCGGTTTTAATAATGGCATTGAAAGCCGGAACTTTCCGCAGTTGCCCCAATAAATCTTTTAGCGCATCTTCCTTTTCTTTCAGTGGAATAGGCCGGTTGTGTATCCAGAACGTATCCGGCTGTACCGTCGCTTCCGGCAATACATGCAATGCCCCTAAGAGGCCGAAAACAGAGTCTGCATTTTGCACGTTGAAATTATAATTGTCATAATTCCTGAGCTGGTGCGCATAGAGCTGTTGCGTCCCCTTTACCACATAGAAATTGACGAAAGTATTCTCTTGGTCGAGTACCCAGGTACTATCTGGCATCTGCTTGAATTCCTGCTCAATACGGAGTTTATCCACCCAATTTAGGTTGATGTTTGCGGGGGTGTTCAGCAATACTTTCTTGACCGCATAATTACCGTCAAGCGTGATATAAAGCCGTCCCGTAAAACCGTAGCTTTCGCTGTTTGCCGGAACGAAAGCCAGATCCACACATTTATCTCCTCCTACATCGAGCGTATCCATGATGTAATAATGGTAATATGTGGTCGCCAATGTCGATGATAATGGGCTGACGAACCGATTCAATAGAATAGGAATATTGTTATCGAAAATATTGATACTCTTAAAAATCTCTTCCAGGTTGGAGGTTATGCCGCCACCGTCATCTAATGTTTTATCGATCCCCTGCATGCGCTTGGCTCTGACAATCATCTTTTCCGCTTTGGGACTTTTCCGGTAGTAGAAGTCCGATAGGTTTTCACGCACGGAAACAGTCAGGATTGGTTTGCCGTTAAACTCGGACGTGTCCAGATAGTTTTTGATAAATTTAAACTTTTTCAGAAATTTGTTCTTGTCGAGATTCGGATTGAAATTATCCAGCGACAGACTTAGTTTTTCGTATACTTCCGTTTGATATTCCGGCTTTGCCTCGATCCGGTTGTCATTCTTATGTGCAATTACTTTTTTGATAAGCTCTACAGCCGGATTATCCTTGCGGGTATATTTTTCTCTTTTGGGTTTGACCACGACTTCCGAAATCTCGAAAGCAGTCGGCTTCAACAATAATTCCAAATTGTCATTCTTTTTACCGGGCTTGAGGTCGATGAATTTAGTATCGTATCCCAATGAGGCGGCGGCTAGTTTGGTATAGCCCTGGTTGTTTTGGAGGGTGAATGTTCCATTGTCGTCTGTCATAGCTCCGATAGTCGACCCGTCAAAATAGACGGATACAAATGGGAGTGGTTCACCGGTAATCGAATCTTTGACAATACCGGATGCCGAGGTAAAACTCTGAGCGTGTGATAGAAAAGTTCCTGCTACAACTTGTAACAGAGCTATTAATATTATATAACGGATAAATCTAACCATGTATTTAACGTTGTTCCTTCTCGGATATGGACAACAAAGGTAAGACTTTTATTGGTTACAGTTTTACTGGCGATATTAATAATCTTTAATCGAAAGATAGTCTGCTGATTAAATGGGGAGGCTAAATATTAATTATACATACAAAATCCGAAACATATTTCTTTTTATTTACTTTTAATTCCGCCAACAGTTTTTATCCTTATATTTGTTCTGCTTGAAAACGTAAAAAACAGGTCCTAAAGAAATGAAAGAACATATTAGAAAAAGAAAAATCATGGCTGTGACCTTGATTGGATCTCTTGCCAACTTTCTGCTATTGGTTTTCAAATTTATAGCAGGTGTGTTAGGGCATAGTAGCGCCATGATTGCAGACGCCGTCCATTCGCTATCCGATTTTGTGACGGATGTAATTGTTTTGCTTTTCATTAATATATCGTCCAAGCCGAAAGACGAAGGCCATGACTATGGACACGGAAAGTATGAAACTTTGGCTACTACGATCATCGGGATTGTCTTGATGTGTGTAGGAGCCGGCCTTTTCTGGGATGGTGTGAACAAGGTGTTTGGATTTTATTTGGGGGGCGAACAGTTGGAAAGTCCCGGCAAGATCGCACTTATTGCCGCCATTATTTCTATTCTGATTAAAGGAAGCCCTATATCGTCTGACATTATATGTCGGAAAAAAAGAGAATAGCCAGGCTGTTATCGCGAATGCTTGGCATCATCGTTCGGATGCTTTTTCTTCTATCGGGACGACGTTAGGTATTGGAGGAGCCATCCTCTTAGGTGATAACTGGCGTGTGCTGGATCCGATAGCAGCCGTGATTGTCAGCATATTGATTGTAAAGGTAGCCTTTCAGTTGGTCATACCTGCAATTAATGATTTGCTGGAGAAATCTTTACCGACTGAGGTCGAAGATAAGATTCTCTCTATAATAAATGAAACGCCGGAGGTCAGGAACCCGCATAATCTATGTACCCGCAGAATCGGTAATGATTTTGCAATAGAAGTGCATATCCGGGTCGATGGACAAATAACTGTAAGTCGTGCGCATGAGCTGACGAAGGAGATAGAAAGTAAGTTACGTTTGAAATTTGGGCCTGCAACCCATATCGTCTTGCATGTCGAACCGATAAAAGAGAAAAAAGATGAGTGAACTGACATTATACCGGGGAGAAGTTTTTGATTTTATCGATTCTCCGTTAAATAGAAAAGATGCTTACCGATATTTTCCCGATGGAGCATTGGTCGTATGGGAAGGAGATATAGTCGATTGTGGGCCTTTTGAGGATATTAAAGGCCGTTATACCGATTATGAACTGGTTGATTATTCCAGTAAACTCCTGATGCCTGGATTTATAGATTCCCATATCCATTATCCGCAAGCTGAAATAATCGGGATGTACGGAAAGCAGTTGCTGGATTGGCTGGAGGACTATACCTTTCCAGCAGAACAGGCGTTTGTTTCTTCGGAACATGCGGACAGGATGGCCCACTTCTTTATAGAAGAACTGTTCCGGAACGGAACGACAGCTTGCATGGCTTATGCAACGGTACATCCAACATCCGTCACCGCTCTTTTCTCCGTTGCGTCGAAATATAATATGTGTATGCTGACCGGAAAAGTGCTGATGGACCGGAACGCTCCGGCAAGGTTGACCGATACGGCGGAACAGGGGAAATCCGAAAGTCGTTCCTTGATCGAATCTTGGCATGGAAAAGGACGGAACCGCTATGTCATCACACCTCGTTTTGCCATCTCCTGTTCGACGGAACAACTGATTGCGGCTGGACGTTTGCACGAACAATATCCTGACACTTATATACAGACGCATCTTTCCGAGAATAAAGACGAGATTGACAGCACGCTTTCCTTGTGTCCCGACTGCCAAGATTACTTGGAAGTATACGAGCGGGCAAGATTGGTTACAGACCGTTCCATCTTCGGACATTGTATTCATCTGTCTGATTCGGAATGCCGTCGGTTGGTCGAAGCTGGTTCTGTTGTAGCCCACTGTCCTACATCCAACCTCTTTTTGGGAAGTGGCCTGTTTGATATGCAACAAGCCAATCGTGTCGGTATGCAAACCGTATTGGCGACGGATATCGGAGCCGGAACCTCTTTTTCTATGCTGCGCACGATGGGAGAGGCGTATAAAGTGCAGCAACTTGGCGGATATCCGATGTCTGTATTCGAGTCATTATATAAATGTACGTTGGGAGCAGCTAAAGCACTTCATTTGGATGATGAAATCGGCTGTTTCGGGAAAGGCCGGAAAGCGGACTTCATTGTTATGGATTATGCCGCCACACCTTCCCAGCAGGTACGCATGGACTATCTGAAACGCCATGGGAAGTGGACGTTGGAAAATAAACTGTTCGGCCTGCAAACAGCTGGAGATGAAAGGAATATTCAAGCTACCTATGTGATGGGGAAAAGAGTATTTACCCTTGCTTAGAATACCTGCATCTCGTTCCTGACAGTCGTGACACCAATTAGCCGATCATAGCGAGCACCCATCGGACGATAATAAACATAGATGCTATATTCATTTTGTGTCTGGTAGTAATTACCTTCTATCGGACCTGTCTGACCGACAGAGGAACCGGTCGGGACAAACAAATACTGGTAATTGTAACTTCCCTGTTTGAGAAGTACGGCTTTTTCGTATTGCTTCGTCTCGAAGTTATAGCCCATTTTGCTCTTTTCATCCAATACATTATTAAATAGCTCACCGTTCAGATATACACTCCCATCGGGCAGCGGATCGCATGCAAGCGTAAAATGCACGATATAATAATCCGCTTCCGTATCCGGATCGTTACAGTCGCTGCAACGAATGAAGAAACGGCCGTCCTGATCCTGGTCATATTGGTAAGTGCCTTTATCCCGCCTGTAATCGGTCATAAGTTCCACATTATAATAAGGATTGTGGAAGGAGATATTTTCGACGTGCATTCCATTATATTTGTTGCTTAGGAACTCCATGCGACGATACTCATTCCCGGCAGGGAAAATAAGGTTGCGGTTATACGTATAAGATATTTGGTTTTCCAGAATGCTCATAGGTTGCAAGTCCGTTACGGCATTATCGTGTCGGTTGTCCTGGTAAACGAATATCTTCAGGTCCGTTTGCGGATAAGTGATCGGAAAATTTTTGTTGTTGATGTTGAAACTTACCTGCTGATGGCTCTGGTTGGTGTCGATGTCCGTGTTCCCGCTCACCGAAGCCGAGATATTGACAACCGGTTCTACCACAGAGAAACAGGCTGTAAAAATGATCTGGTCCGGCGTATCCTCGTTATAGACCTGGATGGCATAATTGCCGGAAACTTTAAACTGGACATCGTCGTTCGGAAGCAATAACCGGTAGTTCGAATATTGAGTCGTAGTCCCGATGGAATTGGCAAAATCGTCGATTGTTGTTCCTTGGAAACCATTCATATATTCGATCGGATTCAACTGCGATTGTGTCCAGTCGGCGTTGCAATGCACCACGTTATAGGCATATCGTGTGTATCCACTCCCCAAACCGTCGAAATTGATTTCGATTTGCTCTTCTCCTCCCAACGCTATGTAAGGTTCGGATATCAACTCTCCGGCAACTTTCACCTGAAGCGTTTTTATCTGCTTGCTATTGACATCGGTGAAGAACTTTACCTGTGCGTTTACCCCGATGGAAAGGGCAAAAAGCATCATAAATAGTAAACTGTACACTCTCATTTTCATATTTCTTTCTTTGTCGGTGCAAAATTATGGAATTATTTCTTTAATTATTTTCCATTCCCTGCTTTAAAGCATAAAAAATTGCTTACTTTTGCGGGAAAATTACATATAAACAATTTTAGTTGTATCATGGCAAATGTGATTAAGATTAAAAAGGGTTTAGACATTAATCTGAAGGGCAAAGCTTCGGACGTACTGTTAAACGGAGGGAAAAGCGATAGTTACGCTATCGTTCCCGATTATTATAACGGTATTGTACCCAAAGTTGTTGCCAAAGTAGGAGAAAAAGTCAAAGCCGGTTCTGTATTGATGATCGATAAGAACCGCCCGGAGATCAAGTTTGTTTCGCCTGTCAGTGGCGAAGTAACTGCCGTAAATCGAGGAGAGAAGCGCAAAGTGCTTAGCGTGGTTGTCAAGCCGGAAGCGCAGATCGAGTATGAAGATTTCGGTAAGAAAAATGTAGCTTCCCTCAAAAGAGAAGAGGTGAAGGAGGCAATCCTGCACGCTGGTATGTGGCCGTTTATCAAACAACGTCCGTACGACATCGTCGCTTCGCCGGTTGACGAACCACGTGACATCTTTGTTTCTGCATTCTATTCCGCACCGTTAGCTCCGAACTTCGATTTCGTCGTGAAAGGACAGGAAGTTGATTTTCAGACGGGATTGGATGCGCTTGCAAAACTTACCGACGGCAAGGTGTATGTCGGCATCCGTAAAGGTTCTTCCGTTAGTGTGAAAGGTGTTGAAACTGTAGAAGTGGAAGGTCCGCATCCTGCGGCCAATGTGGGAGTACAGATTAATCACATTAAACCTATCAATAAGGGTGAAGTGGTCTGGACGGTAAATCCTGCCGACGTGATCGTTATCGGCCGTTTGTTCAATAAGGGCATCGCCGATTTCAGCCGCCTGGTTGTGATAACCGGTTCCGAAACGACAGAGAGAGGATACGTTAAGGCAATTGCCGGCTGTACGATCGCCAGTCTGGTTGACGGAAAGATCATGAGAGGTAACGAAGATATCCGCATTATCAGCGGTAACGTATTGACTGGTACGAAGGTCGAAAAAGACGATTATTTGGGAGCCTATGACAATCAGATTACGGTTATCCCGGAAGGCGACGAAACACACGACTTCTTCGGCTGGGCGACTCCCGGTTTCGGAAAATTCAGTGTGAGCCATTCATTCCCGGCCTGGTTGATGGGCAAGAACAAGGAATATGTGATAGACGCCCGTATCAAGGGAGGCAAGCGTGCTATGATCATGTCCAACGAATACGATAGCGTGTTTCCGATGGATATCATGCCGGAATACCTGTTGAAGGCTATTATCGCATTCGATATCGATAAGATGGAAAACCTGGGTATATATGAAGTAGCGCCCGAAGATTTTGCCCTTTGCGAATTCGTCGATACGTCCAAACTCGAAATTCAGAAGATCGTTCGTCAAGGTCTGGATGTATTATACAAGGAAATGAATTAATAACATTAAAAATTAGAATACATTGAAAGCGTTAAGGAATTACCTCGACAAGATTAAGCCTAACTTTGAGGAAGGCGGAAAGCTGGCGATGTTCCGTTCTGTTTTTGAAGGTTTCGAAACATTCCTGTTTGTTCCGAGCACAACTTCCAAATCAGGCGTACACATTCATGACTATATTGACTCGAAGCGTACGATGACCGTGGTCATCATTGCTTTGTTGCCCGCTTTGCTTTTTGGTATGTACAATGTCGGTTATCAGCATAACCTTGCAATAGGAGCTGATCCGGGATTTCTCATGACTTTTATTTTTGGTTTTCTGGCTGTATTGCCTAAAATCATTGTTTCGTATGTGGTAGGTTTGGGTATCGAGTTTGCTGTTGCCCAGGTGAAGAAGGAAGAAATCCAGGAAGGTTTTCTGGTTTCGGGTATTTTGATCCCGATGATCGTCCCTGTCGACACTCCGTTGTGGATGATCGCCGTAGCTACTGCATTTGCAGTTGTTTTTGCCAAAGAAGTATTTGGCGGTACAGGTTATAATGTATTTAATGTAGCGTTGGTTACACGTGCATTCTTGTTCTTCGCATATCCGGCGGCTATGTCCGGTGACCAGGTGTTTGTTCGTACGGCTGATACGTTCGGTATCGGTGGCGGACAGGTGGTAGACGGCTTCTCTGGCGCGACTCCGCTGGGACAGGTTGCTATCGCAGGCAAGGAACTGATCGGTTCGTTCCAGGCAGTCGATGTTCTCGGACATCCGATTTCCACATGGGACATGTTCTTAGGTCTGATTCCGGGTTCGATCGGTGAAACATCTGTATTGGCGATCCTGATCGGGGCGGTTATCCTTCTTTTCACAAAGATCGCAAGTTGGAAAACAATGGTTTCCGTATTTGTGGGTGGTGCGGTCATGTCGCTTATCTTCAATATGATCGGAACGACGGTGGCCATGTGTGTATCTCCGTTGGATCATTTGTTCCTGGGTGGTTTCGCATTCGGTGCCGTGTTTATGGCTACCGATCCTGTCACTTCTGCCCGTACGGAAACAGGTAAGTACATCTACGGATTCCTGGTAGGAGCTATGGCTATTATTATCCGTGCATTGAATCCGGGTTATCCAGAAGGTATGATGCTCGCTATCCTGTTGATGAATGTATTTGCTCCGCTAATCGACTATTATGTAGTGGAAGCTAACATCAACCGCAGATTGAAACGTGTAATCAAATAAAGTAAGAAGGAGTATGGCAAAATATAAATGTAAAGTATGTGGATATATCCACGAAGGAAATAAAGCTCCGGATGTTTGTCCTGTATGTGCAGCTCCCGCTTCCGATTTCGAAGAAATGAAAGACGAGGCTGCTGCCGACAAGAAAAAGGGACTGGACAGAGACAGTAACGTGTATACTGTTGTTTATGCTTCCGTAATGGTTGTTCTGGTCGCAGTCGTGCTGGCCTTTACTTCGCAATCGCTTAGAACTTTCCAGCAGAAAAACGAGGAAAACGACAAGAGACAGCAGATCCTGCGCTCCATCAACGTGACGGTTCCGGCAAATGAAGCCGAAGCTAAATATTCGGAATTGATCAAAGAAGCATTTCTGGTAAATGAAAATGGTGAAAAAGTAGAAGGTGACGCTTTTGCCGCCGATGTGGTGAAGGCTGCTGCCGAACACCAGTATCCGGTTTTCGTTGCAAATGTAGATGGCCAGCCTAAATACATCATGGCTTTGCATGGTGCCGGTTTGTGGGGACCGCTGTGGGGATACCTTTCTGTAGATGGCGATAAGAATACGGTTTATGGTGCCGACTTCAGCCACCAAGGTGAAACTCCGGGTCTGGGTGCCGAAATTTCAAAACCGGAATTTAGCAACAAATTCAAAGGGAAAAAACTGTTTATGGATGGTACATTCAAGTCTATCGCAATCGTTAAACCGGGCAAAAGTGTTGCCGGCCAGGATTATGTAGACGGTATTTCCGGAGGTACAATCACAAGTAATGGCGTTGGTGCGATGCTGTTCGACAGTTTGAGTGGTTATGTTAAATTTTTAACCTCACAAAATTAAGTAGAAGATGGGATTATTATCTGAAAAGAATAAAGAAGTTCTGTTAGGCCCGCTTAGCGTAAACAACCCGGTCATCGTCCAGATGTTGGGTATCTGCTCTGCGCTGGCTGTAACATCAAAACTGGAGCCGGCTATTGTAATGGGTCTTTCAGTAACGGCTGTTGTGGCTTTTGCCAACGTGATCATTTCACTGCTGCGTAATACGATTCCAAACCGTATCCGTATCATTGTGCAGCTGGTGGTGGTGGCAGCATTGGTGACTATCGTGAGTGAAGTGCTGAAAGCGTTTGCTTATGACGTAAACAAACAGCTTTCCGTGTTTGTGGGTCTGATCATTACCAACTGTATCCTGATGGGACGTCTGGAAGCATTTGCACTGGGTAACGGTCCGTGGGAATCATTCCTTGACGGTATCGGTAACGGTTTAGGCTATGCATTGATCCTGGTGATCGTCGGTTTCTTCCGCGAGCTGTTAGGTTCCGGCACGTTGCTGGGATTCCAGGTTATTCCGCAGGCATTCTATGACTTCGGTTATGTGAACAACGGTTTGATGATCCTGCCTCCGATGGCATTGATCGTGATCGCCGTGATTATTTGGGTTCACCGTTCTCGTAACAAGGAACTTCAGGAAAATTAATGCTAACTATTAAAAAAATAATAGAATGGAAGAATTATTAAGCACATTTGTCCGCTCGATCTTTGTAGACAACATGATTTTCGCATACTATCTGGGTATGTGTTCTTTCCTGGCTGTTTCCAAGAACGTAAAGACTGCTTTGGGATTAGGTATGGCTGTGACGTTCATTCTGACATGTACGTTGCCGATCAACTATATGCTTGAAAATTATGTATTGAAGGAAGGTGCTCTGCAATGGCTGGGTGCTGAATTCGCTGGTGTAAACCTGAGCTTCCTTGCTTTCATTATCTTTATCGCCATCATTGCTTCGTTTACGCAGCTGGTGGAAATGGTAGTGGAAAAGTTTGCTCCGGCTCTGTACGCTTCTCTGGGTATCTTTTTGCCGCTGATCGCTGTAAACTGCGCTATCCTGGGTGGTTCTCTGTTTATGCAACAAAAGGCATTTCCTAACGTAGGTGTTGCAACTGTTTATGGCTTAGGTTCTGGTATCGGTTGGATGTTGGCTATCGTCGGTATGGCTGCCATCCGTGAAAAGCTAGCATACTCGGATATCCCCAAACCGTTGAAAGGTCTTGGTATCACCTTTATCATCACAGGTTTGATGGGTATGGCATTCATGTGCTTCTCAGGTCTTAAGATATAATATTAACGCATTAAACTTATTACAGAAATGACTTTATTAATGACGACTGGCAGTCTTACAATCGCAGCAGGTGCCGTGATCTTCTTGGTGATTACGCTGATCCTGGTGGGTGCGTTGTTGGCGGCCAAAGCAAAATTGGTACCGTCAGGAAATGTAGACCTGAAGGTAAATGGAGAAAAAGATATTGAGACTCCGATAGGAAGCACTTTGCTGGCTGGTTTGCAAAGTGGTGGTATCTTCTTGTCTTCTGCTTGTGGTGGTGGTGGTAAATGTGGCCAGTGCCGTGCACAAGTATTAGAAGGAGGCGGGGAAATCCTGCCGACAGAAAAGGGCTTTTTCTCTCGTAAACAGATTAAGGAACACTGGCGTCTGGCATGTCAGTGCAAAGTGAAGGAAGATATGGTCGTTCAGGTTCCGGACGAAGTTTTCGGTGTAAAGGAATGGGAATGCGAAGTCATCTCCAACAAGAACGTGGCTACTTTCATCAAAGAGTTTATCGTGGCGTTGCCTAAGGGTGAACACATGGACTTCTTGCCGGGTTCTTATGCCCAGATCAAGATTCCGGCATACGCAATGGATTACAACAAGGATATCGACAAGTCGCTGATCGGCGAAGAATATCTGCCGGCATGGGAAAAGTTCGGTTTGTTCACATTGAAATGTAAGAACGACACACCGACCATCCGTGCTTACTCTATGGCCAACTATCCTGCAGAAGGTGACCGCATCATGTTGACGGTTCGTATAGCCACTCCGCCGTTCAAACCGAAACCCGAAGTGGGCTTCCAGGATGTGATGCCGGGTATCGCTTCTTCTTATATCTTTACCCTGAAACCGGGTGATAAGGTGACGATGAGCGGTCCTTATGGTGATTTCCATCCGATCTTCGACTCGAAGAGAGAGATGATGTGGATCGGTGGTGGTGCCGGTATGGCTCCGCTTCGTGCTCAGATCATGCACATGACGAAGACACTCAAGACTACGGATCGCAAGATGTCATACTTCTATGGCGCCCGTGCCTTGAACGAAGTGTTCTATCTGGAAGATTTCCTGGAAATCGAAAAGGAATTCCCGAACTTCACATTCCATCTGGCACTCGACCGTCCGGATCCGGCAGCCGATGCGGCAGGTGTGAAGTACACGGCAGGTTTCGTTCATCAGGTAATCTACGACACATATCTGAAGGATCACGAAGCTCCGGAAGATATCGAATACTACATGTGTGGTCCGGGCCCGATGTCAAAGGCAGTGGAAAATATGCTGGACAATCTGGGTGTACCGCGTGAAATGTTGCATTTCGACGATTTCGGCGCGTAACAGATCATTCGAAACATGACAATAATAGAATCGGGGAAGGATATTTATTCTTTCCCCGATTTTTTTTTGAACTATTCTGTGTATTAACCTGTTATCCATAAAAATCAAGGGATAAGGACGAGTTGTTACGAAAGAATTACAAAGAAAATACATTTCTTTTGTAATATAGTGCAGCGTTTTGCGTTTTGAATACATCATACTTGTATATGATATTAAAATTGTAATAGAATATGAAAGCATTGATATTATCTTTTTTTGCAGTAATCTTAGGTTATTCACTAATCTTCGATGAGAAGAAAACAACTGACCAACCTGTCATAAAGGATAGTAATTCCGTGTATGTCGACAGACCGGCCAATATGCAGATTTCCGATTCCGTTATGATATATAGGGATCAGACCGCATCCGTTCTGTAAGTTTTAGTTAGAGTTTTGTTGTTTACCTGTGTTGTTTTGCTTTTGTAGTATCACTCTATCACCCGGCCGGGTGTTGCCTTTGTTTTTCAATGGCGATAACAAGTGATACTATTTTGTTTTCTCTATCACACTTCTATCACACTCTATCACAAGACATCCATTTCTTTTTTGAGGGAAATAAAGGGAACCGTTTGTAGAACTAACGGTCTTATTTTTAGCAAACTAACTACATCTGTCCGTAAACACCCGGGTGTAGGGAGGACGGACATCCGGATGTTCAAGGAGCCTACATCCGGGTGTACAGGCGTGAAGATGGGGATGCAGAGGATTTTTTCCGCCCTGTTTTGACAAAAAAGGTCCTGGCATTTGGATGTAAAGGTTTGTATATCGGATGTTAATATCGGTAAAAACGAGGTTTATAATTCGTTGTATGCGGGTATTCCTTCCAAAAAAGTGTATGCCCGGTTGTTATAGTCGATTTTGCAGCAATAGTGGTTTAAGCCATTGCTAACAATCAGGTATTCGACACGTAGCACCATGTTATAACGGGCTATCTGGTCGAAAACAGTGTTGGTAATGTTTATATGGGGAGCCTTGTACTCGACGATGACCAGAGGTTCAAGAAAACGGCTGTAAGCAACCGTATCGCAACGTTTGGAGGTTCCATTCAGCTTGACCAGCACTTCGTTTGCCAGCAGTTCTTTCGGGTAGCTTTTCCGAGTGATCAGATAATTGACAAAATGCTGACGTACCCATTCTTCAGGAGTGAGAGCCACATATTTTTGCCGTACGGGATCGAAGATCGTACGTTTTCCATCTTTTTCTGCTACTTTAGGCGCAAAACCAGGTAAGTTTAATGCAAGCATTTACTATATTTGTTCTTTTATTCTGTGAAAATAGACCATCAAAGGTAGTGATTTATGAAAACAAAACAAGAAATTGTCGAGAATTGGTTGCCGCGCTATACGGAGCGGAAGCTGGAAGACTTCGACAAATATATCCTGCTTACCAACTTCACGAAGTATGTGGAACTGTTTGCCGACCATTTTAACGTGCCGATCCTGGGACTGAAAAACTCCATGCCGAACGCAGCGGCCAATGGCATCACAATTATCAACTTCGGGATGGGGAGCGCGAATGCGGCGACAATTATGGATTTGCTATCGGCGATAAAGCCGACTGCCGTCCTTTTTCTGGGGAAATGTGGAGGATTGAAGAAGGCGAACAACCTGGGAGATTATGTCATGCCGATTGCGGCTATCCGAGGAGAAGGCACTTCGAACGAATATCTGCCGGCAGAAGTGCCGTCGCTCCCGGCTTTCTCGATGATGCGCGCCATCTCGTCCGCCATACGTGACCGGGGGAAAGACTACTGGACCGGGACTGTCTACACGACGAACCGACGGGTATGGGAATATGACAGCGATTTCAAAAACTACCTTCGCCGTACACACGCTACCGGTATCGATATGGAGACGGCAACCTTGTTTACGGCAGGCTTTGCAAACGAGATTCCGACAGGAGCTTTATTGATGATTTCCGACAAACCTATGGAAGAAGCCGGGGTGAAAACGGAAGCCAGCGATCGCGAGGTGACCCGGAATTTTGCGAAAGAGCATGTAATGTTGGGAGTGGAAGCGCTTCGCCAGATTATTGATGGAAAGAAGACGATCCGTCACATCCGTTTCAGTTGGTAATTTTAATTGAGATCGCACACAAATATGGCAAAAAAAGAATATACATACGAGGAAATATGTCGGGATATCGTTGCAAAAAAATTCGCTCCTGTCTATATAATGATGGGTGACGAACCGTTTTTTATGGATCAGATAACAGACTTGCTACTCGAAAATGTATTGGAAGAATCCGAACGGGATTTTAACCAAATTATCATGTATGGAGCAGATACGGATGCAGCATCTATAATTAACGCTGCCCGCCGTTTCCCGATGATGTCAAAATATCAGTTAGTGGTTGTCCGGGAGGCTCAATTAATTCGTGATATCGAGCTTCTGTCGAACTATGTTAAGAACCCTTTAATGTCGACAGTTCTGGTCATCAATTATAAATATAAAAACTTAGATCGCCGCAAGGCGCTGGCTTCCGCAACAGATAAAACCGGGGTGCTGTTCGAGTCCAAAAAGATTCCCGACTACAAGATGCCGGCATTTATCGCCTCTTTTATGCAGATGCGTTCCATAGGGATAGACGGAAAGGCGTCTCAGATGCTTTCAGACTTCCTTGGAAACGATTTAAGCCGTCTGAGTAAGGAATTGGACAAGCTGGCACTGATCCTGCCTGAAAAAGGCGCAAAACGCATCACGCCGGAACTGGTGGAGCAAAATATCGGAATCAGTAAAGAGTACAATAACTTTGAACTGATAAAGGCACTTGCCATGAAAGATATCTTGAAGGCGAACCGTATTGCCCAATACTTCGAGAAGAACCCGAAAAGTAATCCGATCCAGATGACCCTTCCTGTATTATTTAACTATTTCTCGAACCTCCTGATTTGTTATTATACGAAGGATCGTTCCGAAGCCGGCTTGATGACGGCACTCGGACTTCGGGGGACATTCCAGGTTAAGGATTATCTTTTAGGGATGCGAAACTATTCGGCGATGAAAGTGTTCAACCTGATCAGCGATATCCGTATGACGGATGCTCGTTCGAAAGGAGTAGAAAATACCTCTGTTTCCGATGCCGAACTTTTAAAGGAATTGCTCTACAAAATCCTGCATTAAAACGATTTTTATACTTGATTGGCCCAAAGAAGAGGCTTTTTATCTGGAACAACAGAAAAATTGAACCGGATAAAAAGCCTCTTCTTATTGTTTCTCAATCTTTTATCGTTGATTTTACCCTACTTAGATTTTAATATTTGCCTTTTCCTGAATATCTGTTCACAAAAATCACAAAAATGGAGAGGGAAAACCTTAGCTGCATAAAAGTATGTTCGTCCATAAATCGTACAAGTACAAATTAGAGACACTTTGTCAGTTTATGAAATCAAGTATTTTTAGTTCAGTATTAAATTGTGAACGGAATAGTGCTTGTTAGAAATGTAAACAACCCTTTTTGTACAAAAGATAGCTATTGTATGATTTTACTTTGTAAATATACAACAGGAGTGTAACATTTGTTTATGTTTACATTACTATCATAAACCGACAAAAGTAATAATTTCATCTCTACTTTATATTTTTAGCATAAGTAATCATATACCAAATAATTATACAGGATTATTAATTTAATGCATTAACTATTTTGTTACATATGCGTACAATTATGGCTAAATAGGCGTGTTATCTCAATCTTGTTTTCTATTAATTAAAAGATTAACAGTAAAATATAGCCTATCTATTAAGTAATACTTTAATATGATTTTTACATTAAAACAACCTGTTCACAATCTTAACGGAAACAATTGTCATCCATGTGATACAAAAGTATTAGTTTAAGTTTATATAATTAAATTGCACAATTGAGAATCATTGTGTATATTTGTATCGTTATTGATTTGTATACATTCCTTCCATGTAAACAGACATAATGGCAGTATTTCTATAAACAAATTCGGATTTACAAAAATGATAGGACGTATTACTCAAATAATGGAGCGTGAAGGCTTGACCCCTTCTAAATTTGCAGAAGCAATCGGTATCCAGCGTTCAGCAATGTCGCATATTTTGAACGGAAGAAATAATGTAAGCTTGGATGTCCTTATAAAAATTCTGGATCGGTTCACTTATGTCGATTCCGACTGGCTCCTTTTCGGTAAAGGCGAAATGGTGCGAGATCATATGTCAACACAACCCGATTTGTTCTCAAATACGGCGATAAATCCGTCCGGAGGGCAAGCTGCTCTTGAATATCGCAAGGAAATGAGGGTTGATACACCTGTAAACACTATAAAAACTCCTGTTGTTGAGCAAATTATACAGCAAGAAACAGCAACCAGAAAAGTAAGTAAAATAATGGTATTCTATTCCGATAATACATTTGACACTTTTGTTTCCGAAAAAAATAAGAAAGAATAGCTTGTTTTGGTTTATATACCATATTCATGTATCTTTGTATAGAATTAGACTAATCATATTATATGAAGAAGTACATGCTTGACATGAAGGTGACTGAAAACTGTAGCCTTCACAAAAATTATTGCCTGCTCAAACTAACATCTGATCAGATCCTGCCGGAAATGTTGCCGGGACAGTTCGTACAGGTACGTGTGGATAACTCTCCTACAACATTTCTTCGTCGTCCGATCTCAATTAATTATGTCGACAGAGCGACCAATGAACTGTGGTTGCTCGTCCAGTTGGTCGGTGACGGAACACGCCGGATGGCTGAGTATAAACCGGGTGATGTTGTTAACATCATGTTGCCTTTGGGAAACGGTTTCACGCTGCCTGCCGATAAAGAGCAAAAATTACTGCTGATCGGTGGTGGTGTCGGGACAGCCCCGATGTTGTATTTGGGATCCATCCTGAAAAAAGCCGGTTACGCACCTACGTTCCTTTTGGGAGCCCGTTCAAAGGAAGATGTGTTACAATTGGAACAGTTCGAACAGTTTGGAACAGTGTATGTTACAACAGAAGACGGCTCATTGGGCGAAAAGGGATATGTGACCAACCATTCCATCTTGAAAGATGTACATTTCGACCGGATTTACACTTGTGGACCTAAGCCGATGATGGTGGCTGTTGCCAAATATGCCCATGCAAACTCTATTATATGCGAAGTCTCTCTTGAAAATACAATGGCTTGTGGTATAGGAGCTTGCTTATGTTGTGTGGAGAAGACCAAAGATGAGCATCATGTGTGTGTATGTACTGAAGGACCTGTATTTAATATTGAAAATTTGACATGGCTGAATTAAACGTAAACATCGGTAATTTGCAATTGAAGAACCCGGTCATGACGGCGTCGGGTACTTTCGGATATGGCATTGAGTATTCGGACTTTATGGATATCTCCCGCTTGGGTGGTATTTTTGTGAAAGGAACAACGATCCAGCCACGCGAAGGGAATTTATATCCCCGTATGGCGGAAACCCCTTCGGGAATGTTGAATGCCGTAGGTTTGCAGAATAAGGGTGCACAATATTTCGTCGATCATATCTATCCGGAGATTAAGAATATCGACACGAACATGATTGTAAACGTGAGCGGTTCCTCTGTGGAAACGTATGTGGAATGTGCTGAGAAGATTGCAGATTTGGACAATATTCCGGCGATCGAACTAAATATTTCTTGTCCGAATGTAAAGCAGGGAGGTATGGCTTTTGGAGTGACGACTTGTGGGGCAAGTGAAGTGGTGAAGGCTGTCCGCAAGGTTTATCCGAAGACCCTTATTGTAAAACTTTCCCCTAATGTGACCGACATTACGGAGATTGCCAGAGCGGTCGAAGCCGAAGGAGCAGATTCTGTTTCATTGATTAATACTATGCTGGGGATGGCCATTGACGCGGAGAAGCGTAAACCGGTATTATCTACAATAACCGGTGGTCTTTCCGGTCCCTGTGTAAAGCCGGTTGCCTTGCGGATGGTATGGCAGACTTATAAGGCTGTAAAGATTCCTATTATCGGTTTGGGAGGTATTTCGAACTGGAAAGATGCGGTGGAGTTCATGCTGGCCGGAGCTACAGCAATCCAGATCGGAACCTACAATTTTGTAGATCCAGCTGTTGGCATAAAGGTTATCGAAGGGATGAACGACTATTGTGACAGACATGGTTTTTCGTCTGTCCGCGAACTGATCGGAGCTTTGGAAGTATAAAAACAGGATGAGATAATCCTTTTCGGAATAACAAATTAAAGAAAAGCCTGCAAAACGACTTATTTTATGCGTTTTGCAGGCTTTTTCTTGTAATTTTTATTCGTTTGGACTATCATTATTCCAATAATTATAATATCTTTGTTCGTATATAAAATAAACCTTGGATTTGTAATATCTAATTAATAAATTATAGAGGAAAAACATGAAGATCAGACATCTTTTTTTGCTATGTCTAATAGCGATATCAGCGACGCTGAGTGCAAATGGAAAAACTGTAATTCCAATTACAACCGATGACATTAGCCTTATTTATAAGGTTGATGATAAAAATGGCCGCCTGTATCAATCTTATCTGGGACAAAAACTGTCATTCGATTCGGATATCGTACAATTACCTCTCGGTAATGAAGCCTATCTGACACATGGCATGGAAGATTATTTCGAGCCGGCTATCCGTGTTTTGCATAATGACGGTAACCCGTCACTGCTCCTGAAATATATCTCCCACGAAAACAAACAGCTTCAGCCGGGAGTTGACGAGACGGTAATTCTTTTGAAAGATGATAAATATCCGGTCGAAGTGAAGTTACATTTCATCGCTTATCCGAAGGAAAACATCATCAAGGAATATGCGGAGATCTCGCATCAGGAGAAGAAGCCTGTCACCCTTTATAACTATGCTTCCTCTTTGTTGCATCTGAACGGCAGCAAGTATTTTCTGACCGAATTTGCAGGAGACTGGGCACATGAAGTCAATATGAAGGAAACCGAGCTGGCTTTCGGTAAAAAGATATTGGATACCAAGTTGGGGAGTCGTGCCAACATGTTTTGTTCTCCGTTTTTTTTGCTTGCTCTGGACAGGAAAGCGGAAGAGAATGCCGGAGATGTATTATTCGGAACTATCGGATGGACAGGAAATTACCGTTTTACGTTTGAAGTGGATAATGAAAATGGCTTGCGCGTACTTTCCGGTATCAACCCGTATGCATCGGAGTACTCGTTGAAACCGAATGAAGTGTTCCGCACACCGGAGTTCATTTTCACTTACAGCACGGAAGGTAAGGGGAAAGCCAGCCGCGATTTCCAGCGTTGGGCACGCAAATATCAGTTGAAAGACGGCGAGAAGTCTCGTATGACATTGCTGAACAACTGGGAAGCGACCTATTTTGACTTTAATGAAGACAAGTTGGTGAATATTATGGATGAAGCCGTTGCATTAGGAGTCGATATGTTCTTGCTTGACGATGGCTGGTTTGCCAATAAGTATCCCCGCAGCAGTGACCATCAGGGATTGGGAGACTGGGAAGAAACCGTTACCAAGCTGCCTAACGGTATCGGAAAGTTGGTGAAGGAAGCGACGGACAGAGGCATTAAGTTCGGTTTGTGGATCGAACCGGAAATGGTAAACCCTAAAAGCGAGTTGTATGAGAAACATAAGGACTGGGTGATCCATTTGCCGAATCGTGACGAGTATTATTTTAGAAATCAGATGGTTTTGGATTTGACTAATCCGAAAGTCCAGGATTATGTATATGGTGTGGTAGACAATCTGATGACGAAATATCCGGGTATCGCCTATTTCAAGTGGGATTGCAACAGCCCGATAACGAATATCTACTCTCCGTATCTGAAAGATCAGCAGTCCCATTTATACATTGAGTATGTACGCGGTCTTTATAATGTGCTGGAACGGATCAAACAGAAATATCCGAATCTGCCGATGATGCTGTGTTCCGGTGGTGGTGGACGTTGTGACTATGAAGCGTTGAAATATTTCACCGAGTTTTGGCCGAGCGATAATACGGATGCCGTAGAGCGCATTTTTATCCAATGGGGTTATTCTCACTTCTTTCCCGCTAAAAGTATGGCTGCCCACGTAACGAGTTGGGGTAAACAGCCGGTTAAGTTCCGCACAGACGTAGCCAGTATGTGTAAGTTAGGTTTCGACATCCGTATTCACGAAATGAACCAGGCAGATCAGCAATACTGTAAAGAGGCGGTGGCTAACTTCAAACGTTTGGATGATGTTATTTTAGACGGTGACCAATACCGTTTGCAGTCGCCTTATGAAAGCCAGCATGCTGCTGTTATGTATGCCAACGACAATGCAGACAAAGCTGTTCTGTTTGCCTTCGATATCCATCCGAGATACGCAGAGTCGATACAACCCCTTCGTTTACAGGGCTTGAAGGAGGATGCCCGTTACGAATTGAAAGAAATCAACCTGATTCCGGGTACGCAATCCAGGTTGGCCTGCAACGGTAAAACGTTCTCCGGAGAGTTTCTGATGAATGTAGGCATTCCTGTGTTTTCAAGTCGGCCGACAAATAGTCATGTGATTGAAATTACAGAGGTCAAGTAATCAAACAAATGTTCATATTTGTGTGTTACTAAAGCAATAAGTATGTTAGAACAGATAAACGACATATTACAAAACACGGTTATTACTCCTTATACGGCAACTGTAAAGTTGTTGATCAGTTTTCTCTTGGGAGCTGTCATCGGGATAGAGCGCCAGTTCAGAAGACGGGAGGCGGGAATGCGTACCTTTACATTGATTTGTATGGGTTCGACTGCAGCTATGCTGGTCTCTATCTGGATTCCGCAATGTTATCCTAACTTCTTGAATGGCGATCCGGGACGTATTGCGGCACAAGTGCTTTCGGGTATCGGTTTTCTTGGAGCTGGAGCAATTATCCAAAGTCACGGAAGTGTTCATGGGCTGACGACGGCAGCTTGTATCTGGGTAATGGCAGTAATAGGTTTGGCAGTGGGAGCCGGAATGTATATTCCGGCTGCTATTGCAACTGTCATAACACTTTTTATTTTGGTCAGTCTGGAACGTTTGGAGAGAAGAATGTTCTTGAATGGTGTCAATAAGATCCTGACTATCACCTGTTCTACGGCGACCCCCGATTTGAAGGCTGTCCGGAAGATATTGGAAAGTAAAGGCGTTTTTATCGTAAGTGTCTCTTTCGAGACGTTTTATAAAGAGGATCGATCTGTTATCACATACAAAGTGAATGTAAAGGCGATCTCTTCCTATACGAACTTATTCAATGAAATACGGAGTTTAGGCATTGTTACACAAATCAGATTGATGGCATAAGCCATCAATCCAATTCTCCTTTCAGCATTCTTCCTGCAATGCGAGCCGAATCTCCAACGAATCTTCCGCAAGGGCGCTTCTTATAATATTCTTGCGTACGGGCGGCTGGTGCCGGTGTCGTAGCTGCTGCGTCTTCAGGAGGCAAAAGGTTGCGGCAGATGATTGTCCCGTTTTTCTCCTTGAACATGTCAGCCATTTTCTGTACCATTGCATAATTCTTGGTGCGGGCTTCCTGATCGGAAATGTCCTGAACCGGATATTTGAATCCCGCTAACATAGCCATTGCACTGACTGTTCCGCAAATTTCGCGCATGCGGCCTACACCTCCTCCAAAAGAGACAGACATTCTCTTGGCTGTCTCCATATCCAATTCAAAGACATCCGAGTAAGCCAGAAAGACAGATTGTGCACAATTATAACCTGCTTCGAAATTCTGAACTGCACGGCTTACTCGTTCTTCAAGATCAAAGTCTTTCATGATACTCTTCGCTTTGTTAATATTCATAATCGACGCAAGCTCTGTCTGCCTTGACGGGACCGATGATGCCTTTGGATACGGCTACATGTTCGGGATGGTTGGCATACGTGCCAACATCCTCAAGTGTATCCAGCTCCGTAGTCAGGATGATATCCCATGTCTCTGCCGGATTCACATTAAAATCTACGCGGATCATACGCAACACGTCAATCTTGTCGATCAATGCCTCTAGTCCTGTTTTAATTTCCTGCATTTTAGCCTGCTTGTCGGCCGGAGTTGCAAACTCCTTCAATTTAAACATTACGATGTGTCTGATCATTTTACTATTTATGATTATTTATCTATGTAATAAATCAATGTCACATTTTTTCATCCAGATAGGAATCTTTATAGCCCAAGAAATACAGGATACCGTCAAGTCCAATCGTTGAAATGGACTGTTTGGCCGTAGCCTTTACTTTAGGCTTGGCATGGAAAGCGATTCCAAGACCGGCAATACTGATCATCGGCAAGTCGTTGGCTCCGTCTCCGACAGCGACCGTCTGGCGGATATCCACATTCTCGACTTGTGCAATGAGACGGAGCAGCTCCGCTTTACGTTTCCCGTCTACTATGTCGCCGACATGACGCCCGGTCAGCTTTCCATTTTCCACTTCAAGCTCGTTGGCGTAGACGTAGTCAATGTTGTATTTCTGTTTCAGATAGTTGCCAAAATAAGTAAATCCTCCGGAAAGGATCGCAATCTTGAAGCCTACCTTTTTCAATATACGCATCAGACGGTCCACCCCTTCGGTAATCGGCAGGTTCTCGGCTATTTCCTGCATAACGGAGACATCCAAGCCTTTCAACAAGGCACAACGTTGACGGAAACTTTCGCAGAAGTCGATTTCTCCCCGCATGGCCGCTTCGGTAATGGCTTTCACTTGATCACCGACACCGGCTCGGATAGCCAGTTCGTCGATTACTTCCGTTTCGATCAATGTCGAATCCATATCGAAGCAGATCAGGCGACGCATGCGGCGATACATGCTTTCTTCCTGAAAAGATATATCCATCTCCTGCTCGGCAGAGAGTTTCATGAAATCGGCCTTCATCTGTTCCTTGTCCCTCGGCGTACCGCGCACGGAGAATTCTACACTGGCTTTCGGCGTCCGGGCATTCTCGTCCAAAGGGATACGTCCCGTCAAACGCTTGATGTCGTCGATGTTCATGTCCTGGTCGGCAACAATGCGTGTAACACCTGCGATTTGTCGGGCAGTCAGTTTCCGGCCCAGAATCGTTATTATATACCGGTTCTTGCCTTGCATGGAAACCCATTGGTTATAAGCTTCCTCGGTGATCGGGTTGAAACGGATATTTACATCAAGCTCATAACTTTTGAAGAGTAACTCTTTCAGAATATCCCCCGAATTGCCTTCGCTACTTTGAAATAAGATACCTAAAGAAAGGTTGTTGTGGATATCAGCTTGACCGATGTCCAGGATAACCGCGTTATTCTTGGCCAGTATCTCGGTAAGGGCGGCGGTTACCCCTGGACGATCCGTACCATTTATGTTTATCAGTATTATTTCGTCTTTTTGTCCCATACGATTGTAATTGTGAGGCGAAGAAACGAATAATTCTTTTAAGTAAAAAGTGTTTTCTTAAAATAATACCGGCTTTATCAGAGATATGGAACAATCGTGATATAAATACCTGTGATGATGGCCGAGGTGATCACTCCGGAGATGTTAGCACCTAAAGCATCTCCCAGAATGAAGGAATCGGGATTTTCTTTGCTGACTAACTTCTGCGCAACCTTGGCTGTGGTCGGTACACAACTTACGGCAGCGATACCGATTACCGGATTATAATTACCTTTCTTAATGAAATACATGATATATCCTCCTATGATGCCTCCGATACCGGACAGTAGTAAAGCTGCGATACCCAAGACTAAGAGTTTCAGGATTTTCGGATCAAGCAATAACTTGGCATCGCAAAGGACTCCCAACAGCAGGCCCAACATGAAAGTCGAACCATACAGGAGCGGGCCGCTGACAAAATCATAAATATGCTTCATGCCGGATTCACGGATCGCAACACCCAGGAACAGGGAGAAGAACAGCGGGGAAGCGACTGGGAACAGAAAACACAACACGGCACATAAAATTACGGAAAAAGCCAGTTTTACTTTCGCATCATAAGTTTTGGGAGCCTTTTTAGTTGTCATCTTGATTGCACGCAGACGTTTCGGTATCAGGAGTTTTACTAAGTAGGGATAGCCTCCGTAGGTAAGTCCGAGATACAGATAGGCGACTACCGTGATCGGAACGAACAGATGCTTGGCCAACACGAGTGAAGTAAACAACACCATTGGACCATCGGCTCCACCAACCATCGCAACGGAAGCACTTTCTCCCAAATTCAAACCGATAGCGGAGGCAATCGGAAGAGTCAGGAATGTCCCTAGTTCGGCACACAACGCCAAGAACAGGCTGGCAAACGGTTTTTGCAGCAGGAAGCCGACATCCAATAGCGTACCGATTCCCATGAACACAAAGCAGGCAATCAAACCGTTGCTGAACGTCAGCGTATAGACCGGTTGCAGGAAGTCGATCTGCATGACATTCATCAATTCGTCCGTATCGGAAAGCATCGGATCCAGGAATAGGTTGCCCAACACACCGTCCGGCATAATCAGCGTGCCGCAATTGATTGCGATCATACCCAATCCCATTGGGATCATAACCATCGGTTCGAGCACGCTTTTCCAGCCCAGATAGACCAGCAGTCCGCCCAAAAAGATCAGAAATATACGGGCCGTAGCCAATAGCCAGCCACCGGCTACCATTGTTCCAAAGCCTTGGAACAGTCCTAAGAAATCTATATTTTCCATATTGTCAGTTACGTTTTTTTATTCTTCCGGAGAAAGAGGTTTGTTTTTAGTCGGGTTCCGTTTCTTCATGATCTGTTCTTTCTTTTTCAGATACATGAAACGGGTGTCGCGAGGATAGTAATAATCGATTAAGTTGAGTTGCGATACCCCGTGGCTGACACCATGATAGTATCCTCCAGGTTTCATATTGGTCAGGTCGGGATTTTCACCTCTGGCGAAGTCTTCGCGTTCGTCGTTGAGTTGCTCTGTCCCTTCGGGGGGAACAAGGCCTAACAGTTCACCTATTTTGACCCGTACTTTATTTATTTTGTTGAACTGTGCCAGTTCGGCAGTATGTGAGTGATGATATTCCAGGGAGTCGGCCCAGAAAGCAATACCTTTGATCACAGCAGCGACAAAAAAGCCAATAACAAAGGTAAGGCCCATCATCTCCAGGGTAGAAATGAATAGACTTAACATAATTCTTGATTAAAATAAACGAATAACAATTCTGCTTCCGATGTAAATGCCGGAAGTAACTTAAAATCACTAAATATGGGGCACATAACGAAGCGGTTTAAATATAAATAGTGAAGAACTACACGGAAAGCCTTTATTCATAGGCGTTTCAGAAGGATAGGACACGAACGCCGGTTTAAAACGAAACGGTTTTTGCTTTACACTTGCTTAGCTTTAGCTTTACACTTGAAGCTATCTAATTAAAGCAAACGCTGGCCGCCATTTACTTTTCTCTTTACTTTGCTTATATTTCCCCGATACGAAAAACAAAGCCGTCATAGGGCCGCAAAACGAGGCTTCCGGCGGCTTGTTTTTGTCGTTTTTTATTTTTCCTTTTTTGGTAGTTTAACGATATAAAAACTTCCAAATGCTTATTATTTGGTAGTTTTGCAGAAATAAACTTCCAAATACGCATGAGAAAGACAGAAACAAAGGTGATACATGTACACCTGATATTTGAAAAAAGAGATTTCTACTTTGGTAGCATATCGGCCGTGTTCAATACGCTGGACGAAGAACGCATAGGCATAAAGAAAAGTACTCTTTTACATGCCGGGTTAAGCGATGGAACTTCAATACCTACAAGAATGGCTATTATAAAGCAATCCCACCTTATTAGGGGCGGAAGCTAAAGTGTTGCTATATTGAATATTAGAAGCCGTTAGAATGCCTGCAAAATGGCATTCTAACGGCTTTGTTTATATATTAATTATATCAAGTAGTTACAAAAAGGGTTACTCATAAGGGTTACGTTTTGTAATGTTAAAAGGGTTACAAAAGGGTTACAAAAACACGTTTGCGCAATGGTGTACAGATATACAAAACGACTGAAAAACGCCACTTTTGACAAAAAAAGCCTTTTAAAAGGGAAGAAAAAGCCACTATACAAATATATAAATCAGTATATTTCTATTCTACAATACGCTTATTATCAATGTTTTATATTTTATACAACCTTTTTGTATTCTATTTTTGCGTGCGTATGCTTTAAAAGGGCTATTCAAGCCTTATTACACCTATTACGAGTGCGACCGCATGGATTGCGCTTAAATGCAATTCAAACGGATCATAATCTGGATTATCCGATATAATTGAGATATGTTCTTTATCGCTTCCCGGCTTTATTCTTTTGATAAGTGCTCCTTGTGTAGTATCGATAACATATACTTTGTTCCATTGAAAAAACAAATCAGACATCGATACACGCTGGCAAGCAACAATATCCCCAGAACTATATTTCGGGTACATACTGGAACCTTTCACCGGAATAAGAAAATCAGCACCTTTAAACATTGGTATAACATAACGCTCACATTCGTATTCTAATATAGTCTGTTCGCTTGTTAATGCTCCGGCCATTGCTTCAATAGGAATTAAGGGTATTCCTTCGTTGGGATGGGCTGTGGGTACGGCTACTGTTTTAGCGGGTATATTATCTACTGGGGCTGTTTTTGTCATATCTACTAATGAAGTATTTCCGTCTTTCAGCATATTACCTTCACCTGTAAGAAGCCATGTAATATTAACATCTTTGAAATAGGCGAGAAATCTCGTTAAGTTCTCTTCGCTTATACCATTGTTTTGACCTAATACACCCCTTGTTACGCCAGTTAGTTTATAAAACTCATACTGCGTAATTCCTTTTTTTTCCAGATAAAGCAAGATATTTTGCTTTATAGGAGATTTTTCTTGCTTATTTTCTTGCATAATCGAGAAATCTTGCTTATGTTTGCAGCGCGTTAAAGATATTAACGGGCGGTAAATATAAGAAAAACGCTCGACAGTTCAATAATTAAAGAAGTGATTTATGAAAGCAATCAAAGTATTTATTGATGAAGCGGAACAGTTTAAGATGCTGAACCTGATAGAAAAGTTGAACGGTCACGAGGATATAGCCATGACCGGCACGGGAGCGACCGAGTTTGTAGTAGCAGCTTCCGGCGAATGCGCAATGGCGTATGCAAGGGCGGTCATAGAAGGCCGGTTGAATGATTGTACGATTGAAATAATTAAATAATGTGATTATGAAAGGAACTCTATTTCAAAGCAGTTTCCATACCTTCTATTTAATAATGAAACGGTGTGTGAAAGGATTAAAGTTAGGTTTACTAAAGAAGAAGAGTGGTTTACGGATGTATCAATGCGAAAATTGTATTTTACATAGTCAACGCCGTTCATTTCAGCCTCTTCGTCAAGATGGTAAAATTCTTCGCTCAAAGAAACATCAATCTTATATATTCCCAGAAGGATACGAAAGTATGTGTGAAAACTTTTTGCATTTTCTTGAATCTCAACAGAAGGAAGAGTGTCTGGAACAAATATGATATTGACTTTTAAAGGATACATAAATCAGAATTTTAGTTAGACATGCTACAAATGTAGCAAAACTTCCGCGGTTCGTGAGAATAGCGGAAGATATTTAACAACAGAGTATTAACAGTAAAATGATATAGCGATGAAGAAGCATATTTATTTAGACAGAGCCGGTAAAGGCAAATTGCGTCAGATATTCGACTGCACGGATGTAATGGTATGGAAGGCACTGACTTTTGAAAGTGATAGCGAGCTGGCCCGTAAAATCCGTCACACAGCCATCAAAGAGTTAGGCGGTGAATTAATGGGTGAAGGTGTTTATAGAGACTGGGAAACTACACATGAAACATCAGAGGGTACAATGACGCAAACCTTTAGCAATCGGGTTAAAATCGTTGTTTACAAGAATGAGGGTAAAGCAGCGGTATTGATTGACGGCGAAGTGAAGATGGTAGAGGAAAGGTTGACTATTCCCGTACTTATGAACCTGCAACAAAGCGTCTTGAAAATCGCGCGTGACCTCCAACTACAATAGTCTGCCATTATGGAATACTACGGAAAAATATTGTGTATATCAAAAGATGACCTGACAAGGGACGACCGCCCGGTTCAATTGGCAAACGGAACTGCCGACTACGGCAATTCCCGTGAGCTGAACGGGGTACATCCTTCCATGTTAAGCCGGGAGGAACTTGCCCCAATAATGAGCGAAAGCTGTTATAAACTGCTGGCTTACCGGGGTAAATTGCAGGTTGTCCGTAAAGGTATAGGTCGTGGGGTTACCGCTCTTGTTTCCGTGGATAGTCTGCCGGATAAATATAAAAAATTAGTTGAACAAAAATACGGAAGTATGGACGTTGAAATTTTAAGGAACTGGTTCGCTTCACATTGGGAAGTGGACGACGCGGCCCGCAGCTTTTATTCCCGTTTTCGCCTGCCTTCCGGCAAGCCTCTGGAACCGGAACAACAACAGGAATATACTTTGAATGCTTCTGCCTTGCAGTCAGTTATTCGCCTGATGAATGACGTTAAAATGAAACGGGCGGTTATGCAAGGCAACAAAATACGCTGGGAAGAAATGGCTGGTGCGATCAGCTTCTTTCAAAAGGAGTTCGGGCACAGTCTGCCGCTTTCGGTAAACCGCTTCAAGAAGAAAGTGAAGGACTTTCAAGAAAACAGTTACATAAGCCTGATAAGCAAAAAGTTCGGTAATCAGAACACAAGGCTTGTCAGCGTACAGATTGAAAACCTTCTGCTTAGTTTGGCGACACAGCCGAACAAGCCGTGGAATAAAAACGTGTGGGAAATGTACAACATGTTTATAGCCGGTGAGTTGACTGTTTGCAACCCGGAAACAGGCGAGATATTCAACCCGGCTGAATTTGTGGATAAGAAAGGCAACCCGATCAAACTTAGCCAATCCACTATAAACAACTATCTGAACCAGCCAAAAAATCAGGTTTTGATAAATCACAGGCTTATGAGTTGGAGCACGTTTATGCACAATGAACGCCCACATGTACACCGCCACGCCCCGGAATTTTCTTTTAGTAAGATTTCATTTGACGACCGCGATTTGCCTCGCAAACTGAAAGATACCAAGCAACGCCCAAAGGCTTATTACGCCTACGATGTAACAAGCCAGTGTGTAGTCGGCTTTGCTTACAATCGTAATAAGAATGTGGATTTGGTTGTAGATTGTTTCCGTGATATGTTCCGTCTGATGGAGCGTAACGGTTGGAATTGCCCGGCGCAAGTGGAAGTGGAAAACCACCTTATGAGTCAGTGGAAAGACAGTTTTCTAAAAGCCGGTACATTGTTTCCCTTTGTTCGCTTCTGTGCCCCGTTAAACTCACAGGAAAAGTTTGCAGAACCTTTGAACGGTGCGAAAAAACGCAGTGTTGAACATAAAAATCATTTAGGAATAGGCCGCTTCTACGCGAAAAATGAAAAATACCGCGCCGAAAGCAAAAAGATAAGTGACGAATACAACGACACTTACGAAGAAAAGCAGTATTACACATGGGAACAACTTATACAGGAGGATATGAACGACGTTCACGAGTTCAACCACTCCCTACACCCTAATCAAAAGAAATACCCCGGTATGACGCGTTGGCAGGTTCTTGAAAGAAATATGAACCCGACTTTGCAACCGGTTGATAAAGCTATTTTGTACCGCTTCATCGGTGAACATGTGGAAACGAGCATTAAACGAAACAGTTATTGCCGCGTAAACTACACCGATCTTTGGTTGAGCAGCCCGGAAGTTCTCGACCGCCTTGCCCCAAATAATAATCAAGTGGATGCCTACTACCTACCCGATGAAGAAGGGAATATGGGTGATGTGTATATCTACCAAAATGGCGTATTGCTTGATAAGTTAAGCAATGTCGGAACCTTCAACACGGCGGAAGCGGAACAGACCGAAGCGGATAAACTGATAATGACAAACCAAAATAAGTTAATCAGCCAGTTCGACGCAATGACTAAGAAAGAAGCTATTGCCCCGGTGGTGGTGATGAAAGCAGAAACCGCCAAAAAGATAGCGAAAGCAACGGCGAAGCCTATACAGGTTGATAATGTAGAAACGGATGCCGATAGCCTGATAGCTCAATTCAGCGACTACAAAGGCCGGGGCGTAGCAAGTATATAACAGTATTAGAATAACATTAAAACATTATTATAACATGGAAGTAACGAACGATATTAAACAACGTATTCTCGAAGCCATTACGGTAAACCGGGAAAATTACCCTTCGGATAACAAGCACGCCGCCGCACTTGGCATTTCCGCCAGCGTGTACAATGTTCTGAAAAAAGGGAAAATTAACAAACAGGTTAGCGACACAAATTGGATTTGCCTTGCCCGTCGCTTGAATGTATCGCTGAATAATGAAATTCAGTGGCAAGCGGCCGAAACACCGACTTTTGTCTATATAACCGAACAGTTGGCAATGTGTCAAGAAAGTAGCGTTTCCGCCGTATTGTGTGATATGGCAAACATAGGGAAGACATTTACGGCACGCCTGTATGTAAAGAACCACAAGAACGCTATATATGTCGATTGTTCGCAGGTAAAGACCAAACAACGCCTGATACGCTTCATAGCAAAAGAATTTGGAGTAAACAACAACGGCAGGTATTGCGATGTTTACGACGACCTTTGTTTCTACCTGAAAACGCTGGAACGCCCTTTAATTATTCTTGATGAAGGAGGCGACCTGCAATATGAAGCCTTTTTGGAGTTGAAAGCCCTTTGGAACGCTACGGAACGTTGTTGTGCTTGGTACATGATGGGGGCTGACGGTTTGAAAGAAAAGATGAACCGGTCTATTGAATGCAAAAAAGTAGGATATACCGAAATGTTCTCCCGTTATGGTGATAAATACAGCAAAGTAACCCCGGACGACGGAAAAGAGCGCGAAGCATTCCTAAAGGCACAAGCGGCGATGGTGGCGAAATTAAACGCCCCGGAAGGCACGGAGGTTATGAAAGTGGTAAACCGCACAGGTGGAAGCCTTCGCCGGGTATATACGGAAATTGAAAAAATAAGAAAGGGGGCTTGATATGTTGAAAAAGGTCTATCAACTTGGCATGGAAGCCCAATACGCCGCGCATGTTCTGCTTTTATGGGGTGAAGGTGAATACCCTTGCGATCTCCGGGTACGCCGTGCAAGAACGGAAGGGTTAATAGTTATCGAACTTGATAATTTGGAGTTAGCTAATAAAATAGTAACCGCTACCCGTTGCAAGGTAGCCGTAAAAGAAGTAAAAGCATGAAACGCGCCTATTCCCCTAAAGAAATACAATCAATGAACATTGCCAGTCTCCCTTTTACGGATAAATGGGAAATTGCTTTCGGAACTCCCGGACGTACAGGCGTGTGGATTGTTTGGGGGGACTCCGGTAACGGGAAAACGGCTTTTGTTATGCAACTTGCAAAGTATTTGTGTCAGTTTTTTAACAAGGTAGCTTATGACAGTTTGGAAGAAAGTACAAGCCTTTCACTTAAAAATAATATTGAGCGTTTCCGCATGGACGAGGTGAACAAACGCTTTATAATATTGGATCGTGAAAGTATGACCGATTTAAGCGAGCGATTATCTAAACGCAGAAGTCCCGAAGCCGTAATAATTGACAGTTTTCAGTATTCAGGTTTAAACTATGCGACCTATAAGGCACTAAAGGAAAAGCACAGAAATAAACTTTTAATATTCATAAGCCATGCGGAAGGCATTAAGCCCGAAGGCCGGGCCGCGAAAAAAGTAGCTTATGACGCTGATGTGAAAATATTCGTGCAGGGTTTCCGGGCTATTTGTAAAGGGCGCTTCATAACGAAACCGGGTAATCATTATACGATATGGGCCGAAGGAGCAGCACAATACTGGAATGAGTAATAAATAAATCAAAATTTTATGAAACGAAATTATTCACGGTTTTACGCCCTTCTTGGCCGTATGCCGACAATAGATAAAGATGAATTGAAAATTGATTTAGTCCGGCAATATACCAACAATAGGACGGATTCTTTAAAGGAAATGACCGACAAAGAATATGATGCTATGTGTGACGGGATGCAACGACAATCAAATGGTTATAAGGCCCGTGAGATAGCACGCGAGGAATTAAGGCGCAAGCGATCCGCCGCCCTTCATCTTCTGCAAAAGCACGGCATTGATACAACAGATTGGAATAGTGTTAATGCCTTCTGCAAGAACCCACGAATATCCGGTAAGGAGTTCGGAAAACTGACTACCGAAGAATTAGACCTACTGTGTATCAAGATAAGGATGATACAGCGGAAAGGCAATAAAAATACTGATTATTCACAATTAAATTAATTAAAGCTATGACAGAAGAAAGAAAAGCCGTTGAAATGACGGACGAAGAATTGAGACAGTTTGAAGCGTTTAAGACTGCACAGGCTGAAAAGAATGCCAAAGAACAGGCGAAAAGAGATCGCGAGGCTTACCGCGACTTAGTAGATGAAACCATTGAAAGAACGGTTCCGGCTTTGATGTGCCTTAGTCAAGGTATTAAGGACACAAAGGCCTCGGTTTTGAATGATTTTAGAAATGTTATCGACATGAAAGCCGATGTGCTGAAACTAAAAAAGGACGGCCAGCGCAGCGACACGTTTACCAACTCAAAAGGTGACAAGCGTATAACCATAGGCGTTTACACGACAGACGGTTATCGCGATACGGTTGAAGATGGCATTGCCATTGTGAAAGAATACATTGAAGGGCTTGCCAGTGATGAAAAAACAAAATCGCTTGTAAAAATGGTACTTCGCTTGTTGGCTCGTGACGCACAGGGCACACTAAAGGCCAGCCGCGTAGTACAATTGCGTAAAATCGCGGAAGAAGCCGGAAATGAACGCTTCATGGAAGGCGTTCAGATTATCGAAGAAGCCTATCAACCGGCAATCAGCAAGCAGTTTATTCGTGCAGAAGTGAAAAACGAAAACGGTGCATGGGTGTGTGTTCCTTTAGGTATGACAGAAGCATGAGCAAGCAGCAACCAATGTTATTAATCTCGCCGCCATTGTTCCCAAAGGAACACCCGGTTGAACAAACGGAGTTTGGCGGCGTACCTTGCGGCTATTGCCACGGCAACGGCTGGTTCTGGGGAATGGATGAACTGACACATGAAAGTGTAAAGGTAGAATGCCCGGTTTGTAAGGGGCATAAGAAATTAAAAGCGGTTGTAACAATCAACTGGGTAGCTGATGAAAGCAAGTAATAATATTAAAGTAATAAAACGATATGGGAAACATTTTAGACAGATTTAGAAAGCCAAAGGTAACGCAAGAACCCAAAGGTGTAAAAAGAACAAAGACTATTCCGCCCCATGTGGTGGCGTGCAAGGTCTGTGAAGGTAGCGGTAGTATAGACGGGCATGTTTGCGAGCAATGCAAGGGTTCCGGCCGCGTGATAGTTACCTGTGATGTAACGACCTATGTAATGGCCTATGCGCCTGAAACGCTTTAAGCATGGTACACGCAAGTTTATTTTCAGGTATCGGCGGCTTTGAAATAGCCGCCGCATACATGGGCTGGGAAAATGCTTTTCATTGTGAAATAAACGAATGGTGCGGAAAGATATTAAAGTATTATTTTCCTAATTCAGAACATTATGAAGACATTACAAAAACAAATTTTTCCAAATGGAAAGGAAAGGTTGATATTCTCACAGGCGGATTTCCCTGCCAGCCTTTCAGCCTTGCCGGACAAAGAAAGGGAGCAAATGACGAACGCTATCTCTGGCCGGAAATGCTTCGTGCCATCCGGGAAGTGCGACCGGCTTTTGTTATTGGTGAAAACGTTGCTGGAATCGCCAGTATGGTACAGCCCGGCTGTGAAATTACAGTGGAAAGTCAAACCTCTTTGTTTGAAGCGACTGACAAGGAAACGCTACTTGAACAAGAATATGTTATCGAAACAGTCTGTTCAGACCTTGAGCGTGAAGGATATTCAGTCCAGCCGATACTTATACCAGCTTGCAGTATCGGCGCACCGCACAGACGTGACAGGGTGTGGTTTATTGCCTACTCCGAGAGTAGTGGAAGTAATAGAACATCCTATGGCACAAGCAAAACGTTTAGGAGACAGAACCGGGATAAAACTAAACAATTTGGCATCAGGCGCAAAGTTCGGATTACTTCCTACTCCAATGGCAAGCGATGCGACAATAGGGGCTATAATAGGAAAAAACGATGTTTTTATAACCACCAAGAACGGGACACCGAGAAAGGTCAATCAGAACGGACAGAACGGAAGTTTGGGACTTGCGAGATATGTTCAAATGCTTCCAACGCCACAAGCGAGGGATTTCAAAGGACAATGCGCGAAAACCCAAAGTTGTTTGCCGAACCATTTCGGAACTTCCCAACTCAATCCCCTATTTGTAGCCGAGATGATGGGTTTTCCGACAGATTGGACGGTATTACCTTTTCTAAATGGAGAAAAGAAAGTATAAAAGCCTATGGCAACGCAATAGTTCCGCAGGTGGCTTATGAAATTTTTAAGGCAATAGAAAAAATAACTAATTTATAAAAAATAAAGAAATGAGAACAAGAATAGCAAATAAAATCAATCACACTGCATCAGTGTTTGGAAATTGGGATAGTAATTATCTGCCTTACTCTGTACCGCAACAGCAAAAGGCTATAAAGGCTTTGAAGTTGCCACAAGGGTTAAGAAATATTGTATTAAGGTATGGCGTTTTTCGTAAAGTACCAACGGAGTATCGGAAATATAATACTATCCAAATTATGCAAGTCATGAAAAGCAGAAACATGCACCCTTCTTCCGTGAAAGAGTATCGTAAGTTTATGAAGAAAATTCTAACAGATAAATAACATCAAAACTATATGAGAAAGAAATAAAAAGGAGACGGGGTGCAAATCCGTCTCCCTGTCTACTCTCAACCCTTTTCACTTATCCTTAAACGCTTGTAAAAACCAAGATTTAAGTAGGAGTAAGTTGTTGTTTTCGCTGTTACTGGGATGGGGTTCTGACAATTTCTGATACAATCTGATATTTTATTTGATAACATCCCAGCTATAATTGATAGCAGGAATTCTTTCATAAAATGATTGTTTATTTTTAGTAACAGTATATACCCGGTAGGATTCGAACCTACATATCCATTTGTCAGATGGAGCTTATCCATTCGGCCACAAGTACAATAACGATACAAAAATAATAATTTAAAAATTAAAATTATAGTATATGGCAAAAATTTATGTAGCAAGTAGTTGGAGAAATGTATTTCAACAGGACGTTGTAGGTATTCTCCGTGATTTAGGACATGAGGTTTACGATTTTAAGAATCCTCCTCATGGTAATGGTGGCTTCCAATGGTCTGATATAGACCCTAACTGGCAAAACTGGACAACAGAGCAATATCGTGAAGCTCTTAATCACCCGATTGCACAAAAAGGATTTGATTCAGATTTTAACGGCATGAAGTGGGCGGATGTCTGTGTTATGGTTCTTCCTTGTGGTCGGTCTGCTAACACAGAAGCAGGATGGATGAAAGGTGCAGGCAAAAGAGTAATGGTCTATTCTCCAAAGGAACAGGAACCGGAACTTATGTATAAGATATACGATTTTGTGAGCGATAGCATATTTCGTATAAATGATAAGATAATTGGAGTATAACTAATAAGAAAGGGACTAATATGAGAATAGAAACAAAATTCACGCCCGGTCAAAAGGTTTGGGCTATTTATAACAATAAAGTGCAGGAATTTATGGTAGAAACAGTTGAAGTTACTTCTCGCTTTAATTATGATACCAATAAACCTAACGAACCATTTTCTAAGTATAAACTACGTGCAGGAGAAAGTGCTGGATACAGGGTGGAAGTTTATGAATTTGAATTAGAGAAAAACTATGCTTTGTCTAAAGAAGAACTATTAAAATCACTCTAACCAAGATGAAACTGAAATATAAATCCATCATACCCAACAACAAACCGCGCTGGTTAAAAATCATTCAAACGTGGGTAGATAAGCAGTATAACGGCCTGATAATTCAAAATAATAAAAGCAACTTTGATGCACTTAAATTCTTTATTGATACTGCAATAGTCAGCCTAAAAGAAAATAAGACAATCACCCGTAGCGAAGTAACAACGGAAATTCGCACAGATGAAGGAAAGACGGTATTGTTTATTAAGCGAAACGGAATGATGTTACAAACCTATTATATCGAATGATAGGAAAAAAATATAGGTTTGTTGCTTTACAAAAAGCGGGTTAAGTAAATTTAGCCCGCTTTTCTTTTGTAGTCCTGTATCTTTTTGATAATTTTGTACTTATTAAAAATCCCGATTAATAAATGGCTTTACAAGGTTGTTCATACGTTAAGCGTGTTAAAGAAGTCAATGCAATATATGACGAATATGCAAAGACCGGTTTGTCTAACCGGGCTATTTGGAAGCGTTATATTTGGCCGATATATGGCATATCGGAAAAGACTTTCTATAACTATATCAATGCGGCGGCCAACCCTGACGTAGTAGCCAAACAAGAAGCCTTGCAACTTTCATTCTTTTAGGTAACGGTAATATTAGGCTTTGCCGATATCTTAACCTGTTTCTTTACGGCCGTATCATCCTGTACCAAGCATTTGAATATTTCCGTGTTATCCAATATTTCTTCGTGGTCGTGGCAGGGGATAGAGGTTACACGTGTCAATGTTCCCATGCTTCCGCTATTAAAGCCGTGCAGGCAATAATTTATCTTATCCAACAAATCAAGATGAAACACTTCCCCGTCGTAGCCCTCAGGAACGGCATTTGTAAGCACGTGCAACCCAATTGTAAGGTTTGCATCTTGTAAACCTCCTGTTTGGCTTCTCCAATCTATTTTCCCGAACTCTATAAATATGGCCGGCATAAGAAACGGCGTTTCTTCCTCTATAAATTCAACCTGCCTATTCCATAGTCCTATGTGTTTGATTGCGTAAGTTGGCGTTTCCCCCTTTTCGGCTATTTGGCGTTCAGAAACAAAGCGAATATTACTTTCTTCATCGGTAATTAGCTGTTGAAGCCTTTTTTTTAGAATTTGATAAACTTCTTTTCTCATGGAGTTATAATATTATGTTTTTTAAAATAGTCCTCAATATTCTGTTCCGCTATTTCCCGGATGATTTTATCCGTTGCCCTGCCGTTCCCGATAAACCGACGTTCCGGCATGGTGATTGTTGAACCGACCTTCTTTAATGCCATAGCCCGGTAAAATTGTTCTTTGTCCGAAAGCAGGCGGTTCTGTTTGTTGTTTCTTTTTTCCCCATCCTTTTTATAGGTATATTTCCCTTCTATTTCTTTCAGGCGGGCAAAGAAATAGCCTTTCATCTTCCGGGTAACTTTTATTGCGCCGCCTTCGTTATGTATGCGCCCGTATGGCTTGGATGAAGAATAAGCAAGTTCGACACCACGCTTTCGGGAACGAACGCTGCCTCTTAGTCCGCCGCTTCGCTGCATAAGTGATCCGACACCGTCGTCGAACTTTCTTTCCGGCCATTCCTTTTCGTTAAAGAAAGACTTACGTTCAAAGTTGCGGTCAAATTCTTCGTCCAGTTCGACCTTTATGTCATCCAGCGACCGGTCAATAACTTCTTTCTTGAAATTTCCGTCCATGACATTGACTTTTAAATTATTAATTGTATATTTGCGCTATGAAAGCATTCATTGTGTGGCCACACCTGGTCTTGGAACCTAAGACGGCGCCAATGGGTGCTTTCATTTTATTTTGTCCGTAACCGAATACAAGAAGCGATTGTGCCAAATAACACCTTTTTTCGACTTTTCGTCCGTTTCCGCCACATTCAAATAAACCATTTTTCCATCTATCTCCGATTCCAGATAATGGAACCGTTTGATTTTATCCTTTCGTTCATGGCTGAGCGAATCCGATGTTTTCACATAGACCGCTTTTCCCAGCACTTTATCCAGTCCGGATAAATGGTCTTTCTTTAGAACTGACGACCGACCAAACGTATCACTATACAAATGCTCGTTTCCTTCCTTTCGGAATCCGATACTTTTTTGTACACCGTCAATCTCCAGCATGACTCTCTTTTTCAGAAGCGGCTGCATTTCTCTTAGATAGTGCTTGCGCTCAATGGCGGTCTGTGATTTGGTTATGTCCCCGGCGCATTCGCGGATGATCGGACACGCTGCGCAAAGTTCATTGTCGGGCACCTTCGCCAGCTTCATGCCGTTCTTCTTGCAGGTGGCACACTTGCTAATCGTATAGGAATTATAAGCAGGATAAGCCGCACGCTGCTTTCCGGGATTAAAGCGGAACATTTCGGCATATTTCCCTGCCGTCGCCTTACTTCCGGCTTCAATGGCTTCTTTGCTATTCGTCGCCGGATATTTTGCAGCCCGCACCTTTACAACGGTGCAACGGCAACGCCAACCATTCGGCGGATAATAACTATTCCAAAAAGGATCGGAAGCCGGTAGGGTTATTCCTTCCAGTTCCCGGTGTGCCTTTCTTACCTTGTTATCCCCGGCCGTGCGGTATTGCAATAGATACCGGCCTTCCCCGTCGTCCTGCTGGTCTTCCCACCGTGCGGCCGCCTCACTGCTGGCAACGGTAAAATCGTATTCGGTTTTTAAGTAGAACTTATTATAAGTTTCGTTCAGGGTTTGAACGTCTTTATAATACTGTTCGAACGGTTTTATATTACCACTTTCATCTAAAAGCATTCCGGCGGCTTCTTTCATTTCGTGAAAGGTTTTAAAGCCGGAAAATACGCCGACACTTTCGCGCAGGCTGTTCACCATTGTTTCAGATGGCGAACATTCTTCCAATCCCCGTTCTATGCCTTTGGATAAGAAGGAAGCCGTTTCTTCAATCAAGCCAATAACAGCATCTTCCCGTAGCATGGCCGCTCCGAATATGCGGTTATCATGCAACCATTTTGCAGCTCTGTTGAAAGCAGCTTCCACGTCCGAAGTGTCCGGGTGATTGTCAGCGGATAATATCAGGTTGTTATCTCCGTATAATTCTGCCGCCCTTTTGTGCAGCCCCGTATATACATCGGGGCTTAGTCGAAAAAAGGTTTTGAAAGTTGTTGTGTTTGTACCTTCTTTTCCCCGATAATCGGAATATTATATTTGTCTATGAAATATTTTGGATCAACTTCGTAGCGGTCGACAATCATTGTTTCAAACGCAACCTGCTGTTCCGGCGTGTAGTCTATACTTTCGTCATAAACAAAACGTAAGCCTTTGAGCGGGAAGCCGTGCTTAATCATCCGTGGAATCAGCTGGTCGTTCACTATATCCTTAACCAAGTCGGCATCGCTTTCAATTACATTTTCAAAAACTTCAAGATGCACCTCCGATTGTGACAAGCTACTACCGTTATCAATAGTCATTGTCTGGTTAAGCAGACCTTTGCTTATTTCGCTATTGGCCCGGTCAACACGCTTGTCATACACATTAAAAGCGTCTCCCCTTGTTGTCTCCTTAATATCAATTTCCGTTCCTTCGGGGAATAGCCCCCATGCGGCCGCCCCCATAGAAGCCAGCATGTTTTCAATGCGTGACCGGTCTTTAGGATCGCGGGCCGTTGACTTGGCAATTCTGATGGGCATACCGAATATTTCGCCGAACTGATCCCAAAAAGCCAGCATGTTCTTTTTGGGTATGGCCTGATGTGCCGCTTTCAGGAACAGACCGAGGTCTTTAGGCTTTCCGGCTTCGATTACCCAATCGGATAAGGAGGTGTTCCTGTAATCATACCCTTGTTTCCATTCGTCGCCCTGTTCCCTGATAATAACACCGTATTCAGGTATCACATGTTTACGTGGAATCAGCTCAACGTCTTTATACCGCATCTTTCCGTCAACGGTTACAACATCGCCCAACTGAATAAGCGAGTGCCCCCAGTACCGGCTATCCAAGATATAGCCTATTAAATCTTTGAACCATCCGGTTTCAAACAGCTTGGTTGCCTCTTCGTTCTCTTTTTCTTTGGTGTCTACCAGTTTGAAACTTTTTTTCAAAACAAAGCCTTTCCTCTGGCCGATACAGCCGGTCAGGTGCAAATCTGCATCTATATCCGTATAAATATCATACAGAGGGCCGCGGCGCGGATTTTCTACATTCAATGCCATTTGCCACGCTTGCCGCCAATTTTTCAGGTCTTTTTGTGTGAGCGCGTCCGCTTGTAGCTTTAATTCCACCATCATGGAGCTAAGCCGTTTCCGGTCGCTCTCCTTAGCAAGGTTAAACCCGCCTATGCACAGGTCGTTACTTATGCGATTTTTTTTACCCATCTTACCAAATATAAGTGTTGCTTTTTCCCGAACCCCACTTTACGGGGTTGTTTATATCTTCCTCTCCATCCTCGCCGGTACAGGTTGGCAAATTCGGCGTAACCTTTCCGGCCTGGACTTCTTCCAGCCATTTAACCGCCCGTTCGTAACGCTCTTTTCTAATCTCGCGACCCATTTTGCCGGGAAGCCATGAAACAAGGTGGTACAGCGTTATATCACAGGCGTGCATTACTATGACATCATTACGATTGTCACCAACGGCCGAAAAAATAAGCCCGGTATCGTACCGGCTACGCAGGTAACCGGCAATTTCCTCAATAGCCATTTTTTCGGCTTTTTCGCGCTTTTTCGGCGTGCTTTGTGAAAAGATTGTCAACGCATCCGCCGAAGCCACGATATAGTCGTTTTCAGTCAGGAACATAGGCTATGCGGTTATAAGGATTGCCCGTTTTTCCAAGTCCTGAATAGTCGTGCCCTTCTTGAATACACGTCTTTGTATCAGGTTCTTTAATTCCTGCTTGGAATAGACTTTAGGAACACCGGCCACCATTAAAACGATGTACTTGCGTTTGCTCGCTTCCGATAATTCTTTTGCCATCTTAACGGCTCTTTTTACTCTGTAATTCAGAATGATTCCTTTGAATAACTTAATCATATTACCATGAATTTTTAGGGCTTTGGCGCATACCAAAGCTGGGTTGATACTCTTGTATTCTTGTGTATTTTTGAAGGATATAAATAGCCCCTTCGTCGGCATCCGGCGCGTCGTCGTGCGTCCGGCTTCCTTTTTCGATTGAAAGGGTTTGTTCTATCCCGGCCAACATATCAGGATCATTTTGCAGCCTTTCATTGTAGAAGACAAAGCCGCGCTCCCACAGTGGCGAAACGGCTTCAATACGGGCGAATTTATCGGGCTTTTTACGCTTGTCTGCCTGTATAGGTAATTGATAACCCCGTAGCTTTCCTTCCGTTGTAAATTCATCCAAAAGAATATCTTGAAGGAAATTAGCCTCTATGTAGTATTCGCATATCACGCCTTCCGGCATACGCTCGTGAAGGTCGTAGAACCAGCGCACCATTTCGCTAACCGAACATTGCCGGACAAAGGCGGCTATGTGGTGCAACTCTGTTCCGATCTTTCCCCAAACCTTAATCGCCTTATAGTCGTTTTGCGTGCTGCCTTTAAAGGATGGATCGCAATAAGCCACAATCTTTTCATACCGGTCAAGTGAAAACATTTTTTTCCAGCGAATCCAGTCTTTACGAAACACCGTCCCTTCTTTGATAGGATTGTTCATGTATTCCTTTTCAAAGGCCCGGTAGCCCATAAATTCGCGTTTGGCCTGAATGCGTTGCATAGTCCAGTATTCGGGCCACGACGGTTTGCCTTTTTTATCCAATACGTCCACCTGACTGACGAATACGCCTTTTGACGCGGCTATATTAGCCAATACGCTGCACTTGCTGATAAGATTACCAACCATGATAAAACGGCCGCCTTCCGCCCCGAAAGCCCCGAATAAGGCTTCTTTCACCCATTCGGTTATCTTTCTGACACGGGTATCGTTTTCGCACAATTCGTCGTCGTCCAAGTCGTCAATGACTATGTAGTCCGGGCGGCGGTTTCTATATCTTAGACCGCGCGGAGATTGCCCACGTCCACGGGCAAAGAAGGCGATCCCGGTACTGGTGACAAATTCGCCATCCTGCCAGTTTCCCGAATTGTATTGTGACCCGAAGTCGTGGATGTACCGTTTGTTATATTGCAATTCGGCTTGTATATCACCCAGCAAAGTTTGTGCGCTATCTTCGGACTTTCCGACCAATACCATGACGTTGATTTGCCGTTGTTTTTGGCACATTAGCCACATTGGTATCATTACGTCCATGTGGGTAGATTTGGCGTGGCCGCGTGCCCACTTGAATACGGCTTTTATATCCCTGTTTTGAAGTATCTTTTTTGCCGCTTCAATATGAAACTTTGCCGACGGTGTTACTTCCCCGGTTACTTTGTCCGTGCAATAATGCGGATAGTAGTATTCCACGAAATAGGCATAATCTTTCCGGGCGCGTTCAATACGTTCTAATTGCGCAGCTTTCGTTTCAGCTACGTTGACGGTGGACATATTCTGTATCGTTTCCGATAGCTGTTTCCACCTTTCTTGCGCTTGTTTTAATGTATTCCCGGTCATTTAAGCGAATTTGTTTTTACCTACCTGTTCACTCAGAAATATATCTTGGTAGCGATTCATTGTTTTAATCAGGTCGGTTGTAAGTTCCTTGTCTATCCCAGAACGAACCACCAGCCATTCGTTGTAGGCGGTCAATACTTCATAAATAGTAATGGCATTGGTTTGCTTGTCTATCTTTTCGATGGACGCGGCCAACTTCGACATCTCATCAAAGGACATTTTCCCTTCTTCCAACTTCTTGTTAGCTTCCTGCATCATTTTAGTAATGATTTCTTTCCGGGTGATGGTTTTCGCCACGCGCATAGTGTCCCAACCACCATCGGCTACCCACTTGTTAATCGTTACGCGGCTAACCCCTACCTTTTCGGCCACAAGTTTTTGTGTTTCGCCATTCAGGTAGTACATGCGTGCCAATTCCTTACTTTTTTCCAATTCCTTTTTAGACATAATTATCGCTTTACTTTTTGGCAAAATTGTTAAGTATAGGTGGGCGAGGCAATTAAGGGTGAAACGCTTTCCATCTATTATAAAATGCTTTCACACAAGCGCGTAACGGTTACACACTTTTTTGTGCGGATTATTTTAGGGGGTTATGTTTGCACCGGATAAAGCGCAGAAATGCAGTATTAAAACGATGTAACATGTAGTAAATGGCAAAGCGAATAATTATAAGTGATGAGTCCGTAAACTGTTACGGAACGTGGGTTAAAACCGATGGCGTTGATATTTCGCAATACGAACGCAATCCTGTGTTGTTGTGGATGCACTGGCGCGGTATTATTATCGGCTGCATCAAAGATATAAAAAAGGAAGGCGATAAAATCACCGGCGAACCTTACTTTGATGAAGTACGCGATGAAAGCAAACTTGCAAAGCAGCAATGGGATAAGGGTACGTTAAAAATGGCTTCCGCTAATTTTGAGGTAACAGAAACCAGCGACGCGCCGGAACTGATAAAGCCGGGCCAATACCGGGCTACTGCTACACGAAGCAAGTTAATTGAAATAAGTATGGTTGACATCGGCGGAAATGACAACGCTTTGCCGCTGGTACTCACTTTCAAAGGTCAGGAATTAAAACTGGCGGCCGGTGAAAACTCGGACGGTCTGCCATTACTCACTAATATCAACAATCAAAAAGACGAAGAAAAGATGGATTACAAAGCTATCGCCCTGAAATTGGGGTTGCCGGAAACGGCTGGAGAAAATGAAATTCTTTCTTCTATTGAAGTGCTGAACGGCTATAAATTGGCTAACCAGCAATTACAACAGGAGAAAGAAGAAATGCAGTTGTCTGCTATTACGCAAACAGTAAAAGAAGCCACAGGCAAACGCCTGATTATGCCGGAAAAGGAAGCGCATTTTATCGAATTGGGTAAAAAGGTAGGTATTGAAAGCCTAAAGTTGACTTTTGATTCCATGACACCGATACAAAAGCCGATGAATTTGATAAACCAGCCCGGCGGTTCCGGTTCTATGGCTTTGGATTGGAAAAAATTGTCTGATGTTCCGGCGGATCAGATGGAAAACTTGAAAGAAAATGACAAGCCCACTTATATGAAGCTGTTTAAGGCCGAATATGGTGTGGATTGTCCCAATTACTAATTTTAAAACAGGTAAAAATGAAAACAGGATTTAAACTCTTTTCCCGGTTGCTTATTAATGCAATGATGGGGCTTTTTCTTGCCGTTGCAATGGGTGTTCCGGCCTCTGCCGGTGCGGCGGTCGTCGTAGGTGCGTCGATTGTTTCGGGCAACTTTCTGCCGAATGGTTCGGCTTGTGCCGGTGTATATACGGAAATTTGGACGGGTGAATTAATTAAGAAATTGCGTGCCGGAATTACGGCTACATGGCTGGATGGTATTCCCGACTATTCCGATAAAGCCGAAAACGATATTATTCACCTTATCGACGTGGGCGGTGATCCTGACGTTTTGATTAACAATACAACTTATCCTATTCCTATCCAAGATTTGGAAGATGGCGACGTTGCTATCAGTCTGGATAAATACCAAACAAAGGCTACCCGTGTCACGGATGATGAACTTTATGCCTGTTCTTATGATAAGATGGCAAGCCACAAAGAACGTCACGGTGAAGCTATCCTGGTGAACAAGTTCAAGAAGGCAATTCATGCCCTTGCGCCTCAAAAAGATTCTGCTTTGACACCGGTAGTTCTTACCACCGGGGCAAACGATAACGGTCGTCGCAGGATTACGACAAAGGACATTATTGCGTTGAAAGATAAATTTGATAAGATGGAAATTCCGACCGAAGGCCGTCGGCTTGTGTTGTGCACAGACCATGTGAACGACCTTTTACTCGTGGATCAGAAATTCAAAGACCAGTATTACAATTATACGTCCGGCAAGATAGCCAACCTGTACGGCTTTGAAGTTTACGAGTTTGTCAGCTGCCCGTCATTCACCACTAACGGAGTAAAAAAGAAATTCGGAGAAACGGCTTTGGATGGCACATGTCAGGCTTCGGTCGCTTTCTATGTAAAACGCATGTTCAAGGCTTCAGGTAAGACGAAGATGTACTATTCGGAAGCGGTAAAAAGTCCGACAACACAAGAAAATCTGATTAACTTCCGTCATTATTTTATCGTACTGCCGAAAAAGATGGAAGCTATCGGCGCGATTGCCAGTTCGGCTTATGTGCCTGAAATATCAGTTACCCCGAAAACAATCGCTTACCCGGTTAACGGTGGAACAAAGCAATTTGCGGTAAGCGCTTCGTCTGACTACGCATATACAGAACCGGAAGGCTTTAAGGTTGTAAAACAGGATAAAGTTTTATTGGTAACTGCTTTGGATAATTCGGCCGGTGAAGCCGCAAAAGAAGGCGTTATTACCCTGACGCTTGCCGAAGATGTGACAAAAACCGCTACAATCACTTTAACCCAGCCTAAAGCATGACGCGCGGATTAAGAAACAATAACCCCGGCAATCTCCGTTTGTCGAAAGATAAATGGCAGGGGCTTCGGGCGGTGCAGACGGACAAGGCGTTTTTCCAGTTTGAGACAATGGCACATGGTTATCGTGCCCTGATCCGTACTTTGCAGAACTATCGCAAATTACACAAATGCCAGACGATAGCGGATTTTATCAACCGCTATGCTCCAAAGATAGAGAATAACACCGCCGGATATATACAAAGAGTTTGCCGCGAAATGCAAGTACCAACGACCTATGTGCCGGATGTGAACGACAAAGCGACCATGTGCAGTTTTGCGGCGGCTATCAGTCAAGTGGAAAACGGCGTTCCCGCCATCATGGATGACATATATTCCGGCTGGGAGTTGCTGAACAAATAACCTAAGAAGTCAGGATGGAATTGTCTGAAATAATATCGCTGGTAGCCGCAATCATATCCGCACCGTTAAGCGCGTGGCTTACGGCTGTACTGCTACGCAGGAAGTACGACGCAGAAGTCGACGGGCTCCGGGCGCAAGTGGAAGCCTCCAAGACGGACACACGCGGCGACGAACTGGATAATGTTAAAAAGGCAATGGCCATCCTGATGGAACAGGTGGTCGAACCGCTAAAAAAGGAGATTTATGCAATACGAAAAGAATTGGAACGGCTTCGCCGGGCTGTTGAAAAAGTCAATACCTGCCCTCACGCTGATACTTCTTGTCCTGTACGTGACGAGTTGCGGCGGGCTGAAAAATGCGAAGGGCACGCCCGCGAACCCACCGGCTAATATAGCAACGGAACGCCTTGTGCCTGTTTACCTGTCGCCTGATTCGGCACTTCTAACAGCCTTGTTTGAATGTGACAGCAGTAATCAGGTTGTAATGAAGGCTTATAACGAATTGAAAAGTGCTGGGGTTGAAAGCAGCCTTTCTTTTGATAACGGGAAGCTGGACTACAAGGCGAATGCCAAGCATGACACGATTTATATACCGGCAAAGGATTCTATTATTTACGTGCCTAAATATGTGCCCGGTGAAACGGTCTATATCAACCGGCTTACATGGTGGCAACAGGCTCAAATTTACCTTTGCCGATTGCTTGCGGTTGTCCTTTTGATTAAATATCTGCCTTCAATTTGGAAGGTTATTTTAAAACTATTAAAACGTCGTTAGAATGGCAAAAGAAAAGCGTACAGAAGAAACCCCGGTTACCGTACCGGCTAATGAACCTGCCTTTTTGGCACAATACCGGGAAGCCTACCCGGATAGTTTAAACTTTCATGTTACCGGTGACAACATGGTTTTTCTCGGACATGAACGTGATAAGGCCGTTTCCCATCAAAAGAAATGTGGAAAGGGTGAATTAAAAACCTATTAAACAACAGAATATGAGTTTACCAAATGTAAATATTACGCTGGGTAACGGTAACATCGGTACTGTAACCCTTTCGGATGATGGCATTTCCGGATTGATTTTAACCGGAACGGCCGTGGAAGGAAAGCTCGCTCTTAACAAAGTGTATGTACTTTCTTCCAGCAACGACCTTGCAAAGCTGGGTATCAACAAAGAAACCAACCCTTTAGTCTATAAAGACGTGTCGGCCTTTTATGCGGCCGCCGGTGATGGTGCGGAACTTCATTTGCTGGTAGTCAGTGAGGCTACCACATTGACACAGATTTGTTCCACCGAAGCCGGATCGCCTCTGCAAACATTGATAGATTCCGCGGCCGGACGTATCCGTCTTGTCGGCGTGAACCGTAATGCCCCCGCTTCTTATACGCCCACACTTGAAAAGTGCATTGACAAAGATGTGATTACCGCCATTACCGCGGCCCAATCTGTCGTTAAAGCGTACATGGAGAAAATAGCCCCGTTTGTGGTATTGATTCCCGCTATCGGTTGGAGTGGTGAAACGGATAATCTTTACCAGCCGCGCGAAGGATCGCAAAATAGCGTTAGTGTCGTACTGGCTTCTGACGGCCTTTATGGTGGCAGCAAATTGTATTCCGCTGCAATCGGTCAAGTTCTCGGACGTGCCGCCACCTGCCCGGTCAATATTTCTATCGGTCGCGTGAAAGACGGTAATATTGCTGCCGATGGTTATCTGATGGACGGAAAGAAGCCGGAAGAGGATTACGCTCTTTGGAATATCCTTCATGATGCCGGCTATATATTTTATCGCACCTATATTGGCAAAAATGGTTATTACCTGAATGATGATGCGACGGCCGTTGCTTCCACAGATGATTATCACCGGTTATGTCTTATCCGGGTTATTCAGAAAGCCGTTGTTATCTGTTATAAGACATATATTGACGAAATTCTGGATAGCATCATGGTTGATGCCGATACCGGCCAGTTGTCGCAACCTGTCTGCAAGTCTTTCGAGCAATCAATCATCCGTTCCATTAATACGGATATGGACGGCGAGATAAGCGGCTTTAAGGCTTATATCAACCCGGCCCAGAATTTGATTTCTACCGGCTCTCTAAAGGTTCAATGTAAGATTGTCCCTACTGCGCTGTTGAAAGAAATAGATGTGGATTTGTCATTTAGCAACCTCTATAATACAAGTGAATAATGAGCAGTTTTAATTCAAAAGAATATGCTTGGATTGACGTAAAACTCGTCATGCTGGGCAAGGAAGTAACCGGACTTCGTGGTATTGAGTACAAGATGAAAAGGCAAAAGGAATGCCTTTTTGCAACCGGAAAGAAGGCACGCGGTATTCAGTTAGGTAAAAAGGAGTATGAAGGTACTATTACGTTGCTCCAGTCTGAACTGATAGCCTTACAGGCCGCCGCAAAGGCAAAAGGACATGATGATATTACCGATTTGGAGTTTGACGCTATTGTGTCTTATCTGCCTGAAAGCGGAGTTATCCAAACGGACAAGATTATCAACCTTTCCATTACGGAAGCCCCATACGTGATTAAAGAAGGTGATTTGCAGCAGGAACATGCCTTGCCTTTTATCGCCTGTGACATGGAACCGAATGTAATTTAATAAACTTAAAAACGATGAACGAAGAAAACAAAGCAACAGTCGAACAGATTGAGGAATGGAAAAAGAAACACGGCGATGTGTTTCAGGTAACAGTTGAAGGAAAAACGGCTTATCTGCATAAGCCCGACCGTAAAGCCCTCGGAGCGGCGGCCGTCATTGGCAAGTCAGACCCGATGAAGTATAACGAAATACTTCTGAACAACTGTTGGATTGCCGGTGACGAAGAAATTAAAAAAGACGATGCCTTATTTTTGGGCGTATCTGCAAAGCTGGCTGACCTTATCGAAGTGAAAGAGGCCGAACTAAAAAAATTATAAGCCGAACAAACATAGCAGAGAAGCCCGGATGGATGTTTTTAGCCGATACCCTTATCCGGGCTTATCTGCACATAAACCCCGAAGAACTCACGGATGAGGAATGGGCGCATCAAACAGCGATGGCCGAATGGGTGAAACAGGATTTAATAACTAATTTATGGCGAACAAAATAGAATACATATTTTCCCTGCAAGATAAGATTTCCGCTAAATTGGGCGGCATTACTGCCACGTCCGATAAAACGATAACGGCTCTTACCGGTGTACGCGAAAAAGTTTCTTCCGTCGATGCGGTATGCAAAGATACGGGTAAGACTATCGGTTCGCTTAAAATGAAAGTCGATGTCCTTCAATCTGAAAAGGAATGGATATCGGCGGATAATTTGCCAGCGATCCGGGAATACAACAAAGAGATTTCCCGGTTGACAAAAGAGATTGATGCGCTGGAAACGGCCAGCGGTGGGGGTAAATTCAAAAAATGGGCCTCTGATGCTTTCGATGCCATACCGGGCGCAGGCCTTATCAAAAATCCACTTGTTACCGGAATGGCCGCTTTAGGTTTTGCCGGTAAGGCCGGAATGAATTTGGATGAAGGACTGGCGCAGGTAAATATTACCGCACGGCTTGATGAAGCCGGGTTGTCCGATTTGAAAGACAAACTTAAAAAGATTGCAAAGGATAACAAAACGGACGTTGTACTTTCCCCGATAGGTTTTGAACAGATAAACTCACAGTTGAACGATGTTGATTTGTCTCTGTCTATTTTGGACGCTTCATTGAAAGGCAGCAAGGCCGGATTTACTGATGTAAAAACAGTATCTTCTGCTTTGGCCCAATCTTTATCTATCATAGGTAAAGAGAATGCCAGCGCACAGGAGGTTCTTGATACTTTTTTCGCGGCGAAACGTGTCGGGGCTGGCGAGTTTGCCGATTTTGCCCGTTATATGCCGAACCTTATTGCCGGTGCTTCAAATATGGGTATTGCCTATAAAGAGGTTGCCGGTACGTTCGCCTATATGACCGGAAAAGGGCAGTCGGCGGAACGTGCCGCCGTCCTGATGGAAAATGCTTTTTCTGTTTTGGGGCGTGGTGAGGTTCGCGATAAGCTGGCAAAGTCCGGTGTTAAGGTTTTTGATGAAACCGGGAAAATAAGAAGCCTTGTAGATGTTTTTGGAGAGTTGCAAGGGGTTATGGGCGACATGAACGATGAACAAAAGTCGTCATTCCTTGAAAAAATCGGTTTGGTGGATAAGGAAGCTAAGAACGCATTCGCCATTTTAACTTCGGATATAACCAAATATAACGAGTCAATGCACGACGTGGCAAACTCATCCGGGGAAACCGACGCGGCTTTGGAGTTTTCAAAGAACAGCGTACAACAGGCGACCGAAGTTTGGAACAAGTTTAAAAACATGGGGGTGCAAGTCGGTGAAATAATCCTGCCGGTTATATGTGCCGGTTTAAGTGTTGCCGATGTTGTGTTGTCCGCCGTTTCCTTTACGCTTGATACGGTTGTCGGGTTCTTTGGTTCTTGGTATTCTTTACTTTCAGAAGGTAATCCGCTTGTAGTTGGTTTAACGTCCGCTTTGGGCTTTTTTACTATCGCAATGGGTGCGAACTATGCGATTACGCAAAAGGCTGTAATTATAGGTGGTATTAAAAAGGTACTGGATATTGCACAAACTGCCGCTACATGGGGGTTAACGACCGCACAGTGGGCGTTAAATGCCGCATTCTACGCTTCACCTTTGGGCTGGATTGCGCTTGCTATTGGTGCGGTTATTGCGGCCGTAACATATTGCTGGCAAAAATTTGAAGGCTTCCGGGTTGCGGTTCTTGGCGTGTGGGGTGTGATAAAAGAATTTGGGGCTACTTTACTGAATAGCATTGTTAAGCCCTTTAAACAAGTTCTAAGCGGTATCGGTGGTGTTTGTTCGGCTATCGTTAATCTTGTAAAAGGAAACTTCAAGGAAGCGGCCGCCGCGGCCAAAGATGGTTTCAAAAATATCGGCGAAGGTGTGGTAGGGGTTAATCCTGTGTCTGTTTTATACAACACCGCTAAAGATGGCAACTATTCGGAAGCATGGGAAAAAGGCAAACAGGCTGGGCGTGATAGTTGGGCGGCATCCCAGCAAAAAACGGATGATGTATCAGCGATGGATAAACTTATACCTGATCCGAAGCCGTTGCCACAAACTAATAATGTTCCGGGCACGAACTTTAACGCCCTGATGGCTAAGTTGGGGAAGGATAAGAAGGGTACGAAGGCTAAGAAAGTTATCAAACTCGACGATAACGCGAAAAATCTGAATGAAACCGATGCTTATACTGCTGTTACCCGGAAGATGGCCCCTCTTAGCGTCAGTCTGAAACCTACGGAAGTAAAAGAACAGGTCGCAAATAAGGTTTTACCGGTCGGCAATACCATTGACGCAAAAGCAGCTTTTACGGCAAAGGCGGATGATAGAACACAAAGCTACGAGCCTGAAAAGGATAATTATCTTTCTGACATTATGCACAATGTACGAAAGATTGCCGCCGCTATCATGTTGCCGGTAACTGTTAGTCTGTCTGCACCTGATGTAAAGGCGGTTGAACCTGTTGTTCCTGTTATTAATTTAGATGCACCGGCATTAGCTATGCAAATGCCGACGGCTTCACGCCCTGAAACAACCGCCCCGGTAGTAAATGTTCCCCAGCCGGTAAGCCCGGATGTTCAGGTAGCCAGCCCGGCGGTAAATGTTCCGGCATTCCCGGCTATACCAACCCCGGCCGCGCCGGTTGTTGATGTACCCGCTTCGGTGGTAAACGTTCCCCAGCCGGTAAGCCCGGATGTTCAGGTAGCCAGCCCGGTGGTGAGTGTTCCGGCGTTCCCGGCCATACCAACCCCGGCCGCGCCAGTTGTTGATGTGGTCGCCCCATCGGTGGATATACCTGTTCCCGAAATGCCGGAAATAAGTTCACCGGACACGTTGGGGGCTTTCTCCATGCCTGAGAAGGTTACGGAAAAAAACAACTTTGTTTCTGAAAGCACTACCAATACTGTGAAGGAAACCGGTAAAACGATACATGTTGAAAAAGTCTGTGATAGTGTGGTTATCCACGTACAGAATACGGATAATAAAGGAAGTGAAACCATACGCGCCGAAATATTGCGCGTTTTAAACGAATTGGCAGAAGGATGAGCAGCTTTAATTTAGGCGACATATTGGCAAACGTTATCGGTTATAAGGGCTTCCCGTATCTCGGAGGTTTCTTTCCTGACAAACCGGCCAAATATCAGGGTTCAGGCTATGACTATCCGGGCGAACCCGCTTCCGAAAAAACTTATTCGGATTTGGGTAGCGTCTTGCGCAAGAAAGACGCACAAGGCCGCTGGTACTTTATGCCGGTTGTGTTTGAATACAAAGGAACGGAATACGAAATACCTAATTCGGTCATTTCCATAAACGGCAAAAAAACAATTGTAGAAACCCCGATGGTTGGTCGCAAGGGTACGGTTAAGGAGCTGATTTCCGTTGATGATTACGAAATAAACATAGCCGGTGTCGCTTTAGATATTGATTTCCCGGATCGGCAAATTGCAAAGCTGAATGAACTTTATAATATCAACGAATCAATCACATTAAAATGTGCCCTTACTGATATTTTTTTAGAGGAAGAAGATAAGGTAGTTATAAAAAGTATTGATTTTCAGGAAATGCGCGGATGTGAAACGGCGCAAATTTTCAAAATGAATTTGGTTACAGATAGAAGTTTTGAATTAATACTCGGATGATATGTTTGTATTGTGCTGTGAAATAAAAGTGGGTGGTGTTTCCTTTAAAAGCGTCCACGACGTGGAGATAAAGCGAAGCCTTTATAATCTTGCCGCAACGGCTGTTATAAAAGTCCCTGTTACCGCTGTGCTCAAACATGCCGGTGAACCGCCTACGCATATCGAAACCGCACAAGCGATCAAGGTAGGTGATAAGGTAGAAATAAAACTGGGGTATGACAATACATTGAATACGGAATTTGTCGGCTATGTAAAACGGCTCAATTACAAGGTTCCGCTTGAAATAGAATGCGAGGACGAATATTATAAACTGCGCTTTGTGAACTGTGTTTTCAGCAAAAAGGAAACATCGTTAAAAGAGTGTTTGAACGCCATTCTAACGGGTGTTTCATTTGGCAATGTAATAGACCTTACTTTAAAAAACTTCGTTGTGAATAATAAGCCCGGTTCTTGGGTGCTTGGCTACTTGAAAAAGGAATACGGCCTAATCGCCTACTTTGATATAAATGGAAAGTTATATGTCGGCAAGGCCCATGACGTAAAGGGGGAAACGGTTAAATACGTTCTTCGTGAAAATGTTATCAGTGACGACGAACTTAAATATCAGCTTGCGGAAGATGTAAAGTTGAAAGTAAAGGCTATCTGCTATTATAAGGACGGTACAAAGATAGAAGGCGAATTGGGCGAAGATGGCGGTGAGCAACGGACGTTCTACTACTATGACGTAAAGGATGCCGGGGAATTGAAAGCACTTGCGCAGGAAGAATTAAAACGATATTCTTTTGATGGCTACCGGGGCAAGGTTAAAACATTCCTCTTTCCCTATGCCTTGCCGGGCATGGTAGCAAATTTAGAGGACAAAGTATATAACGAGCGAAGCGGTGATTATTTTATAGAGGCGGTCGATGTCTTATTCGGCATGTCCGGTGCTCGCCGCATCGTTGAAATAGGCATCAAGGCATGAGTAAGGAAATTGACGAAATACGGCGCAAGTTCCAAAGCATCTTCAGCGGAGATGGCGATGCGGTTTTCCCAGCCGTCGTTACCGAAGTGAACGAAGAAGAATTTACCTGCACGGTCAAACGTGATGAACAGGTTGATTATTTCGATGTGCGTTTAAGGGGGCTTGTCAAGGCTGAATTGCAAGGATTTGCTTTCATCCCCAAGCTGCAAAGCACGGTATTGGTCGCCCGCATCGGGCGTAGTAATGAACTGTTCGTGTGCCAGTTCACGGAGGTAGACAAGGTTGTTTTCACGGATAATGATTTGGAATTAAAAATTGACTTGGAGAACATCGACATAAAAAAGGGTGAAAAGATAACCATTCATGTAGATGCTGAAAAATTGGAGGTTGTGAATGACAAGGCGAAGGTGACACATGAGGCGGAAGCCTTGACGCTTCTGTCGGATCAGGCGACCATAAAGATAACAACGGGCGGCCTTACTTTAAAGAAAGGCGGTTCCGGTTTAAAAAAGACTCTGGATAAAATGTTGGACGGTATATGCCAGCTTACCGTTCCGACTGCCGTAGGGCCTTCGGGTGTTCCGATAAACGCCTCTATGTTCCAGCAAATAAAAGCTGACTTACCTAATTATTTGGAGGGTTAAAATATGCCATTGAACAAAGCAACTATCAAGGGAGAAGTAAAAAGCGCGTTTACGCAGGTGATGGATCAGCAAGGCGACGACCGGGAAGGGGCTATCGACAAGGTCGCGGATAAGATTGCGGATGCTATCGTAAACGCAATAAAAAGCACTCAAATAACCTATTCCGCCGGGCTTGTTTCCCCGATGGGTGCGGTTACGGGAACTTTTAACTACACAATATCGTAGGCATGAGAGACTATAAACAAACGGAAACGGGCGACCTTGACTTTGTTTCAGGCGATTTGCAGATTACGGAAAGCACCTACCAGCACCAGCGTGATTTGCTCCTGTCTGACAAGGGACATATCCGGGACAAGGCCGAAGCCGGCGTGGGGGCTGTCAATTACCTTTTAGGCAATGAACCGGAAGCCTTTTTGCGTGCCACACGAAAAGAGTTTGCCGCCGATGGCATGAAAGTTCGTAAGGTGTCCTTTTCCACGTATGGCAATGATTTAGAAACCGACGCAAGTTATGAAAACGATTAAGGTTAAAGACAATCAAATATTGCTGGATATAGCCCTGCAATATTACGGCACGGCAGAAGCAATCGCGGAGATACTGGCGAACAATCCCGGTATAAAAAACGATCCGCAAGCCCTTGTTAATTCCGGTCGCCCGTTAGGTAGTTTCTACCCGGACGCAAAACTGGAAGTTGGTTCTTCTTTACTGATAGATGATGATAGCCGCCGGATAAAAAAGACGGTTGTCAAAAAGATAGAAAACGATGTAACAACCTATATGACGGAACAATGGCAAGAACGATTGAACAAATAAAAGAAAGTATTACCGGAAAGTTGAAAGCAAGTTTCGACCTTTCCAGTTCGGCGGCCGCCGAATGGCGTTTGTGGGTTCATTGTGTCGCCTATGCTATTTATATATTTGAAATAGTGCTCGACACTTTCAAAGCAGAAATGGATGCCGATGCAAAAAAAGAAGTTGCCGGGACGCTTACTTGGTATAATGATAAGTGCTATGAATTTCAGATGGGGCACGAACTTGTATTTAACACCGTGTCCGGCTTACTGGAATATAATACGGCGGACGAAACAGCCCGTGTTATCAAAATTGCCTCTGTCAATGTGGCGACTGACGGGACTATCTTTTTCCGCGTTGCGACCAATAACGAAGACGGAAAGATTGTACCGCTGTCAAGTAACCAGTTATTGAATTTTAAGAACTATATCGACGCTATCAAGTTTGCCGGTACAAAGTCCACGGTTATTTCTACCGATGCGGACGAAGTACGTTACCAGTTGACCGTTTACTATAATCCGGCTAATCCGGTAGAAACGGTTCGTCTTGCCGTTCTTGACGCGCTGGAAGTTTTTAAAACCTCTCAAAAGTTTGGCGGCGTTATCTACCGGCATAAATTACTTGAAGCGGTTACTTCAACCGAAGGCGTTGTTACGGCCAAACTTACCGGGCTGGCCCGGAAGGGGACGGAAGATGCCGAATTTATCGACATCGATACGCTGGCTTATCTTCATGCCGGTTATTACAACTATACGGAAGATAGCGCACTGACGCTAATATCCATTAACGACATATAGCCATGAACATAGTCTTAAACTTTAAGGAACTGGTACGGCAATACGTCGCCCCATACCGGCGAGGCTCCAACCGGCTTAAATGGTTGTGGGGACTTGTGGATTTGCAGGGCGTGTATGACACGTTTTCCGCTTGGCGAGATTATTACCGGTATAAGGTGCATGTAACCAGCCAGCACAAGGCTTTGCAAGGCCACTTAAACAAGACCTTCGGCGGTGGTATCATTGTAAAAAGCTATAACGACCAGTTTTTGGATATCGGCCTGAATAGCGAACCGGCCCATTGGGTGATTTTTGAACCCACGCAGGAAATTGCATTGGAAGGCGAGGGCGGTCAAAGTTTTGCAGATGTGGACTTTATTGTTTATGCCCCTGAAAAGATAGACCGGAACTTGCTTTCCGCTGAAATTGAAAAGTATAAACTGGCTGACAAAGCCTATAAAATAGTAACAAGAAAATGAAACGACACGTACAATTCCCCGGCATACGGAAGTGGTCGGGTGATGATTTGATGGAGTTGCAGGGTGAAGGACTTTCGATTGCCGACCGTTTCTTTTCCCAGTATGGAAACTGTGTGATTTGCGGCTGTTCCGTATCGGAAGGCGAGATTTCCGCCGGGCTGGTAGCGATTGGCGGAATTGTGATGCCCTTTGAGGGTGTTAGCGGTATAGAGGTATTCCCGGTTTATTTGGTTAAGGACGAAAAGCACGTCCAGCGTGAGTATGCCGATGATGTTGTTCGCGACATAGCGGTAGAATATTATGCCAAAAAGGTGCAGGATAAGCCAACAGGTGACTATATAGAGGTTTCAAAATCCGGTGCGCCATTCTTCTTTGATAATATAAAATCCACGTGGCTGACGGACGTACTAAAACAGTTGAAAGATTTAGCCCAAAACGACACGAATATATGGGAGGCTATCAAGTTGATACAAAAAGGAGATACTGTAATGGGCGACCGGCTGCAAAAGTTAGAAAAGAAGATGCCTTCATTCCTGGATCATTCGCCAACGGTGGACGACGACAATTTCGATATAGGCGTAGAGGTTTGGACGGTTGCCGCCAATGGGGCGAAAACTTTTTGGAAGTGTCACGATAACGCCAAAGGGGCGGCTGTATGGAAGCGTTCCGGGGAAGGATCCGGCAGTGGCAGTTATGGCGGTGCGGTTTATTTGACCGGGCAAACCGATTTTTCAAAAGCAAGCATATTAATCAAACAAGGATATTTACAATGAACGAAACACCAACAACCGGTGCATACGTGTACCAACAGATCGTAAAAACGACGGCACAGTGGGCCGCAGATACAAGCATTATTCCCGAAAATGTATGGTTGTTTGAACGCCGTCCAGACGGCAAGGTTGTAACCAAACTGTCCGACGGTCTCCGCCCGTATAGCAGGCTGGATGAATACGGCCTTAGTGCATGGGACGCGGCACAACTTGGCGGTTACCAAGGGACAAAAGAGGAATTTTACGCCTCTTTGGGTAAAATTGACGAAAAGGTCGAAACTATTCAAAACTTGGTTGCTTCATTGGATGGGAAATTTGCTGAAACCCCTACATTGTCAGCTAAACCGACGGAAAACACCCTGACGTACAAGTCGGGGGAAGATACCCGTAGCTTTGCAATCGGCCAACAGTGCCGCGTATATGACACGGAAAATAAGAAGTATGTATTTTATCAATTGTATGACATTACGGCGGAAAACAAGGCGGATTGGCAAATCGCCGGTAGTGACGGTTCCGCCTTCTCCGAAACGGTTAAAATTACGCTTTCCAGCAATCAGGGCGTAGGCGATGCGGCCTTAAACGGTGTTGTTATAACTATTAAGTATTCAGGATCACAAACCGACCTTGTTTGGAATGGTACGGAGCTTTCAGCTACCATTCCGATGAGTGTAGAATATCAGGTTATTTGCGGCAACGCTTCCGGTTATCTGTCCCCTGAAACACAAACTTATTTGGCAATCGGTGGAAATAAGAGACAAATAAGCCTTGCTTATTCAACTGAAAAGGTGACGATTAATGTGTCAACCGATGACGGTGCGGATTGTTCAGCCCGAACGGTTCAGGTTGTCAATACCGCCAACTCTGAAATAGTGGGTAGCGGCAGCGGTTCCTTGGCGGCTATAAAAGTGCCGTTCGGTATCAGTTATAAAGTTAAGGTTGACGACTTCCCCGGCTACCTGACACCGCAGGAACAAAGCTATACGGCTAATTCCGCCACCCGTTCCGTTTCTTTTCAGTATGAAAAGATTGTTGACGCTTCGATTGTCTTCGATAAGTCTATCAGTGATCCGTCAAATATTACAGGCGAAGTAAACAGCGGTGTTCTTGCTACCATCCTGTCGAAGTTCCGCCGTTGCTTGTGCAAGAAAACCGCAAACGGAGAGGTGACAATTTCGTATCTGAAGGACACGGATAGTAATTATTATGCCGACGGTTCTTCGGCAAAATTGGACGGAACGGAGGGTGATGTAATGGTTGACTTTCCCGAATTTTACTACAAGCACGAAAAGATAGACGCTAATAAATTCCGTTATCGCTTTGCCGAATATAATGTGGATGGGACGTTTAAACATGTTCCGCGTAGTTTGGTAGGGGCTTACAAGGCATATCAAACCGGTGGTAAGCTATACAGTCGTAGCGGTGTTACACCTGCCATAAACACAACCTATGCAAGCTTTGCGAGCTATGCAGCTGCCCGTGGGGCAGGTTATCAATTGATAGACTTTCAGCAACATTGTGTTATCGCTTTTATGCTTTATGCAAAATACGGCAACCGAAATTTGCAGGCGGTTTTAGGTGTTGGCGGTGCAACCTATAACCCTGCTACCACCACCGGCACAACCAATCAGAAAGGCAACCGGGACACGGTGAATGAAACATCCGGCTATGTGAACGGGCTTGGAATTGAAGGTGTTTTTGGCGGCCTGTACGAATGGACGCAAGGCGTATCTATTCAGGATCGTGTTTGGACTATCACCGATCCGGACGGAACACAAAGAAATGTTAATGCCGGTACAGAAAACGGATGGATTACGAAAATAGCGGCGGAAACCGGCCCGTTTTTCGATATGGTTCCTGTCGCTGTTGGAGGTTCTGAAACAACGCATTATTCAGACTATTATTATCAAGCAAGCGGCGGGCCCTTCTGTTTGTTGCGCTCCTATGTCTCGTCGCACGCGAATGGCGGTGTTGCGTACTCGTATGCGGATGACGCCGCGTCGTACTCGTACACGCATATCGGTTCGCGCCTCGCTTTCAGGGGCGTAGTGCGCGAAGCGCAAAGCGTAAGTGCGTTTAAATCGTTGCCGGTGCTTTGATAGTACCGGCGTAAGCCGGTCGAAAATTTTTATAAAATCCTGCAAAATGGCCTGAATTGCTTGAAACTTAGTAATTTTGCAAATGATTTAAAATATGTGTAATTAAAAATGTAATGATTTAAAAAGATGAAGATAAACAGGTAGATTTTCCCGGCCCTTCTGTTTGTTGCGCTCCTATAACTCGTCGAACACGAATGGCGGTGTTGCGTACTCGAATGCGAATAACGCCGCGTCGAACTCGAACACGAATATCGGTTCGCGCCTCATATTCAGGAAAAAGATTTTTGTTATGTGGCTCTTGATGGGGACGTGTCCCCGAACATTCCACAGGGGAATGCACCTTGCCTCTTGGCAAAAAATAAACAGTCAAAAATGTGTGTGGTAGGTTAATTTTCGAAGCACATAGATTTCTGAAAGCGAAATTAATAAGATGAAACGATACGGATTTCTGATAGAGCAAGTAATCGAAGAAAGCAACCTGATAGATGCCTTCGATGCCGTTATGCGTGGTAAGAAGCGCACGCGCACCGTTCGCTATCTGATAAAGAACCGGGATAGCTTACTTTCTGAACTTGCCGAAGAAATAAAGGCCGGGACTTATAGGCCAACCGGCTATCGTGAATTTGAAGTGGTAGAGCACGGAAAAATTCGCGAAATACAGTCCCTTCCCTTTAAAGACCGTATCGCCCTTCATGCAATAATGAATATTTTAGGTAAGGTTTTCGGTGGTATGCTGATCCGCGATACTTTTGCCAGTCTTCCCAAACGTGGAATACACGACGGCTTAAAACGCGTAGGGAAGGCTCTAAAAGATAAAGCAGGAACAAAATACTGCCTGAAACTTGACCTTAAAAAGTTTTATCATTCCGTCGATCAGGACGTGTTAATTGAATTGATGGGTAGAAAAGTTAAGGATGAACGGTTTATGGATATTCTAATCGGGATTATCCGTAGCTATGATACGGGATTGCCTATCGGGTTTCATTCCAGCCAGTTGTTAGGCAATTTCTACCTGTGTTTGTTGGATTATTACGTTAAGATGGACTTAGGTGTTAAATACTACTTTCGTTATTGTGATGATATTGTTATCCTATCTTCATCCAAACAAGAATTACATGCCATACTGGAAAAGATGCGTTCGGTTATAGAGGGGCGTTTGCATCTTACCATAAAATCGAATTATCAGATTTTCCCGGTAGAGGCGCGAGGTATTGACTTTTTAGGCTATGTTATCCGACATGATTACGTGTTAGTACGCAAGCATATAAAAGTACGTGTCGCCCGCAGGTTACACAAGGTAAAAAGCAAAAAACGTAAGTATATTATCCTCGCTTCATTTTGGGGCTGGGTAAAACACTGTAACGGAAAACACTTATTTTTTAAATTAACGAATATGAAAAGTTTTAAAGATTTAGGCGTCGTGTACAAACCCGCGGACGGAAAGAAGCGTTTCGAGGGTAATCTAACCCCTTTGGGGCAACTCCAAAACTGCAAAATCAGTGTTTTGGATTTTGAAACCGATATTAAAACGAAGGAAGGCGAAGGCCGGTATGTAGTTCAATATGAACTCGACGGGCAAAAAGGCAAGTTTATAACCGCTTCGGACGAAATGAAAAACATTCTCGACCAAATTAAGGAATTGGATGAACTGCCTTTTGAAACAACCATCCGTCGCGAAACATTCGGAGGTAATAAAACTAAGTATGTATTTTCTTAAGTTAGAATTATGAAACGAATAAAAGGAACAGACGGGGTTGCGCTGGTTGAATGTGTAAACCCTATAACGAACAAATGGCGCGTCCGTTGGGATGTTCAGGCGAATGCAGGAACAGACGAAAAGGGCGAACCGGAAACAGGTGTTAATTACATGGAGGAAGAATTTGCATGTAAGCCTACTTTCCCGATGATAAAGGAGCTGATTACAGGGTGGTTTAACCAGTCAATTGACGGAAAGATTTTATCCGGCTTTGTGTGGAATGGTTTCCCGGTATGGTTATCTACCGAAAATCAGTTTAATTACAAGGCTGCTTATGACCTTGCCGTACAAACGAACGGAACAACCTTGCCGGTTACCTTTAAATTCGGATCGGACGAAACCCCGGAATACCACGAGTTTAAAACACTTGACGAACTGACTGATTTTTATACCAAGTCGGTAGCGTTCGTTCAGGGCACGTTGAAAGAAGGGTGGATGAAAAAAGATTCATTCGACTTTACTGCGTATCAGGAATAACGCTTAAACCTTTCGGGGGAAGGTAAAAAAATGCCCCCGGCCAGTATTTAGTACAGACGCCAATCACATACTAATACACAAAACGGTAGCACCGCGCGGCCGAGGGCAAAATGCCTTCTTCCGCGGTACTACCGTTTTTTATGTAATTATGTGATTGGCATTGCAAATATACGCTAATAAATTCAGTTATGACAGTTTTTGAGATACTTAATTTTAATAAGGAACTATTGCGCCGCCTGATGGCAACAGGGGTTAAGGCGAATGATTGCGTGTATGTGGACTTGTATAACGACTATCTGCAAATGCGCGATACCGGCAATAAAATGACCTATATCGTAGCCATGCTTTCCGATAAGTACGATGTTAGCGAAAGGCAGGTTTATTCTATTATAGACCGTTTAGGGAAAGACTGCAAAAGTTGTGCAGTGTAACCCAACTGAAAAATTATGCCTTGCGCCTGTTTTCATGCAACTTTGTACAAACAAAAAACGAATAAAGCATGGAAGTATTAAAAAAGACAACTTTAGGTAATTTAGTTATTAAGGCCGTTCCAAAGGCTTTAGCAAAGGAAATGATTGTAGAACACCATTATTCGCACAAGTGGAATGATGGTGGCTTTGGAAAGTTCAATTACGGGATATTCAGGGAAGAAGCCCCGGATAAATGTTTAGGTGTTGCCGTGTACGGGTTAATGAAAACACCCAATGCGAAGATATTCACCCATCCGAACCCGGACGCATGGATGTGTGAGTTGAATCGTATGTGGATAGACGACGAATTGGGGCACAATGCAGAGAGTATTTTAATTGCCGCATCTATTAAGCTACTAAGGAAAGATGATCCGACCTGTGTCGCGGTACAATCATTTGCCGATGGGCGATTGGGATGCGGCACAATTTACAAGGCGGCCAACTTTGCATATTACGGTTTTCATTATACCAAGTTCTGCCGTAACAAGCGTACAGGCGAGGTAACGCACCAGCAGATATTTACTAATAGTACATCGCCAAGCGGTTATTTACGTTCAAATATGGCCTTTCTATTGGGTGACATGGAGGTATTTCGGGTAAAGACGTACCGATATATATATCCGCTTTGCAAAAAGTTTAAGTTTGTTCGTAATCCGCAACCTTACCCGGTGTATGATAAGGGTGAAGAACCGACCGAATGGATTAGAGATAGCACAAAGATAAAAACAAACATCATCAGACTGCTTGATAAGATAGCCGCCTGAGACATTTTACACCTTCTTTATTTGTTGTAAAGGTAGTGATTTTGTGTGACATACACAACTTTTAGAAAGACTTTTTTTAGGTAAAAGCAACAAAAACGAATAGCGTTAAAATGGCATTTGAATACCGTTTTAATGTTATTCGTTTTTACTCAAAATTGAACCGCTTCGTTTTAAGCCCTCGGAAAAAACCGAACCATTTCGTTTTAAAAATTCGTCCGGGTGGTTTTGCGGATTATATAAATCCCAGGAGAGTGCTAAATAATAATTTTTCGGAGTACGTAGACCCAATGGCCTGCACGTATGCGAAGAGAAGAGAATTTTATGGATTGTACGATTCGTAAAGTCTCGGAAGTCTTGTTGAGCTGGTTTTGTTCTTTTTGCAGAAACACTTCAAACTGCCTGGACACAATTTTTACCAGCCGTTCGTAGCTTTCTTGTAAAACCTGTGAACGGGACGTCACACAAAGTCCGGTACATGTGAACTGGGATATTTTTTCATAGTCGATCTGTTCCTGCTCGACACCGAAATCCGGTAGCCTGTCAAGGATTGTCACGACGGTAGAAGGTAAGGCGGAGATGCTGTTTTCTTCGGTTGCAATCTTTCCATCCTGCACGAACAGGCAGATCAAGGATAATATGAACAGCATCTTCTTTATCATGGCGCGAATATAGAAATAGTTCTCGAATATACAACTTCCAGAAAGGGATAAAAGTTGTAAAAAATCAGGCAGAAATGACGAGGGTGTATCCCATTAATACAACAGGGGCACTCTCGTCATTTCTGTTTTGTTTTTATTTTCTTATCGCTTCTACCTCTTCAGCACGGACGGGGATCTTTTTACCTAACAGGCGGGCGCCGTTTTCGGTGATCAAATAGTCCTCTTCGTTGCGGATGCCGCTGAAATCTTTATATGTGAACAGCTTGTCGTAATTGATAAATTCGGTGAACTTGTTCTGGCTTCTCCAGAGATCCATCAGTTCGGGGATGAAGTAAACACCCGGCTCGATAGTCAGGACAAAGCCCGGTTCCAACTTACGTCCGAGGCGGAGAGACTTGCGCCCGAACTCCGTGCTCTTCGGCTGGCCGTCATATCCGACGTAGACTTCGCCTAAGTTTTCCATATCGTGAACGTCCAGTCCCATCATGTGTCCCAGGCCGCAAGGCATGAACATGGCATGAGCACCGGCTTTGACCGCTTCCATCGGATCGCCTTTCACGAAGCCCAACTCTTTCAGGCCTTCCATGATCACTTTGCAGGACAATTCATATACATCGACAAACGGGATACCCGGACGCAAAGCTGCAACAGCTGCTTCGTGGGCAGCCACCTGGATATCATAGATCTCGCGTTGGCGAGTGGTGAATTTGGCATCGGCAGGAATCGTTGACGACATGTCGCCGGCATATCCCATCTCCGTTTCGGCGCCGGCATCGAGCAGAAGCATATCGCCGCTCTTGATCAAATTGCTATGATCATGGTTGTGCAACGTCTGCCCGTTGATCGTCGCGATGATCGGGAAAGAGAGTTCGTAATTGTTGGCATAAGCAACTTCGGCAACGGCGGCGGCCACTTCGCTTTCGCGGATGCCCGGACGGACGGTGCGCATGGCGGCCAGATGCATGTCGGCTGTCACGATACAAGCCTTTTCTATTTCGGCAATTTCTTCTTCGCTCTTATAGTTACGCTGGTTGACAACGCCCATAATAAAAGGTACGGAAGGTTTTTCGGCTCCCGGAACGACGCCTAACCACTGGAACAGCTTGATCTGGTGTTCGGCGCGGTAAGTCGGCAGGTAATGAATCGGCTGGCCTTTCTGCTGCGCATTCTTCAGATAGGTTTCGATTTCCTTGAACGGACGTACTTCGGTGATACCGGCTGCTTCGCTCTTTTCCTTCAGCGTCGGCTGTGTTCCCATCCAGACGATTGCGTCGATCGTCAGTTCGTCGCCGAAAATGATCTCGCGGTTGTTGTCTATGTCGATGATGGCGGACAGCCCGGCGTAGGGAAGCCCGAAGAAATACAGAAAAGTGGAATCCTGGCGGAAATGGTATGTGTTATCGGCATAGTTCATGCCTGACTCATCGTTACCCAAAAATAACAGCAGGCCGGAACCTATCGTCTGTTTTAATTTAGCCCTGCGGGCGATATAAGTTTCTTTTGCGAACATGATATTATAAATTTAATTTAATGCAACCAAAGGTAAGCATAAATTGGAATCCTAACCTATTCGTATCCTATTATTTTTGTCGTTACTCGTATCTTTTTGTCAGCCTTTGGAAAGTTTCACCGATTTCCGCCTGCCGGCTTGCGGCGGTAACGAATTATCGTACCTTTGCTATGTAATCATTAAAATACAAGAACTATGATGAAAGACACATCTTATTCTAAAATTCCTTCTAATTACGGTTTATGTGCGGCAGACTGTCCTCGCGGCGACACTTGTCTCAGGCGGATCGCATACGACCGTATTCCGGTAAATGTTGTTTTTCCTCCGACATTGCATCTGAAAGCGATAGAAGCGATGGCGGGGAAGTGCAAGTATTACCGTTCCAACGAGAAAGTGCGTTATGCCAAAGGGTTCCTGTGTACGGCCGGAGCCTTGGCGGTCAGTGTGTCGGGTACGTTCAGGTGTCGTCTGATCGGTAGTTGGGGAGTCAGGAGATATTATCAGAAGCGGAAAGGAGAAACGTTGCTGTCACCAGCCGAGCAGCAGGTGGTTGCGCTTGCCAGGAAGTTAGGCGTGCGGTTGGACGAATACTTTGACGGATATGTGGAGGAATACGACTGGTGACTGGGCATCTGCAGTCTTTTACATGCCCAAGTAAAAGACGTTACATGCCGATGTAAATGTTGTTACCATCCGATGTAAACATTTTTACATGCCAGCATAAATGCATTTACATCGACAGGTAAATGTTTCGTAAATGCAATACTCTGACAGTTAACTGATAATCTTTTTACCGCTTTATTTGATCGGATGAATCGGCGCCCCGTCCATATAGGTGAGGGCGGCGCCTATGGCTGTCCTGTATTCCGAATATTTGGGGATTAGGAAACGGACGCCATACATTTCTTCCAGCTTAGGGAAGATTTCCTTGCACTGGGGCAGTTGCGTCAGGTTGCCGATCAGGACGAAATCGCGAATCGGGCTGTTGAGAGCCGACAGGATGGCAGCCTGGCCGATCGATTGCAAGACCATGTGGATAATCCCGGAAGCAATGTCTTCGGGAGAGGCGTTGCCGTCCGCCTTTCCGAAGTTGGAGGCGGTGGCGTCCAGCGGCAGGTCGGGCAGGGGCCTGTTGCAGATGTCCTGTATCTGGAGGTCGATATTCGTCAGGGTCCCTTTCCGGGCCATTTCAGCGATCAGATGAATGTCCTGCGTTTTCAGGAGCAGGCGGGAGAGTCCGAGCAAGGTTCCGCCTCCGATGCCGATCCCGCCGATATGTTGGATATGCGGCCCTTCAACCTTTACGAAAGAAGTTCCCGTCCCCATACTTACGACAATCAGGTTTTCCAGCGAAGCGGCATATTTGGCTCCGAGGCCGTTGGCCAGGAATTCATCGGTCTTGGCTGTCGGCAAGCCGTATAGCGGCTGATCGATGAAAGCGCTTCCGACACCCGTCAGCATCACCATCTCGATCTCCGGCAAGGTGATCCCGTTGTCATAGATATACTTGCCGAAAGCTCCGAAGAGCGAGGTGACCGGATCGGTCGCCTTGACGAACATCGGCGACTGGATGCTCTTGTTTTCCACTCCGATAATCTTGGTTGTGCTTCCACCTACGTCAATACCTATTACTACGCCCATATTTTCATGATTTAGTTATAACTTTCCGTATCTTTTCGCTTGCAAAGTTATAACTATTTCTTACATTGTCCCGGCAAATATAACCTTTATATAATAATGAAGATACGGCAGATAATGGCACTTACCGGCGCGACAGTCGTGTGTGGTAACGGCCGGGAAGACCATGAAGTGCAGTGCGCCTTCGCCAGCGACCTGATGAGCGATGTCCTGACATTGGATTGCAACGGCGTGCTCCTCGTCACGGGTCTGTGCAACATGCAGACGATCCGGACGGCAGAGATGGCGGATGTTTCCTGCATCCTGTTCGTCAGGGGAAAGAAAGCGACGCCCGATATTTTGCAACTGGCGGCGGAAAACGAGATGATCCTGATGGAAACGGACCACTCGATGTACCATACGGTCGGCGAACTTTATTGTAACGGCCTTCCGCCGATCTATTAAACAAAAGGAGGTGAAGATATGCAATTCAGATTTGAACTGGAAGGAGGCAACTTCTCAAAAGCCGGCTATGCTTCGAGCCAGATAAAGAAGGTGTTGAAGCAACTGTCCGTCGATCCGCGCATCATCAAGCGGGTGGTCGTCGCTCTTTATGAAGCCGAAGTCAACGTTGTGGCGCACGCCTGGCGGGGGACGGTTCTGGCCGATATCGAAGCCGACAGGATCAGCCTCCTGTTGCAAGACGAAGGTCCCGGCATTCCCGATATCGGACAGGCCATGCAGGAAGGTTTCTCCACCGCATCGGCAGCCGTCCGCGAGATGGGGTTCGGTGCAGGCATGGGGTTGCCCAATATGAAGAAGAATGTAGATGAATTAACGATCGAGAGCAAAGTCGGAGAGGGCACGATTGTCCGTATGCTGACCTATTTCTCCGCAAACGACAGATAGCCATGGAAGAGACAAAGTTTTACCACGCATTGAAAATAGACAATGACCGTTGTGTCGGCTGTACCCACTGCATGACGAAGTGCCCGACCGGTGCGATTCGTATCCGCGAGGGGAAAGCCTCCATCCGTAAAGGTTGGTGTGTGGACTGCGGCGAATGTCTGAAAGCCTGCCCGACGGAAGCCATCTATGTGGAGCAGGACGACTTCCAGAAGATCTTCGACTACAAAGCCCGTGTCGTGCTGGTTCCGACGGTCTTTATCGGGCAGTTCTCCAAATATACGACGGAGGAAGAGATTTTCAGTGCGCTGTACGAACTGGGGTTTACGCATGTGTTCCAGGTCGAGTTTACGGCAGACATGATCCATCGCGAGATGCTCAGGCAGATGGAGCTGGCGGAGGATAAACCTGTCATCAGTTCGTTTTGCCCGGCTATCGTCCGGCTGATACAGGTGCGCTTCCCGGCCCTGGTCGATAATATCTTGTTGGTGAAGCCGCCGGTCAATGCGACAGCCACTTACTATCATAAGGTATTGGAAGAAGACGGTTTCTCGTCCGAAGAGATCGGTATTTTTTATGTGACGCCCTGTGCGGCGAAGATCGCCTCCCTGAAAGGTGCGGAGGGATATTCGTCCACGATCAAAGGCGTGATCAATATGGATACCCTATATAATAAGGTATATCATATTCTGAAAAACCGTCCGAAGAACTACACGCCCGAATGCGTCCTTCCGCCCTCCCTGACCAAGAAGGAGATGCGTTGGAGCCAGACGGGAGGCGAAGCCAAACATTTCTCCGGCCGCTGCCTGGCGATAGACGAGATACACAATGTCATCGAATTCTTGGAACGGATGGAATCGACCACCGAAGTCCGCAATGTGGACTTCCTCGAACTGCGTGCCTGCGACCGGAGTTGTGCCGGTGGCGTGCTGGCAGTCGCCAACCGTTTCCTGACAGCCGAACGGGTGATGAAGCGTTCGATGAAACGCGACAAAGCCCCGCTGATCTATTCCGACCGGTTGGAGGCGTTGTCCTATCTGAAACAACACATCACCATTCGTCCGCTTCAACCCAATCCGAAGTTGCGATACGAAGGAAATATCGAAGAAGTCCTGAAAAAGATGGAGCAGGTGCGCAAGTTGATGTGCTACCTGCCAGGCATCGATTGCGGGGCCTGTGGTTCGCCCAACTGCCAGGCGTTGGCGGAAGATATCGTTCGCCACGAAGCGCAGTTCAGCGATTGCGTCTTCATGCAGCGTAATATGGAGAAGCATGGGAAGCTGGACAAGGAACATGCTTTCCGCCTGATCGAAAAGACCTGGGGGAAAGACCGGTTGAATAAAGATTGTTATAAGAAAGGAGCCAAATATGAAGGTCAGTGATTTAGTGAGAGAATTGAACTTAACCGTTTTTTGCGGAGAGGCAGGACTGGACGCGGAGATTTCCGGCGGTTACACCAGTGACCTGTTGAGTGACGTAATGGGGCATATCGACGAAGGAATGTTGTGGGTCACGATGCAGACGCACCAGAACGTCGTGGCCGTCGCCACCCTGAAAGATGCGGCTGCCGTCCTGATCGTGAACGGGGCTTCGCCGGACGAGGAGACGCTTGAGAAAGGAAAAGAGGAAGACGTGCCTTTGCTCGGAACGCCGCTTTCCGCATTCGAAGTAACGGGAAAAATATACAGCCTTTTGCAACAGGCATGAAGGAGTTCCGGGTAGATTTGCACCTGCACACCTGTCTTTCGCCTTGTGGAAGCTTGGAGATGAGCCCACAGCGGATTGTGGAAACGGCCCTCGAACGGGGATTGGATGCCATTGCTGTGACGGATCATAACAGCACGCTGCAATGTCCCGAAATCCTGGCTTTAGGGGAGGAGCGGGGACTCATGGTCTTTGCCGGTGCGGAGGTGACGACACGCGAAGAGGCGCACTGCGTGGCACTTTTTGCAGATGACCGGACACGTGCCGCTTTCCAGATGTATCTGGATGACTATCTGCCGCCTGTCCCGAACGACCCTGAACGATTCGGCGACCAGGTCTGGGTGAACGCCCGGAACGAGATCGTGGGGGAAGCCCCTTATCTGCTTATCTCGGCCCTCGACCGGAGTGTGGAACAGATTGCCGCAGTGGTGCATCGTCTGGGCGGGTTGTTCATTGCGGCCCATGTCGAACGTCCTTCGTTCAGCCTGATCAGTCAGTTGGGGTTTATAGATCCTTCGTTGCCGCTGGATGCAATCGAGTTCAAGGATGCTGCCCGCTATGAAAGACTGTTGGCGGCACATGCTTATTTGAAGCATTACACGGTCTATAGCGCTTCTGATGCGCATGATCCCGGACAGATCGGCACGAAATATTCCCTGTTAAGAGCCGACCTGCTTGATTTTGAACATTTAGCAATGGCTTTCCGGAAGGAAAACGACCATACGATTGTAACAGCATGAATAATCTATCTTTCCATATCACCGATATCACCGCAAACAGTATCCGGGCGAATGCTTCGGAGATAGGGCTGTCCGTAGAAGAGCAGGATACCCGCATCGTCATCCGCATCACGGACAACGGCTCAGGGATGGATGCGGAAACCGCCCGGCGTGTCACGAATCCGTTCTACACCACCCGCACGACTCGCAAAGTCGGACTCGGCCTTCCCTTCCTGATCCAGAATGCGGAGCAGACCGGCGGCAGTGTCACCCTGACATCCGAGCCGGGAAAGGGAACGGAAGTGAGGGCTGTCTTTCATTCGGATCATATCGATTGCCCGCCTTGGGGAGATCTTCCGGGTACAGTCGCCTTGTTGATCACCGGCAATCCGGAAATAAACGTTTGCTTTGAATACCGTTCGGGAGAAACCGGATATTCAATCAGCACGAATGAAATAAAAGAGATTCTGGACGGCGTCCCACTGAGCTATCCGAAGGTGATGTTGCTTATTAAGGAGATGATAAAAGAAAATATCCGGTCTTGAAAATAAGATGGTCCGATTGGTTATAAACAATAGGGTACCATTGCTTGGAAGGAATGGGGGCTATTGGGGTACCATTGGTTATAAGCAATACGCACCTCTTTATTTCTTTCCTGTTTTATGAAGATAATAATTGTAACGCTCCATCACCTCGCGCACATAATTGAAGGTTTCCGAACCACGCAGGTAGCCGTGTTTGCAGACCGGATCATTGTAGTACTCCGGATCGTTCTTCATCCGGATATATTCGGCCACATTATCATCCCAGACGTATGGGTCTTTGCCGTATTTCTCTGCCAGTCGTTGGGCATCGTAGATATGCCCGATCCCGGCATTGTAAGCCGCTAAGGTGAACTTGATCTTTTCGACTGGGTCCGTTATTTTTCCAAATCCCTGACGGAAACGGCGCAGGCAATCCACACCCGTACGGATTCCCGTGTCCGGATTTTTCAGTTCGTGAGGCGTTACCCCTAAAGCCTTTGCCGTGTTCGGCATGATTCCCATCAGCCCTTCTGCGCCGGCCCATGAGACGACGTTCGGATTGAAACGGGATTCCTGGTAGCCGATAGAAGCAAGTAGCTGCCAGTCCCAGCCGATGTTTTTGGCATGTTTGCGGAACAGCTCGTCGTAGGGCGATACATGTCCGTTTTTGACTTCCGGCAGTTCGGTCGTGACGGGTTGTTTGCTCAGTTCGAAATAGCGTTTCGTCAAAGCCTTGTAGACATGCGTTCCCGCCTTGTCGGATGCCCACGCGTCGATGGCCTTAGCCAGTTCGGGGCTGCTTTTGCGTACGACCCATGAGGAGCGTTGCATAAAACTGATCTTCAGCGAAACGTTCAGGTTCCAGAAATAAGTTTTGTTCAGGCGGGCTATATTCTCGTCGCTTATGGTGTAAGGGATTTCTCCTTGCGAAACCATGCCGATCAGATCCTCCGTTGTCACTGTGTCGGCATCCGCTTCATGAATCCGGATACCGCCTCCTAATTCGACATCGAGGTTCTTCAACCGTTCGAAATATTTGGTTCCCGGCTTTACATAGACATCTTTTCCGAGCAGCTCCGTCACGTCGGTGATCACCTTGTCGCCTTTGTTGGCACGTTGGATCAGCACCTGGCAATCTTGCTCTTCCCGTCCGCAATAGATGAGTTTCTCTTTCATGCGGTTGCTGATCTGAATCGGGTAGGCGACGACATCGGCTTCTCCCGCTTCCAACATTTCGATCAGTTTGGCAGGACTTTCGGCAACTTTAATATTCAGTTTAAGACCTTCCGAACGGGCGAAATCCTTGATCAGTTCGTATTCGTAACCCATCGGCTGCATCTTATACTGAAAATAGGAAGTCGAGCTATATAGCGTGACGGCCGTTATTTCGCCTTGCGCTTTCAGTTGAGGCAGGTCAATTGTTACATCGTCATCCTCCTGTCCTTGTTCCTGCCTCGCACGATTACAACCGGACAACAACAAAGCAAATGAAAACAGGAGGATGATCTTGTTCATTATTTTCTAAGCTTTTAATTCTTAACTTTTAATTTCTCCAGGAGGACGACATTTTCCACATGATGCGTATGTGGGAACATATCTACCGGCTGTACCTTCTTAACGGCATACTTCACCGAGAGCAGGCTCAGGTCGCGTGCCTGTGTCGCGGGGTTACAGCTCACGTAAACGATACGTTCCGGTTCCGCAAAAAGAATCGTGTTGATCACATCGTCATGCATACCGGCACGGGGCGGGTCTGTGATAATAACATCCGGACGGCCGTGTTGGTTGATGAAATCCTGTGTCAGGATATCCTTCATGTCGCCAGCGTAGAACAGTGTATTCTCGATCTTATTCAGCGAGGAGTTCACTTTGGCATCTTCGATCGCTTCGGGCACATATTCGATACCGATCACTTTCTTTGCCTGGCGGGAGACGAAGTTGGCGATCGTGCCGGTTCCGGTGTACAGGTCATAAACCATCTCGTTTCCGGTCAGTCCGGCAAACTCGCGGGCAACTTTATAGAGTTCGTAAGCCTGTTCACTGTTGGTCTGGTAGAACGATTTCGGCCCTACTTTGAACTGAAGTCCTTCCATCTCCTCGATGATATGGTCTTTTCCGCGGAACACAAGGACGTCCTGGTCGGTAATCGTATCGTTGCATTTTTCGTTGATGACATACATCAGCGAAGTGATCTCCGGGAACTGTTCAGCCACATAGGAGAGAAGCGCTTCGCGGCGTTCCACATCTTCATAGAAAAATACCAGCACTACCATCAGATCGCCCGTTGAAGCCGTACGGATCATCAACGTACGCACAAATCCTTCCTGATTGCGAAGGTCGAAGAACGGATAGCCTTCGTGTGTCAGGCAGTATTCTTTGACTGCCAAACGGATGCGGTTCGATATGTCGTTCTGCAACCAGCATTTGTGAATGTCGAGCACCTTGTCGAACATTCCCGGAATATGAAAGCCTACAGCATCCATGCAATCGAACTTGGCTCCGGTTTTCACTTCCTCTTCCGTCAACCATTTCTTGTTAGAGAATGTAAATTCAAGTTTGTTACGATAGAAAGTCGTATGTTTGGAACCCTTGATCGGGAGTATTTCTTCCATTTCGATCTTACCGATCCGGGTCAGGTTGTCGATCACCTGCTTGTGTTTGTAGCGAATCTGTTCCTCATAGGGTAGATGTTGCCATTTACAGCCGCCGCATACGCCGAAATGTTCACAGAACGGAATGGCACGCTGGGAGGAATATTCATGGAAAAGTACAGCTTTTCCCTCCGCATAACTATGTTTCTTGCGTGTCAATTGTATGTCTATGACATCTCCGGGCGCAACAAAAGGTACGAATACGACCATGTCATTTACGCGTGCGATAGCCTTTCCTTCTGCGGCTACATCTGTTATTGTTACCTTTTCTAATAAAGGCAACTGCTTCTTATTTCTTGCCAAGATGATTAATTTTTAATTTATGGCGCAAAGATAGAGATAAAAATATATCGTAAAATACTTCTGTGTAAAAGATTTTGACTATCCGCATGGCTGTCCGGCCTTTTCCCGGCTGTCGAAAATACCTGTCATATGCTCCAATGCCCAATCGACAAGGCTCTCGATATGAGGTATGAGTGTTTTTCCGGTTTCTGTAAGTTGGTATTCGACGCGGGGCGGAACTTCTGCATAGACTGTTCTTGAAACAAGTCCGTCGGCTTCCAGTGTGCGGAGCGTGACGGTCAGCATACGTTGGGAGATGTCGGAAATTGTTTTTTGAATGTCACTAAAACGCATCGTGCCATTCACGTTCAGTGTGATCAAAACAAGCATCGACCACTTGTCACCGAGCCGGCACAAGATGTCCCGGATGGGACAATTTCCTGTAGGATGAAAATTTTTCATTTTTTTATTTTAGCAGTGTCTTGTGTATCAACAATAGTTACACCCATGTAAGTAGCTTATTCATAGGTGCGTTCTTGTTTTACCGAATCATACTTATTATCTTTGCTGCACAAAGGTAATAAACTTACGAAAAAGAACTATTGTATCACTAAAAATTATTAGTATCATGGCAAAGAAAGTAGCAGTTTTGGCAGTAAATCCGGTAAACGGATGTGGTTTGTTCCAGTATCTGGAAGCATTTTTTGAAAATGGTATTTCTTATAAAGTATTTGCCGTAAGCAACACGAAGGAGATTCGTACGAATTCCGGTATTGCTTTAATTGCAGATGATGTTATTGCAAATTTGAAAGGACATGAAGATGAATTTGATGCGATGGTATTCTCATGCGGAGATGCCATACCACAGTTTGCCCAACATGCTAACGAACCGTATAATCAGGATTTGATGGCTGTTATTGCGGCATTCGGACAAAAGGGAAAAATTATGATCGGACATTGTGCCGGAGCGATGTTGTTTGATATGGCAGGTGTTATCGACGGAAAGACTATTGCTGTCCATCCGCTTGCTAAGTCGGCTATACAAAAAGGAAAGGCTACGGACAACAAGTCGGAAGCCGATGGAAATATCTATACGGCCCAAGATGAAAATAGTATCTGGACAATGATGTCTCAGGTACTTGAAGTCTTGAAATAAAAATTAGATGTTGTCTATTAAGAATATTTGGTAAATGTCCTTAAACCCCCAAGATGGCATATCTTTTTAGGGACATTCATTAAATATTATAAAATTAGCCAACTAATTCATACACAAAGCATTGCGAATCAGTTGGCTTTAGGAAAAGCGTGTCCCTCTAAAATAGAGGCAACACGCTCTTTCTAATAGTTAAAGTTTGGGATATTTATATTTCTTGTCGTTATATACTGTTACAAAAAAAGCTTGACCTGAAAGTTGTCAAGCTATACCCATTGCACAGTCAAGATTCAAAATTGTATCAACTCGTTATTCCTTTGATCAGCTAATTACAGCCTCTTATTTATGTCGGGGTACCAGGATTCGAACCTGGGACCCCCTGCTCCCAAAGCAGGTGCGCTAACCGGACTGCGCTACACCCCGTTTTGCAATCTCTTTTATTTTTGATCACGGTGCAAAGGTAGGTATTTTTTTTTAACTACCAAATATTTCATTGTTTTTTTTATTTACGTACATTCGCATCAGTTTAGGAGATCATTACAACATGTATACCCCCTTTATCAACTTTTAGAATGAACATATTGCAAACCAATCTGTTATATATCAAATGATAAAACAAAATTTAAATAATAAAAAATATGACAATCGCTTATATACGTACATATTCAAATAAACAACAAACAGAGAGCCAGAAAAACGCAATCGAACAATTTGCAAAAGCAAAAAAAATTGAGATTGACAAATGGCTGAAAGATGCTAAAAATTCCTCCAAAGAGAAAAACCGACTCGAAGACGTAATAAAAAATTTACAAGAAGGCGATATTCTTATCGTTGCCGATGTCACTCGACTCAGCAGGAAACTAATGGAGATAATGCATTTGATTTTGTTGTGTATTGAAAAGAAAGTGGCACTTTACTGTATCAAGGAAGGTTATTCATTTGAAGATAACGTGAACAGCAAGACGTTGGCATTTACATTTGGGCTTGTTTCTGAGATTGAAAGCAAACTTATTTCTGCCCGTACGAAAGAAGCATTGACAGCCAGTAAAAACAAAGGAACAAAATTAGGACGTCCTTTGGGAAGCCCCAAAACCGAATTTCTCCTTTCCCAGAAAAGCCAGATCGAAAGAGAATTGAAAGAAGAAAATGCAACATATGCCGAATTAGCCGATTATTATAAGGTTTCTTTAAGCGGTTTCAAGCGCTTCATTCGGGAAAATATACCGAACTTACCTTCAAGAAGGAAAAAGAAAAACGATACCGAATAAATATAAAAAGCGGGATTTTCAGATATACTTAAAGATAATTACGATTATGTTTAATAAGATTATTGAATTTCTTTTTTGCGCAGACATAATAAAAACCCCGAAAGTTAGACAAAAAACTTTCGGGGTTCATTATATGACATATTTTCTTTTATCAAATAAATCTTATCCGATCTATTATTTATTCATTTCTGCTTCAATAGCTTCTAATTCCGGCCCCATGTTCAGATTGTAATAGATACCTCTCAAAGCGATCATGTTGTCCATTTTTTCAGGTTCAGCTTCATGAGCTTTTTTATAATAAGGAAGAGCTTTTTTGAACAAATCTTTTGCCATGCCTAATTCCTCCTGGTATTTCTTACTATCATTAATCATATTGGCTTCGCTTAATTTGTTCACTCCTTGATTGTAATAGATACGACCAATGTTAGAAAGCGCATCTGTCAAATTCGGATCTTTTTCCAAAGCAATCTGGAAATTCTTTTCAGCATTGGCATAATCTTTTAATCCGGTTTCATAAACACGTCCCATTACATTGTAAAGGTTTGCATCATTTGGATTTTTCTGGATTGCAACATTCAACATTTCCAATGCTTTTTCATTTCTATTGGAATAGATGTATGTATTGATCAAGTTATTCAAGAAGAATGCCGAATCTGGAAAAACCTGCATGCCTTCTTCGAATGTTTTTTCCAACATAACAGAGTCCTGAGCAGTTCTTGCCTCTCCGTATTCGTAGCAAAGATACTGATAAACATCATATTGACGATAAGGAGTATTTTTAGCACGTTCCAAAGCGGCAATAGCCAATCTGGAATCTTTAGCTAAAGAAGCTGCTGCTGCTGCATAGAACTGAACTGTCATGAATGTAGAGTCTTTTTCCGCAGTCTGAGTCCCTGCGAACATTGGCAGTTCGGATATTTCCACATATTGGTTGAAGAAATCGTATGCTTTTTTATACTCTTGTTTATCGAAATAATATGCACCACCATTGAACAGATATACATGGTTTGCACTCAAGATACTTTTGATATCTTTTGTGTATTTAGGTTTCACTTTACCTTTTTCATTAGGCAACTGATCCAGTTCATAGGCTTTCTGAAAATAAGGTAAAATACCATACAAAGCTTCGTACATAACCGGCTCGTTGGGTTGCTGTCCCAAGATTTGTTTAGCTCTTTCAGCATTGAACTGCTGATCTTCAATAAAACCTGCTACATACCAAGTTTTAGCGTCATCTTTAGTTTCCGGATTTTCCAACGCTCCTTTGATCAAGGTTCTGGCTTCTCCGAAATCTGCGTTACTTCCTTTCGCAATACTCTGTGCCTCGTTCACAACTTTTTTCTGTGCGAAAGAGGCAGATGCTGCAACACATAGTGCAACTGTCAATAATACTCGTTTCATTTGTGATAGTGATTTGAGATTAATATTTCTATTTGTTTAAATTATTCCTCAGTTGTTCCTTCTGTATCGTCCGCATTTTCATTGCTTTCGACATCATCAGAGACATCTTCGAAATCGGTATTCTCTATTGGATGTTCATGAATTACCACACCTTCTAAAGCTTCACGCCGTGCTTTTTCTTCAGCGATCTCTTCTTCAGTCTGTGACAGCACCTTGCATACAGAGGCGATTTCGTCATTACGTTTCCCTAAATTGATCAGGCGTACCCCTTGTGTTGCACGTCCGATGACATTCAGATCAGATACCTTCATACGGATTGTGATACCGGATTTATTAATGATCATAATATCGTTTTCCTCCGTAACATTCTTGATGGCAACCAGTTTACCGGTCTTTTCCGTAATGTTGATGGTTTTGACACCTTTACCTCCACGATTCGTAATACGATAATCTTCGATATTAGAACGTTTTCCGTAACCTTGTTCGGACACAACCAGTACAGTTTCTTTTTCTTTGTCCTTAATACAAACCATTCCTACAACTTCGTCGTTAGAATCGTCATCAAGTGTCATACCTCTTACACCGGATGCTGTACGCCCCATAACGCGCACTGCATTTTCATGGAAACGGATAGCACGTCCGTTACGGTTTGCAATCAGAACCTCATTATTACCATTTGTCATACAAACTTCGATCAGACCGTCGTCTTCACGTAATGTAATGGCATTTACACCATTCTGGCGAGGACGGGAATATGCTTCCAATAGAGTCTTCTTGATCACACCTTTCTTTGTACAGAACAACAGATAGTGCGAATTAATAAACTCGGTGTCTGTCGTCAGCTTCTTTACTCGAATGAAAGCGTTGACCTTGTCATCCGGTTCGATGTTCAACAAGTTCTGGATCGCTCTACCCTTTGAGTTCTTCGCTCCTTCCGGAATTTCGAACACTTTCAACCAATAACATTTTCCTTTTGCCGTAAAGATCAGCAAGGTAGCATGCATGGAAGCCGGATAGATATATTCTACAAAATCTTCGTCACGCGTTTCAGAACCTTTGGCCCCTACTCCGCCGCGTCCCTGAGCACGGAATTCACTGAGCGGCGTACGCTTGATGTATCCCATGTGGGAGATGGTAATGATCATCTCATCATCTGCATAGAAGTCTTCAGGATTGAGTTCTTCGGAGGCATAAACGATATCTGTTTTACGTTCATCTCCGTACTTGTCCTTGATTTCCTGCAACTCGTCTTTGATGACTTTCATACAAAGATCGTCATTTTCTAGAATTTCCTTCAAATATGCGATTAATTTTTCGATTTCTTCATACTCTGCACGAAGTTTATCCTGTTCCAGGCCAGTTAACTGGCGAAGTCTCATTTCTACAATGGCACGAGACTGTATATCCGACAGGGAGAAACGTTCCATCAAACGTTCGATAGCTTCAGCAGGGCTTTTAGATGATTTGATGATTGCAATGACTTCATCAATATTATCGGAAGCAATAATCAGACCTTCTAAGATATGGGCACGTTCTTCGGCTTTCTTCAAATCGTATTTCGTACGGCGAATCACAACTTCATGTCTATGGTCGACAAACGCTTTGATCAAATCTTTCAGATTGAGCAGTTTGGGACGCCCATTCACCAACGCGATATTATTGACGCTGAAGGAAGACTGCAATGCCGTCATCTTATATAGCTTGTTGAGCACAACACTCGAATTTGCATCCCTTTTTACATCCACGACGATTCTCATGCCTTGGCGGTCCGACTCGTCATTTACATTCGATATACCGTCTATGCGCTTTTCATTCACTAAATCGGCAATATATTTGATCAGTTCGGCTTTATTTACACCATAAGGGATTTCCGAAATGATAATCTTCTCATGATTATTTTCCGTCTCGATTTCTGCTTTACCGCGCAAAACAATACGTCCCTTACCTGTTTCAAAGGCGTCTTTTACACCAGCATATCCGTAGATAGTCGCACCTGTCGGGAAATCAGGAGCTTTGATATATTGCATCAAATCAGCTACTTCCATTTCTCCACGAGTATCAATGTAAGCCATACAGCCGTCCAGCACCTCGCTAAGGTTATGTGTTGGCATATTTGTCGCCATACCAACGGCAATACCAGATGCTCCATTTACCAGCAAATTCGGAATACGAGTCGGCAATACGGTCGGTTCTTTCAGCGTATCGTCGAAATTCAGCTGGAAATCAACCGTATCTTTGTCGATATCGCGAAGCATTTCTTCGGCAAGTTTACTTAATCTTGCTTCTGTATAACGCATGGCAGCAGGACTGTCACCGTCCACCGAGCCAAAGTTTCCTTGTCCATCCACCAACGTATAGCGCATAGACCATGTCTGTGCCATACGAACCATTGCGAAATAAACAGACGAGTCACCATGTGGATGGTATTTACCTAAAACTTCACCAACAATTCTCGCAGATTTTTTATAAGGTTTGTCGGATGTATTACCCAATTCATTCATTCCAAACAAAATACGACGATGAACCGGTTTAAAACCATCCCTAACATCCGGAAGGGCACGCGAAACAATGACAGACATTGAATAGTCAATGTATGCCGATTTCATTTCCTCCTCGATGTTAATCTTAATAATTCTGTCTTGATCAACCATTTAGTCTTATATTAATTACACTCAATATCTCACCTTTCAAAAAGTGCACTAAGGTAAGGCTTTTCCGTGTATCACGAAAGCTTTTGACTCGAAATTTTAGAATTTACTTGTCAGAAGGCATCCGGTTTCAAACCATCAAAATGAAACTGCCACCCTATGAAAATGGGATTAAGAGTACATGTATTTGGAATTACACTTACGGGTAATATTTTTTAATGTTTCTTTATAACAAGATAAAGCTGTTTTTTGTAATATATGACAAGCCTGCCTTCAATACTTTATTTTCTTTTAAGGAATAATGGCATGGATTTTGTTAGATATATGACGAGAGTTTATTACATTTGCACTATCATAGTACATTATTATAATATGAAAAATAACTATTCAAAGAGATTAATGGACGTTATTGAATATAGCCGTGAAGAAGCAGCTAGGCTTCAGAACAGTTATATTGGACCGGAACACTTAATGCTTGGAATTATCCGCGACGGCGAAGGGAAAGCCGTGCAGGCCCTGCGCGAACTAAATGTCGACGAATGGGATATCAAAAGAAAGATCGAACAGGAAATTAAAAATACAATCGATGCCGAAGATGCTGTCCAGCATGATATCGCTATTAGTAAAACAACCGAGCGCGTACTGCGTATGAGTATGCTTGAATCGCGCTTGTTCAAGAAAAAAGAAACCGGAACGGAACATTTGCTTCTGGCCATTTTGAAAGAAGAGTTTAATGTTGCGGCAAAGGTGCTGAACGAAGCGGGCATAACGTATCGCAGTATATATAATTACCTGATAAGCGGCACAGGTTTGAAGCACATGGATGATTTTATTGGAAAAGAAGATGCCGAACATTTTGAAGGAATCAGTGATGGCTACACCGATGATGATGAAGACGATGACGATGATTACTCTTCCCGCCGGGAGTCTCCCCGCTCCTCTTCCGGAGCCGGCTCTGCACAACCAAAATCACCGAACGACACGCCTGTATTGGACAACTTCGGTACAGATATGACGCGTGCGGCCGCTGAAAATCGTCTCGATCCGATTGTCGGACGTGAGAAGGAGATCGAACGCTTAGCTCAGATATTGAGCCGTCGCAAAAAGAACAATCCTGTCTTGATCGGTGAGCCAGGTGTCGGCAAATCGGCAATTGTGGAAGGTTTGGCACTGCGTATCATCCAGCGCAAAGTTTCCCGCGTTTTGTTCGACAAACGTGTGATCAGCTTGGATATGGCATCTATCGTGGCTGGAACCAAATATCGCGGTCAGTTTGAAGAACGCATTAAAGCTATTTTAAACGAACTGTCGAAGAACCCGAATATCATCCTGTTCATCGATGAGATCCATACGATCGTCGGTGCAGGTTCAGCTTCAGGTTCAATGGATGCCGCCAATATGCTGAAGCCGGCTCTGGCCCGTGGTGAGATACAATGTATCGGTGCTACGACATTAGATGAATATCGTAAAAATATCGAGAAAGATGGAGCTTTGGAACGTCGTTTCCAAAAAGTGATCGTCGATCCGACAACAGCGGAAGAAACTTTGCAGATCCTGCAAAATATCAAGGCCCGCTACGAAGAACATCACAATGTGATCTATACGCCCGAAGCCCTGCAAGCTTGTGTAAAACTGACAGAACGTTATATCAGTGACCGCAACTTCCCGGACAAAGCAATTGATGCGTTGGATGAAGCCGGTTCTCGCGTACATATATCTAACATAACGGTTCCGAAAAGCATTGAAGAACTGGAAGCCAAGATCGAGGCAACCAAAACAGAGAAGCTTGCTGCCGTTAAGTCACAAAACTTTGAATTGGCTGCCAGCTTCCGTGACAAGGAACGTCAGTACCTCTTACAGTTGGAAGCAGCCAAAGCCAAATGGGAACAAGAATTGCAGGAGCATCGCGAAACGGTGGATGAAGATAAGGTGGCTGAAGTTGTAGCCATGATGTCAGGTGTCCCTGTCCAGCGTATCGCAAAAGCTGAAAACCTGAAATTACTCGAAATGGCGGAGAACCTAAAGAAGAAAGTAGTCGGCCAAGATGATGCCGTTCAGAAGATCGTAAAAGCAATTCAGCGCAACCGCGTTGGCTTAAAGGATCCGAACAAGCCGATCGGAACATTCATGTTCTTAGGGCCGACAGGTGTCGGTAAGACTCATCTGGCCAAAAAGTTGGCGGAATATCTGTTTGACTCGGCCGACGCTTTGGTCCGTATCGATATGAGCGAGTATCTCGAAAAGTTTGCGGTGTCCCGCCTGATCGGTGCGCCTCCGGGATATGTAGGTTATGAAGAGGGCGGTCAGTTGACCGAGAAGGTCCGCCGTAAGCCCTACTCTGTTGTCTTGTTGGATGAGATCGAGAAAGCGCATCCGGACGTGTTCAACCTGCTGCTGCAAGTCCTGGACGAAGGTCGTCTGACTGACAGTCTTGGCAGACGGATCGACTTTAAGAATACAATTCTGATCATGACGTCTAATATCGGTACACGCCAGTTGAAAGACTTCGGCCGTGGTGTCGGTTTCAGTTCGCAGGCTGCTGGCGAGCCAGATAAGGACTTCTCCCGCAGCGTTATCCAGAAAGCACTGAACAAGGCATTCGCTCCGGAGTTTTTGAACCGTGTGGACGACATCATTATGTTCGATCAATTGGATAAGGAAGCGATCCATAAGATCATTGATATCGAATTGCAAGGTCTTTACAAACGCGTGGCTGGTCTTGGTTATTCTCTGGAACTGACAGACGCCGCCAAAGATTTTGTTGCCACCAAAGGTTATGACATTCAGTTCGGTGCACGTCCGCTGAAGCGTGCCATCCAGAAATATCTGGAAGACGAAATGGCAGAAATGATTATCCGAGCGTCTGTCGGAGAAGGTGATACGATTGTTGTCGACTTCGACAAGGACAAACAGGAGATTGTTACGAATGTAAAGAAAAGCGAGTCTGCTGCCGAAGCTTGATTTTCAAAAATGTGATAGGAGTGCCGCTGTGGTTTTTGCCACAACGGCATTTTTTTATGTGATTTGCCATAAATCGAGACTTTTTTCTTAAGTTTGCCTAAACTTTTTATGCTATGACATTCTTCAGATGCCTTTGCTTGCTATTTATTTTATGCTGTTGCAATAGTAAACCGAAAACAGATGCGGGAATGATACGTGTATCAGTTCTGCGTGGTCCTTCCGCCATTGCCTTTGCACACTGGATGAAAGAAACGCCCGTTATCGACGGCAAGCCGCTTTCCGTTCGGATAATCGATTCTCCTGACTTGATGCAAGCTACTCTGATAAAAGGTGAAGCTGATATAGCTGTTTTGCCGATGATCAGTGCTGTCAACCTGTATAATAAAGGCATTCGATATCATCTGGCAGGTTGTCCGATATGGGGTACCCTCTATTTGGTAGGTAGAAGCGACAAAGGTATATCCGGTGAGAACAAATCGGTTTTACATATTTTCGGAGCAGGAACGACACCTGACATTCTTACCCGTTATTATCTCCAGCAATATAAACTTAATTACACATTGAATTATTCATTCACTACCGCACATGAAATCATGCAGGGACTGTTGGCCGGGAAAGTCGATTATGCCGTTTTAGGAGAACCGTTCTTGAGTATTGCGTTGCGGAAAGACAGCACGTTGCAAATTTTGGCGGACCTAAACAAGCCTGATTCAGCCTCTTTTGGATTTGCCCAGACAGCCATACTCTATGTGCCTACCTTGAAAAAAAGTAAAGAAACGATAGACAGTCTTTTAAATGCTTCTTGCCGTTTTGCCGTAGAGCAGCCGGAACAGGCTATTTGTATATTGGAAAAGGAAAACATTTTTACATTTGGCATGTTGACGCCCGAAAGTATCGAACGTTGTAAGATTGACTATAAAACAGTCTCCGAAGCCCAAGAAAATATACTTCACTTCCTGCAACTGATTGAGCAATATGAACCTAAAGCATTGGGAGGCAAAATGCCCGATGAGCAATTCTATAAATAATCCGGAAAATGAAGAAAAGCATCTTTACGATCCTGTCGATTACAATCCTCATATTGGCCTGGCAACTATTGACCATGCTGGTCCGTTTGCCGGAATTGGTTCCGTCCATACCTCACCTATTTAGCACGCTCGTTGCACTTTTCGCATCCGGTTCGTTCTATCAATCAGTCATGGCGACAGTGTTGCGCGGAACCATCGGGATGTCTATATCATTAATGGCGGCTATGGGAGTTTCTCTCTTGTTCTACAAATGCGAGTGGATTTATGAACTATTTCGTCCGTTACTGGCCATCATGCGTTCCATTCCGGTCATTTCATTTATACTCTTGGCTTTGATTTTCCTGAATGCGGAAAGTATTCCTTTGATAATCGCTTTTCTGACCATGTTCCCACTCCTTACGGAAAACCTGACGAAAGGAATACGAGGACAGAGGAAAGAGTTTTCGATAATGGCTCGTCAATTTAGGATCGGACGCTGGAACAAGCTGACACAGGTGGTCTATCCGCAACTGAAGCCATTCTTATACAGCGGTCTTGCATCTGCTTCGGGCTTTGGTTGGCGTGCTATCATTATGGGAGAGGTACTGGCGCAATGTTCGCCCGGTATAGGCGGGGAAATGAAACAGGCACAAGTTTTTATAGCCGTTCCCGAATTGATCGCATGGACGATTATAGCAATTTTGATCAGTTATCTTTTTGATAGAGGAATCAGCTGGTTGGCGAAGCAACGATTCCCTATACATTACAACAAGCATTGCAGTAAACAACCTGTGCCAAAAGGAAATTGCGATATACGGATTCGTGATATTTCATATCGGTATGGTTCGGATACGGTCCTGTCCCACTTCAGCTATACTTTCGAAAAAGGATTCATATATGGCATAACAGCTCCGTCGGGAACCGGCAAAACGACCTTGTTGAACCTGATAGGAAACATTTTAAAACCCGCACAAGGGGAAATCGAAACAGACTTTAAAACCGGAATAGCTTATGTATTCCAGGAACCCGAATTACTCAGCCAGTTGACAATTGCCGAAAATATCGCCTTACCCTTGGCTGCCTATCTGAAAAAAGAAATTGCTTTCGAACAGGCGATTTCAATATTGCAAAAGATGGAGTTGGACGGCTTTGAGAACCGTTTTCCGAATGAACTGAGTTTCGGGCAGCAACAACGAGCAGCGATAGCACGTGCCTTGACTTACCCTTCTCCACTCCTGCTCATGGACGAGCCTTTTAAAGGTTTAGACGAGGCTTTAAGCCGCCGTATTATCAAGCGTATCCGTGAACGGCAAACAGAGAACGGGCAGACGATTCTCTTCACTTCCCATAATCCCGGAGAACTGCATTTGTTTGCAGATAAGACAGTTCGTTTGGATCAAACCAGCCATTAAGAGACTTTTACCGGTGAGCAAGGGATAGTAAACCAAAAAGTAGACCCTTTGCCTTCCTTCGATTCCACTCCTATTTCCCCTTTCAAGATAGAAATGATTGTCTTGCAGATGGAAAGTCCGAGACCTGTTCCCTGTTTGAACATATCCAACTTGACAAAGCGGTCGAATTTAGGTTGACAAAATTCTTGAATTTAAACGTGAATCGCAAATGTTTAGATAAAGAACTCGCCGGCTGGAGCAAAATAAATACCAAACAATTATCTTTGCGATTCAAATATAAAGAAACAACCCATATGGTAACATCATTTCATGCACTGATTTCCCGTATCCTGAACATTCCTGTCGGACAGGTGGAACGAACCATCGGTCTATTGGGAGAAGGAGCGACAATCCCCTTCATCAGCCGGTACCGCAAAGAGGTGACCGGAGGACTGGATGAAGTCCAGATCGGCAATATCAAAGATCAGTTGGACAAGTTGACCGAACTGAAGAAGAGAAAAGAAAGTATCTTATCCTCCATAGAAGAACAAGGCAAACTGACTCCCGAACTGAAAAAGAGGATCGAGGATTCGTGGGATAGTACCGAAATAGAAGACCTTTATCTGCCTTACAAGCCCAAACGGATCACCAAAGCGGAAATTGCCCGTAAGAAAGGACTCGAACCTCTTGCCAGAATCGTGATGATGCAAAACGAAAGAGACTTGCCAGCCCGCGTGGCAGCCTTTATCAAAGGGGAAGTGAAGAACGCTGAAGAAGCGTTGCAAGGGGCACGCGACATCATCGCTGAATGGGTGAATGAGAACGAAGAGGCCCGCAATGCCGTCCGGAATTCTTTCTCACACACGGCAGTCATCACGTCCAAAGTCATCAAAGGAAAAGAAGAAGAGGGTGCTAAATACCTCGATTATTTCGAATTCAGTGAGACTCTGAACCGTATAAGTTCACATCGTCTGTTGGCCCTGCGCCGAGGTGAAACGGAAGGTATCCTGCGTGTAAGCATTTCTCCCGACACGACGGGCTGCCTGGACCGGTTGAAACGCCGTTTCGTGAAGGGACGGGGCGAAACATCCGACCAAGTATCGATAGCTGTAGACGATTCTTTCAAGCGCCTGCTGAAACCTTCCATCGAAACCGAATTTGCTAATTTGAGCAAGGCAAAAGCCGACGAAGAAGCGATCCGTGTATTTACCGAAAACCTGCGCCAGTTGTTGTTGGCTCCGCCATTGGGACAAAAACGTGTGTTGGGTGTCGATCCCGGTTATCGTACTGGTTGTAAACTGGTTTGCCTCGACGCGCAGGGGGCATTGTTACATAATGAAGCGATCTATCCTCACCCGCCCCAGAACGAAAAAAGCAAAGCGGCTGCCAAAGTGGCACAACTGGTAGCCACATACGCCATCGACGCCATCGCTATCGGGAACGGGACAGCAAGCCGCGAGACGGAACAGTTCATTACCAATATCCGCTATGATCGCAAAGTACAAGTGTTCGTGGTCAGTGAGAACGGAGCATCCATCTATTCCGCATCCAAGATAGCCCGCGACGAGTTTCCCGAATATGACGTGACGGTCCGTGGCGCCGTCAGTATCGGCCGTCGCTTGATGGACCCGCTTGCCGAGTTGGTCAAGATTGATCCGAAAAGCATCGGTGTCGGGCAATACCAGCATGATGTCGAGCAGGGTGCCCTGAAAAAGAGCCTCGACCAGACGGTGGAAAGCTGTGTAAACTTAGTCGGCGTGAATGTCAATACGGCAAGCAAGCACCTATTGACCTATATTTCCGGATTGGGCCCGACGTTAGCACAAAACATCGTCGACTACCGAACCGAACACGGACCTTTCCAGTCTCGTCGCGAACTCCTGAAAGTACCCCGCATGGGAGAAAAGGCTTTTGAACAAAGTGCTGGTTTCCTTCGTATCCAAGATGGTAAGAACCCATTGGACAACTCGGCCGTCCATCCGGAAAGTTATCCGATCGTCGAACTGATGGCAAAGGACTTGAAATGTACTGTCATCGAACTGATCAGCAATAAAGAACTGAAGAAAAAGCTCGACTTGAAGAAATACGTCACGGACAAAGTCGGAATGCCGACTTTGTTGGATATTATGGAAGAACTGGATAAGCCGGGACGCGATCCTCGCCAGACCATCCAAGTATTTTCTTTCGATCCAACGGTGAAGACGATCGAAGACCTGAAAGAAGGGCAAGTGCTGCCGGGCATCGTCACTAACATCACGAATTTCGGATGTTTTGTCGATGTCGGCATCAAGGAGAATGGGCTGGTCCATATTTCCGAATTGGCAGACCGTTTTATCAGTGATCCGACACAAGTCGTCTCGATCCATCAACATGTGAAAGTAAAAGTGTTAAGCGTCGACCTCGTTCGCAAACGGGTTCAGCTTTCTATGAAAGGAATAGAAGAAACAGTTTCTTAATAGCGATGAAAATTAACAAAACAAACGTAGCACGCCTGCTGGACAAAGCCAAAGTGGCTTACCAGCTGGTTCCTTATGAAGTAGATGAAAACGATCTGAGTGCGACACACGTTGCCGACCAGTTAGGCGAGAATGTCGCGCAGGTATTCAAGACGCTTGTCCTCCACGGCGACAAAAGCGGCTACTTCGTCTGTGTCATTCCCGGCGCCGACGAGGTCGATCTGAAAAAGGCCGCTAAAGTCTCCGGCAACAAAAGTTGTGAAATGATCCCGGTTAAAGAACTCCTCCCCCTCACCGGCTACATCCGTGGCGGCTGCTCCCCCATCGGCATGAAAAAGCATTTCCCGACCTATATCCACCACACCGCCGGACAATTCGATCACATTTATGTCAGTGCCGGACAACGGGGCTTGCAGATACGGATCGCTCCGGAGGATTTGATCCGGGAGGCACGGGCGGAGGTGGCGGATGTCATACGTGAAATATGAATCAATACTGTATATCGAAACGCTTCTACGTTATTTTCAATACGTCCACAAAGATCGTGTTTTTGAATGATTAAGCAAATAAATCTCGAACCCCCGTCGCACCCCTGCAAACCCATTTCAAGAAATCCTGAAGCCGTTTTTCACCGTGCAGGGCGGTCTCAAGAAATCTTGAAATGGGTTTGCACCTTTGAAAAGCCGTTTTGAGAAATCTTGAAACGACTTTTCTCCATTCAAAAACGGCTTTAAGATTTCTTGAAGATATTTTTCACCGTTGGAACGGCATTTCAAGGTTTCTTGAAGACTTTTCCGGACAATAAAAGCAGAAAGCAATGCTAAATCAATAATTATTGTCTACCTTGCAGGACAATTTAAACATTTAATTACGAATGCCTATGGGAACATACACGAAAATCAAAGTAATCATGCTTTACACACTCAATAACGCCGAGTACCTGGCCTATATGAACTCCGTACTCGCTTTGCTCCCTCCCCCATCGGGCGGCGAGGAAGACCGTCCGGATGAACTCTCTTTGGACAAAGAAGTGCAAGCATCAGGAGCTCCGGACATCGGTCTGTCAAAAGAGTTTGTCAATGCAATGGAAAAGGACGTGCTTGCCCTGGCAGACGTTGTGGATGAAAGCCGTATCTCGCAGGAAACGGAAAAAGCCGAATTACACGAAAAGAATCGGGATAATTTAGTTGTTTACATCACGACACGTATCTCCCGTGCCGGGACATTGCCACTTGAGGCTGAAAGAGATGCAGGAAAATATTTATACAAGGTCATCAAGCCTTATATCGGTATCGCCCGTCTCCCGGTAGCACAGGAAAGTGCCAAGATACAAGGGCTTTTGATCGATTTGAGAAAGGACGAAAACATCTCCTATGTGGAGACGCTCGGACTGGCGGCTTATTTGGACGAACTCGAAAAGGAGAACAACGCCTATATCAGCCTGACGAGCCAACGGACACAGAACCGGGCAGCCAACAAGAAGGAAAGCGGTGCGGTTCTGCGCGAGCGGATCGACGGATATTATGAAGATCTGGTCATGCTGGCACAATCCTACAGCGTTGCCGTACCTTCGGAGGCGGCAACGGCATTTGTCAACAACCTGAACCAGCTGATCACCGAAACAACCACCGCCAACAACCAGCGAAAGAAAAGATCAGGGTCAAACGGCAACGGGGCTGACGATTCCGAACGTCCCGGAGAACTGTCTGTTTAAACAAAAAAAGAGCCGAGATCGGTAAAAATTACCGATCTCGGCTCTTTTCTTCTTTCTTTAATTTTATACACCTAAGACGATATCAGCATCGATATTCAATTTTCGGCTGATCTCACGAGCAACTTTCAAAGTCGGTTCGCATTTCTTATTTAATCTTTAGAACTTCCGGAACGTATATGTTTTCCCCTTGCGGCTTAAGATCAGTTGCTTAGATTCCAGTTTATCGATTGTATAGGTTTGTTTGGAAGAATCCCAATCGGTATAGGGCAGGAATTTACTGATCGGCCCCGGATTGTTCTCCAATTCCAGCAGCAATGTTTTTTCACCTTCCAACGTGTTGTAGCCATATTGATGGCGGAAAGAGTCGATTTCCGTAACGTACACCTGGTACATAAACAAAGAATGTTCAAAATTAAAATAAACCGTATCGACATTCTGCACGTTACCGCTTGCTTCTACCTTCTGTAATTGCCATTTACCGAACAACTTGGATTCCGTGTCCTTGCTGCACGAGACGAACAGGATCACACAAAATGCTATCAATATATTTCTAACCATACTCTTTTTTCTGCTTAAATCGGACATCAAAGGAAAGGAAATAATTTCAATTTTGTATATTTGTCACCACTTTATTATGTGTTTTTAATTTTACAGACATTCTATGAGACAAATGAAACAATTTGTAATACTGCTTTCAGCTGTATTAGCTTTTTCTTCCTGCGTACACAAAGTGCAGAAGGAACAACAGGAAAAGAGTATCGTGCATACCAATCCCCTTCCCGTAAAGTTTGGTGATCCTTATGTATTGCTGGCTTCGGACGGCATATACTACATGTATGGAACAGGCGGAGGTGCTGTCGACGGCTTCAGTGTGTATTCCTCCCCCGACTTGGCCAACTGGAAAGCCGAAGGACAGGTATTCCGGGGCAACATTCCGGGATCATGGGGAGTCGCTAACTTCTGGGCGCCGGAGGTGTATGAACGTGGTGGAAAGTTCTATATGCTGTACAGTGCCGACTGGAAAGAAAATCCGACTAACGAATTGGAAAATTTCCGTATCGGAGTGGCTGTTGCCGACAAGCCGACAGGACCTTTCAAGGAATTATCTGACAAACCTTTGTTTGATCCGGGCTATCCGGTTATCGACGGGAACCTGATCGACGACGAGGATGGACGGACCTATCTGTATTTTTCCCGTTGTTGCTACAAACATCCTGTGGAAAGCGAAATTGCCGAAAAGGCTAAAAAAGAAGGGAAGTTCGACGAGATAGAGGAAAGCTGGATATATGGCATCGAGGTAAAGCCGGATTTGACAGAAGTGATCGGTGAACCGGTCCTGCTGCTCCGTCCGCCAGTAAAACTGGACGACACGCAATCCGAATGGGAAAGCCGCTCCGTTACTTCCGGTGAGATCAACCGCCGTTGGACGGAAGGCCCTTATACGATGAAAAAAGGCGATACCTACTATATGATGTATTCGGCCAACTATTATAAAGGAAAGAATTATGCTGTCGGCTATGCAACAGCAAAAAGTCCGCTCGGCCCGTTTGTCAAATCGAACGATAATCCTGTGTTACAAAAGAATGTGGAGCAGGGAGGCATCGTTACCGGTACGGGGCATAACAGCGTGACCTGGTCGAAAGACGGCAAGCAGATGTATTGCGTTTATCACGGTTACACTCAGAAAACAGGAAACGAGCGAGTTGTCTTTATCGACAAGATGGGAATCGATGAGAACGGCAAGCTCTATGTGGACGGACCGAACGCGGAGTAAATTAAGAATTAAGAATTAAAAATTAAGAATTAAAAAATTACGGTCGATGATATTTTTTAATTCTTAATTTTTAATTCTTAATTTACAAAGCCCCCTTTGTACTCGGCAGTTCATACCTGTAGATGTCGCGGCGGATAGCCATCTTGATGGAGCGGGCCAAAGCCTTGAAGATTCCTTCGATCTTATGGTGCTCGTTTGTGCCTTCCGCTTTAATGTTCAGGTTCATGCGGGCGGTATCGCTCAGGCTTTTAAAGAAATGCAAGAACATTTCGGTCGGCATATCCCCTACTTTCTCACGGTGAAAAGCTGCATCCCAGACTAACCAGGGACGTCCGCCGAAATCAAGCGCCACACTGCACAGACAATCGTCCATCGGCAGGCAGTAACCGTAGCGTTCGATCCCCCTCTTGTCGCCTAAAGCCTTTAACAAAGCTTCTCCAAGCGCAATAGCCGTATCCTCTATCGTATGATGTTCGTCTACTTCCAGATCTCCTTTCACCCGTACCGTCAAATCGATACCCGAATGTTTTCCGATCTGGTCGAGCATATGGTCGAAGAAGCCGAGACCGGTGGAAATCTCCGTCCGCCCATGTCCGTCCAGGTTCACTTCCACAAAAATATCCGTCTCCTTTGTCGTACGTCGGATAGTGGCCTGGCGTTCTCCGGCAAAAAGATATTCCGTGATCCGGTCCCAATCGTCTGTAATCAGGATGGGAGAAATAGCCGTATTCTCCGTGAGCAACTGTCGCGCTTCGTCGTCATCCGGACGAAGCCATATCCCTTTTGCCCCTAAATTGGCTGCCAGCTGCATATCCGTCAGCCGGTCACCTATCACATAACTGTTTGCCAGGTCATATTCGCCGGACAGATAGCGGCCTAACATACCTGTACGGGGTTTCCGGTTCGGAGAGTTTTCTTCCGGAAAAGAACGGTCGATCAGGATATCGTCGAAACGGATCCCCTCGCCTTCCAAGGTCTTCAACATCTTGTCGTGTGCCGGCCAGAAAGTGTCTTCCGGAAAGGAATCCGTACCCAAACCGTCCTGGTTCGTCACCATCACAAACTCGAAATCCAACTGTTTACGGATAAAGTACAGGTTACGGAATACCTTCGGATAAAACACTAACTTCTCCAAGCTGTCCAGCTGATAGTCCACCGGCGGCTCTATCACAAGCGTTCCGTCCCGGTCTATAAATAAGGCTCTTTTCATTTCATAAATCTTTACATTTTTTTAAGCGCTTCGAGCAAAGCATCGTTTTCATCCGACTTGCCGACCGTGATGCGAAGGCAGCCGTTACACATGGTCACATTTGTCCGGTTACGGACGATAATACCCTGTCTGACCAGATTTTTATAGATCGTATCGGCATTCGTCACTTCGACCAGGATAAAATTTGCATCCGTAGGATAAATCTTGCGCACGCAGTTCAACTCCGGCAATGCAGCTTGCAGACGAATCCGCTCGGAAAGGATCGAACGAAGCTGTTTTTCCATCTGTTCCTTGTTTTCAAGTATATACAAGGCACGTTCCTGAGTCAGCAGATTTACATTGTACGGATATTTGATCTTATTGAGGATCGCAATGATTTCGGGAGAAGCAAAAGCCATTCCCAACCGGATTCCGGCAGCCCCCCACGCTTTGGACATGGTTTGCAGGACGATCAGATTCGGGAATTTATCCAACTCGCCTAAGAAAGAAGGCTCGATGGAGAAATCGACATAAGCCTCGTCAATCACAACGATCCCCTGGAAAGTATTCAATACTTTGTAAAGGCGGTCACGGCTCAGATTATTTCCCGTCGGGTTGTTGGGAGAACACAGGAATATCACCTTCACCCAGTCGTTTGCCGCTTCCAGAAGGCTGTCGGTATCCAGGTCGAACTTTTCGTCCAGCTTGATCTTCCGGAACTCTACGTTATTGACATTGGCCGCGACTTCATACATGCCGTAGGAAGGTGCGATGCTTACGATGCTGTCGATAGACGGTTCGCAAAACGCACGGATAATCAGATCGATCGGTTCGTCACTTCCGTTCCCCAGAAAGATAGACTCGCGTTTCACCCCTTTGATCTCCGCAATCTTCTTCTTCAGTTCCCATTGCAAAGGATCGGGATAACGGTTGTACGGTCTGTTAAACGGGTTTTCGTTTGCATCCAGGAAAACGGAGGCATTACCTTGAAACTCATCTCTGGCAGACGAGTAGGGCTTCATGTTCCAGACATTGGGTCTGACTAAATCTTTTAAGTTTTTCATAATGTGTTCAATCTGATTGTTACTGCATTCTTGTGCGCATCCAGCTGCTCGTTGGCCGCCATTGTCCGGATCGTCCCGCCCAACAGCCGGATGCCGTCGGCCGTGATCTCCTGGAACGTGATCTTCTTGATGAAGCTGTCCAAGTTCACACCACTGTAGGCTTTTGCATATCCGTTGGTCGGCAACGTATGGTTCGTACCGGAAGCGTAGTCGCCAGCGCTTTCCGGCGTATAGGGTCCCATGAAGACACTGCCTGCATTTTCGACCAGCCCGGCAATATCTGCATAATCGGTCGTCTGGATAATCAGATGCTCCGGAGCGTACAGGTTGGTGAAGTCGATCACTTCCTGTTTATCCTTCAGCACGATAAGACGGCTGTGGCTCAACGATTTTTCCGTGATCTCCTTACGGGGCAGCCGGTCCAGCTGTTCCCGGATCGCTTGCATGACCGGTTCGACGATGCTTTCGGATGCCGTCACCAGCATGGCCTGGCTGTCCACTCCATGTTCCGCCTGGGAAAGGAAATCTGCGGCGATAAAGGCGGGATTGGCCGATTCGTCTGCAATCACTTCCACTTCGGAAGGACCGGCAGGCATGTCGATGGCCACCTCTTTCAGGCTGACCAACTGTTTGGCCGCCGTCACATACTGGTTACCGGGACCGAATATCTTATAGACCTTCGGAACCGATTCCGTTCCGTAAGCCATCGCCGCTATGGCCTGGATACCTCCTGCCTTGAATATCTTGCTGACGCCTGCCGTTTCCGCGGCAAACAGGATGGCGGGGTGTACCTTTCCATCCCTGCCCGGAGGCGTACAAAGCACGATTTCCTTACAGCCGGCAATACGGGCCGGGACAGCCAACATCAGGACGGTAGAGAAAAGAGGAGCCGTTCCGCCGGGAATGTATAAACCGACTTTTTCTATCGCTACCGCTTTCTGCCAACAGGTGACACCGGGTGTCGTCTCCACCTTCTTTCCCATAAAACGCTGTGAGGCGTGAAATATCTCTATATTATTCTTTGCTTGACGGATAGCTTGCTTCAGCTCTTCAGGTACGAGCTCCTTCGCTTCCGCTAAATCCTGTTCTGAAACCTGCAACCTTTTGAAGGTAGCGGGATCTATCTTATCGAACTTCTCCTCATACCGGATAACGGCGGCATCTCCTCCCTTCCGGACTTTATCCAGCACCGTACGGACCGTATCGAACAGTGCCGTGACATCCAGTGCCGGACGCTGGGCCAATGAGGCCCATTCTTCTCTTGATGGATATTTGATTACTTCCACTTTATAAATTAAAAATTAAGAATTAAAAAATTAAGAGGTAAGAATTACTTCTTAATTTACAAAATCATTTTCTCGATCGGTAGCACCAATATGCCTTCCGCTCCCAATGACTTCAGTTTACCGATGATTTCCCAGAAATGCTTCTCTGCTATAACAGATTGGACAGACACCCAGTTCCCGTCGGCAAGCGGCGTAATAGTCGGGCTCTTCATACCTGGCAGCACTTCTATGATCTCGTGCATCTTGTCTTTCGGAGCGTTCAGCAATACATATTTCTTGCCTTCCGCTACCTGGATCGCTTCGAAACGGAACAACAGTTCGTCCAGGATAGCCTGTTTTTCATCCGACAAATTATTATTGGCAATCAACAGGGCCTCGCTCTGCATGATGACTTCCACCTCTTTGAGCTGATTACTCACCAGTGTGCTGCCGGAGCTGACAATGTCGAAAATCGCATCCGCAAGACCGATACCCGGCGCAATTTCCACAGACCCACTGATTACATGGAGGTCTGCTTTCACCCCCTTTTCTGTCAGATAAGCCTTCAGTATTTCCGGATAGGAAGTTGCGATCGTCTTTCCGGAGAACCATTCTACCCCTTGGTAATCTTCATCTTTCGGGATGGCGAGTGAAAGACGGCATTTACTGAATCCCAAACGTTTGATCAGCTTGGCCTCCTGCCCTTTTTCTACATATTCGTTTTCGCCAACGATACCTATGTCGGCAACTCCATTGGCTACAGATTGTGGAATATCGTCATCGCGCAAGAATAAGACTTCTACCGGAAAACCTTTTGCCGACAACAGCAAAATACGTTTTCCCCTGTTTAGTTTAATACCGGCTTCTTCTAAGAGAAGCATTGTTTCATCGTAAAGACGACCTTTTGATTGAACAGCGATTCGTAACATGTTTATTTTGTTTATATATATTTTTTCCAAAAATAAAATAAGGCCCACCGTAAACGGCAAGCCTTATTCATTTATATCATATGTTCCTACATACCACACAGCCCACCGAACTATTGCCCGTTGTAATGATGATGATGGTGGAGATGCAGAACCGTACTTTTCATTTGTTATTATTTTTACGTTGCAAAATTACAATAATAATTGAATTAGCAAATAAAACTTACAAAAGATTAGCTAATCGGGGTGATTTTTTATTATGAGGCCAATTTTAACCCGATAATTCCGGTTATCTGTACAAATGATCCGCCTGCTGACGAACTTTATTTGAGAGCAGGACCGGATAGTCCGGGTGGGCGGCAAAGAAATCGTCCACTTCCTTCCGGGCTGCCGAAGAAGTATGTCCGCTCAGTAAAGCCCGTACCCAATCACGCGGGAAAAAGATATCCCCCGTACGCTGTACCTCCTGCAAGGCTTCCAGTGCCGGACGGATATAACCGACCGCTTCTTGTTGGCGCAACTGGCAGTTCAGGTTCGACAAGGCAGCCGAAGCCCACGGTTCGACACGGCGGTTCCCGGCAACGAGCAGAGAGGCAAACACACTGTCACGTACTTCCTTTTGGGGAGAAACAGATGGCGAGATGAACGCATATTGCCGTTTACGGTCCGGGTTAGTGATTCGAGCTTGCTGGGTGGCTACAATTTCATCGGCTTTGTCAGGCATTTGGATAGCCAGATCGTACGACAAGCTGATATAATCATTTTCGCTCAACGAACATCCGGCTGGCTCTATCCCGTCTTTCCAAAGTGCGTACAGTCTTCTGACCGCTTCCGGCGAACGAGCTATAGAGCGATACTGGCGGAACGCCTGCAAACGTCGTTGAGGTTGCTCTGCCGTCGTCACGATTCGCCAGAGTACCTGTTCCAGTTTCTCCGGGTCAGAGGGGTATAGACGCTGACAATTACCGATATATCCGAGTGCTGCCGAGAACAACAAAAAATTGGTTTCTCCCGGCAGATAATCCAACATGGCTTCCATATAAAGTTCCGCAGGAATCCTCCGGTTCAACAGGTTTTCATACAGGGTAATCAACAAGGAACCTCTCAACACTTCGTCCTTACAGAAAGGCAGGTAGGACAAACAAGCATTCGCGTTGTTTTCAAACAGACAGAAAAAGCCGTACCCTTTTCCGTCGGCATTGGGGATGACAAAAGTACCTTCGCCTGCCGGTCTTTTCAAATCCTTGAAACAGAACATAGCCTCTTTTTTAAAAGAAACTTGCACATCCTCTGTTTTCCCATCGGGATAAACAACCAAGAAAGACAAGTCCTGTTCCCAATGAAGACCACGCCTTAGCGGATCTTTCTGTGCAACCAACAATGTTTTACCTTCGGTTATGACTCCACTAATCTCCGGCATCCCCTTTTCATTTACCCAGACACGACTCCAAGCAGAGAGGTCGTCGTCTGTATATTTGTCCAGAATACCGATCAGTCCTTCCCAGGTAGCATTTCCGTAGGCATACGTTTTCAGGTATTCCTGAATCCCTTTCCTGAAAGACTCTTTCCCCATTTTCTTAATCAGCATTTCCAGGATAACCGGAGACTTGTCATAGATAATATTGCCGTACATCAATCCGGCATCCCGCATATTCTCCAGTTGTTGCTTTACCGGATTGGCACCGGCGGTACGGTCTTCGGAATAGGCTGCCGGGATATAATCGAGCATGAAGTTCAAGGAATGGTTCACCTCCGGAAACAGAGGCTCGATCATCTGGGAGGCATAATAATTGGCAAAGACCTCTTTTGTCCAGACATCATTGAACCATTCCATCGTCACGAAATCCCCGAACCACATATGCGAAGTCTCGTGCGCAATCAGGGAACTGCGTACCAGACGTTCGTTCAATGTCGGATTTTCGTTCAGGAACATCCGGCCGTCCGTATATAAGGTTGCTCCCGTATGTTCCATTCCGCCAAACTGGAATCCCGGTAAAATGATCAGGTCGTATTTGGCGAAGGGGTACGGTATCTGTGTATATTCCTCCTGCCATTCGAGTGCATCGAACACTTCGGATGCGATATCGGAGCACTGTGCTACTTTCTTCGGGTCGGTCTCACGGTGATAGATCGAAATGTTCCGTCCGTCGCGCGAATAAGTTTCCCGTGTCAGCTTACCGGCGACAAAAGAGAAAAGATAGGTGCTGAGCGGTTCTGTTTCCCGGAAATAAACCCGCCTACGACCGGTGACGGAAGTCGAATCCACCTGCTCGATCGCCCCATTGGCGACAGCCTGCCAGGAAAACGGAACTTCCAACGACAGGGTGAAAAGCGATTTCATGTCCGGCTGGTCGAAACAAGGGAAGAGCGTACGCGCCCGGTCGGGAACCAGCAACGTATAGAGGAATTCGTCCCGGCGGTTAAGCGACTGATCGTTTGCCGTAAATTCGATGGTCACGCGATTCTCTCCGTTTGCCACCTCTCTTGTATCGATCACGATATGCTCGTCCTTAACCGTATAAAGGACTTTCCTGCCATTCAACAAAACCGAGGCTACCTGTTCCGATTCCCCCCGGAAGTCTATGATAACCGGCTGTCTTCCGCGGATGACAAGCGTTATATCCACTTTGCCTGTGACGGCTTCTTCGCGGGATTCCGGGATGGAAAAAAAGAGGTTGTAACGTACCTCCTTGAAATGTTCTTTCCTGAACTGAGCCAATTCCCGGCTGACTCCCGGTTGCAACAGCGCAGCATCGGGTACAGGACTACCGCAAGCCGTCAATAAACTGATAGCTGCCACTCCTATAAATTGTTTTATATTTCCAGTGTTCATTATGATTTAAATCTTTTCATTCTCTCAAATACTCTGCTATGGACATGAAGTTCCGTTCCAACAGATACATTTGACTTGCCATAAAGGAGAAAAACTCTCCCCAATCCTGACGGCGGTGGAAGTCAATCCCGGATTTGGAGGTATAAATACGGGCGACCTGTTTTCCGGTATCACGCACAAAACAGATGTCCCAGGTTAACCCCTCCGGAAAATCCGTTTCCAACGTATCCTTATACCACGTCAGGCGCTCGAACATTTCCAACCGAGCTTCTTCGCCCCTATGGTTCACTTCGAGGATGACAAACGCCCCCTCTCTTGTTGCATCGAATTTGAGTTCAACCCCTTTCACTTTTGTATCATACAAAGTCCATATCTTCTTGCGTCCCCTCAGATACGGTTGTACTTCACAAAATGCGGCAAAACTTTCCCAAAATTCAAGTTTCAGGTTCTTGAGTTCGTCTTTACTATACATTAAATAATTTAGCAGCTATTTATAAATTTCTTTCTTTTTCACTTTTACTATCGTACCATATTCAGCCAGTTTCTTCATATCAATACGTTTCCGGTTTCCGGCAATTACGTAAACGACCGGGCGGCCACAGATCTGCTCCCGGTAGAAACGGATAATATCCTGCATGTCCATCGTTGCGATATCCCGCAGGAATTCTTCAGCCGGATCATGGTCGAAACCTTCCATACGCGCACTCGCCACTTTCTCGGACAAGTTGCGGAAAGGCGGATAATCGTTATTGATTCGGTTCACCAACGTCTGCTTGACCGCCTCCACCCTTTCCGGCTTCAACGGCATTTCTCGGATCAGCGAATCCAGTACGCTCAGCGCATCCAGCGTCTTGTCGCTCTGAGTGGACAGCATCGCCGTAAAAGATCCGGCAGTCCCCTTATGTGCATGGTTCGGCAACTGGTAACGACCGCTTGTCCGGTATGCAAAAGAACGGAATTCCCTTATTTCTTGAAACATCAGCGACGACATATCACCTCCGAAGTAGACAGAGAACAGCCGGGAGGCATGGCGGGAAGTCTTGTCATCCACAGGATCACCTTTGATATAAGCGTAAACGATGCTCTGCGCCATATCCGGCATATCGACAAAAAAAACTGTCGGCTTGTCGTATTGCTTCAACTCGCGGTAATAGGGAGAATTGGAGGCAATGGTCGTCCGTTCCAATGGGAGATGCTGGCGAATCGTCCCGATCACCTTTTCTACAGGCAATGTGCCGCAGTAGTGAAGGTCGCACTGTACACTTTGTACCTTACCGTAGACCGCTAACAGATCTTTTCCTTTCAATTTCTTGATCTGAGAGAGTGAAAGTTTACGTAGGTAACGGGACTGATCACCGTACTTTACCTGTTCTAACAAAGCTGATGCCACATTGTCGCCCGACTTGAAAAAGGCTTTCTCCGAGACTTTAGCATCGTCCACAATCTGACGTAGCTTCTTGTCGTCAGCCTTTGCATGGCGGATAAAGTCACCCACAAGTTCCATCGTTTCGTCAATATGGTTATCGAAACCAGTCACCTTCATGACAAAAGCATCGGGTGTTACATCGAATGCAAGCGTGCTTCCGATCGATTGCAAACGGCTGCGGAACTGCTCGAAAGATAAAGACTCGGTCCCTAATAATTGCAGATAGTTGGTGAGCTGCATCAATTCCGGCTGTTCCAAGGCACCGATCCCGTAGGAGATGTTCAAAGTAAAAATATCGTTCAGCGGATTAGGTGTCGTGTACAACGTCACCAAAGGAGTCAACTTTGACGTCTTCACATCCTTTTCGAAATCGATGATACGAGGTGCGACTTGTTGTTCCGGTATCTTCTCCAACTGTTTGGCATAAGAAGACGAAGCGTCTGCATTCCGGGGAACAACCGGAGAGAAAGCTGGTTTCGGCAAATTGTCTTTTGGATATTTCCCTGTGCTCTTGGTTACGCACAAATAGTTATTGCTGAAATATTTTTGGGCGACCCGCACGACATCCTCTTTCGTGATGGATTCGATCCGTGCTACTTCGTTCAGATAATCGTTCCAACTCTTTCCTTGAGAAAACAGATTCATCATGACTGTCGCACGTGAGTCGATATTTTCCAATGAGGAAGCATACTGCCGTTTCTGTTCCAGTTTCAGGCTGTTGAACATTTCATCACTGAAGTCTCCGTTCTTCACTCGGTTGATCTCGTCCCAGACCATCTTCTCTGCCGAACTGTACGACTGGATTAACAATTTCGGCATAATAGCGACCGCCAAGATTCCCGCTTCATTCATGCTCTCGTTGATGGCAAGAGCTCCCATCAACTTATGTTCCACCATCAGTTTGTCCAGATAGCCCGTACCGTTGGCGTTATTCAACAAGTTGACCGCAATATTCAAGGCTACCTGGTCCTCGTGGTTAGCCGAAACACCCCGGAAACCAAGCCCCATCGCCTTAATAAAGGGGATCGGGAACTTTACCTTCATTGTCTCCCGTCCGTTGAACGGCGGGAGCATCACTTTCTCCTGTTTCGGCGCATTGCCCGAACGGATTCGTGAAAAGGCCTTTTCCAATATAGGCATAACCTGCTGTGCATCGAAATCACCACTAAGGATTAGTGCCATATTGGATGCCACGTAATAGTCTTCGAAGAACTTGTGCATTTCCGTCAGCCGCGGGTTCTTGAGGTTTTTCGTGCTGCCGATAATTGGGTAAGCATACGGGTGTGGACCGAAATAGCGTGCCATCAACGTGTCCATCACCTGGCCACCGATGAAATCACCATACATGTTCTTCTCCTCATAAACCGTTTCCAGTTCGCTTTGGAAAAGACGGAATACGGGGTTAATCAGGCGTTCGCTGTTGATCTCCGCCCATTGAACCATATATTGCGGAGAAAACGTATTGAAATAGATTGTAGCATCGTATGAGGTCGCCGCATTCAGACCGGAACCGCCGAACCGGTTGATGAGCCGGTTGAACTCATTAGGAATGACATATTCGGAAGAGCGGATGCTCAGTTCGTTGATTTCCTTTTGCAGACGAGCACGTGCCGCGGTATCCTCCGTCATGGCCAGTTCGTCATATTTCATGGCAATGGAATCCAGCAAGACTTTCTCCGACTCGTAATCAAGCGTTCCGATGCGGTCTGTTCCCTTAAACATCATATGCTCGAAATAGTGAGCGATACCTGTATCCGGACAATCTTTTGCTCCTGCTTTCACGACAACGGCGCCGAAAACTTTCGGTTGACTATGATCTTCGTTCAGCCAAACAGTCAGTCCGTTTTCCAGTCTATATTCTTTTACTTTGAGAGCGTTCAAGTCCTCTGCTTGCGATTGATAAGAACAACATGCGAATACCATCATCACTACTTTTAATTTCACGGTCATGCCACAGAATTGTAATATTACAGGCAAAGATAATGAATTAATCAGATATTTACGATTCGTGCGATAAACCAAACGAATATTTAATTGTTATTCAATAAAAAGCAAATACGATATGATAAATCTAGGCAGTTGGATGAACGGCATCCTGATCGGTTGGGGCGTAGACCCTAAAATTGCAAATACTTTCGACGAAATGATCATTGCAGCATTGCTAGTCATACTGGCGATCGGGTTGGATTACCTATGCCAAGCGATCTTTGTCGGCAGCATGAAAAAGCTAGCGCAGCATACACATTATCAATGGGATTCGTTGCTTCTCAAACGTAAAGTTGTCCACCACTTGGTCCACACAATACCGGGTATCTTGGTCTATGCCTTGTTGCCTCTGGCGTTTATACGGGGGAAAGGTTTGTTGCTTTTGTCTCAGAAAATATGTGCTGTGTATATCGTGTTCGCTTTGTTATTGGCGATAAATGGTTTTATTTTAGTGTTCCTCGATATGTATAACATGCGGCAGGTGAACAAGAACCGTCCGATTAAAGGATTCATGCAGGTGCTTCAGGTCTTACTGTTCTTTATCGGCGGGATCGTCATTATAGCCATCTTGATCGGGAAATCGCCAGCCAGCCTGTTTGCAGGATTGGGTGCTTCGGCAGCAATCCTGATGTTGGTATTCAAGGATACGATTTTAGGATTCGTGGCGGGCATACAGCTTTCCGCCAACGATATGCTTCGGCCGGGCGACTGGATCACGGTTCCTGGTTCAAACGCGAACGGTATCGTACAGGAAATTACGCTGAACACAGTCAAGATTCAGAATTTCGATAATACCATTTCCACCATCCCGCCTTATACGTTGGTAAGCGCTTCGTTCCAGAACTGGCGGGGCATGGTCGAATCGGGAGGCCGCCGTGTGATGAAGTCCATTTTTCTCGACCTCAATACCATCAAGTTCTGTACTCCGGACATGCTCAACACATTCCGCAAGGAAATCCCTTTGCTTGCCGACTACAAGCCGGACGAAGGCATGACACCTACCAATTCGCAGATGTTCCGTGTCTATGTGGAGAAATACCTGACAAGCCTTCCGGTCGTCAACACCGATCTCGATTTAATCATCAGCCAGTTGCAATCGACTGAATATGGCGTACCTATCCAGATCTATTTCTTCTCCCGCAATAAAATATGGAAGGAATACGAACGTATCCAGTCGGACATCTTCGACCATTTCTTCGCAATGGTTCCCAAGTTCGAGTTAAAGGTTTACCAATATTCGGAGTAAGGATAATGAAAAAACAGACTTTATTGCCAAATTTGTGAAAATACCCATTGGTCCAAACCGAAACACATGGGCTTGAAAATTGATTTTCCCACAGGGGTAATATTTTTATTTGGTAATCGGCTGTATCTCAAAAAATGACCTTTTTATCGCTTTTTATGGGGAATATTGTATTTTTATTAGTTAGTTTTGTATACAAATTCAAGGTTATCACAAGTATACTTAACTAATCATTTAAAGATATGCACGCAATACAAGAATGGATTAACAATCATTTGATAGAATGGGGGATTATCAGCAGTTCGGCAAATGAACTGGACAATACGATCGTCCTGCTGCTGATCATTGCCGTAACGGTCGGCATCGACTATGCTTGCCGCTATATTTTTCTGAATATGTTCAAACGGCTTGCGAAGAGAACCCGCAACCAATGGGACGACTTGATCGTTGAGCGCAAGATTATCAACAAGCTGATGCACATGATCCCTGCCATCCTGGTGTATGTGCTGTTGCCACTGGCTTTCCCGGTTGATGAGACGCCCAAGATATTGGGAATCCTGCAAATGATATGCAAGATCTACATCATTGCCGTTTCACTTCGTTTCATCAGTGCCTCCCTGAACGTCGTGCATGAAATATATAACCGGAAGGAATCACTCAAGAACAAGCCGCTGAAAGGTTTCATCCAACTATTGCAGGTAGCCGTTTTTTTTATTGGTTTTATACTGATCATCAGCATTCTGATCGGCAAATCACCAACGACGCTGTTCGCCGGACTGGGCGCTTCCGCCGCTATCCTGATGCTGGTGTTTAAGGATACGCTCTTAGGATTCGTAGCCGGCATACAGCTTTCCGCCAACGATATGCTGCGTCCGGGCGACTGGATCACGATGGAGAAATATGGGGCGAACGGGACGGTTATCGAAGTCACGCTGAACGCAGTCAAAGTCAAGAACTTCGACAATACGATCACGACGATTCCCCCTTATGCCTTAGTGAGCGATGCTTTCCAGAACTGGCGTGGGATGTCAGAATCTCCCGGACGGCGGATCAAGCGCTCCATCAATATCGATATGAACAGCGTGAGTTTCTGTACGCCTGAGATGTTAGCCAAATTCCGCAAAATCTCCTTGCTGACAGACTATATCGACGAGAAAGAAAAAGAACTGAACGCCTATAACGAGGCGCACCGGATCGATGATTCCATCCGCGTAAACGGCCGTCGGCAAACGAATATTGGTGTGTTTCGCGCCTACCTGGTCAATTATCTGAAAAGCCTCCCGGAGGTCAGTAAGGAACTGACTTGCATGGTCCGCCAGTTGCAACCGACAGAAACCGGTATTCCGATCGAACTTTATTTCTTCTCCTCCGTGAAAGACTGGGTTCCTTACGAAGGCATTCAATCCGACGTATTCGACCATGTGCTGGCCGTAATCCCGGAATTCGGACTCAGCGTCTTCCAGAATGTCTCTGGCAGTGATTTGAGGGGCCTGAAAATAGTGAGATAACAAAAAAGTGTTGCTTGCCATAGGGTAATGCTTTTTTTGTTCGTCTATAGGACATCAGTAAAAAATAATAGTCACACATGAAAAACACAATTCTTACTTTTTGCTGTATCCTGTTACAGCAATCGCTCTTTGCCGAAAACAAGGATTGGCTGATCGACGGAAGCCCGTATAAGACGGAGGTCAATCTTTCATCGGATAAGAAACAAATTGAATTGACAAACGGTCTTCTTCGTCGTTCCTTTTCACTAACACCCAACGGTGCGACAATCGCACTGGATAATCTGATGACGGGACAAAACGAATTGCGTGCCGTGCGACCGGAAGCCGTGCTTGTCATCAATGGAAAAGAGTATCCAGTCGGAGGTTTGGAAGGGCAGCCTGTCCATAATTTCCTGACAAAAGATTTCCTGTCCGGCATGCAGCTGTGCGATTCGGCATTTGTCTTGGCTGGTTATACGGTTAGCGAAACAAAAGAACGCTTTCCTTGGAAACCGAACGAGGCCTGGATTAGCAATCGATATCCGTGGCCTGCGCCCGGCAAACGCATCACCTTCACTTATAGGGCTCCCCGAAAAATTGTAGACGAATGCAAAGGGTTAACCATCCGTATCGTTTATGAACTATATGATGGAGCTCCGATCCTGTCTAAATGGATCGAGATCGAAAACAACGGACAAAAGGCTGTTACACTGGATTCATTCAAATCAGAAGTTCTTGCGTTGGTTGAGACTGCCCCGAAAGTCCACTATGGTGAGCCCCATGAGGTGCGCATGATGGCACAAAAAACGGGATACTATACGGAAGATTATCGCAAAAGACCAGTACAGACAGATGCTCCGCGTGACTATATCGACCGTTTCACCCAATTGTTCGTCGTTACGGATTATGCGATGGGTGGAGATATGGAAGCGATGAAAGACAATCCCGCCGTCCGTTGGGTATTCGATCATCCGGAATACGAGTTTACCGGTATCCGCTATTACGGCCAATATAAGCCGGCACGGTTGGAAGTAACACCTCTGTTAGGACCGGCTGAAGAGATTGCACCGGGAGAAAGTTTCACCTCCTGCCGTGCCTTCGAAATGCTCCGCGATGCAACAGACCAGGAAAGACGAGGACTTGCCGAGTGTCGATTCTGGCGCATGATGGCTCCCTGGACACAGGAGAATCCGATCTTTATGCACGTAAGGGAATCAAGTGACCAGGCTGTCAAACAGGCAATCGACCAATGTGCGGCTGTCGGCTTCGAAATGGTAATCATGACCTTCGGTAGCGGTTTCCAGATCGAAAACGATTCGGTATCTTATCTCCAACGCATGAAAGCTTTGAATAGCTATGCTGCTGACAAAGGCATTGCCATCGGGGGCTATTCGTTGTTAGCAAGCCGTGGTGCCAAACCGAAAGATGCGGCGATTAGCCATCATACGGGCTATCCGGCAAAGACACGCGAAGAAGGCAGTCGTTTCGGGCTTTCTCCTTGTATCGCTTCAGATTGGGGTAGTGATTATTTCAAGCGTCTGAAGAACTTCTTCCATACGACCGGTATGAATGTTTTCGAGAACGACGGTTCCTATCCCGGCGATCCCTGTTCCTCTACTGTCCACAGTGGGCACAAAGGATATCTGGATTCGCAGTGGAAACAGTGGAATAGGATCAGCTCGTTCTATCAGTGGTGCCGGGCAAAAGGTATCTATCTGAATGTCCCGGATTGGTATTTTCTGATGGGTTCCAACAAAACTCCGATGGGGTATGTTGAAACCAACTGGTCCCTGCCAAGGTCCTACCAAGAAATTATCGAACGGCAGAATATCTACGATGGTACCTGGCAGAAAACACCCAGCATGGGCTTTATGTTCGTTCCCCTCACCCAATATCACGGTGGTGGAGCGGCTGCCACTATTGAACCGTTGAACGAACACTTGTCTCATTATGAGACAAGGCTGCGTAACCTGTTCGGTGCCGGTGTGCAAGCTTGCTATCGTGGTCCCCGCCTCTATGACACGGAACAAACTCGGAAACTGGTGACCCAATGGGTTGCTTTCTACAAGCAGTACCGCCAAATATTGGATTCGGACATTATCCATTTGAGACGTCCGGACGGACAGGATTGGGATGGCATCATGCATGTCAACCCGCAATCGAAGCGGAAAGCCTTCATTTCCGTTTATAATCCGTTGGATATCGCGATAGAGAGAGAAATCGAAGTTCCTTTATATTATACAGGACTGACAAATAAGGCAATCGTAAAAGAACAGGACAAAAATGGGAAGGAGTACTCGCTCGCCCGCAATTATTCCATCTTGTTGAAGATACGGATTCCGGCAAAAGGCTATAATTGGTACATCATCGAATAACATAATTCAACAAACAGAATGAAACTTAAATTACTACTGCTTACTTTCATCCTAGTGTGTACAGGATGTAAAAATGACCCGCGGATACAAGCGGCCTACGACTTGATCGAACGTGTGACTCCCGGATACGGGGAACAATTCAAACTGGAATTAATGGAACCAATCGACGGAATGGATGCATACGAGATCACGTCCGACAACGGCAAAGTCGTACTGCGTGGAAATAACACGATCTCACTGGCGACGGCGTTCAACCAATATTTGAAATACACTTGTAATGCACATGTTTCCTGGTTCGGCAATCAACTGGACCTGCCGAAGCAATTGCCCATGCCCGCCCCCGTTAAAAACACGATCAACGGCAAATACCGTGTCTATATGAATTATTGTACGGTCAGTTACTCGGCTGCCTGGTGGGATTGGGAACGTTGGCAGCGAGAACTTGACTTTATGGCAATGAACTCGATTAATATGCCTTTGTCTGTTGTCGGGCTGGAAGCTGTTTGGTACAATACCCTACTCAAACATAAGTTTACAGATGAAGAGGCTCGCCAGTTTCTGGCCGGTCCAGGACATTTCGCATGGCAATGGATGCAGAACTTGCAAAGCTATGGAGGGCCACTCCCCAAATCTTGGATTGACAAGCATATCGTTTTGGGAAAACAGATTATCGACCGGGAGTTGGAATTGGGGATGCAACCCATTCAACAAGGATTCTCCGGCTATGTTCCACGTGAACTGAAAGAAAAATACCCGGATGCCAAGATACAGTTGCAGCCTTCCTGGTGCGGTTTTACCGGGGCTGCACAGTTGGACCCGACTGATTCTTTATTCACAGTGATCGGACGTGACTTCCTGGAAGAAGAAAAGAAACTCTACGGAGCGCACGGTGTTTATGCGGCCGATCCGTTTCACGAAAGTCAGCCGCCTGTCGATACACCGGAATATCTGCGTGCCGTTGGTAACGCTATCCATAAACTTTTCAACGATTTTGATCCGAATTCGATTTGGGCCATGCAAGCATGGAGTCTTCGCGAACCGATCGTGAAAGCTGTTCCGAAAGAGAATCTGCTGATCCTGGACTTGAACGGGGCCAAAAGCCAGCAGGAAAATGCTTGCTGGGGGTATCCGCTTGTTGCCGGAAATCTGCATAACTTCGGGGGACGTATCAACCTGCACGGAGATTTGCGTCTGCTTGCTTCCAACCAATATGTAAATGCGGTGAAAAAGAATCCGAATGTTTGTGGTTCCGGTCTCTTTATGGAGTCTATCGAGCAAAATCCGGTATATTATGATCTGGCTTTTGAAATGCCTCTCCATAAAGATGAAGTCAATATCGAAGAATGGCTCTGCCGTTACGCAGACCGTCGCTACGGAAAACCGTCCGAAAACGCGCATCAGGCTTGGTTGCATCTGTTAGAAGGGCCCTATCGCCCCGGAACAAACGGGACAGAACGCAGTTCCATCATCGCCGCCCGTCCAGCTGTGAACGTAAAAAAATCCGGCCCGAACGCCGGTCTGGGGATTCCCTACTCTCCTCTGTCGGTAGTCCAGGCCGAAGGCTTGTTACTAAAAGATGCCGCCCGATTGGAAGACTCCGATCCTTATCGTTTTGATATTGTCGATATCCAGCGCCAGCTGATGTCTAACCTCGGACAGGTTATCCATAAACAGGCGGCAAAGGCGTTCCGTAAAAAAGACAAGGAAGCATTCGCCCTGCATAGCAACCGTTTTCTCGAAATGTTGCGCGATGCCGATGAACTGTTGCGTACGCGTCCGGAATTCAACTTTGACAAATGGTTGACGCAGGCTCGTAGCTGGGGGGATAATAGCGAAGAAAAAGATCTATTTGAAAAAGACGCAACCGCGCTTGTAACAGTGTGGGGGGCCGATGGCGATCCGCTTATCTTCGACTACTCATGGCGGGAATGGACAGGTTTGATAGACGGATATTATCTGAAACGTTGGGAAAAGTTCTACGCTATGCTTCAGGATCATCTCGATGCTGGGACAAATTACAGCGAAAAAGATTTACCGCAAACGCACGGCCGTGAGTCTTTCCGTGCCAATGATTTCTACAGCACTTTAGGAGACTGGGAACTTCAATTTGTTTCCACTCCGGATAAAGTCCGTACCCCTATCACACAAGGAGACGAGGTGGAAACCGCTACCCGCCTGTATAAAAAGTATGCTCGTCTTGCTACCGAGTATTATAAGGATGAAATCGAGGCAGATGAGATTCATGAAGGTAACATCTTTGAGAATTTGGGTGAATAACTCCTCAAAAAGATTATATTATGACAATAAGACAATTCCTTCTTGCTTGTTTCTGCTGTGTGACTCCCTGTCTGACGGCACAGACAAGCAAGATAAAACTATCGGAGATGAACCTCTCCTCCATCTATCAGTCCTACGGAACTCCACTACCCGGCAAAGCAGTCACAGGTGAACCTTTACGGGTAGCTGGTACGTTTTTTACGGATGGTATCGGTGTACAGGCAAACAGCAAAATAAAGATTTCACTTCAGGGAAAATCATCCCTTTTCACATGCAAGATCGGTATCAATGATCAGTCGGTTAATTACAAGGACAGCCATCTTGTCAAGATTCCCTTGACCGACGGGACGATGCTCTTTTACGACCAGACAAACGGCCGCAAACAATATGTCGGTACGGGAAAAGGAAACGGGGAAGTGGAAAAGGGAAGTGTAGTCTTCAAAATCACCGGAGACGGGAAAGAACTGTATAACAGCGGGATCATGCGTGGAGGCGAGACAGCCAGAGCAATCTCTCTTCCCGTCGAAGGAATCAAGATCCTGGAACTGGAAGCAGAAAGTGCAAATGATGGACTTAGCGGTGATCATGCTGATTGGTTGGAGGCCGTCATTACTTATTTCGAAATTCGACCGTCTCTGGTCGCTCCCGAATACCAAGGAGAGATTGCCTCCATGTCTAAAGAAGTGGAACGATCCCTGCAACAGAAAATCGGACAACTCGAAACAGTCTGCCTGCCCTTGCCGTCACCTAGTTACGATTGGCTGATCTGTAACCAGGAAGCCAAAGCAAAGGTTTATCAGGCAAACCAAGGAAAAGATATCGTATTGAGCAATGGACTAGTCAGTCGCGTATTCCGTATTTTTCCAAACCTGGCGACAGTCGATATCCAAAATCTGATGACCGGAGAGAATATGCTGCGTGCCGTGAGCAATGAAGGGATTTTGACGCTTGATGGCAAAAACTATTCGCTGGGTGGCTTGGACGGTCAACCCGAATTTGGTTACACCCAGTACAAATGGCTCGACCGGATGGAGCCTTTTGCCAATTCGTTCCGTGTCATCGATTTTCGGATTTCAGAAATCACCCCGCGTATTAACTGGAAAAGTAGACGATGGGCATTGGAAAAAAAACGGAACCCATCCGGCAAACAGCTGACCTTTCTATTAGAAGGGCCGGACGAACTGAAAGGCGTAAAAGTCAAACTACATTACGCCCTTTATGACGGTCTGCCTTGTATTTCCAAATGGTTTGAGATTGAAAACCGGACAGGTGCGGATATCAATCTCGATTCTTTCGTCTTAGAACAGTTAGCTATGGCCGAGCCAGAGTCTCCGGTGGAAGCCAAGAGTCCGGAAATGTTCCGCAAACCCAATATCCATGTCGAAAGCGATTGGGGTTTTCTGGGTTTCATCGAAAAGATTGCCGACAAGACCGAGCACTGGAATCCCGATCCGCGCTACACTTCGCAGTGTAATTATCCACTGCTGACTCCTTGCCTGTTAGAGGTCAAACTGCCAATGGGACCGGACGAGCGAATCTGCAATGGCGGTTCTTTTTCCAGTTTCCATACTTGGCTGATGCCTTTCGATAGCGAAGACAGAGACCGAAAAGGGCTATTTGTCAAACGGATGTACCGGACGATTGCTCCCTGGACAACCGAAAACCCGATCTTCATGCATTGTACATCCAGTGATCCTAAGATCGTAAAGCAGGCAATAGATCAATGTGCTGATACCGGCTACGAAATGCTGATCATTAGCTTTGGCTCTGGCCTTAACATGGAAGACGAATCACCGGCCAACTATGCCAAGTTTAAGGAATTGCGCGACTATGCCGACTCCCGCGGTATCGAGTTGGGGGGATATTCGCTGCTATCGAGTCGTTGGATCAGCGATGATGTGGATGTGATAAATCCCGAAACAGGTAAGAGAGGCGGAATGATTTTCGGTAGTTCTCCCTGTCTTTGCAGTGATTGGGGCTATGACTATTTCCGAAAGATCAAACAGTTTTTCGAAAAGACAGGTATGACCGTGTTTGAAAACGACGGTTCCTATCCGGGGAATGTTTGTGCTTCAACCGTTCACGCTCACCACGAAGGGCTGAAAGATTCCCAATGGAAACAACGTAAACAAATTGAGAACCTATACCAATGGATGTGTGAAAATGGTATCTATATGAATATCCCGGATTATGGCTATCTGCTGAACGGAGGCAATAAAGTCGGAATCGGTTATCGTGAAGTCAACTGGTCTTTACCGCGTGAACGGCAGTTGGTTCTGGGCAGACAAGTCATGTATGACGGTCTTTGGGAACGGCTTCCGAGTATGTGTTGGACTTTTGTGCCTCTCACCCAGTATCATGGTGGCGGAGCAGCCGCTACATTGGAACCGCTCAGCGAACATCTTGCCGACTATCGGGCACACATGATGCAAAACTATGGAACCGGTGTACAGGCTTGTTACCGGGGACATCGGCTTTATGATACCGAGGAGACAAAACAAACGGTAAAAGAAATCATCGACTGGTATAAACGATATCGTTATATTCTAAACAGCGAAGTGATCCACTTACGCCGTCCTGACGGTAAAGATTGGGACGGAATCATGCATGTCGCTCCCGGTAAAAAAGAGAAAGGTTTTGTCATGGTCTATAACCCTACCGACGAGCCGATGGAGCGTACCGTCAAACTACCTCTCTACTATACAGGATTGACCACGGAGGCGGTTGTAAAAGAGCAAGGCAAAGAAGGGATTCTCCATACTTTGTCGCGCGATTATACGATTCTATTGAGAATAAGGATTCCGGCAAAAGGTTATAATTGGTATATAATAGAATAAAAAACAAACAAATATGAAGAAAACATTCCTAACAGTCGTTGTATTGCTCCTTGCCTGGAGTAATGTTGACTTGAAAGCTCAGGAGACAATCACGAATGCTTTCGACGACTTGAAGCGTACCGGAACTGTTAATGAACAGGACTCCGAAATGCGACAGGCTACCTCGGATACGGCTCTACAAAAATTGCTGACACAGAAACCGGCAGCAGGCTATTTTTGTTTTGCTGAAGATCGGATGCATGATATCCGTCTTGATCAAATCATTCCGGCCCGTTGGACGGAACGCGTTTTCGACACTTGGCTACAATTGAAAGGAGACTGTCAACCTGGTGAATTCTATACGTGGCAAATCGGTGTTTTCACACCTTTCAAGGAGTTGAAAGGTGTCTCCGTTTCATTCTCCGACTTGGTAAATGCCGATGGAAATAAAATAAAATCCACCTCATTCCAATGTTTCAACCAGGAAGGCACCGATACCGACGGACAAACATTCCGGAAAACCGTCTGTATTCCTAAAGGATATGTACAGGCTCTCTGGATCGGGATGGACATCCCTGCATCAGCCAAAGGGATATATAAAGGAAAAGCTTTTGTGAAGGAAGGAAGCTCCCAACCTGTCGAAATAGCAATTGAGCTAAACGTGTCCGGCTCACCGATTGCCAATCATGGCGATAACGAAGGTTGGCGGAAAACCCGTTTGCGCTGGCTCAACTCCACACTGGGAAATGCCGATGAACCGACTGCACCTTATACACCTGTAACTATCCGGAAGAAAACTCTTTCCTGGTTGGGCGGCGAAATTGAACTTTCTTCGAGCGGGCTACCTTGCAGGATAACCACTTGTTATGATGCCAATAACAGACTCAGTGATTCTATCTCAAATGCCGTACTGGCAAAGGAAATGGCATTTATTATCGAAACTTTCAATGGACAGGAAGCCTTGAAGCCAGGAAGTCTCCGTATCACCAACCGTAATAACGCTTCCATTAGTTGGGAAACGATACTAAAGAGCCAAAACTTCAATGTAGTATGTCAGGGAACTTTCGGGTTCGACGGTATTAGTAATATCCGTCTTCAAGTCAAACCGAAACAAGATATCGAAATCAAAGATATACGTTTGGAAGTCCCTTACACGACTTATGCATCCAAATATATGATGGGATTGGGGCACAAAGGCGGATTTCGTCCAGACACGCTGATATCATGGAAATGGGACACCGATAAACAACAGGACAAAATCTGGATGGGAAATGTCAACGCCGGCCTTAACCTTCATTTCATGGATGAGAATTTTGTGCGTCCGTTAGTCAATATCTATTACGCACTTGGTAAACTGAACCTGCCTGTTTCCTGGGGAAACAACAACAAAGGTGGTATCCGCATCCAGCCGGAAGAAGATGGTGAAACACGAATGATCGTTTACAGTGGCGAACGCTGTTCACGCAAAAACGAAATCCTGCACTACAATTTCGATATGCAAATCACCCCTGTTAAACCGATTGACTTGAAATTGCAGGCAACAGAACGTTTCTACCACTCGAACAGCGACGTAAGTGCTGGTTATATTCCGGCAGCTTTGAAAGCCGGAGCAAACTTGATCAATGTCCATCATAAGAAAGATATTTATCCTTTTATCAACTATCCGTATTATGACGAATCAGTCGCCGATCTGAAACGTTTCATCTCTGAAGCTCATAGTAAGAATCTCGGTGTCCGTTTATATTACACGACACGGGAACTGACCGTGAAAATCCCCGAACTATGGGCTTTGCGTAGTTTGGGCGGAGAAGTGATCCATGACGGTCCCGGAAAGGATACGCGTACATTAATTCATCGTAACGGACCGAACGAGTGGTTGAACAAGAACCTTGCCACGCATTTTATCCCTGCTTGGTATAACGCTTTCGAAGAGGGAAAATATGCAGGTGATATGGACATCTCTGTTATAACGACTCCCGATTCCCGTTGGAACAACTATTATCTGGCCGGACTGGATTGGATGGTGAAAAACTTGGGAGTCGACGGCATTTATATTGACGATAGCGCTCTTGACCGTAAAACGCTGCAACGTGCTCGACGCATCCTCGATGCAGACGGCAAGCGACGCCTGATCGACATTCACTCTTGGAACCACATGAACCAGTGGGCTGGTTATGCCAACTCCCTGCATCTTTATACAGAGCTTCTCCCTTACATCGATCGCACTTGGATTGGCGAAGGTTTCAAAGCTGACAACTCGGTAGACTTCTGGTTGGTGGAAATGTCTGGTATTCCGTTTGGCTTGTTAAGCGAGACACTGGACGCACGCAATCCTTTTCGGGGTATGGTATTTGGAATGCTTCCCCGTTTACCCTGGAGCGGTAATCCTGTTCCACTCTGGCAATTGTGGGATTCGTTCGGAATGGATAAAGCAACCATGCATGGCTATTGGGATGAAAACAACCCTGTTAAAACGGACAATGCAAATCTCCTTGCAACCGTTTATACGAATGAAAATAAAGCTCTTCTCGTGATAGCCAATTGGACGGATCTACCACAAAAGGCAAAAATATCCATCGATGAGAAAGCATTAGGTTTCCACCCAGCTACGATTTCATTGCCGGAAATAAGGGACATACAATGGGGTAGCCGGCTGAACAACTTGGAACAATGCGAAATTATGGGGAGAAGTGGTATGATCATCCTGCTTGAAAAATGAATATTCCCTGTTATAAGGTAAGGTATGGAAACAGGACATTCAGCTTACGTTTCAAGTATAAATATTGCAACCATGACAAAATACGCAACAAATCACTCGATTATTTTATGCAAAAACGGCTGTAAAATCGGTAAAACCGGGTGGTTTTCATTGCTCGGCAAGGCACTTTAGTTGCCGGACATCCCCATGTTGCCCCCTCTTACACCCGGATGTACCGACTCTCTACACCCGGATGTTAAGGATGGCAACATGGGGGTGTTTACGGAATTATCTGCTTGTTTCTGCTAAAAAAAGAGAGGGCTTTTGTGAAATGAAGAACCGTATTTCGCCAATTTAATACCTATTATATTCGTTTTTACATTTGTTTATTCGATTATTTCATATGCTTTTTCAAAAGCAAAAGAAAACAATGTGCTGTTTTTCAATAATATGATAAAATGCAATGTTTCAGAAGTGATAGAGGAGTGATAGAGGGAAACGTTCTGTATCACTGTCTTTAACTCTTGAATATTAATAGCCACAACCTTCGTAGTGATAGAGTGATAGAAGATTTGTAGAAAACTCCGTATGAAGATCGCAACCTTGGAAAATTTTGATGCGGTTGCCCTGTCTTCGTTTCCTTATGGTAAATCTGTATGTTTAAATTTTAGAAGGATTCCGTGTGAAGTAATTTCGGTAAAGTGAACGTATCGTAAGGATATACCTGATTGTGTTGGCAGTCTTTACGGTTATACCTGGTTCTTCGGCATCATCTACTAAATCTAGTCTACGCAACTAATCGTGATTATTTAAAGTAAACATATTAAGAAACACAAAAAAAGCCCGTATCCAACTTCACAGTTACATACGGACCAAACAAATAACAAACTCTACTTATATGAAAAAACAAATACTACTAACTTAATCGTCTTAGGAATTTCTTTGGATATAATTCCTAATTCATTTTATCATATAACAGCACATAATTCAGTTTGGTTCAGAAATAATGAAAAAAACTATCTTCCGATCAGCTTAGCCATACATTATAATCCTGTATTACAGAAATATATCATTTCTGTAATAAGTAATATCATTTTTTAAACATGATCATTTTTTCTTTCTTGTACTTTTAAAATCAAAATTCAACCTAAAAAGATATTACCATGAAGGAATTGAAAATGTTTATTGATGGCAGATTCATAGAACATGAATCTGGAAAATGGATTAAGGTATTAAATCCTTCTACTGAAGAAGTTATATCATTAATGCCGGACGGTACGGTCGAAGATGCTAAAAGAGCGATCGATGCAGCAGAAAAAGCTCAGGGTCAATGGGAAAGGACACCTTCTATAGAAAGGGCCGCTTATCTGACCAAAATTGCAGCCGGTATCCGCAAAAGAGAAAAGGAACTGACTGATATAATTGTTCGTGAAGGAGGAAAGACGCAAGGCCTGGCTAATGTGGAAGTTCTTTTTACGGCAGATTATATCGATTATATGGCTGGATGGGCCCGCCGGTATGAAGGTGAAATCATCCCCAGCGACCGTCCGCGTGAAAGCATATTCCTGTTCAAGAAAGCAATTGGTGTAACAACCGGTATTCTCCCCTGGAACTTCCCCTTCTTCCTGGTTGCACGCAAAGCAGCCCCGGCTTTGATTACCGGTAATACGATCGTGGTAAAACCGAGTCAGCTGACACCTGAAAATGCATACGTTTTTGCACAAATTGTAGAAGAAGTCGGTTTGCCAGCCGGAGTTTTCAACTTAGTGAACGGACGTGGTTCGGTGATAGGTCATGAGTTGGCAGCAAATCCGAAAGTTGGCATGGTCAGCCTTACGGGAAGTGTAAGTGCCGGACAACAGACAATGGCAGCAGCAGCTCCTAATATAACAAAAGTATCTTTGGAATTAGGAGGAAAAGCTCCTGCAATCGTGATGGAAGACGCAGATATAGACTTGGCGGTGAAGTCGATCATCGCTTCACGCGTTATCAATACCGGACAGGTATGTAATTGTGCGGAGCGGGTTTATGTAGATAAAAAGATCAAAGATATCTTTATGGAAAAGCTTGTGGCCGGTATGAAGCAGGTGAAAGTCGGCAATCCGAACGAGATCGCAGACTTGGATATGGGGCCACTGATCGAAGCAAATGCTTTGGCTGCCATGGAGCAAAAAGTTGAAAAGGCGGTTCGGCAGGGAGCCAAACTTCTATGTGGCGGTCATCGGATCGGAACAAAAGGGTATTTCTTCGAACCTACAGTGCTGGATTGCGCCACACAAGAAATGGATATCATACGGGAAGAGACCTTCGGCCCTATCCTGCCCATTGTCGAATATACGGATATCGATGATGCGATTGCATGGGCAAATGACTGTGAGTACGGACTGACATCTTCCGTCTATACCCAAAATCTGGACTATGCATTCAAGATCATGCGCTCGCTGAAATTTGGCGAAACATATATCAATCGTGAGAACTTTGAAGCTATGCAAGGTTTCCATGCCGGATGGCGTAAGTCTGGAATCGGTGGTGCAGATGGAAAACACGGTCTTGAAGAATATTTACAGACGCATGTCGTTTATATAGAGACCAAAGAATAGAAGATCGCCTTTATTATATGGCCGTGCCATCGTTGCGACACAATTGTGCCAATGCGATGGCACTGTTGTGTCACAGCATTGGCACAACAGACGAGTCGCTTATACTTGCTCCAACAGGTAGTATTCGGAAAGAATATCCCGCACTTTCTCTGGTGTCAGACGTCCATAAACTTTTCCGGCAATCGTGACGACCGGAGCCAGTCCGCAAGCCCCCACACAACGTAGACAATCCAATGAAAACAGGCCGTCGGATGTAGTCTCTCCAACTTTGATCTCCAACTGGCACTGGAACTCTTCCAAGACTTTCTCGGCTCCACGTACATAACAGGCCGTTCCCAGACAGACGGAAATAGGATATTTCCCCTTCGGAGTCATGGTAAAGAACGAATAGAACGTCACAACTCCATATACTTTGGAAACCGGAATATGCAACCGGCCGGCGATGATCTCTTGCACTTCGCGAGGCAGATAACCGAATATGCCTTGGGCGGCATGCAATATGTTGATCAGCTCTCCCGGATCGTTATTATGTTCATCACAGACAGCCAACAATTCATCGATCTTCATCTGAATCAAATGTATCTTCATCTTATCCATCGTTTATCCCTCCTGATTTTCTTGCGTAAACATGTTAATGGCTTCCTTACGGTCGAAGTAGTGCGTATGCAACAGCTTGTGGGCACGCGGTCCGCACGGTTCTCCCAGATAGTCGGCATAAAGAGCTTGAATATAAGGATTCTCATGACTCTTGCGAAGTGTCTTGCTGCGATCCTCCTGATAGAGAGCCGCCGCACGTTTGCGCAGCACCTCCATCCTGCCTCTGTGGAACGGTTGGCCGCCACCACCGATACAACCGCCCGGACATGCCATAACTTCGATGGCATGATAGGGCGACATGCCGTTTTTGACTTCTTCAACCAATCTACGGGCATTGCCCAAACCATGTGCAATTCCTATTTTTATCGGTGTCCCATCGAAGTCTATTGTTGCACTGCGAATGCCTTCCAGCCCGCGGAGTTCTTCAAAATCAATTTTAGGAAGAGTTTTTTTCGTATATAGCTCGTACGCCGTACGGCAAGCAGCTTCTATCACGCCACCGGTTGTTCCGAAGATAACTCCGGCTCCTGTCGATTCGCCTAACGGACGATCGAAATCGCTATCTGGCAGTTCCGCGAAGTTTATGTTTGCATAGCGGATCAGGCGGGCCAATTCGCGCGTATAGATCGAAATATCGACATCCGGATTGCCATCGACCGCAAATTCCGGACGACTGGCTTCATATTTCTTTGCCAGGCAGGGCATGATCGACACGACAACGATCCGCTTTCGGTCTACTCCCAATTTTTCGGCAAAATAACTTTTGGCAATTGCACCGAACATCTGCTGTGGGCTCTTAGCTGTCGACAGGTTGTCTAATAATTCCGGGAAATGCTGTTCGACGAAACTGACCCACCCCGGACAGCAACTCGTCATCAACGGCATTTTTACTTCCTGATCGCCTTTCAAGTATTTCCCGATCCGCTGCAACAGTTCTGTCCCTTCTTCCATAATAGTCAGGTCGGCGGCAAAATCCGTATCGAAAACATAATCGAAGCCCAACCTGCGGAGGGCGGAAACCATTTTACCCGTTACCAATGTCCCCGGTTCATATCCGAAATCGCGTCCCAAAGCCGTACGGACAGCCGGAGCTGTCTGGGCTATCACGATTTTGTCCGGATCGGCCAGCGCATCCAACACCGGCTGTTGTGTATTCCGTCCGCTCAACGCGTTTACCGGGCAGACCGATACGCACTGGCCGCAATAGGAACACGTACTACCGGCAATATCCCGTTCGAAAGCCGTAGAGACGGCTGCATTAAAGCCTCGATTGACAGCAGTCAAAGCCCCAACGGTCTGGATATTATTACACATGGTCTCACAACGGCGGCACATGATGCACTTGTTCATGTTGCGCACGATAGACGGTGAACGGTCTATCTGGAATATGGACATCTCGCCTTTATAGCGAATCTCACGTATCCCCAGGTCGTGAGCAATTGCTTGTAGTTCACAATGTCCATTGCTACTGCAAGTCAGACATTCTGCCGGATGGTTGGACAGGATCAGTTCCATTACGGTTTTCCGGGCATTCATCACGCGTGGGCTGTGTGTTTGCACAACCATCCCTTCCATACACTCCGTTTTACAGGAAGGAGCCAAATTACGGCGACCTTCTATTTCAACTACGCAGATACGGCAAGCACCCGGATTATTTTCATAGTGCAAATCTTCCAACTTCATATAGCAAAGAGTCGGAATGCGGATACCCATTCCTTTTGCAGCATCCAGGATCGTGGTTCCTTTGGGGACTTCCACTGGTTTTCTATCTATAATAAGCTTTACTGTTTCCATACATTTAATTGTCATTGTCCATTCTTCACTACTTTAGTGCACATAAATAGCACCGAACTTACATCTCTCTATACATGAACCGCACCGGATACAAGTCTGCGGATCAATCACATGCGGAACTTTCTTGTCTCCCGTGATCGCATTCACCGGACACATCCGGGCACAAAGCGTACATCCCTTGCATTTCTCTGGATTGATAAAATATTGCGTCAGTTCGCGACATTGATGAGACGGACAACGTTTTTCCTTCACGTGGGCCAGATATTCATCATAGAAGTTATCCATCGTAGACAAAACTGGATTGGGCGATGTCTGTCCCAAACCGCACAAGGCAGTATCTTTGATCACACCAGCCAAGTTACGAAGCCGTTCCAGATCCTCGATCGTTCCGTTGCCGGACGTAATCTTTTGCAACATCTCGTGCAACCGTTTGTTGCCAATCCGGCAAGGAGCACATTTGCCACATGACTCCTCGACCGTGAAATCCAGATAGAATTTGGCCATAGCGACCATACAATCGTCTTCGTCCATCACAATCATCCCCCCCGACCCCATCATCGAACCGGCAGCCAAAAGATTGTCATAGTCGATCGGCAAATCCAAATGCTTATCAGTCAGGCAGCCACCTGAAGGACCTCCTGTCTGCACAGCCTTAAATTTCTTTCCATCTTTGATGCCTCCTCCTATACCGAAGATCACTTCGCGTAACGTCGTCCCCATCGGAACCTCTATCAGCCCGACGTTGTTTACTTTTCCCGCAAGGGCAAAGACTTTCGTCCCCTTACTTTTCTCCGTACCTATACTACGGAACCATTCAGCTCCCTTCAACAGGATAACCGGCACGTTGGCATATGTTTCCACATTATTCACATTGGTCGGGCAACCTTTGTAACCTTGTTCGCTTGGAAAAGGCGGTTTAACAGTCGCTTCTCCGCGAAGCCCCTCCATACTATGAATCAACGCCGTTTCTTCACCACAAACGAATGCTCCTGCCCCATAGCGTATCTCGATATCGAAAGAGAAATCCGTCCCGAAGATGTTTTCACCCAGTAGACCATATTCTTTGGCTTGCCGGATTGCAATCTTCAACCTCTCCACGGCTAATGGATATTCAGCCCGGATATAAACTAGCCCTTTGGTGGCTCCCGTACAATATCCGTTGATCGCCATCGCTTCAACGATGGAATGCGGGTCACCTTCCAGGATGGAACGGTCCATGAATGCTCCCGGATCACCTTCGTCTGCATTACAGACGACATATTTCTGGAGAGCTTTCACCTTACGGGTTATCTGCCATTTCAGGCCGGTAGGGAAACCGCCTCCTCCCCTACCGCGTAAGCCACTATCCATGATCTCTTTGATCACCGATTCGGGCGTCATCTCGGTCAAGGCTTTACCCAAAGCTACATAACCATCTCGGGCGATATATTCGTCTATATTTTCGGGATTGATAAAACCACAATTCCTGAGAGCAATGCGGAGTTGCTTCTTGTAAAAATTGATATGCTTGGAATCCGGTACTTGCTCGTTAGTTTCGGGATTGACATATAGAAGCCGTTCTACCTTACGTCCCTTCACTAAATGCTCCCGGACAATGTCTTCGGCATCCGTCGGTTTTACCTGAACATAGAACGTATTGTCCGGAACCATTTTAACTATCGGCCCTTTTTCACAAAAACCGAAGCAACCGGTACGGATCACTTGGACAATATCCTGCAACTTATGTCGTTCGACGGCCTCTTTCAGATTTTGAAGTATAAGTTCACTCTGTGATGCACGACAGCCAGTACCGCCACACACCAGTATATAACTATTGTACTGTGCCATTATGTAAGTATTAAGTGTTTAAGGAAGTTTTGTTATTCCGGTTTAACAACCGTGTAAGTGACCGGGATAATATCGTCCAGCAGTTCCCCATTCCGGATATACCGGTCAATGATTTCATCCACCTTCGCTTTCTTCACATGTCCGAAAACAAGAGGTTCTTTACCTGGCAGGGTAACCTCGACAGTCGGTTCGGCATAGCAATACCCCATGCATCCAGTTTGTGTCACCAATGCATCTACTTTTTCACGATCCAGTGCTTCAATGAAATAATTCATGATCTCTTTGGCTCCGGCAGCGATCCCGCAAGTTGCCATAGATATCCGGATCTGTACCATTTGTTCAGGATGATTACTTTTTTCTCTAATATCCAAGGTCGAGCGCAAGGTTTCACGCATCTTCCGAAGATCATCCAATGTTTTCACTTTATTCATGGTCTACACTATTTTAAGGTATAATTCGCTCAAATAAGGTATATCTGCAAACATACATATTTTTCCGGAATAAAGCCTACCTTTTCTCTTTAATCCCAAGGCTATTGTGCAAAAATTGTTAGGGGATTAATAAAGCATAGCTTTAGGGTATCTAATGCTATGGGTTATGGAGCCTAAAGCTATGGGTTTTGAAATAAAAGTGAAAACAATATGCGCCCTGCTTATTTATCCTCGACAGCACGAGTCTGCAATACTTTGGAATTAGGTGGAACGCTATGGGTAAGCCAGATGTTACCACCAATCACGGAGCCGTGACCAATAGTGATCCTCCCTAAAATGGAGGCATTGGAATAGATTGTAACATAATCTTCGATAATCGGATGGCGCGGTACGTCCAGAGGCAATCCTTCTTCGTCCAAGGTAAAGCTTTTTGCACCCAATGTCACACCTTGATAAAGGCGGACATGATTACCGATTATAGCCGTCTGCCCGATCACAACACCCGTACCATGATCGATACTGAAATATTCTCCGATTTGCGCTCCCGGATGAATGTCTATTCCTGTATCCGAATGGGCCATTTCCGTTATAATACGTGGAATCACAGGCACACCGAGCTTCAGTAACTCATGTGCTACGCGCTGATAAAGAATGGCATGAATTGCCGGATAACAGAAAATAATCTCACTGGGGCTTTTGGCTGCCGGATCACCATCCAAGATAGCTTTCACGTCTGTCGATAGCAGATACTTGATATGTGGAACCTTATTGATAAAAGCAATGGCTATTTCAGAAGCACGATCTTTGGAATCACAACAACGTTCGACTTCAAAGCACAGGCCATTATAGATTTGTTCCTGCAACAGGTCGTAGGCCTGCTCCAGATATACACCCGTATAATATTGTATAGAATCCGTCTGTGCCTCCTGTTCCGTTCCGAAGAAACCGGGAAAAATAACCTTGCGGAGCAAGGTCATGATCTCCCTGAGTGCCGTCACCGATGGTGAAGGTTTCTGGTGTAGCGGAATGTATTGATATTCCGGCTGATCTGTCACTGACAGCAAATCAACATTTCTCCGGATTTCTTCTAAGATAGTTGCTCTGTTCATATTCAATTATCCCATATTGGATTGTATACAGTGAATTTATTCTTTTGATAGATATCTTGCCCTAAAATATAGATCGATCCATCCAGCATGAACATGTGATAATTTTTCATACGAATCCATAACGAGCGTGAAGTCCATTGCTCTGTAGTCAAATTGTATTCCCAAATTTTTCCGTCGTTGTCAATCATAAAGAAGCTCTTTTTCTGTTCATCATAAACACCAGAAGAAATAACACCGAGCTGTGCAGGTATAGAGGGAATCAGCTCCCATTTTGTCAAGCTATCCGAAGAGACGTAGAAGCCGTTACGAATACCATTACTCTTTTCTCCTAAACCTGCATATACTTTATCTTCTACAACAAATGCGACGCCTCCTCTTTGGTTTGCTTCGTTCACTTTGGCAATTGTAGTCCATTCTCCACTATTTTGAGTTGAAAGATCATAACGTACTATTTCATTCATATTGCTACTATTGTCAGTACCACCAAAAACGTACAAGGAATCACGATACACAAAACAGACAGAGTTAAATCGTCCCTTCGGCAACGAAGGGAATTCGAATAACCAACTATTATTTTCAGATGTATACACTTGACATTCTATTCCCACTTGTTTGTCAAGTCCTCCAATGACATAGGCTCTATTATTGTAGACGGTAGCAGCCATGTGCGAATAGGCGACACTGCATCCTTGTTGGGATTTCCATTCATTTGTTTCCACATTATAACTAAAAAGTTCGTTACTGCGTTTATCTCCTAAATCCCCACCAACGATATAGGCTTGTCCGTTTAGCACAAAGCTTGCCGAATATTGACGGTCTTCACCTGTGTATATGCTCTTTTCCGTAAAGATGTCAGGTGCCTTGAATGTTTGTGTCTGGCCATACCCGACAAGGCAATGTTCATTTACAGCGTAAGCTCTTACATAATAATTTGTAGCCCCTTTCAATGCCGATAAAGCATATGTGAAAATCGAGTCTTCTACAGCAACATGATTATCCTTGATACTCGGCTCCTTATTGTTTGAAGACCAACAAATTCCCCACTCTGTAGCAGCACTGTTTCCGCCATTCTGCAACTCCCCGCCAATGTGAACTGTTCCATCGCTTTTGATCGAATCAGGGGTGATGGGGAATGTTATAATATTCGGCTTCTCGCTTTTTGTCGAAATCGTAATTTCTTCTTCACTATATACCGTACCGAAGTCATTTATGGCATAGGCCCTTGCATAATATTTTTTGGCCGATTCCAAGCCCCGGATCCTTCCTGTAAATTTGCCATTATCCGCAAGATTCGTACAAGTGATTGTATCGGCTTCTATCGTTGGCTCTTCTTCTACACTCCAGCAGAAACCATAGGCACTGACAGGTGCATCTCCCTCATTGATCAAGAAAGCAGACAGATCGGCTGTGGTGAAAGTCGTACTATCTTTTATCAGACTCAACTTACCGACAAAAGGTTTGCCATCTGTAGTCCTAAAAGAGTCCACATTAAAAGCAAACTCGCCAAACTGATTTTTGGCAAAAGCACGGACATAATACCAAGTTTCCGGCTCTAGATTCGTAATCTGGCAGGAGAAAGTATCGACAGTTGCCAAGTCACTCCCTTCGTATGTGATAACGGAATCTTGATCCGAGGGTTCGATATCTCCGGTTTGTTTCTTTTTCTTATAGTAGAAACCTAATTTCTCAATGCCGACTCCCCGATTCTTAACTTTCCCTTTTACCCAAGTGGAAGTTGCTTTTACTGTGGCACTATCCACATCCAAAGTCGCAACTTCTCCAATACCATTTATTGTCGTATACGCTCCTTCTGTTTTTGAAAATGCAGTATCTATATCATTAATAGCATAAGCATATACATAATATTTTGTACTATCTTCCAAATTGGATATGGTAGCTGTAAAATTGTGGTTTTCTATTTTATCAGCTTTTGTATATCGCTTGTTACGCATGTTCTCAAGCGGCTCCGTTCCTGTTTGGGTACTCCAACAAACCCCACATTCTTTTACTGGCAAACCGTTCTCTTTCATTATTTGAGCCTTTAAAGTGATCGAAGAAGCATATGCTTCACCTTCCATTGAAGTCTCGGAAACCTCCGGAGCCTTTGCTTTCTGCAAACGCGTATCCATATCCGGATCTTCCACACATCCGGAAAGCATCCATAAAAGTGAAACAGCTGATAAAAAGATTGAGTATATGTATTTCATAAATAATTCTTATTAGAAAAACAGACCGACACCGGCATTCAAATCAACATATTTAAAATTCAACGTATTACACCCTGCACTTACAAACACAGGACCGAACTTAACCATTACATCCAGATCGGCAGCTAACCCGCTATAAGAATAATCCAAATTCTTCGCCCAATAGGATTTTTCTATTCTATAATCCGAATTATCGATTGTGATATATTCGCATAATAATTCCCGACTGCCATATCCTAAACCTACGGACGTATATAACCAGGATGTACATTTTACAACCAAACCAGCTGTACCGGCATAGTTATTCACCTTTTTCTTATTCGTGAAATAAAACGGATTATCGGGAGTAGGGCCGACAAACTCATCTGTTCCCCGGCATTCCCCATCGTACTCCTTAAAACCTAGATTGGTCTTAAAACGCAGGAACCAACCCAAACGAGATTTCACCCCTCCCACTGTCAAGCCATAAGGTGCTTCTATGGAGTAGGCATAACCAATAAAGAACTTCATCGGTTCTTTGGGGGTATCTGGCTTTATTGGGTTGGCAGAAGGATAGAAAACGGACTCTACCGGTTTGCGAAGTGTTTCCAGACGATCTTGCCAGGATTGGGCCAAAGTTTCGTTTTTGGAAGTTCCTATCCCCTCGGTATAATAGATTATCAGCTGCGAAATGGCTGTTGTATCCTCATTATTGGCCATCAGTTCCAGACAAGCCCGACACTTGTTCATCAGACTGTGCATTGATGGACGCATCCTCTGGTTGGCTAACCAAATCGATGTGAGCTGCTCGATACTGTAAGGATCACATTGCACGACACCTTCTTCATACCACATCCTTGCATCGCTATAGTCCAAGCGTTTCATCGCCTCGTCACCTTTTCTGTTATATTCTGTTTTTTGTTGGGCCAGCAAACACATCGGCAACGCAACAAAAAGAGTTAAAATCCAAAGTCTTTTCATAAACACGTTAATAATACGTTGATCCTTCATTTACCAATACGCCATCGGCATTATAGATATCGAACAAACCATCTTTACGTTCGAAAGCACGGCCATTTTCGGCAATCCCGACATTACGGTATTTACATGGTATACGCTCATTCGCCTCCGAATCGATCGCCCCGTATAACATGGTCGATTTCTTTCGTACAATTGTAAAGTTCCCAAAAGTTTTCTTCATCTCATATTGAGCTTTCCTGTCGGCTAAAAGTTTGGCTGCTTCCTTTTCATCACAAGAAATCAAAAGGCGTACGACCTCTTCCGTCAACTTGGTTTCTTTCGCTTTCGTGAAATCTTTCTTTGCGTTCGTAAAATCCGCTTTTCCCATCTTCTCCTTGCCGGAAGCTATTAAAGCGACATATTCCGCCTCAATTTCTTCAGCAGTAGGCTGTACTGGCTGTATTGTTATTTTATTTCCTTCAGCCGGAACCTGCTTTGTATCCGGTTGCTTCCGGGGTTCATCAACAACAACGGGCGTCATCTTTTCCGGTTGTCGGGCCATTGCTGCCTCTGTTTTTTTATCCTTCTCGCTAAGCATAGATACTTCTTCCATCTCCAAAACAGTTGTGTCTTGGAGGATGCCTATTGAATCTTTTTCCTCTTCGACCGGGCTAATCAACTCCGTTACATCCGGTTTCGTAGAGGTTTTGTTCCCCTGCACCAGAAAAGCGACAACAGATCCTGCACTAGCAAATATAGCAATAAGCACGGATATCAGCATCCCTTTTCTTTTTTTCTTAGAGGGCTGAGAAATAATTTCTTCGCTATTTATAATCGTACGATCTTCGTCCTCCTCATTCTGAGGCGATTGCTCATTCGGATGTATGACCGTTGTCTCACCATCCGCTTCCTGCCCGTCTGTATTTTGCAACTCATTTGCAGGTATTTCTTCTTCCGCAGGAAAATCTAATACAGCCATCATTTCATCCACCGTTTGAAAACGATCGGCCGGAATGATTTGCATTGCTTTGATTATGGCGGCTTCTGTCTTAGGAGATATATTCTTGTTCAGTTCCGACGGATTCTGCAAAGGACGTGTTGCCCGCAAAATAGATTCGGTCGGAATCTTCCCTGTCAAAAGGTTATACATGGTAGCACCGAGCGAATAGATATCCGGACAGGGTGAAAAACTTTGTGTCCCTTCGTTATCGTATTGTTCGATCGAGGCAAATCCTTTTGATAAGGTAAGCATGGTCGTACTTGTTTCCTGTTGCTCGATGTCATATCGCTTGCTCACGCCGAAATCAATCAGACGTGCTTTCCCTGACGAGTCGATCAGGATATTGCTGGGTTTGATATCCAAGTGAAGAATGTTCTTTTCATGTACAAACTGGAGTGCTTCTCCTATCTGGCGAACATATCTGAGGACTTTCGGTTCCGGCAATATGCCTTCCCTGTCCATCATATATTTGAGTGAACAACCGGGAATATATTCCATGGCAATATAAGCCGTGCCGTTTTCTTCGAAAACTTCCAGCACATTCACTATATGAGGATGGTGAACTTCAGAAAGTATCTTGGCCTCCTTGATAAGTTTCTCTTTGAATTTATCGAAAAGAACCTTTCCTGTCTCGGAATGCACCTTGACAGCAAATGATTCTGCTTCCCTGTAACAATAGTCTTTAAAGAAGTATTCTTTTACACAAATAGGCACCTCTGTTTGCACAGTTCCTAACGAGCCCTTCACCTCCGTATACCAGACGCCTTTGTATGTTATACCAAAGCCGCCCTGACCAATTACGTGAGTGATCCGATATTTTCCATTCTGAAGAACATGTCCGTTTGGCAAATTCATAACTATACTATGCGCAATTCTATTGATCTGCCAAAAGTACGTTATTTATATAAAAGAATAAAGGAAAGAAAGAATATTTTGCTTAATTCCTGCGGAATCTAACACATTTTGTATAGGTATGATGTAAAAAGAAAAGTTATCGCGTGTTTTCCCACTGCAAGCGGACATGATTGCGTTTTTAATCTCTTCCGGACCACCTAAATGCTCGAATATATCCGAAAGCTCATCATTGTTAAGACGTTCGAGTACACCATCCGAACACATGAACAAAAAATCACCAGCCTTGATATCATCCAAAAGTACGACATCAGCCTCTGTCGGACGGTCCGTCCCTTGGATAGCCCGTATGATCACATTCCGCTGTGGGTGATGTGCTGCCTCTTCATGGGTGATTTTTCCTAATTTCACTAACGAATTGACCAAAGAATGATCTTCAGTCTGGAACAAGATTTCTCCTTTCCGGAAATGGTAAATCCGACTGTCCCCCACATGCGCCAAGGTTATGCCAGTCGTACCTACAAAGGTCATGGTCAAGGTGGTTGCCATTCCTTTGGCTTCCGGATGAATTGCTACATAGTCATCAAAACGTGCTTCGGTATAACGAATCGCTTTATTTATAAAATCTGCGTTCGGCTCACCTTCACGAAAAGTTGAGAAAAAAGTCTGGAAAGACTCGCAAGCCAATGAACTTGCAATCTCCCCTTTTTCAGCCCCCCCGACACCATCACATACCAAAAATAAGTTTTGGTTGGAATTTGCCGTTTCCGGCAAAGGAAAGATAGAATCTTCATTATTCAATCTGCCTCCTTTTTCACTGACTGCCCAAGGGTTGCCGATCGTTATATTCATAGCATAGACTATTTTTATTCATTAAATCGAAGAACTGTGCGACCAATAATAATTTCATCATTATTATTGAGTACGACAATCTCTCCATTCTCTAAGTAATTGCTATTATATAACGTATGATTTTTACTATTATTGTCAGAAAGATAATGTTTATAACCACCTTTGGCATCTTTTTTTACCTCGATCCGGATATGTTCTCGGCTCATTGATTTATCAGCCGTCACAATACCGATCGTAGCAGTGGATGCATTGGATTTTCGTCCGATGATATAGACACCTTCCTGAAGAGGGAAAGTTTGCTCTGGCGTATCAGCATTTGCAATTACAGAAAGACGTCCGGTCGTCATACGAAGAGGCTGTATCAGAACTGTTTCCGATTCAGATGCGACACTTCCTTTCTCCATAGATAGCAAAGAGACTGGAATCGGTTGTCTGCACTTCGGGCATTTGAAAGAGGTGATATCGAGGGGAATTTTCCCCTCGTCTACCTTTAACCCAACATGGCAATGTGGACATTTAACGGAAATCATAAAATGAACGATATATCAGATCCGTCAATATCGGTTGAATATGTATCCAGCATATCTGCGTCGGACAACATAATAGTGTCATCGGATAATGTAATAAAATCAGAAACATCAATACTTTCGTCAATCATTACAACATCCGACAAGTCGTTTTCCCCGTCCACATCCACAATAACAGCGTCGGTCAGTATAGCATCGTCGCTGTCTAAAGTCACGAATGTGTAATCCTCTTCTTGCATAAAATGTTATAATTAAATTTTCTGGAAACAAAAGTAGGGAAACGAGCTGACATCCAAGCACAAAATAGTTCCTTATAATCAAATGTTTGGGTTTACTGTACGAAAGTATTACTTTTAGTATATGAAACGGAATCCTATTCGCTCACCCATTTAGCTTTACAGGAAGGCATCGGGCATTGTTTTTTATTGCGCAATGATTCCCAGGGTATTTCACCCAAAAACGTTCCACACTTGGGGCAAACATAGTCGATTTTGAATTGATTGGTCAAATCTTGCAACAACTGTGGGATTTTGGCTGATTGTTTCGCACCCAGATAGATACCGACCGTCGGAGCGCAGATCGTGATAAACAAGCTCAGTCCGAACAATTCCGGACTTCCTTTCCCTAGAAAACCGATCACAACCCCCACTACACCAGGAAGAGCAAACGGAAGTGATTGGAATAACCTAGTTTTAAATTGGTTAGAAGACTGTATCTTAACCTTTGCTTGAATGTAATCATCGTATATCTGCTTCAACACAGCAAACTCCTCGCTATAATCATTGTTGGACTTCAAGGCCTCGGAAATGTTTAACACATAATTATCTCCCAGCCTGATCGTATCGCTGGGAGTAACATGTTTTTTAACAATCTGAGCACCATTAACAAATGTTCCGTTTGTCGACCCTAAATCTTCAAGTAGCCAATATCCTCCCTCTTCACGGACTAGCTTTGCATGATACCGGCTTACATGAGGGTCGTTTACTACAAAATCATTATCGCTTGCTTTTCCAATTCTGATGATCATTCTGTAACAACTTTTGGTTCTTCAGGTTTTCCCATTTCCTTTTCGAGCGTATCTTTCAATACCTTCAAGGGATCCTTGGATATCACCAACTCCCTTGGTTTTCCATCCTGCGTTAGCAATAACAGCTTCTGCTTGGGTAAATTTATCTGCAAGATGTGATTTTTATTAATAATATGGCTTTTACCTACACGCATCAGGATTGTGTTACAACCTGCGACCTGTTTCTCCAATATTTCTTCAATTTTTCCTATATTGATTGCAAATGTGAATTGAATTCCGTTGGATAATAGTAATTTGGTGTAATTTCTATCTGCTTCAAAATAGAGGATCTGCCCTATTTTAATACGCAATAATTCATCTCTCGTCTTAATTATTAAATATCGCTCCATACGTAGATATTGTTTATTCGTTCATCATCGAAAAGCAAATGTACATTATTTTGTGATTCCTTCGGTACTTTTTTTCATAAATTATTCTCGAAAATCATCGGATACTATGATAAAATAAGAATTCCATACCCATGAAACTTTTGTTTCATAGGCATGGAACTCCAATTTCACTATTATGAAATCGAACATTTATGACCGGATCAGTCTTCTATAGCAGCCTGCGCCGCCGCGATACGTGCGATTGGAACGCGGAACGGTGAGCAGGAAACATAGTTTAATCCTACTTTATGGCAGAACTTCACAGAGGAAGGTTCACCGCCATGCTCGCCACAGATACCACATTTCAGATCCGGGCGGATAGCACGTCCCTTTTCTGTAGCCATACGCACCAACTGTCCCACTCCATTCTGATCGAGAACTTGGAACGGATCGACTTTCAGAATCTTCTTTTCCAAGTAAACAGGCAGGAAGGAAGCGATATCGTCGCGAGAGTAGCCGAAAGTCATCTGTGTCAAGTCGTTTGTACCGAACGAGAAGAACTCGGCAGAAGAAGCAATACGGTCGGCAGTCAATGCCGCACGCGGAATTTCGATCATCGTACCGACCTTGAAGTCGATGTTGTCTCCCATTTCTTCGAACAACTGTGCGGCAGCTTTACGGATCACTTTTTCTTGTTCCTTGAATTCGTATAAGATACCCGTCAGCGGAACCATGATTTCAGGTTTAGCTTCAATACCTTCCTTCTTCAGTTCAAGAGCGGCTCCCAAAATGGCACGTGTCTGCATTTCTGTGATTTCGGGATATGTGTTACCCAAACGGCAACCACGATGTCCTAACATCGGGTTATGTTCACAGAGTGATTCAACTCGTTTCTGGATCTCTTTTACTGATACGCCCATTGCTTCCGCCATTTCTTCCTGACCTTTCAGATCATGAGGAACGAATTCGTGCAAAGGAGGATCGAGCAGACGCACGGTTACCGGACAACCTGCCATTGCCTTGAAAATACCTTTGAAGTCCTCCTTCTGGTAAGGCAGGATCTTTGCCAGTGCATTCTTACGCCCTTCCGCATCTTCCGCCAGGATCATTTCACGCATAGCCTTGATTTTTTCACCTTCGAAGAACATATGTTCCGTGCGGCACAAACCAATACCTACAGCACCGAAATTGCGTGCGATCGTAGCATCGTGCGGAGTATCGGCATTCGTGCGAACCTGTAACTTCGTATATTTATCTGCCAAAGTCATCAATTCGGCAAAATCACCGGACAGTTCGGCAGCCTTCGTCTCTACCTTTCCGACATAAACCGTACCGGTCGTACCGTTTATAGAAATATAGTCGCCTTCTTTCAGCTTAATACCATCGACTTCTACAGTCTTATTCTTATAATCGATTTCCAAAGCTCCGGCACCGGATACGCAGCATTTACCCATACCGCGTGCAACAACGGCAGCATGCGAAGTCATACCGCCACGAGCAGTCAGAATACCTTCGGCAACAGCCATACCAGCCAGATCCTCAGGGGATGTTTCGATACGGACCATTACGATCTTCTTTCCGTCAGCATGCCATTTGGCCGCATCATCGGCGAAGAACACGATCTGCCCTGTTGCCGCTCCCGGAGATGCCGGCAAGCCTTTCACCCAAACTTTCGCCTGTTTCTCGGCCACCTTGTCGAATACCGGGTGAAGCAGTTCATCCAGTTTATTCGGTTCGATACGTTTCAATGCTGTCTTCTCGTCAATCATACCTTGATGCAACAAGTCGATTGCGATTTTAACCATTGCAGCACCGGTACGTTTTCCGTTACGGGTTTGCAGGAACCACAGTTTTCCTTCCTGCACGGTGAATTCCATATCCTGCATATCATGATAATGGTTTTCCAGCTTTGTTTGCAGTTCGTCCAGTTGCCTATAGATTTCCGGCATGGCTTCTTCCATTGAAGGATATTTAGTTATGCGTTCTTCTTCTGAAATACCGGCACGTTTCGCCCAACGCTGCGAACCGATCTTGGTAATCTGTTGCGGCGTACGGATACCAGCCACCACGTCTTCGCCTTGTGCGTTGATCAAGTATTCACCGTTGAAGAGGTCTTCTCCGTTACCGGCATCACGAGAGAAACATACACCGGTAGCGGAAGTATCGCCCATATTGCCGAACACCATAGCCTGTACGCTGACAGCCGTGCCCCATTCGGCAGGAATCCCTTCCATCTTACGATAGAGGATAGCACGTTCGTTCATCCAGCTGTCAAACACAGCGCAGATGGCACCCCAAAGTTGTTCATAGGCGGAAGTCGGGAAATCCTTACCAGTCTGAGCCTTGACAGCCATTTTGAATTTAGCGACCAGTGCTTTCAAATCCTCCACATCCAGTTCATTGTCTAGCTTCACTCCTTTCGCTTCCTTGACTTCTTCGATAATTGCTTCAAATGGATCGATATCTTCCTTGCTGGTCGGTTTCATACCCAACACGACGTCTCCGTACATTTGTACGAAACGGCGATATGAATCCCATGCAAACCGAGGATTGTTCGTCTTACGGCTTAGTCCTTCCACCACTTCATCGTTCAAACCTAAATTCAGGATCGTGTCCATCATACCCGGCATAGATGCACGTGCACCGGAACGAACGGATACCAACAACGGATCGGCAACATCTCCAAATTTTGAATTCATCAACGTCTCAATATTGGCGATTGCCTTTTCAACGTCTGATTTCAACAATTCAACCACTTTGTCTTTTCCTAAATCATAATATTCGGAACATACCTCTGTGGTAATAGTAAAACCCGGAGGAACCGGAACACCAATCAGATTCATTTCGGCAAGGTTAGCGCCTTTACCACCCAGCAGATTTCTCATATCCGCTTTACCTTCGGCTTTTCCATTTCCGAATGTGTAAACTCTTTTTCTTTCCATATTCGACAGTATTTAATTTTAGATTTTAGTTTTGCTATCTCCAGATTGCAATGCTGCAAATATATGCTATTTAAAGATCGCATTCGCATGTATGGTTAAATAATTTTAGATGTTTTACAACTATTTTTTACCATCCATATTCGGTAAATAACTACATTTGCGTGCGGGAATTTTTAAAGCCTAAAAGAAATGTCCTGTATTCCAAAAGTTTTTTATAAGACTTTCGGAATACAGGACATTTAGTATCAGAAATTTATCCAAGATCAATCACTTCTCAATTCGTATACGTGCATCTACGACAAACAACCCCCGCTCAGTCGCAACAAGAGGATTGATGTCCATTTCCTTGATTTCGGATGCAAAACGGAGCAATGTGGACAGGCGGACTATGATATCCGCATACTGCTGTTCATCCACTCCCCGCTGGCCGCGTGTTCCCTTTATAATAGGATAACCGCGCAGGGAACGGATCATGGAATAAGTTTCGTCATACGACAGAGGCGACAGACCATAAGAGACGTCTTTCAGCACTTCGACAAAAATGCCTCCCAGACCGCAAAGCACGACATGACCGAAACGGTCTTCATACTTAGCTCCTAAGAACAACTCCTGCCCTTTCAACATCGGTTGTACCATAACGGCCGTCACATCAGGCAGACGCATCATCCGTTCATATTCGAAAATCAAATGCTCCTCACTTCGGATATTCAAGGCAACGCCCCCCATATCGCTCTTATGTATAGGACCGACTACCTTGGCTACAACCGGGAACTTAACTCTCTTGGCGAAAGCGACCAGTTCGTCGCGGTCAGTCGACGTGAACTCTTCTACCAGCGGTATCTGAGCCGCTTTCAGCAAAGTACGGACTTCTTCAGGATTCAAATAACCACTGCCCGGCAACCGGTCGATAATACGGCGAACTTCGGGCACGTCAACACCATACAACTGTATATCCGTACTCATGGGCTTCGGCGTGTTGAGCACACGCGAGAGGGCTGTACCCAACGTCACTTCATCCGAAAAGTTCACATGACCTTTCTTCACGAAACTTTTCACTTCCGGACCCGCCGTTACGATGGATGGCAATACCGGAAAAATCGGCTTCTTGCACTCCTCCATTTTCTTATGAAGCACTTCATAAGTATCGTATAATTTTACCAAACCCGGACTACCAAAGATAACCATCATCAGGTCAATATCTTCGAAACGGTTCTCACAGAAATCGATAGCGGTGGCCAAATGTTCGGGAGTACCTGTACCGATAATATCTATCGGATTGCCGACAGCAGCTCCCGGATATAGTTTGGATTTCAATTCTGCGGCAAGCGGACCGTCCAACTTAGGAACGTTCAGCCGTCCCTTTTCCAGTGCATCCGCCAACATTACAGCTGGACCTCCAGCATGCGTGATAATCGCACAGTTTTTACCCTTCACTTCTTTCAAGGTAAAGATACTGGCAACGGTTGTCAATTCTTCACGGCTGAAACAACGCACAATACCCGCTTTGCGGAACAGGGCTTCCACTGCCGAGTCCGAGTTGGCAATCGCTCCTGTGTGGGAAGATGCGGCACGCTTACCGACATCCGTACTACCCGCTTTTATGGCTGCGATATGACAACCCTTGCGAATCAGGGAAGAAGCATGATACAAGAGCTTATCCGGATTTTTGATCTGCTCGATATAGAGCATCTTTATTTTGGAGTCAAGGACCGGGTCGAAGTTGCGATCCATATATTCGATCACTTCTTCCACTCCAATCTGCTTGGAGTTACCGACAGACCAAACCGAAGAAAAACGGAGTCCTTTTGTCAAAGCCGATTCAATAATGAAAAGTGCCGTACCACCAGAACTGGAAATAAAATCGACCCCGTCTGCATGAAATTCGGGAATCGGCTGAGTAAAAACACCATGATAATGCATATTCATCAGACCGATGCAATTCGGACCGATCAATGAAGCACCGGCTTCGTTAATACTTTTCAGTATCTGTTCTTCCAGAATCGCCCCTTCATGCGTTTCCTCTCCGAAACCAGCCGAAATAACAATGAACGCCTTTACGTTTTTCTGTTTGGCAAGCACATCCACAGCTTCCGGACAGGCCGGACCGGGAATAGAAATGATTGCCAGTTCCGTCTCTGGGATATCATGCACCGAATGATAGGATTTCAGGCCCTGCACATCGTCTTCTTTAGCATTTACGACATATAGTTCGCCTTTATACTTCCCGTCTAGTAGATTGCGGACCAAACGGCCACCCGGTTTATGTACATTATTGGATCCTCCCACCACTACGATGCTCTGAGGATTAATTAATTCTCGGTTAATCATGACATTTTGATTAATTTGGTTCAATGAATGGGAACAAATATAGTTTATTTCTCCGTTTATCCATCAAATCTAGGGTAATTTATTTACATTTTGCACACTCTCCCACCAGCCAATCGCACCAGGCATCCATTCCCGTGCCTTTTGTCGCAGACACTTCGAATAGTTGCAAGTGGTGGTTTACTTTCAAGGCATTATTCCGCAACGTCTCCACATCCGTATCCAGATAAGGCGCCAGATCGATTTTGTTGATCACACAGACATCTGCCTCCAAGAAGATATGAGGATATTTCAACGGCTTGTCATCCCCTTCGGTGATACTGACGATAACGACTTTCTTCGCTTCTCCCAAATCGAACATGGCAGGACAAACGAGATTGCCTACGTTCTCCACAAACAGAATAGAGCCGTCAGATGGATTCAGATGCTTGACAGCATGATTCACCATACCGGCCTCCAGATGACAACCGGTTCCGGTATTGACCTGGAAAACGGGGACATTAAGGGCAGTTATACGGTTGGCATCGTTCGAGGTCTGCTGGTCTCCTTCGATGACGTAGATTTGCGAGGGCAATCCGCGAGTGGCACCAGAATTCAACTGGCGTATCGTTTCTTCCAATAATGTCGTTTTGCCGGAACCTGGAGAACTCATCAGATTCAGACAAAAAATATGTTTCGCCTCAAAATAGCCTCTGTTACGTTCAGCCAACAGATTATTGCGCTGGAGAATATCCTGTTCCAACGTTATTACTTTCCCTTCATCGTGATGATGGTGGTGATGTTCATGTCCGTGCCCGTATTCATGGTCATGAAGGTGATCGTGATGATGATGCTCTCCGCATCCGCAAGTTCCACACATAAGCGTTTGTCTTTTTATTTTATAACAATTGATTTAATCCGAAGTTCCCGCCCTTTTGTTATATTTATCAAATAAGAACCACAATTAGGACAGGGAGAAAACAAATTCCCGATAGGAAAGACCGTTTCGCAATCGCTGCACTGCCCTTCTCCGTCTACATAGCGGCGGATTATCTTTGCTTTTTCGAGCAAAGTGCCTTTAACCGCACTTTCCATCGCAAACTCCAATGTTTGCAGCTCTACTCCGGCAAGACGCCCTATCTCAAGCTCCACTTCTTCTATCTGCGAAGAATGATGTTCGCGAGCCTGCTGTTCGGATAGCTGAACGATACTTTGAGCGATCGACAATTCATGCATAACTTTAACGATATAACTACTTCATTTAAAACATAGGTGTTTTGCAATCAAAACATATATGATTCGTTTTCAAAACATATATGTTTTGCATTCATACTATAACTGCCTCTTCCGGGAAGCCGCTATTGCCAGTTGCCCGACCGCCACACCTCCGTCGTTACAGGGTATATGTCCCGGTACGAACAGCGGGATACCAGCTTCGGCAAACATGCGCTGCAACTGTTCCGTCAGACGTTTATTCTGAAAACAGCCACCTGAGATCACGACTTTGTCCGTTCCGGTCTGCATCCTGTACTGTTTCGCCATCTCTACCAAAAGCCATGCCAACGTATTATGAAAACGGGCAGACAACCAGGTTACCGGAACTCCGGCTGCCAGATCTTCCAATATCCCTTCCAATACGGGACGCATGGAGATAGACTCCTTTTCTATTAAAACAGAATAACGACTTTGATGTTCATCGGAAGCCAGTTGTTCCAGCTTGACAGGCGCTTCCGCCTGATACGTGGAGACATCGCAGACGCCCAGTAAAGATGAAACGGCATCGAATAACCGGCCCGCACTGGATGTATAAGGTGTATTAACGCCTTTTTCCATCATTTTCAGAAGCATTTGTATCTTCGCTTCCCCTACCCTTTCCTTAAAACCGGCAGGAAAAGGTATTTCATTTCCATAATAATGCCATAGATAGGCAACCGCCATGCGCCAAGGTTCGGTCGAAGCCTTATCCCCGCCGGGAAGCGGTACATATTCCAAATGTGAAAGTCGTTTATATTCCCGCCGGTCACAAAGGAATATCTCCCCGCCCCAGACTTTACCGTCATCTCCTAATCCTGTTCCATCCAAAACAAACGCCACTATCGGCTCGTCCAATCCGTATTCCAGCATACAAGCGGCAGCGTGCGCATGATGATGTTGTACGTATAATAGCGGGAGATGCAGATCCGACGCATAACGTTCCGCTTCACGGGAGGAAAGATAGTCAGGGTGCAGATCGCAGACCAAAAGGGATGGCCGGAAACGAAAAAGATGTTGAAAACGTTCAAGTGATTCCTTATAGAATCGAAAGGTCTCCCAATTCTTTAGGTCACCGATATACTGGCTTTGCAGAATCGTTTCTCCCTTCCCTAAAGCAAACGTATTTACCTTTTCGGCTCCGAAAGCCAAGATTCCTTCAACCGGAACGTCAGCAAAGAACGGTTCCGGCACATATCCCCGTGAACGACGTATCAAGCAGGACTGACCGCCACAGACCTGTAACACGGAGTCATCCACCCGGTTATGGATCTTCCGGTTATGATGGAGCAAGAGGGGAATTTTGCCGGCCAATTGCTTTTCTGCCTCTTCGGGGATAATGGTTATCGGACATTCGCTGATATTGCCACTCGTCATCACCAATGCAGGTGTATCCAACCGTTCAAACCAATCGGAATGGAGCGGCATATAAGGAAGCATACATCCTAATGTCTCCATTCCCGGATTGACGGACGGAGCCAACGGCCGGAGTTGCTTCAACAGAACGATCGGGCGACGCCAGGAAAGCAAAGCCTTTTCTTCCACCCCATTCGAGAAAACGTATCGGCGGATATTCTCTATATCCCGAAACAGTACGGCAAAAGGCTTGCCATCCCGCTGCTTGATCTCCCGCAGCCGGGAAACTGCCTTTTCATTCCTCGCATCACAAATCAGGTGATAGCCTCCTATCCCTTTCGCGGCAATCACTTCACCCTCACGAAGCAAACGGGATGAAAGGTTGAGCAGTTCCGAATAATCTGTTACCTCTACCTTATTATATAAGGCGTAATAAGACGGACCGCAATGGTTACAGGCAACAGGCTCAGCATGAAAACGCCGGTCGCTGACCGTTATATATTCTTTTCGGCAGGACGGACACATCGAGAATGCTGACATGGTTGTTCGGCTCCTATCATAAGGCAGATCACGGATGATAGAAAAACGAGGTCCGCAATGCGCACAGTTGACAAAAGGGTATTGCAAGCGCTGCGCTTGTGTCTTCCGGTCACGTAAGCATTCGGGACAGACGGCAATATCGGGAGCAACCTGCGTCACCTCGTCCGATTCCGACCGACTGGGAGTAATACGAAAACCCATATATGGATTCCTAACTTCTATCCTTTCCGAAACGGTTATCCTATGTATGGAAGCCACCTTCGGATGTTCGCGACGTATGCGTTCGATGAAGAGTTCCCGTTGCACGGGAGTAAGGGCCGCACGGATACAGACCCCATTATTCCGGTTGTCCACTTCTCCACAGATATTCATTTCACTGGCGATCCGATAGATAAACGGACGGAAACCGACACCCTGTACCAAACCTTGGATGGTCAGGACTGATATGATAACTTCCTCCTCTTTCATCTTCTTCATTTACGTTTTGACAAATGTAATCCCTTTCACAAGAATACACAAACATGCCGAATGGCAATTTTCTATGGCCTTTATAAATTATATCTATCCGAAAGATAAATATAAATGTGTAATATCATATATTTCTTCAAAACATATTGTCTACTTTTGAAGTTAGATAAATATAACAAAGATTTTACTAATATGTGTCTTGCAATACCCGGAAGAATAGTAAGTATCGATGACTCCATTCCTGAGCTTAAAATAGCGAAAGTGGATTTTAACGGAATCGTTAAGAATATATGTGTTCAGTGGGTCGACGTATCCATTGGTAATTACGTATTGGCCCATGCTGGTATGGCTATCTCCGTCATCAATGCGGAGGAAGCGGAAGAGACACTGAAAGACCTGGAGAAATTATGCGTTTCGTAGACGAATACAGAGACAAAGAACAAGTTCAGTCGCTCGTCCGAGCTATCCGGAAAGTCGTGACACGACCTTGGCATATCATGGAGATATGCGGGGGACAAACGCATGCTATCGCCCGTTATCGATTGGAAGAAATGTTGCCGGAAGAGGTCAAACTGCTCCACGGACCGGGGTGTCCGGTCTGCGTTACTCCGATCGAAACCATCGACTACGCATTGGAACTGGCCAAACGGCCGGATGTCATACTGGCTTCTTTCGGCGATATGATGCGCGTACCGGGAAGTCGGGAAGACCTGTTGCAAGTCAAGGCACGCGGAGCGGATATCCGTATGTTGTATTCACCATTGGATGCCATCAACTTGGCTATCAATCATCCTGACAAGAAAATCGTATTTTTTGCTATCGGTTTTGAAACTACCGCTCCCGTACATATGATGGCATTAAAAGAGGCTATGCGGAGGAAATTGGAAAACTTCTACCTACTTACCTCCCTGTTCACTGTGCCCCCTGCCATCGAAGCGATTCTGTCTGATCCCGAATCGCGTGTCAACGGCTTCCTGACAGCGGGACATGTTTGTGCTGTCACCGGAAACGGAGCGTATCATCACCTCGCCAAGAAATATAAGACACCGATGGTAGTGACTGGATTTGAGCCGGCCGACCTGCTTTTAGGTATCTACCGTTGTTTGCTCCAACTGGAAGCTGGTATATATAAGGTAGAGAACGCTTATAAACGTGCCGTGCCCGAAGGAGGAAATCTACCCGCCCGTGCCCTGATGGAAGAAACATTGGAACTTTACGACCAAGAGTGGCGGGGTATCGGAGCCATTCCGAAAAGCGGATTACGGCTGAAAGAGATATTTGCACGGCAAGATGCCTCATACCTTCTTCTCGCGCCTGACACGGAGGCGTATAAAAAGTGCTTGGACGATCCTGCGTCGAGCGTGGAAAAGAGACAGTGCATCGCTGGTGATATTATGCGAGGAACAAAACAAACGAAAGACTGTCCTTTCTTTGGAACGCTTTGCACACCCGAGCATCCGATCGGTGCACCGATGGTTTCTTCGGAAGGGGTTTGTGCTGCTTACTATAGATATAAATAGATTCAGAATATGATAACGACAAATTGTCCCATTCCTTTCTCCGATTCCGACTGTGTGTTATTGGCACACGGTAGCGGCGGACGAATGACGCACCAACTGATAAGCAGCATCTTCTATCCTGCTTTCCGCAATTCCTTGTTGGAACAAGATCATGACGGATGCGTATTCCAAGTAGAAACTGGGCGTATAGCCTGCTCGACCGATTCGTTTGTGGTCGATCCCGTCTTTTTCCCCGGTGGCGATATAGGCGACTTAGCGGTCAATGGGACCGTGAACGACCTGGCTTGCTGCGGCGCTCGACCGCTTTACCTAACTGCCGGTTTCATACTGGAAGAGGGACTGCCTCTTGTGGATCTCCGACGTATCGTCCTGTCGATGAAAGCAGCAGCCGAACGAGCAGGCGTACAAATTGTCGCTGGCGACACGAAGGTGGTAGAACGAGGCAAATGTGACAAACTCTTCATTAATACAAGTGGTATCGGCGTCGTTCCCAAAGGTGTCCACATTGCTCCCGACAAGGCACAACCCGGAGATATGGTTATCTGTAGCGGACCGATCGGCGTACATGGTATCACCATCCTTTCCGCCCGTGAAAGTCTAGGTTTTGAAACAGACCTGAAAAGTGATACAACTTCGTTAAACAATATGATTGGCGGGCTGTTAAAAGAGATAGAGGAAGTCCATGTCCTGCGCGATCCGACACGAGGTGGCGTAGGCGGAACGTTGAACGAAATCGCACAAGCTGCCGGTGTCGAAATTGTCTTGGATGAAGCATTGCTCCCGATTCCCGATGCCGTGCGCAGCGCTTCAGAGATTTTAGGACTTGATCCGCTTTATATCGCCAACGAAGGACTGGTGTTGGTGATCCTACCGGAAGAAAAGGTGGAACAAGCGCTTGCCATCATGCGGAATTATCCGGAAGGAAAAAATGCCGCCGTTATCGGCTGCATTCAGGAAAGAGACCATACATTGGTTAAAATGAAAACGTTGTATGGTAATTACAGGATTGTCGATATGCTCAGTGGTGAACAGTTGCCGAGGATATGCTGACAAAGGCACCATCAAACGGTGCATACGCACCGCACTACTTACTAAGAAGAATCAACAAAATAGACTAATATATGAAAAATAAAAGACTGTCTATCTACGAAGAATGCTTGCAAAAAGGCATCTCCCGCCGGGATTTCCTGAAATTCTGTACCACTGTTGCCGCTCTGATCGGACTCGAATCCAATGGTGTGGCACAAGTAGTAAAAGCACTGGAAACAAAGCCGAGACTTCCGGTTATCTGGCTTCATCTGCAGGAATGCACCTGCTGTAGCGAATCGTTCATCCGATCTTATCATCCCACGGTAGGGAACCTGCTGTTCGATAATATCTCGCTTGACTATACGGAAACGTTGATGGCAGCCTCCGGCTTCCAAGCCGAAGCTTGCAAGGAGGAAACCATGAAGAAATATTGGGGTGAATACATCCTGATGATCGAGGGGTCCATTCCGACTAAAGACGAGGCCTATTGCTGTGTCGGTGGGAAAAGTGCCATGCAGATTGTCGAAGAATGCGCCGAAGGTGCCAAAGCGATCATTGCGTGGGGCAATTGCGCCTCTGCCGGCTGCATACAGGCTGCCAATCCAAACCCCACTGGGGCAAAAGCCATACACAAGTTGATCAAAGGCAAACCTCTGATGAACGTGCAAGGCTGCCCTCCCATCGCCGATGTCATGACGGGCGTCATTGTCTATATGCTGACCTACGACCGTATACCGCAGCTTGATGCTCTCGGACGCCCGAAGATGTTCTATAGCCGCCGCGTACACGATACCTGTTACCGCCGTGCCAATTTCGATGCAGGTCTGTTTGTCGAGAGTTTCGACGACGAAAATGCCAAACGGGGCTACTGCTTGTATAAGGTCGGCTGCAAAGGACCTAACACCTACAATGCTTGCGGTATCATTAAATGGAACGAAAGTACTAGTTATCCGATCCAAAGCGGACATCCATGCTTGGGCTGTAGTGAAGCGGGATTCTGGGATATGAGTCCCTTCTACAAGCGACTGCCCGATGTACATGGTTTCGGTATTGAAGCGACTGCGGACCAAATCGGTTTGGCTGTTGGTGCCGCCACTGTTGCCGGTATCGCCGTGCATGCCGTAGCCACCAACATACGCAAGAAAAAGTTGATCGACAATGATGAACCTGAAAGTAAGTCGACCATTTAACTTATTCCTAATTTTCAATCTTCAATTATCAAGAGTTATGTCAGAAAGAATAGTCGTAGACCCGCTTACCCGCATAGAAGGCCATCTCCGGATCGAGGCCGACATTGAGAACGGAAAAATTAAAGACGCCTATAGTTCCGGTACAATGGTGCGTGGAATCGAAACAATCGTGAAAGACCGTGACCCGCGTGACGCTTGGGTTTTCGTAGGACGCGTATGTGGAGTATGTACCTCCATCCATTCGCTTTGCTCTGTACGAGCGGTAGAGAACGCGTTCGATATCGTCATCCCGCCTAATGCTCAGATGGTACGCAACATCATGACCTCCGTATTGTATATGCACGACCATGTTGTCCATTTTTATCAGTTGCATGCGCTCGACTGGGTGGATGTCGTTTCCGCTCTCAAAGCCGATCCCACCGAGGCTTCGCTGCTTGCGCAGAAACTTTCTCCTTGGCCCAAAAGCTCCACCGGCTATTTCACAGCGCTGAAAGAACGGCTCAATAAGTTTGTGGGAAGCGGACAGTTGGGAATCTTCGCTAACGGTTATTGGGGACATCCAGCCTATAAGCTGACTCCCGAACAAAACCTGATTGCAGTCGCCCATTATCTCGAAGCCCTCGAATGGCAGAAGGAAATAGTCAAGGTGCATGCCGTATTCGGAGGAAAGAACCCACACCCCAATTATTTGGTTGGCGGTATGCCGTGTAGCATTGACCTGAACGAAGCCAATGCGATCAACACCGAGCGCCTGGCTCTGGTCAAACAGAAGTTGCAAGAGGCGAAGACCTTTATTGACCAGGTGTATATCCCAGACCTGCTAATGATCGCCAATGCCTACAAAGACGAATGGAGTAAACTAGGTGGTGGTGTGAAGAACTACCTAGCCTATGGAGATTTCCCTATATATGAATACGGGGAAACGGAAAATTACAAGATGCCACGTGGGATCGTTCTGGACCGAGACCTGTCGAAGGTGTACCCGGTCGATGCCAACTCTCCGGAAGAAATAAAAGAGTATATCTACCATTCCTGGTATAACTATACGCAAGGTGATAAAATTGGCCTGCACCCATACGATGGCGAGACACACCTGAACTATACAGGTCCCCGCCCCCCTTACACGCATCTGAATGTTGAAGACAAATACAGTTGGATCAAGACGCCGCGATGGAAGGAGGAACCGATGGAAGTAGGGCCGCTCGCCCGTATGATCGTTGCCTATGCCGCCGGAAAGGAGCCGCAAAAATCGCTGATCAACGACACGCTAAAGCAACTTGACCTGCCAGTGGAAGCTCTTTTCTCCACAATCGGACGTACAGTTGCCCGCGGACTGGAAACAAAGCTTACAGCCGGTTGGGCTCTTGAGTTTTACGATCGCCTAGTCAAGAACCTCGAAAACGGAGATTCGCGCATGGTCAACCATTATATGTGGGAAAGCGAAGCGTGGCCGACCCATGCCCAGGGCGTCGGCCTGACGGAAGCTCCTCGTGGTGCTTTAGCTCATTTTATCGTGATAGAGAACAACAAGGTGGAGAACTACCAGATGGTCGTACCGACAACTTGGAACGCTTCTCCCCGTGATGAAGCAGGGAAACTGTCCGCTTACGAATCCTCTTTGATCGGCACGCCAATACATGATCCGAAGCAACCGTTGGAAATCCTCCGTACTATCCACTCGTTTGACCCCTGTCTGGCATGTGCCGTGCACCTTTATGACGAAGAGGGAAAATATGTGCATCAAATAGACATGTTCTAAAAAAGCAGCTCAATGAAAAGTCGTAAGAAACGTTTAAGAGAAGTATATGTATGGGAGCTTCCCGTGCGTATCTATCACTGGCTGAATGCACTTTGCATCGTGATACTCTGCATCACCGGTTTTATCATAGCCGATCCTCTTGCCATCATGACAGAGACGGAGGCAAATTTCAGCTACTGGTTCGGCACGGTACGCTTCATTCACTTCGTGGCAGCGTTTGTGTTTTTCTTCAATTTCGTGTTCCGCCTGTACTGGGGGTTCGTCGGGAACCGATATGCACGCTGGAATAACTTCATCCCGCTGAAGAAGTCGCAGTGGAAAGAGATTCTTGAAGTGATCAAAGTAGATATCCTGATGATTAAGAACAAACCTGTGGACAGTATCGGGCATAATGCACTGGCAAGCGTTATTTATTTCGGCACATTCTGGGCTTTCCTACTGCAATCCATTACGGGGTTCGGCCTGTATGCCAAGATGAGCGAGTCTGTCTTTCCGCAACTGTTCGCTTGGACTATTCCGCTGATGGGGGGCGACCTAGTTGCCCGAGAAATTCATCATTTCCTGATGTGGTTCTTCATCCTTTTTGCCATCGTGCATATTTACCTGGTATTCTACCATGACTACATCGAACAACGTGGTGAGACTTCTTCCATCATCGGTGGCTGGAAGTTCATCGAAGAAGAGATTGCAGACAAGGAAGAGGTAACGGAAAAAGCAGAAATAATCACCAAATCTGCCCGCAAAAATGAATAAGGATATATTGGTATTGGGTGTCGGTAACCTGCTGTTGAAAGACGAAGGAGTCGGCATCCATGTAATACAGGCCCTCGAAAAGGAAGGACTCCCCCCTAATGTTTCCCTGATGGACGGTGGTACGGGTGGTCTGCATCTGATAGGCTGGATACAGGATTATAACCGGATCATCATGGTCGACGCTACTCTCGATCACAATCCTCCGGGAACGATACGCCTGATCCGTCCTCACTATGCGACAGACTTTCCACCTCTGATGAGTGCACATGAGATCGGTCTCCGCGACATGATCGAAGCCATGATATTAACAGAAAAGTTACCGGACATACAACTGATTGTCGTCTCTGCCGAAGATATCAACGAAGTAGGAATGGATTTGACTCCCGTAGTGCAAGTGGCTGTCCCGAAAGTAGTGGAAATGATCAAGCAGATACTATAAAGGAGGTGTTTCAACGCACCTCCTCATATTTTAATAAGCATACAACCCGGAATTGATCGGCAGTACCTTACCGTCAGGTCCCATCACGCTCAATTTGAGTGTTCCGCCATTCTGGTCGAAATATCTTTTACTTCAATCGGATGTAAACCTTTGGCCAATGCCTTCTGCCCTACTATCTCACGCGGGGAATGCGGTCCGTCGTTGTACCATCGTCATCAACCTTTAACGTGCTGCCATCATCCGACAGGAGAGCAAATGTGTAGATGCCGTCTGTCGAAACATTGAAATATCCGTTGATTATCAATTCGATATTTCCTTTCATGGAAGCCAGAATAACGATATCCTCTATATTGTAAGTACCGTTCACCGGAGCCTTTTTATATCTGCACAGGTATTCCTTTTGAATTCATACCATACGGTTTGCAAGCTGTTATGAGAAGTGGTTACATCCGTTACCGAAGCGTAATCACTCTTGATATAACGCGTCTTTACGATATCACCTTTCTTCCCGTTCGGGCGGAAGGTACGGAATGTAAAGTCTGTTGTCTCCGTAATCTTCAAAGATACGGTATATTGGGACGATTCCAGTGTCGAAACACTTCCGTCAGTTGTATAGTCGATATCCGCACTCGGATCAGCACAAGTGATCTCCACCGTCCCCTCCCCAATAAATGCATTTGTCGAATGAAATCCTTCCAAGTCCGGAATACGATAGTTCACATTCATGATATTCAAGCAAGGAAACTGGTCTACCATACAAGCCGAGAAATTTTTCCAGTCCATATTGTTAGGATCGCTCCACCCCAATTCAGCAAAGCCGTTTCTTTTCCCGGACATACCGGCGAAGAAAATGTCGAGCCCCAACCCGTTTCATGGAAACAGGAAACACCGACGTAGTTGCTTACAGCGGCGAGCATATGCCACGGCATATCGATTTCTGGTATGACGTCAATGCCACGGATACCTGCATATTCTACGACATCCTTTATGTCTTCCTGGGTATAGAAACCACCGTACAACGTATCTCCCCGAATACCCCGCAGTTTGGACTCCGGAATCTTGAAGTCTGGATTGTCTTAGCTTTCGGCCATTTGCATACAACTGCGGTCATGTGTGTTAAACGAACGCCAAGCTCCCCGTTCAGTAAACAACGGATACTGCTTGATCTTGATACGCCAGCACGAGACAAAAGGCCGACCAAGTAATTGGCGGCGAGTAATAGTTGTTTGTCTGCCACTCCGATTGTCATCTTATCTTTCAAGACAAACTCGCCTTTTTCATTTTGGATCTCTCGAGGTATAGGTATCAGAGAAATCTGATGCACCGCACTGGAGGTGTAGAAGAGCATGCGTCCAACAACAAAGCACCGGTCAGGGTACATGCTGTAATCAGTTTACTGTACATGTTTAGTGTGTTTTTAGTTCAGTAATTCAATCAATAAACAAATATACGAAAAAAGAGCTGCCCCTTTTGATAAGGACAACTCTTTTTTGCTAATAATTGCTGATTAACTCTTCTTCAATACCTTCGTCAGATCTTCCGGGGTTACATTGGCAGCAATAATAACCCCCTTGTCGTCAATCAGGAAGTTACAAAATCCCTTTTGCAGGTTATACTTCCCAAACAATTCTGACTTTCTGCCAAGTTCTTCATGAAATTGCTTTGTACCTTCCAGTTTGTCGGCTTTTACCGTTTCAGTAAAAATGGATTCTTTCTCGTCCAAAGAGATCGAATACATCGCAATCTTGTCTGAACTCAACTTGTTGACTTCATTCCATAATTGAACGTTACGAGCCCGCGATTCAGCATCGTAAGTTGCCCAGAAATTCAGCAATGTGTAACGTCCTGAATGATTTTGAAAACTGAAATTGCTCTCGGTTCCTAAAGACTCTATTCTCGGAGCAAAGTCGCCAGGGTTAATACCGACTGTCGGCTTTGCGTTTTTAGTTCCGGCAGACACAGCAAGCAATGCAACCGCAACAAAGAGAACATAAGTTCTTACTTTCATATCATCATTTTTATGTTAAACTTAATCGGAGCATCATTTAATTGCCTTTTTCTCCGACTCCTGATTTTCAGGAAATAAACAAGGGCTTCACCTTCGCTAAGGAATCGCTTTCTTGTTTTTAACGGCTGCAAATATACAGGTAAAAGCCCTATTTAGCCAAATGATGTAACACTTTTCAGCCGAAAAGCAAGGTTTTTTATGTGTTTTATCGCATAAACAGATCAAAAATGATATGTTTTGCAACATGTTATTAATCTTATTTCACATATACCTGCCTGTCGATAAACCAGAACTTATGGCAGTGGGACAATTTCATCGCTGGAACTTTAGATACCGACCGATACAGATATTGTCGAAAGTGACAAATAACCACAAAAAGAAAGCATTTGGTTCTGAAGCCAAGTGCTTTCTTTTTGTGGTTATTTACTTTGCCGACTGTCCCCATAGGGAGAAGGCATCGGCATCCCTTCCTTTATATATTCGTCATATACAACAGTCGGATGATCCTGCGGAGATGTGACATTATATTCTTCTTTGAAGTTATCGCGACGGAAGTTCTTCAATTTCAAATTCTCCGAACTATAAGTACGCAAGGTCTGCCTCTTATTCCCGGTTAATGAACTTTCCACTACTTCCGAATCCAAAATATTCATTTTGGGGGTAAGAGACGGCAAGAGCTTCTGTTCGAGTAAACCGCGATAGGCTCCGATGTATTCACACCAGACGGCATTTCCACGCGTAAAAATACGATAGGTATAATTGGACCATGCTGTCCGGATATGGATTTCATGTTGCCAGATTTCGATACAGGCTTCTGACTCATAGTTCGGATCCTTGATCGTCATCCGCTCCAGTCCATGCATTTTTTCAAGGATTTTCGTTTGCCACTTGTCTGAATGCATTATTTCTGCAATAATCTCAGGCAATTTTTCCTTAATTTCAAACTGAATTTTCATCTTCGTGTGCCTGCCAGTCAGGACTTCTTAAGGTTGCCAGGTTCTGTTATTAATACAATATCTCTAAATTAATAACAACTAGTATACATGGTTTGTTTACACAAACAATCGTTTTTTGTACAGATCTCATGTTATATTGCCATGATTACCGACAAATTCGGGGGAATAATTGATGTAGATCTACAGCAAAAGAAAGGCCGACCTTTTGGTTTCGCTTGCCCCTCTGAAATAAATCCGATTTTTTTAGTACATTTGCCCTTATTAATAGGATTAGTCAATGCTTAAATATATTGTTGTATTTGCAGGAGCCTCTTTGCTTGCGATTTCTTTGCCAGCAAAGGCTCAGGAACAACGCGATATCGTTGCGCTCTCCTCTGAAGAAATAATGACTCCTTCAGATACCGTGCCTCGAAAGAAGACTGTCATCGTAGACGGAGTGGAATTGAACGAAAAGCAGTTGAAACGTTACTACCGTCAATTGCGTAAAGATTCCATCCGGGCCCACAAAAACATATGGTGGTCTGTACTGGGCGGTCCTTCATATACACCGGAAGCTTCGTTCGGTGTGGGTGGTGCCGTCCTTGCCAGCTTCCGGATGAATAAACAGGACACTATTTCCCAACGCTCTTTCCTGCCTGCCGGTTTGAACCTGTCTATAAATGGGACCATTGTTGTAGCTGGCGCTGGAACGTTTTTCTTCAATGAAAACCGTTTCCGTATCTATATGAATTATGGTTATCGGAACGAGCCTTCACACTATTACGGGAAAGGATTTGAAAAGGCGGAGAATCTCGAAAGGGGTGATTCCACTACTCGGTTTCATCGAAGCTATTTTCAATTGTATCCCCGATTCGTATGGGAAGTCCGCTCACATTTCTATTTAGGCGGCTTGTTTGACTTGAACTACACAAAGGTTTCGGATGTCAATCCGGTAATGGAAGAAGATCCCTATTTCCAACAGTTCAAAAGGAAATACTTCAACGTCGGTATCGGTGGACTTATCCAATATGACACTCGTGATGATGTGGCGACACCTACGTGCGGTATGTTGTTAGGAGCCAATTTCAAACTGTTCGGTAAATATTGGGGAGGCACTTATAACTACGAGATCATTGAACTTGAATACCGACAGTTTAAAAACGTATTTCGTCCGCGCAGTACACTTGCCTGGATTGCCAAAAGCCAGATCGGCTTAGGGGACGTTCCTTTTACGGAACTCCCGACTTTCGGTTCTCCTTTCGACCTTCGTGGTTACTATATGGGTAAGTACCGGGATAAGTCGATGGCTTACGGAATCGTTGAATACCGTCATATGTTCGGCTCCCCGGCCAAATACAAAAGCGGGAATTTTTGGGCAAAATGCGGTTTTGTGGCATGGGTCGGAACCGGGACGATCGGGGAAACCCCTTTTGACTGGAATAAATGGAAACTAAATTTCGGAGCCGGTCTCCGCTTTCAAATGCAACCAGGAAAAAACTTCAGACTGGACGTAGGGAAAGAACCCGGGCAGCCGGGCATGCAGGTCTATATGAATATGACAGAGGCTTTCTAAGAGAAAATAAATCCAACTTTCTAATAAATATAATTTAGGCACGGATACACGGAAAACACCACGAAAAGAAAACAGTTGATCCGTGAAATCCGTGCCTGAAAAACCATGATATCAGAATGACATTCGCATCATAAACCGAACTCCTTTTGTCTGAATGCCAGGATGATCGCGATAGTTCAAACGCCAGACGTAATCAAGACGAAGGAACTTAAAGATGTTTTCAATGCCAACACTAGCTTCCATATAAGGTGCCTTGCCCAACGTATACGAACCGTCAGGAAAAAGATATAGGCCGTCTCCCCCATTCATAGGATTGTTCTTGTCAGTCAGATGTCCCCATAGGCCGCGGAAACAGAATACTTCTCTCCATTTCAACTTCTTGACAAGCGGCAGGCGGTTCAACAAGTTTCCGTTCATGTAATATGTCAAATCCCAGGAGGCATATTCGTCGCTGATGAACTCCATCGCATTCATATTCGTATAAGATTCCGGCTGAATCGTATACGAAAGATTTGCATTCGGCAGGATCAACAAAGGATATGGAACCTTGTTCCATACTTTCCCTGCTTTCGTGATAAGATCAATATAACCGAAAGCCGAGAACCAGAAACGCTTCTGAATACCAATATCCGTACGGTGATAATCATACGACGAACCCAGCAAATCTTTCTTTGCCATTACATGGCTGAAATTAAAGATCAATGCATCGAAAGTAATCGGATAGCGAAGGTTACGTGTCTGGTAGAACTTTTCATCCTTGGCATAACGAAATTTCAACTCCAATTCCGTCATATCATAGCTCTTGACCGGGCTAATGGTTCCATCCGGTCCGATCCGGTCAAACACCGCATATTCGGTTGCATATTCGCGACGGTTACGGATGACAGCCCCATAAGCCAAACCATTATAATGTTCGTGGTAGTAGGTCAGTTCGGCTTGCCGCAAATAAGTGGCCCGCGTATCTTTCTGGCGTTTCCAAGCCAAGAACATATTATCCTTGCTGGCATACATATATTGCTGTCCTAATTGGTTGATATCGTACATATATTCCAAGCGGATCGAGTTCAGCGGAAATTCCTTACGGTATTCTTTACGATCATTGAACGAATACTCGACAAGAGCATCATATTTCAGCTTTTCATCTTTTGTCCCATACGCCATATATCCGTCAAAAAACAGGTTCTTGCTAAATGCCGTCGTCGTTGTTCCTCCCACACGGAAACGGGCTCCTTCGATTGCATTGCCACTGATTGCCGTGTTCATGGGGCCGAACTCGAATTTACTTTTCAGCGGGTCCTTATTCGTCGGGATATAGCCGGACACGAGAACTGAAACTACTTTCTCCGTTATATAAAAGATCGGAACGGAACGGAATTTAGCCATCAACTTTTCGACCGAATTCGGATTCTTCTTTATTGCCTCCTCTGGACGGTTACTTATCCAAAAATCCTCCGATTGCTGATAAGCGTCTTTTAGCGTGATGACAGGTGCACTCTCCTTAAACACAAACACTTGTTCGGCATCGGGTTCATCAAAAGAATGGTTACTGTAGATATTCAATCGTCGCGCATACATGCCTTTCGATTTCTCGCTCAATTTGAAGTTGACATTGATGTCGTCCTTCGTAATGATCCGAGTGCTGTCGGGCGTACGTTTAAAAGTCTGTTCAATCGTCATTCCGGAAACGAAATTTAGGTTGATGTCTTTAGGGACATTCAGAATTGCCTTCTGTACAAAGAACGTAGAATCAAGTGTAACAAACAGATGGCCAGTGAAACCGAATGTTTCCGAGTTGAAAGGGACAAACCCCAAATCCACACATTCCTGTCCGTTAACATTTAACGTATCGAGCAGATAATATTTGTAATAATTCGGTCCGATAGTAGACAGCGGACTGACAAATCTCTGTAAAAACAGAGGAATATCATTCTTGAAAATATCGACTTCCCGAAAAACCTCATTCAAAAACTGCTGGATACCATCACGCGAGAATATCTCATCCACACCTGATGACTTGTTCCCTTTTACAATACGCTTTTCCGCCTTCGGTTCTTTACGGTAATAAACAGATTCCACCTTTTCCTTTTCCGACACCGGAAGGATAGTCGTACCGACATCAAGCGTATCGACAAAATCGATCAGGAAATCGAATTTGCCCGGTTTTCCGTTCTTTTTGGGTTTGGGATGATAGTCATTCATCGCAAAGACCATCTTCTCATATTGATCGTATTGGAAATAATCGTGGTTACGCGGATCATTGCTTTCCCGTGAGGCAATCACTTGCTTTACAAACTTAACGGCCGGATTCTCTTTTTTGCTGTATTTCTCTTTCTTGGGCTTTACGACGACTTCATTCAACGTGATCCCGTTCGGGGCCAATTTTATTTTCAGATTATTCGTTTTACCCGGAATGACCTTCACTTCTTTCGTGTCATACCCTAAATAAGATACCTCCAAATTCTTGACATCGGTCAAAGCGGAGAATGAAAAGTTGCCATCCCCGTCAGTCGCTGTTCCTATTGTCGTCCCTTTAAATATAAGAGAAACATAAGGTAATCCTTCTCCTGTAATCGAATCGGTTACAACTCCCCTTATAATCGTATTCTGTCCGTTTGCTATCCATACCGAAAACAAGGATATCAGCAAAAAAACAATCTTCTTCCCCATCACGATTTCTTATCCTTTTATTTTTACTTTATCAATAAAAAACTCCTCATGATTCGAGATGGCTTTTTGAGTCATATTCGTCGCCTTAATGAGGAAGATAGCAGGCTATCTGACGAAGGAGTGGGACGGATATGGCCAAAAGATACTCAAAGCATAAGCGAAAACAACAGCTAAATAATAAAATAAGCTGTCTGTAAAAAATCAAAACAGTTTCCAAATAAACCGCTGCAAAAGTATAACAGATTCTTTTTACAGAGTGTTCCAAAACACGCACATTATATTCCAATTACAAAAAATCTTCCTACCTTTGTCTCCTGAAAGGGGTGCCAAACTGTTAACGGGCTGAGATTATACCCTCGTGAACCTGATGCGGGTAATGCCGCCGTAGGAAAGAACAGATTAGGCTTTTTCCCTCCTTTTGTATATAGAAATGAAAATAAACACGACGTTTCGCTATCCGGTGGCACTTACTATTGCCGGTTCAGACAGTAGTGGTGGTGCCGGAATACAAGCGGATCTGAAAACATTTTCGGCTTTAGGAGTCTTCGGAACCTCTGCCATCACATCGATCACAGCCCAAAACACACAGGGGGTAAGAGGCATACACGCAGTTTCTCCAGAAATCGTCGAAGGGCAAATTCGTGCCGTATTCGAAGACTTAACCGTCGATGCCGTTAAGATCGGGATGTTGCATAACTGGGAAGCAGCCCGGATCGTTGCCTGCTCAATCGATCATTTCTGCCCGTCGAAAATCATTCTCGACCCAGTTATGATTTCGACAAGCGGCAGCAAGCTGATAGAAGATGAAACCATCGAAGTCATCGTGAAAGAACTTTTCCACCGCGTCACACTGATCACCCCAAATATTGACGAAGCAGCCTTTCTCTCCGGTATGCAGATACGCAACGAGGAAGAAATGGAAATGGCCGCACAAAAGCTGTTGGCTTCGGGATGCCGTGCCGTATTGATGAAAGGTGGCCACTTGGAAGGTAAAGAAATGGCCGATATCTTGTTTACACACGATGAAGCTCCGCTCCGACTGGCTGTGCCGACCATTCAGACTCAAAATACACACGGTACAGGTTGCACACTCTCGTCCGCCATTGCCGCCTATATGGCTTTAGGAAAAGAACTGCCCAATGCTGTACGTGCGGCAAAAGATTACATAACGGCAGCCCTTCGTGCTGGGGCCAATGTTAAGACTGGACATGGACACGGACCTCTCGATCATTTTTTCGATCCGGTTCCCCTCATAAAAATAGAAGTATGAAAAAGCTGATCGTTATTACTTCGCCCCATTTTTTCAAGGGAGAGGATTCCATCCTTTTACATCTGTTTAATGAAGGGATGCAACGTCTTCATCTGCGTAAACCGGATAGCGATGCAAATGAATTACGCAAGTTGCTAGATCGGATTCCAGATACCTACTATCCAAAAGTCGTACTTCATGACTGTTTCGGGCTAGCGGTAGAATATGGCCTAGGCGGCATACACCTGAACAGACGCAACAACCAACCGCCAGACGATTTTACAGGCACAATCAGCTGTTCATGCCATTCGATCGAGGAACTCGAACAGTTCGAGAAACTCGACTATCTGTTTCTTAGTCCGATTTTTCAAAGCATATCCAAAGAAGGCTATGGGAACGGTTTCAAGCCGGAAACACTCAGACAGGCTTCCAATGCCGGGATCATCAATGGTAAAGTCATAGCCTTAGGAGGCATAAACCTGACGACCCTTCCACTTCTACGCCCTTTCCGCTTCGGGGGAGCTGCCGTGTTGGGAGCAGTTTGGGGAAACTACCCTTCGGCAGATAAAGAGGATTCTATTATCACACAATATAAAAAGCTACAAGCATGGAATTAGACGATTTTTTATATACAAGTGCAGGTAGAGGAAGGTATGCCTGTTTTACCGGTACTAATCGGTTGATGTTCATCACACACCGTACGAATAAATACACAGAACTGGATGAGGTCAAGATGGTGACCAAAGGCGGTTGTACTTGGGTACAGCTCCGCATGAAAGAGAATTTGAACCTGGAAGTTGCCAAAGCAATCGCCCATTTTACCCTGTTTGACTGCGATACGGATTGCGCCTGCTGTCTGGACGACGATCTGGATATGGCTTTCAAAGCCGGTATTCACTGCGTCCATTTAGGTAAAAACGACATACCGGTCTCCGAAGCCTGGCACCGTATCATCGAAAAAGGGAAAGAGGATCTTTTCCTGGTGGGGGCAACAGCCAACACGTTCGAAGATATCTTGAAAGCAGATCGGGAAGGAGCTTCTTACATAGGCTTGGGCCCCTACCGCTACACCGAGACCAAAAAGAACCTGAGTCCGGTACTGGGATTGGAAGGGTATCGAAAAATTATGAAACAATGCAGAGAAGCTGGCCTTGAAATTCCTATCTTTGCCATCGGAGGGATCGAGTTTGAAGACATTGCCCCGTTGATGGAAACAGGAATAGAAGGCATCGCCGTTTCCGGAGCGATCATCAATGCTGAAGATCCGGTCGAAGAGACACGCCGTTTCATCCGGGAGATCAACAAACATAAACCGGACCCTTGCAGGGACGATTCTGAAATATAAAAAGAATAAAATAATACAGCTATGGCAAATAAAAACAGAATACGCATCACGTATCCTTCATCGGAAAAGATCTACATACCCGGCAAGATACATAAGATAAATGTGGGTATGCGAAAGATCAAAATACTGGATACCGTCACACGCGATGAGAACGGAGAGTTGGTCCACAAAAAAAACAATCCCGTCATCGTGTATGATACCAGTGGACCTTATTCGGACCCGAAAATCCCGGTCAATACGCAAAACGGCATTCCCCGTATCCGCGAATCCTGGTATGCAGGACGCAAAGACTTGATCCGCCTGGAAGAACTGACTTCCGATTATGGTCGGCAGCGCCTCGCCGATTCCTCACTGGATCACATCCGTTTCCCAAAACAACACCTGCCCTATCGTGCCAAAGCGGGAAAAAACATCACCCAGTTGTATTATGCGAAACGGCGCATCATCACTCCGGAAATGGAATATGTCGCCATCCGCGAAAACCAGCAGATCGAGGCGTTAGGATTGAAATCATATATCACTCCCGAATTTGTCCGCAAAGAAATTGCTGCCGGGCGTGCCATCATTCCGGCAAACATCAACCATCCCGAAGCCGAACCGATGATTATCGGCCGGAAATTTTTGGTAAAGATCAACACCAATATCGGCAACTCCGCCCTCTCGTCCGGTATAGATGAAGAGATCGAAAAGGCCGTATGGAGCTGCAAATGGGGAGGCGACACCTTGATGGATCTTTCGACAGGAGACAATATCCATGAAACCCGCGAATGGATCATCCGTAACTGTCCGGTTCCGATGGGAACAGTCCCTATCTACCAGGCTTTGGAAAAGGTGAACGGAAAGATCGAAGACTTGAGTTGGGAAATCTATCGCGACACACTGATCGAACAGGCTGAACAGGGAGTCGACTATTTCACCATCCATGCAGGTTTGCTTAAAAAGCATATCGAACTGACACAAACGCGCTTGACAGGTATCGTCTCACGCGGAGGTTCAATCATGGCTAAGTGGATGCAAATCCATAATGAAGAGAATTTCTTGTATACACATTTCGCCGAGATATGCGAGATACTGAAAATGTACGATATCGCCGTTTCGATCGGCGACGGGCTTCGCCCGGGCTCCATCTACGATGCGAACGATGCCGCCCAATTTGCCGAACTACATACGATGGGTGAGTTAACCCAAGTTGCCTGGGACCAGTTCGTGCAGGTCATCATCGAAGGGCCGGGCCATGTCCCGATGAATAAGATCCAAGAGAACATGAAAGAACAGCAATATGCTTGCCATAATGCCCCGTTCTACACGTTAGGCCCGCTGACAACAGATATCGCCCCAGGTTACGACCATATCACATCGGCTATCGGAGCCGCCCAGATTGCCTGGCACGGCACAGCAATGATCTGTTACGTCACTCCGAAAGAACATCTCGGTTTACCGGATAAGGAAGATGTCCGCACGGGTGTCGTCACCTATAAGATCGCCGCCCACGCCGCCGACCTGGCAAAGGGACATCCCGGAGCACAAGTCCGTGACAATGCTCTGAGCAAAGCCCGCTTCGAATTCCGCTGGAAAGACCAGTTCAACCTGTCTTTCGATCCGGAACGCGCCCTTCAATATTACAAGGACAGTGCCGTGACGGACGGTGAATATTGCACGATGTGCGGCCCCAACTTCTGTGCCATGCGGCTGAGCAAGGATTTACATAAGGAAAACTGCGATATATAAAGGTCACTCATTTTGTGCAGTGGCAAGGATATACACAATGTGTCTTATATCCTTGCCGCTGTACAAGTTTTTCTTAATCAAAAGGGATAAAAGAACGAAAGAGACGAAAGGTTGTTCGGATTTAACGAAATGGAAAATCAGTTTAAGGTTCGGTATTCATTCGGAGAACATCCGACAATTCTTTTAAAGGCTTTGCTGAAATACTGCGGGTATTGATAGCCCAAAGCATAGGCAACATCACTGATCGATTTATCCGGATCTGCCAGCCACTCTTTTGCAGTATCCATTGTTTTTGCCAATATATATTCTTGTGCAGATGAACCTGTCTCCTTTTTTATCAAGTCTCCGAAATAATTTGCAGACAGATGCAACTGGTCAGCACAATAAGCTACGGTCGGTGTACCGAATTTGGAGGGCTTATCCGAAGTGAAATAGTCGTTCAATAATGCTTCAAACGAACTGAGTGTATCCTTGTTCTCCTTTTTGCGGGTAATGAACTGTCTATCATAAAAGCGGATACAATAGTTGAGCAACAACTCGATAGCAGAAACGACAATCAGATTGCTATGTTTATCCGTAGCACCTTTGATTTCATCGTCTATTTTCATCATGCAGTCTATCACAGTCTGCCTTTCTTGCTTCGAGAGATGCAGTGCCTCATTGACGGCATAGGAAAAGAATGTGTAATCTTGCATGTGACGGCTCAAGGGGGTACCATGTAACAATTCGGGTTGAAATGTCAGCCACCAGCCTTTTGGCTGAAACGGCTCTCCCGTATCATCATTGCCGATGACTTGTCCCGGTGCTGCAAATACCAAGGTTTCTTCCTGAAAATCGTAGAATTTCCGACCATACTTTATCTGATCAGCGCACTTTATATCTTTCAGATAAATGACATAGAACCCGATACTCTTGCGGATATGATGCAGTGGTTTTATTTTTGAAGCATCAATTACGCCCACTAGTGGATGCGGAGTATCTATACCCAAAAAGTCATTATAATCCTTGACAGTATTTAGCTTTATAATCTTCTCCATAACAGTCTATTTCATTGTTTCTGTGCAAATGTAGAAAATATCTTTGGCTTATCTCCGTTCCAATCTGTAATAATTATGCATGAAACCGTAATTCATACCCTATGAGGTACTCGGACAGCCTATAATTTTGCATCGTGGAAAACTGAATAAAAGAAATAACAATGATACAAATGAGTAATTCAAGACTTATGACCATCGACCGATTCAATAAATTAACAGGACATGAAACGCTGCATCCATTGATCTGCATGGTAGATTTGTCAAGAACAAATCTAAACGAGGATATCCGGATGATGTGTGATTTTTACGGGTTGTTGTATTACAACGATCCAGAACAAGACAAAATATCGGGAAAAGAGTGGTTGCGACTGATTTATCCCGGTGAAACAGTCGAAATCCCTTTGAACCGACATCGACATACCGGATGTTGTTCGGGCGTATTGTTTCATCCCGATTTGTTATGCGACACATCGCTCGAAAACCGTATCGAAACCTATCCGAAACGCTGTTGCTGTAAAGGAACATTGTCGGAGCACGAAAGAAACATCATAACCGATAACTTGCGGGAAATCGGAGAAGAGTTACATCATGCCATCGACCGACATAGTGCATCAATCATCGCTTCACATATCGAATTGCTACTCAACTACTGTATACGCTTTTGCAGTCAGTAAATAATAAAACCGTAATAATTATCCTTCAAACCGTAATCCATGACTGGTCGAGGCGGGAATCTCAGCCTAATTTTGCACCAAGTAAAAACAGATAAATAAAATAATAAAGATTATGAATATAAAATTGAAAATTATAACAACGTTACTCGGTGTCTTCTTCGGATGCGGAATCGTAACCTCTCAAACACCGAAAGCAGAACAAGCTATGGACAGTAAACGACAACACATTACAGAGGTCGCAGCCCTTACGGGTAAGGGTGACCTCGACAAACTGAAAACCGTCCTTATCGACGGGCTGAATGACGGCATGGCTGTCAGCGAGCTTAAAGAAGTAATGGTACACGCCTATGCTTATTGCGGTTTTCCTCGTGCCCTGCGCGGATTGCAAACATTGGTTGCGGTACTTGACGAGCGTAAAGCAAAAGGCATCGAAGATGACTGGGGACGCAAAGCGTCGCCGATAACCGATACCCGCAGCAAATACGAGCGCGGACGCGACATTCTTGTTGAGATCTCAGGTATTCCAGCGGATGCACCGAAAGCTGATTATGCTATACTGGCTCCGGAAATCGAAGTATTCCTTAAAGAGCACCTCTTCGCCGACCTTTTCGAACGGGACGTGCTGACATATGCCGAACGGGAACTGACGACCGTTGCCGTAATCGCCTCGCTGGGCAAAGGCGTGGAACCGATGTTGAAAGGGCACATGGGTATTGCACTGAACGTAGGCATAACACCAGACGAATTACGCAGTGTGTTGGCTATTGTCGAAAAGAACATCGGACGCGACGAAGCTGACGGCGGCAGACTGGCCTTAAACGAAGTGTTGCAAAGCAAAGGTTTGACCACTGCTCCGGAAGCGCCGGCCGTGACAATAGGAAACGGAGTGAAGAAACAGAAAGTGACGTTCCACAACCGTTTTCTGATCGATATGGTCGGTGATCTTTATTTTCCTGCAAACTATAGTCCAGCAAAGAAATATGCCGCCATCATCGTCGGTCATCCTTTCGGCGGTGTCAAGGAGCAGACTTCGGGGCTTCATGCCCGTAAGCTCGCGGAAATAGGTTATGTGACATTAGCTTTCGATGCGTCCTACTATGGTGAGAGCGGCGGTTATCCACGTCGCATGGAATCGCCTGAAGTACGAGTGGATGATTTCAGCGCGGCGGTCGATTTCCTCACGAACCATCCGGCAGTCGAAGCTGACAAGATAGGTGTGATCGGTATCTGTGGTGGAGGATGCTACTCTGTCAGTGCAACACAGATCGATCACCGCATCAAGGCTCTTGCCACCATCAGTATGTATGACATGGGACGTGCCCGCCGTCAAGGCATAGGTGACACACAGACCTATCAACAGCGTATGTCTATTCTTGATGAAATCGGTCGTCAGCGCACAGCTGAATATGGTGGAGCTGCACGTAAAGATATTCGCGCCCTGCCCGAAAAAGTGGATGAGAACACACCGAAGTTTGCAATCGACTTCCTCGACTATTACGACAATCCTGAGCGTGGCCAGCATCCCAACTCTACGGGCTATTACTCCTACACGAGCCTTGCACCGATGATGAACTTCTTTCCGTTCACGCAAATCGAGACCATATCGCCGCGTCCGTTACTTTTCATCGTGGGAGAAAATGCTGTATCGAAATATTTTTCTGAAGACGCATACGAGAAAGCTGCCGAACCGAAAGAACTGTTTGTCGTACCCGGAGCAACGCACGTGGATTTGTACGACCAACCGGAATATCTGAAAATCACGCTTCCGAAACTGGACACTTTCTTCAAACAATATCTAAAATAAACCGCAAAGCCGAGTGGAGGACCGAACTTGTCCGGATAGTGCCGAGGCATAGCGTTTATCGCAAATGAAATTAGAAATAACTATTCAACATGAAAAAAATAACTTACTTATTTTTACTGACTGCTGCACTCGGTGCTTGCACCCCGAAACCGTCAAACAAGGTAGAAACAATCCAGCCTGCCGAATTTGTTTCCATCTTCCCCAAAGGAAATGCCATTGAAGGTACTAATTTTAACGGTACGGCATATCTCCAACGGTTGATGACCGACAGCGGAACATTCGATGTCGTAGTTTCCGATGTGATATTCGAACCGAAAGCCCGCAACAGTTGGCATTCGCATCCAGGTGGCCAGATTCTGATCGCCACTGCCGGGAAAGGTTACTATCAGGAAAAAGGGAAGCTCATACAAATTTTGAATCCCGGAGACGTAGTCGCTATTCCGGCAGACGTGGTGCATTGGCACGGAGCAGCTTCCGACAGCGGATTCACACATATAGCTATCAACACAAAGGTTCATTTGGGTGCAACCCAGTGGTATGAACCTGTAACAAACGAAGAATACGATAATTATAAAGAATAGAGAAATGAATAGAAATATCTTGATTTTGTTCATGTCATGGCTGGGAGTGACAGGATACGGACAAGCAACTTCTCCCAACGAGACCCCGATTACAATAGCCCGCCAGGGTAGCTTTGCATATGCCGGACAGTGCTGACGGAACAGAAGCTGGGCAGTATCGAATAGGAATGACTGAATAAATCAAGCATTATTAATTTAATGATCTGTAACTATTTGGCGTTATCCCCGTTATCTTCTTGAAAAGAAAACTGAAATACTGTATCGAAGGAAATCCGAGTTCATGAACGATTTGAGAAAGGGATTCTCCTGAGGAACGTAGCTTCTCCTTTGCCATTTCGATACGTTTCAATTGAAGATGGCAGCTGTGCGTGTGTCCGAGTTGCAATTCGAGCAGATCATTGAAATAGGCTTCCGACAAATGAAGTTGTCCGGCACAATAGGCAGAAGTAAGCGGTTTCTGTGCAAGTTTTCCATCTCCAATATATTGTTTGACAAGTTTTTCGTATTGCCGTATCAGCAGTTCATTGTTCAATTCACGGACAATGAACTGCCGTTCATAAAAACGAGTGGTATAATCCAACAGACGGGTAATATGCCGTATCAAGATAGTCCGTTTGTAGGAATCTGCACCATGATGAAATTCCCTACGAATATCGTCGACACACGAAGAGAGTATCCGTTTTTCTTTTAGGGATACATGCAACGCTTCCTTGAGTGCATACGAAAAGAACGTGTATTCTTCAATAGTCTTTTCAAGCATTCTTCCCTTGAACAGATCAGGGTGAAACGCAACCATCCATAGGCAAGGTGCGGGAATTTCCACACAGACGGTATCCGGACGATAACTGATGAGTGTTCCGTCGCAGTAGTCGCAATGCACCCGACCACACTTTGTTCCGAATTCAGCAAGAAAATCCGTTAATATCAGACAATAGTATCCCGACTGACATAAGAACGGAAGAATTGCATGAGGGTTAGCTGTGTCGTCGATATAAAGCCCGGGAAATTGCAGTTCGTTCATAGTTTACTATACCAAGACTAGTTTTGAGAACGAAATTCATTGGGAGTATAACCTGTCACCCGTTTGAACATCCGGCTCAGGTGCTGTGGATATTGGAATCCCAGCCCGTAAGCAATTTCACTCGTTGTTTTATCTGTGCCAAGTAAGGCTTCTTTAGCCCGTTCGATCAGTTTATTTTGAATATATTCCGAGGCAGTCTGCCCTGTCTGTTTACGGATCATGTCTCCGAAATAATTCGCAGACAGAAACACTTTATCGGCAAAATACTTGACGGTCGGTAACCCCTCCCGTAAGGGACCATCGCTGTCGAAATAGTCGTCTAATAGTCGTTCAAAACGGACGATAATATCTTTGTTTACCTGTTCTCGTGTCGTGAACTGCCTTTCATAGAAACGCATACAATAGTCGAGCAACAGTCCGATATTGGCACAAATCAACCGGCGGCTGTGTTTGTCGATACTATGCCTCAATTCCGTCTCTATTTTATGCAGACAGTCCATTACAATCTCACGCTCATCCTCCGAAAGATGCAACGCCTCGCGGGTTTCATAAGAGAAGAATGAGTAGTTCTTAATTTCTTGACCGAGAGCAGTTCCTCGAATCAGGTCGGGATGAAACAGAATGCCGTGAGCATTCGGCTGGATATTTTTCAGCATCTCGGTTTCCGCAACTTGACCAGGGGCGAAACCGACTATCGTACCGTCCTGATAGTCGTAACTCTGACGTCCATACGTGATATTCCCGCAGTAGGTATCTTTCAGATAAAGAGCGTACACGCCGTAGTTGACCTTGAAATGTTCCGGCCACTGCGTCGCCTTCGACAAATCGACTACACTTACTAACGGATGCCGTGTTTCGAGTCCGAACAGTTTGTTGTATTTATCTACCTCATTGAGTTTTATAACTTCTTCCATAAGCTTTTCTTTTATTTCTTTTGAGCAAAAGTAATTCATTTGAATTGAATTACATACAGCGTTATTACTGAATCGAGGATTCGGGTATAAATATCCGTAAATCGTATACAAGTCGGCTTATTCGACCGCGGTAAATTTGCAATCAGAAAAAACAATGAAAAAACAAAAGATGATGGATCGCAGAAATTTCTTAAGGACGGCATCGAGTTTTACATTGCTCACAGTCGGAGCTACAACAGATGCTTCCCGTACTACAGGAGAGAGCATCGGCAAATATTTGAATCTGGATAAGCTGCCAGGTATGTGTGCCAAAGAGCCAATGACGGCCGATGGTATCATAAGGCTGTCGAAAATAGAGGTTTATCCGCAGTATCTCGACAAGTACATAAACTATGCGACCGAAGTGGGCGAAATATCCCTGCGTAACGAACCGGGCGTATTGACAATGTATGCGATTGGTGAAAAGGAGAATCCCTGCAATATAACGATTCTTGAAACGTATGCGAACCATGCGGCTTATGAAAAACATATCGCATCGGAACACTTTCAGAGGTACAAGCTGGAGACGCTGCACATGGTCAAGTCGTTAATATTGTCTGACCAGACGCCGCTCAATCCGGCTAATAAACTCAATAATTTCATACAATAAATAAAACAACTATGAACAAGATCTTTTTAATTTCAGTATTCAGCATTTTAACACTCAATGTTATGGCACAGGAAAAAATAGTACAGACAGCAGGACGCACCCAACTCGGTGAGTTCGCCCCCAAATTTGCGGAACTCAACGACGATGTTCTTTTCGGCGAAGTGTGGAGCCGCACTAATAAATTGGGCCTGCGTGACCGCAGTTTAGTAACGGTTACCTCCCTTATCAGTCAGGGTATCACGGACAATTCGCTCGTGTTCCACCTCCAATCGGCGAAGAAGAACGGTATTGCCCGTACCGAGATCGCCGAAGTCATCACACATATCGGTTTCTACGCAGGTTGGCCGAAGGCCTGGGCAGCGTTCAACCTCGCCAAAGGTGTATGGGCGGAAGATACTGCCGGTGAAGATGCCAAAGCCGCTTTCCAGCGTGAGATGATATTCCCTATCGGCGAACCGAATACAGCATACGCCCAATACTTCATCGGTAACAGTTACCTCGCACCCGTTTCGAGCGAACAGGTGCCGATAGCAAACGTAACTTTTGAGCCTCGCTGCCGTAATAACTGGCATATCCATAAAGCGACAAAAGGGGGTGGACAGATGCTTATCGGTGTAGCCGGACGAGGTTGGTATCAGGAAGAAGGCAAGCCGGCGATAGAGATTCTACCCGGTACGGTCATCCATATCCCGGCTAACGTGAAGCATTGGCACGGAGCGGCAGCCGACAGTTGGTTTGCACATCTGGCTTTCGAGGTTCCGGGAGAAAAGACATCCAACGAATGGCTCGAACCGGTCACGGACGAAGAGTATGACAAACTCGAACAAAATAAGGAAACTCGCCGGTAAACAAATCGCTCTGTCCGCCACAAGCGGCAGTAGCGGAATCTCGACTTCAGTCAGCGAAGCCCGCATGACAGCGGTGGCTGCTCACTGCGAAACGACATTAGGGCATGGCTGACAAAACATAATTTATATAACAATTAAAGAACGGAATATATGGAAGTAATATCAAACACAGAGTTCGGCGGAGAAAGACCTTTGTTCGAATCACATAATCTCAGATTGGAGAACGTCGTCATCCGTGCCGGGGAGTCGGCCATCAAGGAATGCAGCAACATCGAAGCCATTGATTGCCAGTTCGAAGGGAACTACCCTTTCTGGCACGTGCATGGTTTCGTTATTGACCGTTGCTTTTTCGATATAGGCGGACGTTCGGCCCTGTGGTACTCCGACCATCTGAAAATGACCGATACACGTATCGACGCCCCCAAAATGTTCCGCGAGATGCACGACATCGAAATCGAGAACGTAGAGATGAACGATGCTGATGAAGTGTTCTGGCGTTGCCAGAATCTGAACATCAAAAATCTGAAACTGCATGGAGGAACTTATCCGTTTATGTTCAGCAGCAACATCCGTATAGACGGATTGGAAAGCGACAGCAAATACGTTTTCCAGTATGTGAAGAATGTGGAGTTGCGCAATGCCAAAATCACTACGAAGGATGCCTTCTGGGAGGTGGAGAATGTGACGATCTACGATTCCGAACTCAACGGTGAATATCTGGGCTGGCATTCGCGCAATCTTCGGTTAGTGAACTGTCACATTACCGGCGAACAGCCGCTCTGCTATGCCCACGACCTCGTGTTGGAGAATTGCACCTTCGGCCCAGATTGTGACCGGGCTTTCGAGTACAGTTCGGTGCAGGCAACTATCAAAGGTGCAATAGGCGGAGTGAAGAATCCGCGGACAGGCTGTATCACCGCCGAGAGCTATGGGGAGATCATCTTCGACGAAAATATAAAGGCTCCTGCCGATTGTGAATTGAGGCTTTGGGACGAGAAAAACTGTTTCACCGACTGAAGTCCTTACGAATAACCTGATGGGAAGAGAAAAGAGAAAGACCGATTACTTGTTGTCGCTTATCCGCGAAGGGAAGAGTATGACGCTGAAGCAGCAGCTACGCCTGACCATGTATCTCAGCACTCCGGCCATCATGGCGCAGGTGTCCTCCATTGCCATGCAGTACATCGACGCCTCGATGGTAGGCAGTCTGGGTGCGAATGCCGCTGCTTCCATTGGTTTGGTCTCGACCACGACATGGCTGTTCTGGGGATTGTGTGCAGCAGCCACAACAGGATTTTCCGTACAGGTAGCACACCGGATCGGAGCCGGGGATTTCGCGGGAGCCAGAAAGATACTGCGCCAGTCGGTTACGGCCACGCTTGTTTTCAGTTTCCTGCTGGCGGTGGCCGGTATTTCCATCAGTGATATACTTCCCGGTTGGCTGGGCGGTGATGAAATGATATGGAGCGACTCGTCCCTTTATTTCCGGATATTCTCTCTTTTTCTGCCTGCCTTGCAGTTGAACTTCCTGGCAGGCGGTATGCTGCGTTGCAGCGGAAATATGCGTGTACCCAGTATGCTGAACGTGCTGATGTGCCTTTTGGATGTCGTACTCAACTTCTTCCTTATTTTTCCGACACGGCAGATAGACTGGTGGGGATGGGAATTTACCACTCCCGGCGCAGGTTTAGGCGTGAAGGGTGCGATATTGGGTACAGTATTGGCCGAATTCGTCACCACCGTCGGAATGATGTGGTATCTTTGCCGTCGTTCTCCCATGCTAAGACTGTCCGGAGAACGGGGAAGTTTCCGGCCCCGGAAGGATACTCTGCGCAAGGCTGTCCGTATCTCCCTGCCGATGGGATTCGAACACATTGCCATTTGTGGAGCGCAAATTGCAACGACGGTAATCGTCGCACCTCTCGGCATCACCGCCATTGCCGCCAACTCATTCGCCATCATTGCCGAAAGTCTTTGCTATATGCCCGGCTACGGTATCTCGGAAGCTGCCACGACACTGGTCGGACAAAGCCTCGGGGCAAACCGCATCCGGCTGCTCCGTCGTTTTGCCAATATTACCGTCTGGTCGGGGATGCTGATTATGGGTGTCATGGGAGCTTTGATGTATGCGGCGGCTCCGCAAATCATCGGAGTGATGACTCCTGTGGAGGAGATCCGTACCTTGGGGGTTGAAATTCTGCGGATAGAAGCCTTTGCCGAACCGATGTTCGCGGCATCTATTGTTGCTTACGGTGTATTCGTAGGTGTCGGAGGCACGTTCATGCCCAGCCTGATGAATTTCGGCAGCATTTGGGGCGTAAGGCTGACACTGGCTGCACGGTTCGCTCCTACAATGGGACTGCCTGGCGTGTGGCTCGCCATGTGTATCGAGCTTTGCTTCCGGGGAACGATTTTTCTTGTCAGGCTTTGGGGTAGTAACTGGATTTATAAATTACGAATAAAAAGATAAATTATGAAATACGATTTCGATACAATCATCCCGCGGCGCGGGACGAATTCTTACAAATGGGATACTCCCGAAGAGGAGAATGTATTGCCTATGTGGGTGGCGGATATGGATTTCCGTACAGCACCAGCTATTGTTGAAGCCTTGCAAAAGCGGATAGCGCATGGTATTTTCGGCTATACCAAAGTCCCCAAAGCCTACTACGACGCGGTTGTCCGGTGGTTCGATGACCGGCATCGCTGGCAGATAGATCCCCGGTGGATTATCTATACGAACGGTGTCGTACCAGCTCTGTCCGCTATTATCAAAGCTTTGGCTGCACCGAGTGACAAGATAATCGTCCAGACTCCGGCATACAACTGTTTCTATTCGTCGATTCGCAATAATGGATGCGAACTGTCGGCCAACTACCTCGTTTATCGGGACGGCCGCTACACGATTGACTTCGACGACCTCGAAACAAAGGCGGCCGATCCGAAGGCGAAAATCCTGCTGTTGTGCAATCCTCACAATCCAGTCGGACGGGTCTGGACGCCGGAGGAACTGTGGCGCATCGGTGACATCTGCCTGCATAACGGGGTGTTCGTTGTGGCAGACGAGATTCATTGTGAGCTGGTCTATGAAGGGCATGACTACACGCCTTTCGCCTCCCTGTCCGAACGTTTCCGCCAAAACTCCGTAACCTGCGTTTCGCCGAGTAAGGCATTCAACCTTGCCGGATTGCAAATCGCCAACATCATCGCTGCCGATGAAGGGGTACGCCGCCGTATCGACCGCGCCATCAACATCAACGAAGTGTGCGACGTTAATCCGTTCGGCGTTATCGCCACGATAGCCGCTTACAATGAAGGCGGTGCATGGCTCGATGCTTTGCGGAAATACTTGTGGGAGAATTACGAATATCTTTACCGTTTTTTCGAGCAACGGCTACCGCAATATCCTGTGTTGCCACTCGAAGGAACCTATCTGGTCTGGATAGATTGCCGAGCATCGAGTATCGGCTCGGATGCCACGACCCTGCGCTTGCAAGAGGAACAGAAGCTGATGGTCAATTCTGGTACACTGTACGGTCCTGGTGGAGAGGGGTTCATTCGTCTGAATATAGCCTGTCCCCGGACGTTGCTTGCCGACGGCCTGGAACGGATAGCCCATGTGTTGGTACAAAATTTCTAAGAGAATTTTGCCAAACGCTCAATTGGCAACAACCTCCTGCAAATCTCATTATCGATGACAACACGAAGATAGGGCTTCGCAACAGGTTGGAATACGGTTTGGGGAATATCGGCGAATATCGGTGAAGATAGGTGCAGAAACAGGTAGAATATAAATGCCATTATATTTTGAATATCAGTAATTATTGCTTATCTTTACAGGACAATAAAACGATGGAAATTATGATGATGGATGAATTCGAAGTCAGGAGTTACGGGTGGCAGGAATTGGCGGTCCTTTACGGTCCGGATTTGATGCCGGCATCGGCAGGGAAACGGTTGTCCTAATGGGTGGGGGTAAAGACAGAGCTACAGGGTAACGGTTGGAGGAAAGGGAAAAAGATGTTGACTCCCCTGCAGGTGAGGACGATCGTGCAATATCTGGGTGAGCCTTGAAACAAGGGACTTCTGTGTGCGAAATAAGGGACTTTGACGTGTCAAACCACGAAGTTCGGGAGGTGAAAGACCGGACTTCCGGATGCGAAAGAAGGAATTTTTCTCGTTCCTGTCGTGTCTTTGCCGGTTTAAAGGGGTACAAGGAAATGAGCTTATATATATTAATATATTTATTTTAAGATGTAGGATTGAACCACAATGAACGAAAAACCTCTATAAGCCACTCATAATTAATGGTTTATATTGAGCCATTGACTGCACCGTTTTTATTTGATGTGAAATGTCGGATTTAGAGCCTGTTTCTATTTTCCTCAATAACAATCTTATAGCAGCCAGTTTAACCGTTCCATCTGCCGAATCAAACGCTAATTCATAGCTTCGGTAGAGCCTTCTATTCTACTTGAATGACATATCCGAACTTCTAGCCGATTTATTCAACAATTGTCAAGCGTGCAAACTTCAAAAGCAATTGTTTTTGACCGAAATGAGCAAATGAAACGGTTGCTTTCGCATTACCCCCTTCTCCTTCAATGGCAGTTACCTCACCTTCTCCGAAACGATCGTGCCGAACTTTAGCCCCGACATGCAAACCCGACAGAGCCGGAGCAGAAGACGAAGACGGGGCCGGAGACAAAGAAGCCGTTTCCATCCGTGTCAGACGAGCCTGCCGTCCGACTGCCTGAGCGACCGGAGAGACATAGGCCTCTCCTTCCATTGCCTTCGGTTGCTGAAAAACCGAGGAACGACGAGTAGCCAATAAACCGTTGGTAGTAACGGCATCTGCCGACGTATAAATATATTTGGGATCGATATCTTTCAAGAAACGACTGGGCGAACACATCGTACTCTGGCCATTGCGATAACGGCTTCTGGCGTGTGTCAATACACAATTTTCTTCCGCACGAGTAATGGCGACGTAGAAGAGGCGGCGTTCTTCCTCCACCGCTCTCGGATTGTCTTTCGACATAGCGGAGGGAAACAGGTCCTCTTCCAGCCCGACAACGAAAACATTCCGGAACTCCAGGCCTTTGGCGGCGTGCACCGTCATCATCGTCACCTTGTTTGCCTGCTCTTCCTTATCATTATCCTGATCTGTCAGCAGCGAGACTTCAGACAGAAAGTCAGCAAGCGAGACATGCTCCGTTCCTTCCTCGCGGCGTATCTCGCAAAACTCGGCAATACCTTTCAACAACTCCTGCAAGTTTTCCTGCTTGCTGATTCCTTCCACCGAGCGATCCTGAAACAAGGTACTGACAATGCCGCTCTCCTTCACTACTGCAGCGGCGATTTCCTCGGCAGAGAGCTTAACATTCCGTTCGATAAAACCGGAAATAAGCTCCCGGAAATCGCTTAGCTTCTTTGCCGTACCGTTATTGACCGGCAGAGCGTACCCGATCGGATCGTTCAACACGGTCCACAAACTGACATTATGATCTGTAGCGGCAACGACCAATTTATTGAGAGTCGTATCACCTATCCCACGAGCCGGATAGTTTATCACACGTTTGAAAGCCTCTTCATCATGCGGGTTGACAATCAGACGAAGATACGAAATGACATCCTTCACTTCCTTACGCTGATAGAAAGACAAGCCTCCGTATATCTTATAAGGAATTCCCCTTTTACGCAAGGCCTCTTCCAAGATGCGTGACTGTGCATTTGTCCGGTACAGGATGGCAAAATCAGCATAATCGTAATTCTGCATCCTCATATCGTTAATCTTACCAGCAACGGCATATCCCTCTTCATAATCGGAATAGGACGAACAAATGGAGACCTTGCTACCCTCCTCCTTTTCTGAATAAACGGTTTTTGGGATCTGCTTCGTATTCTTATGTATCAAACTGTTCGCCGCATTTACGATATTCTGCGTCGAACGATAATTTCGTTCCAGTTTGAAAATACGGCAACCCGGATACTGGTTCTTGAATTGCAGGATATTATCGATATTGGCTCCCCGGAAAGAATAGATACTTTGTGCATCATCTCCGACCACGCAGATACGTCGGTGTACTTCGCACAAGCGCTGTACAATTAGATGCTGGGCAAAATTCGTATCCTGATACTCGTCCACCAGCACAAACTGAAAAAAGCTCCTGTACTTCTCCAATACGTCCGGATGATCGCGGAAGAGTATATTCGTTTGTAACAGCAAATCGTCGAAATCCATCGCCCCCGCTTGCTGGCAACGATTCTGATACCGCTTATATATTTCACGCAGCAAAGGAACTTTAGAATCTATATCATGTTGCACCAGCTCCTTGTTCTGTTCGTATGCCTTATAGGTAATAAGTGCATTTTTTGCATTCGAGATACGGCCCTGTACCATTCCCGGCCGATACACCTTGTCATCGAGCTGCATCTCCTTCATTATGGAACGGAGTAGACTTTTGGAATCTGTCGCATCGTAAATGGTAAAATTAGGTGGATAGCCGATGCACTCCGCCTCGGAACGGAGAATACGGGAAAAAACGGAATGGAACGTCCCCATCCACAACCGCCGTACCATCCGTTCGTCTGTCAGGGAGGCGATACGATCTTTCATCTCGCGTGCCGCCTTATTCGTAAAAGTCAGTGCCAAAATGCTTTGGGGAGGCAGTCCCTGCCTTAAAAGATAGGCTATCTTGTAGGTCAGCACGCGTGTCTTTCCCGATCCGGCTCCGGCTACCACAAGCGAAGGCCCGTCTGTATAGACAACTGCTTCGCGCTGACTTTCATTCAATTGTTTCAGATATTCTTCCACGTATCTTGTATTTTTAGGGATACAAAGGTACGAATTTTTATTTACTGTCCTGCCTCAGGTCACTGTTCTCGATGCTATGTGTGCCACTATCCGTACTCATTCTTCGGATTACCAAGTGTGTAAAAATGCCCCCGTTCACTGATTGTACGGCCTATAAGGCGAATGCATCACATTCAATGTCTTCGGCAGCCACACCCGGTAACGCTGCGTCTTGTCCCAGGTATTTCCGGCAGAAGCAAAATCGCAGAAATGAATCTGTTTCGGAGCCCGGTTGCTTTCCAAGTCCGTACCCAACACCATCGGGGCGGTAAAGGCCAACCATGCAAAACCAGGAGCCTTTACAGGCGTCAACTCCACATACCCGTCTTTACTAACAACAACAGACGCCTCATCGACAAAGCCATCCCCGAAACGGCTGTCGCGAGCCAAGACGATCGGACCGCGCACGATGGCCTGCGCTTGATTCCTTTCCACCAGACGGGCACGTAAATCGAGTTTGACAGTGATCCGGTCGCCTTTTTTCCACTTACGGTTCACTGGCAAATATGCACCTTGCAGGACACCATCCTGGGGTTGGCCATTTACGGAAACCACCGCAATCTTGCTCCATGCCGGGATGCGCAAGGCAATGGTGAAAGCCGTCTCTTTCGCAGGATCGACCTCTATCTCGATCTGATCAGTCTGCGGATAATCGGTCGTTTGCTTCAACCGGACCGGCTTCTTGCCCGGCAATACCAACTCCGCTTCCGAGGGAGCATAAAAATTTACCCGGACACAATCGTCCTGAACCTGATAGGCAAATTGAGGAATCATGGCAAAGGCACGCGGGCCGTTCGCATTGCAACAGTTGATGTGCATGCCGCACTGCTCCTCCCCTTCATGACGCCAACCTTCCAACGGGCTGTATTTGGCTATCTGCGAAGCATCCGCCTTCAGAGATGCCATCAAAGCATTATAGATAGCCGTTTCCATATAATCAGCATACAGAGAGTTGCCCGTCATCTGTAACAAACGGTTACAGAGCTGCATCCAGGTAAAGGTCACGCAAGTTTCCATCGTATGGTAAGTAGGTTGCGTCTGCCGTTCTTTCCCGCCATACCAGCATTCGAATGCACTACCCGATCCGGCCACGTTGATTTCTTCGCGTACGATATGCCCGACCGTCTTTTCCACGACAGAGAGATAGAGTGGATTGCCCGTTACCTTATACAGTTCCAACAAGCCTTCATAGCAGGACATCATTTCATATGCTTTTTGTCCGTTTTCCCTCGAAAACCAAGTTTTCGGATGCGGAAAACGGTTGGCTACGGGCACATCGGCAATAGCTTTGCTGATCAGCTGCGGACCACCGGGTGTCTCCCATTGTCCGACAATATATTTGGCAAAATCGAGATAACGTTTTTCTTTCGTTCTGTTATACAGATACATGACAGGTTCGAGGACGGACGAGCTCGGCATGCCAATGTAATTGCCGGTCGAGACGACATCCACCTTTCCGGGCCCAACCTGCGTCATCAGATGGTCGACAACTCTGCAAGCCGCTTCCAATGCCTTCTTATCACCCGACAGGTCATACCAAGCGATCAATCCCAATGATGTATACTTGCGCCCCCAGACATCCCATTGCTGCAACTGGTATTCCGGCGCATAATTCCCGATATAACCGTTCGGCAACTGCGTTGCCATAAGCGATTCGGCCGCATCCTTTATGATCTGGTACAGTTCGGGGTCCCGGTTATAACGATAGGAGGCGATCGCACCCTGTATCCATTTCCCCCAGAACTCGCTTTGCCAGCGCGACTTCTCGTTCTGGTGGCGGAACGGTTCGACCAGATGGTCCACATCCTGCGCTTTCACACGATGTTCGATACAATCTGTGATTCGAGTCCCTACATAACCAGATATTTTTACCTGCTTTACAGGAGAGTCATTGCCTACTTGCGCCATCCCTGCCGTCGAGCAGGCACAAGCCAACAGGAAAGAGAAAGTCTTCACCTTAAACGGAATCATCATAATATTGAGAATTTAAGAATTATAAGAACAAAAATAAAGAGTTAACCGTGATATTATGTTATAAAATTGACAGAATACCTGTCAATTATGATAAGTGTCTGCTCCTCTACTACACTCCGCCAACATATTTCATGAAAAAAAACGAGAATCGATTATTTTATTTCTATATTTACCCCAAATAATACTTAATAGATATGGAAGAATACATCGGTACAGTCATCAAAGTCGGAGGTATCCTGATCGGAAGCATCATGGTCCTATTCGTGATTTGGTACATAGTCAAGGATATACTGGACATTAGTGGAAAGGATTCATCCGATGGCAAATGAACCAATATATAATAAGGAAAGACATCTAAATTTAAAACATAGGTGTTTTACCTACAAACCATATATGTCAGCATGTAGGTATGACACATCAAGAATACAGAGGTAAAGCCTACATCTATTGAATTTGAATATACCAAAGATAAGGTTTCTCGTGATGGGACGCCTTATTTTTTTGACCTATTTCTACCTCATTGCCCCTTTGATACACATAGTTCTCATAGGACTAATTCAATTTAGATGTACAAAGTTATAATAAAATTATCATAAACTTTTAATAGTGAGGTCTAAATTCAACATGATATTCAAATCGAATTTGCTCCATTTGGAGAAGTGTTCCTCTTATTAAATTCCTAATCAATTGATATTCTTTTATATACAGACGGTCTAATTAACGTAGTCCTATGAGAACTTAGTAAATATTTGTTGTCATCAAACGAAAACATGAAGGAGACACTGCCACATACAATCGACAAGTTGTTTTGGAACATCGCTGTAAACGACGACGAGAATGCCTTTAAAACATTATTCTTCCAATTCTTTTCTCCCCTCTGCATCTTTGCCCACCGGTACATTGAACGTTGGGAAACATGTGAAGACGTCGTACAGGAATCTTTTCTCAAAATCTGGGAAAACAGAAAAAGTATCAGAATCGAAACATCTGCCCGCAATTTTTTGGTCACAAGCGTACGCAATAATTGTATCGACTATCTCCGAAAACAGGAACTCGAGTTGGCCTGGAAACAATGGAAGATAGGCAAGGGGGACGAACCAAGTGGAGATATCTATTCGATTGTCGAACTTAGAACGATGTTGTCTGAAGCATTGGATAAACTACCAGAGAACACTCGCCTCATTTTCGAAAAGAATCGTTTCGAAGGAAAGAAATATACAGAGATCGCCGAGGAACAACAAATATCAGTCAAAACAGTCGAAGCGCATATAAGTAAAGCACTTAAAATTTTACGCGTCGAACTGAAAGACTATCTGCCATTCCTTATTTTATTATTTCAAACTCCTGATAAATATATTTAACATAGGGGAATCTCCCCTTTATGCGTCTAATCACAAATACATGACAAACGTGAATATACAAACCGAACATATCATAGCCTATCTGGAAGGCAAACTATCGAAAGAAGATAGCCTTGCTTTTGAAAAACAAATGTTGGATTCACCTGAATTACGGAAAGAGGTCGATGATCTCCGTTTTATCTGTGACACCAGCCAGATGCTATATTTGCAAGAAAAAATAGATGTAGACAACCACTGGAAAAATGTATCGAGAACCATGCAGAAAAACCGGTTCCGACAAAAGATCGGTCGCTATTTTCGTTACACGGCAGCCATATTGCTCATTCCAGCCTTAATTAGCAGTATCTACTTTTACCAGCGTATCTACAGATTGGAAAATCAGCCGATCGAACAGGTGGAATTGTCAAGCGCTTATGGCCTTGTTTCTAAAATTACACTGCCGGATGGTTCCGAAGTATGGCTGAATTCAGGTTCCAAGCTGCATTATCCTAAACAGTTCGTCGGAAACCATCGTAAAGTATATCTGTCCGGCGAAGCTTATTTCAAGGTTTCATCAGATAAAAAGCACCGCTTCGATGTAGCACTTTCAAACGGAATTACGGTAAGCGCCTACGGCACAGAGTTTAATATTAATGCTTATGAAGATGATGACGAAATACAAGCCACTCTGGCAAACGGTTCCATAGAAATCAGAAATGAAAAGAAACCAATCCCCCAAGTTCTGAATCCGGGTGAACAGGCCGTATATAATAAGATAACAGATAACACTAAGGTTTCAGACATCAATCTGTATATGGTTACTTCATGGAAGGAAGGAAAAATGGTCTTCCGCCGGACCGAAATGGCAGAGATAGCTCAACGCCTGTCACGCCATTTCAACGTAAACATCATCTTACAAAGCAAAAAAATATTCAATTATAAATATTCTGCAACCTTTACGACCGAAACCTTTGAAGAGATCCTGCAACTGCTCGAAAAGACTGCTCCTATCAAGTGCACAATGATCGAACCGAAACAGGCCAGCGACTATTCTTATACCCGTCGGACCGTTATTATCGAAGCAAGATAAAAAAATTGCATTTTGGCGTAGGGGATTTTTCGTCTCCTACGTCTAATAGCCGTAATAAACAGAAATGAATGATTAACACAAAAATTGAAATACCATGAAGACATAGCTGCTACACACATCTGAATCAAAAAGATGGAAAGATGCTTGCAACATCTTCCCATCCCGTGATCAAAAATAATTATCAATCCGAAAATCTCACCTGACGAATGATAATTGTCTAATTAAGTCATATAACTACCTAATTAAATTTGATAATGTAAAGTTATGAAAATTACATCAAAACAAAAAGGTTTCAGGTCATATTTCGACTTGTCTCCTCAAATTCCTACGCGTATGAAAATCGCCGCTTTATGTTTAACCTGCTTTCTTAGTGCAGCAAATGCAAATAGTCTATATTCGCAATCTGCACGTCTTTCTATAGAAATGAACAACGTTTCGATAGAAGATGTATTGAACAAAATAGAGGAAAACTCTGAATTCCATTTTATTTATAACAATGAGCTGGTAAATGTAGACAGAAAAGTCAATGTAAAATTCGACAATGAGACGATCGAATCCATCCTAAAGAAAGTCTTCAAATCCACCAATGTCGAGTACAAGGTAAATGAGAAACAAATTATCCTTCGTCCGAAAGAGATGGATATCGTTGCCAAGGTCCAACAAGAGCAGAAAACCGTTAAAGGTGTTGTTTCCGACCAATTTGGCCCTATCGCCGGAGCAAACGTTTCAATCCAGGGAACGACCGTCGGGACCATTACTGATATGGACGGAAACTTCACGATCGAAGTTCCTGAAGACGCAACTTTACAAATTTCGTTTATCGGTTACAATACTTGTTTTGTGAAAGTTGCAGGACAAAGCAACCTGAATGTCACACTGACGGAAGATACACAAAAGCTGGATGAAGTGGTCGTGATCGGTTACGGTACGCAAAAGAAAATGAACCTGACCGGTTCGGTCGCCACTATTTCGGCAGATAACATTGCGACAATCCCGGTTTCCAATATCTCCAATGCGATGGCAGGACGTATGCCGGGTATTTTCTCTTACAATAAATCCGGTATGCCGGGTGTATCTTCCCCGATCACGATCCGTGGCGTCAATACACCCAACAATACAAATCCGACTTACGTCATCGACGGCGTTGTTCGTGAAAAAGCAGACTTCGATGCTTTGGATCCGAACACGATCGAGAACATTTCCGTATTGAAAGACGCAGCATCCGCTGCCGTTTACGGCTCTCGTGCCTCTAACGGCGTGATTGTCGTTTCGACAAAACGCGGTAAAAATCAAAAGCCTCAGTTTAGCTATTCAGGTCTATTCGGAACGGACCGTCCAACCCGCACACCGGAAGTGATGAACGCTTATGACCGGACTGTATATCTGAATAACCAATTCATGTATAATGGCATCCCGGAAACAGATTCCCGCTACTACACAGCCGACGAACAAGAATACTTCAAAACACACAGTACAAACTGGTTCGACCTCGCTTGGAAAAACCCGTTTACGACACAGCACAACCTAAGTGTCAACGGGGGTAGCGAACGTATCAATTACTTTATGTCAGCCGGTTATTACAGCCAGAGCGGGACATTCAACAACCTAGACTTCACACGTTACAGTTTCCGTTCGAATGTAGATGCCAAAGTTGCGGATAACTTTACGATAGGATTGGATGTGGACGGCAATATGAGCGACCAACGCACACCTTACTGGCCTCATGACTCCGATAAAGATTTGATGAACGATATGTATCGTGCCCTACTAAACTTCCCGACTACCGAGCCGGCCTATATAAACGGAAAGCCGAACGCAACCATCTACAACTGGAATATTCTGGAAGCAATCAACAACGGGCATGTTTCCAAAAAACATAACACACTGAACACGAAGTTAAGCGCCAAATGGGAAATTCCTTGGGTAGAAGGCTTGACAGCAAACGCGATGTTCAACTATCGCCGTTATTACGAAAATGAAAAACAGGTAGGAAAAGAGTATACCTTATATATACACGAAACGAGCGGCGGACATAACCACATCATCCGCGACGACGCCCCGGTTGTCGGCACACGTACGAGAACCGAAAACGGAAACTTCGTCCGAAAAGACTTCAACGAAACGAGCGCTTATACGCTAAACTTGCAGTTAAACTATAATCGGACATTCGGCAAACACGACATCGGTGCCATGTTCCTCTATGAGCAATACGAAGAATGGGGTGATATGTTTTGGGCACAGCGTAAGCAATTGCTTTCATCTTCCCTTGAACAGCTATTCGCCGGAAGTGCGGACAGCCAGTGGAAAGATGCCGATGGTCACGAATCGGAAATTGGACGCATCGGTTACGTCGGCCGTTTGAACTACGGTTTCGACAACCGCTATCTATTAGAAGCCAACTTCCGTTACGACTCGTCCGTAAAATGGATTCCGGGCAAGCGTTGGGGATTTTTCCCGTCCGTTTCAGCCGGTTGGCGCGTGACTGAAGAAAATTTCTTCAAGCAGAACGAAAAACTGAACTTTATCAGTAATCTGAAATTACGTGCATCCTATGGTACATTAGGGAACGACGGAGGAGACGATGTTGCTTATTACCAATATTTAAGTAAATTTACAACAGGAACCAATGCCGTCTTCGGTTCAGGCGCAACCGGTATTCTACCGGGTGTTTATCCAAGCAAAGGCATCACTTGGGAAACAACCACGACAGCCGACGTCGGCTTCGACTTGGGATTGTGGAACGGACTGCTAAGCCTCGAATTTGATTACTTCCATAAGAAAACTTCAGATATCCTGATGGACCGTAAACGTACGATTCCGGGGACTTTCGGAGCCACATTACCGAAAGAGAACTACGCAGAGATGGTAAACCAGGGATGTGAGTTCATGTTGCGCCACGATAATAAGATCGGTAACTTCACATATTATGTATCCGGTAACTTCTCTTTCGCCCGCAACCATTACACGTATATCGACGAATCGGCAAACGCCTATGAATGGGAAATAAAGACAGGACGCCCGATCAACTTCATCACTGGCTACATCGCCGACGGTATCGCCCGTACGGATGAAGATTTAGCTGGACTGCCGCTCTATAACGGCGGATTCGAATGGTCGAAAGGCGATATTATCCTGAAAGATATCCACGGTGCAGGCGGCGTCGGAGGCCCTGACGGAGTTGTCGACGGTAACGACCAAGCCGTTCTTTCGCTCTACAGCAAAGACCCGGAAATCATCTACGGTATCAGTTTAGGAGGTGAATGGAAAGGTATCGACTTCACAGCCTTCTTCCAAGGCGTAGGCCATCGAAGCATCATGTTTCCGAACCGCGGCGATACCTGGACAGAACAGACCGTTTTGAACATATGGTCGGACGCTTATTCACCCGACAACACAGACGGTAAATATCCGCGCGTCGGTGGTACAGGCTCGAAAGGCGCCAACGGACAGGCTTCTTCATTCTGGTTGATGAACGGTAACTATTTCCGTTGCAAAAACATCGAGCTCGGCTATACGTTGCCGAAACAGTGGGTGAATTCGATCGGTGTAGATCGTTGCCGTGTCTACGTTTCAGGCACAAACCTGTTCGTATTCGACCACATCGGCATCTACGATCCCGAAAATAGCGGTGACCGTGGAGCTTATCAGTATCCATTGACAAAAAGTTTCAACTTTGGTATCAATGTAAGTTTCTAACAATTTGAGTAATTAGATATGAAAAAGATATTTATAACATGTGCTGCCATTCTGGCATTATTCTCTTCCTGCACCAGCGTACTGGATAAGGAAGATCTTAGTTCAATCTCGGAGGACAAGGTTTGGGTTGACAAAACGCTGACTACAGCTTTTCTCAATGCTTTGTATGTTTCCATCCCAAGCTGGGATACGGCCGTGGCCGATGCGACCGACGAAGCGACGGGCGGAGGCAACTGGACACAGGGAACCACCACACCGGACAATATGAGTGACACGAAAGATTCCGCCCCGACCTGGTACTGGCCCTATTCTGACATCCGAAACTGCAATATTTTCATTCAGAATGCACAGAATCCCGAAGTCTGTACGATAGACCGTGAACTAGCCGACCGTCTGACTTACGAAGCCCGTTTCATTCGTGCTTACCTCTATTTCGAAATGGTCAAACGTTACGGTGGTGTCCCACTGATCACTATCCCGCAAGAAATGACGGACGACCTCTATGTGAAACGTAACTCTACAAAAGAATGTTTCGATTTCATTATCGACGAACTGAAAGCTTGTGCAGAAGGGTTGCCAGACTCTTATTCGGCTGAAGACTTGGGCCGCGTGACGAAAGGTGCAGCCAAGGCATTCCTCGGACGCGTATTCTTGTTCCGTGCTAGTCCACAGTTCAACCCGAACAACAACAACGAACATTGGCAAACCGCCTATAACTACAACAAAGAGACACTGAATTACCTGATCGGACAAGGCCATGCCTTGTATGATGATTACGGAAAACTGTTCCTAGATGAGATGAACAAAGAGGTAATTTTTGCCATCCGCTACGAAAACCCGACCCGCACACAGAAAAGAGATGCAACCGTCCGTCCGATCACGTTCTCGATGAACAACACCGGCGGTAATCACCCGACACAGGAAGTGATTGACCGCTTCCCTACTATAGACGGAGGAACTTACACCTATGCCGATTGGGAAAAGGAAGGCAAAGATATCTTCGCCTTGTGGGAAAATCGGGACAAACGTTTTTATGCGACAATCGTCTATCAGGGGGTGACTTATTTCAATACCGTAATGGAACTGAACGAAAATGCGCAAAACGACTATGCCTACGGCAAAAACGTCGGATCGAAAACCGGCTATTATTCCCGTAAAGCCATTGACGAAAGCCTTTCAGTGACAGACTGCCAAAAATCTGGAACCGACTATATTGACATTCGCCTGGCCGAAGTAATGCTGAACTATGCCGAAGCTGCCGTCGAGGTCGGAAAGACAAACGAAGCATTCGATATGTTGAAACAGATCCGCAAGCGTGCAGGCATCAATGAAACTAGTTCCAATCCGGAAATGAAAGGCAAAGTTTACGGATTGAACCCAAACATGAACCAGACGGAAATGCGTGAAGCAGTTCGCGAAGAACGTTTTATCGAATTGTTGTTCGAACAAAAACGTTTATGGGATATGCGCCGCTGGATGATCTACGACAAATTGATGAACGGGCAAGGCAAACGCCATGCCTTAGTGATGAACAAGCAGGCCGATAATACATACACTACCTATCTGTTCGACCGTGATAACACGCCGATGATCACCAACCAGAACATCTACTTCCTGCCGATGAAACGCAGCGAGATGAGTAACAATCCGAACCTGGAACAGACGAAAGGCTGGGAAAACGGGACGTTCGACCCGCAAGCCGGACTCTGATCCCTCCTACATTTAATAACAAAAGCCCTCCCCGCTCCGGAAGGGCTTTTGTTATTAAACTCTGCTTCCATCGGATTCCCGATACGGCAGGAAACAATGTCAGAACTGGAAGTAGATAAATGGCTGCACCCCGGCACTCTTGAACTGCACGACAACAAAGATCGCAATCGCCAGCATCACCGCCTGCACAAGCAAAGAAGAACGGGTGACGACTGCCTGCAAACTATTTTCTGCCGATTTCGGCAGAAAATGCAGGATATAACCCACCACCATCAAGACGAACACACCTTTATAGCCCATCACAAACTGCGTAAAGACCTCCGGATGGAAATTCGTGAAAATCTGTGTCAACATCTCACCTACCGTCTGCATCGAGTCGGCCCGGAACAGAATCCAGCCGAAACACACCAGATGAAAAGTGACCAAGACACCTATCACTCTTCTCCAAGGTTTCATTTCCGATCCTAACGGTTTGAAACTGCTGAAATGGTTCATTACGAACTTATGGACAGCCAGTGCAACCCCATGCAGGACACCCCAGAGGATAAAACTCACGGAAGCCCCGTGCCATAAACCACCCAGCAACATCGTTATCAGCAAGTTGATATATGTCCGTATTTTCCCTTTCCGATTGCCTCCGAGTGAAATATACAAATAGTCTTTCAACCAAGAAGAGAGCGAGATATGCCAACGTCGCCAGAATTCCGTAATGGTCGCCGATTGGTAAGGCGAATCGAAGTTCACATTAAAACGGAAACCTAACAACAATGCAATTCCGATCGCCATATCCGAATAGCCGGAAAAATCACAATAGATCTGTAAGGCATAACCATACACACCCAACAGATTTTCCACCCCTGTATAGAGCAAAGGAGCATCGAATATGCGGTCGACGAAGTTCAAGCTGATATAGTCGGATATGACGGTTTTCTTGAAGAGCCCGCACAAGACGAGGAAAAGTCCCTCTCCGAACTCCGCCCGCGTAACAACCGGAGTCTTATAAATCTGAGGAATAAAATCGCGTGCCCGAACGATTGGACCGGCCACCAGCTGCGGGAAGAAGGAGACATAGAAAACATAGTCGATCCAACGCCGGAGGGGGTCTATCCTACCCCGGTACACATCAATCACGTAGCTGATGGTCTGGAAGGTAAAGAAGGAAATGCCGACCGGCAGAAAGATATCCAACGGCTGATAGGTAATGTTCTGCAACGAGGTATTCCCTAACTGATACCCCAACTCATGAGCAACGGCAGCCATGATCTCCCGTAGGAAATTGAAGTATTTGAAATATCCCAACAGCCCTAAGTCGATACACAGGCTCAAGACAACCCATGCTTTGCGCTTCCATCGGGAAGCCGTCTTGGCCATACACTGCGCAATGCAAAAATCGGATGTTGCGACAAACAGCAGGAGAAAGAAAAACAATCCGCTGCTCTTATAATAGAAATAGATGGAAAACAACGTAACGTAAATGATACGCGTCAGCAAATGCTTCCTGAGCGACATATAAATAATCAGGAAACCGATAAAAAGGAAGAAAAACAATCCGCTGCTGAAAAGTATCGGAGCATTGTGATGGTAGGTCAATATATCGCCAAGTTTGTCGAATGAGAGCTGAGACCAATATTCTCCCATTTTATTTATAAAATCATTCATCATCTTTTCTGATTTTCAATATTTGATTATAAGATTGCATTAGGGCACGATATAACAAGGTTCCTTGCTCACGATAGCCATCCTTTGTGAAATGAATACGGTCACGGCCCATCAGTTTTTCCTTGCGCCATTTGGTGCAGGAGCTTTTCCCTCCCGTAGCGGCAAAGAGATCCCAGCAAGCTACGCCCTCTTCACGTGCCGCCTTTACAATCGCCTTTGCAGCAAGTTGGGTATTCGAGTTACGGACATACGTCCGTTTTTTATTGACATAAGTCCGCTTGTAGCATTCCGGCGGAGTGGTGAGCAGAATAACCGTTTCAGGCATCTGTTTCTTGACGAGAGAAACGAACGCACGTATCTGTCCGCCAAATTCTTCCGAACGGAAGCGGCGGCCGAAGGTTTCGTTCGTACCCAACGAAATAATCAGCAAAGAAGGTTTCAACAGGGCCAAATGACGAACGTACGCTTCGTCTGTGTAATTGACATACATCGCCCCGTTCACGCCGACCGAATGGTAGAGGACACCCGGATAACCGTTCGTCAGGCTGAAACCATAATAAACATTTTTGAAATTGGAGGCTGGAAGCAGCTTATCCGTGCCTTGTTTCCGCCGGGTACTGTGCAGCTGCAACGTATCTACCGGATGAGAAATACGGAAGGTATCGGCCAAGACACCTGCGACAGCCGGAACCGTAGCCAAGGATGTCTGTATGGAATCTTTGAACGAACCGGCCGGCAACATAGGCATGGCTTTCTCCCCCCGGTAAAGGATCGCCTGGTTGAAGGAATAGCCGGCCCCGTTGTTAGGCGCTATCCGAACGTCCAAATTGATGGAAGGAGAAACGGACTGGATGCCGATTCCACCGATTCCAATAGGACATTTCTTATTGGCTTGGATACAGCGTCCCGTCACCCATTCGCGGACGGAAGAAGAGATGAAATAATCGTCCGGCTCATTCGTCTTGCTCAACTTGAAAGGGGCAATCCATCCACGTCCGGCATTTCCGAACTGCGCCTGCAAAAGACGCATCACTTTACCGGAATAATAACCGGCCTGTATGTGGGAATCACCTAAATGGACGATTGTCAATACGGTATCCTTCCCCGCTCCGAGCGAATCCAGTCCGTCAAAGAAGGATTGCAGCGAAGAGGGCGACTGGATCGAATCGACCTCCTTCCCGATCGAATAAATGCGGGAAGGGAGCGGGATTGTATCAAGGCTATCCTGTTCCCACGCTTGACACGGGATCGCCAATTTTCCTTTCACTCCGGCAGAACTGGCGGCCATCAAAACCAGGCAAGCCGATAGACTAATGAGCCACTTTGTCTGCTTCATCATAAAACTCCTTTTCTAATAATATTGCCTTCAACAAGGCAGAAGCTATCTCTTTTCCTCCCCTGAAACTCAAATGGGTATAGTCTTTGCTGGCCCAATTGTTCTCCACGAAGCGGATCATGCTGTTCTCTCCTCCCATCGCCCCGAAGACATTCCAGAAAGCGACCCCCGAACGGCGGGCCGCCTGCCGCTGTGCGTGTAGCAAGGCTAATACGGCAGGCATCGTTTCGAAGGTTCCGTCCACTTGTCGGCTCCTGTCCGAAACCCCCAGCATCAGGATATCGGCATCCGGAAAACAAACGCGTACGTGGCGTACGGCTTCTTCCATCCGCTTGGCGTACCAGCCATACTGGAGAACGCTGTCGCTGACGATATTCAACCCGTACTGCAAAACGACCAGATCATAGGGACGTATCTCGTTCAACTCTCGGCAACGGGTGCTGTCCAATCTCGAAAGGATCATTCCCGAATTGCCACGCAACGAATAATTGTCCACGATCACCCCAGAATTATCTTCGAGTGCAACCCCGAGAGCACGGAAACCGGCCGTATCGGCAAAGCTGAAGGAGGCTTCCGTAAAGGTTCCTGTTTGTTCGTATTGCGTGATGGCAGCTGTCGGTTCCAAGGTCTCGCAGATCGTGTCCTGCGTGCCGTTGCAAACCAAAGTCATCTGTGTACGGATATTCTTTTCATACAAGAATTTGAGGGAAGAAACCGTTTTCAACTCCGGATAACGGTCTGTCGTCTTGATCGAGATAGATGGCTTCTCTCCTTTCGGTTCGAACGTCATTCCGGAAAGCGTATACCGGTGATGATGATCGGTCAGCATGGACCAGGTGGTCCAACCTTCCGCCTTTTGCTCGATCGTCGGACGGAACTGGGCGGCTACCGACGTAACCGGGACGAAACCGACTCCGCGTCCTCCGAACCGCTCCTGCATACCCGAACGGAAATCAGCCACCACAATGTCACCTTCGATAAACGAATCACCCAAAAAGGCGACACGCACCGGGCGGTTCGCCTGCCTGCTATTTCTTAAAGCGGCAAAAAAACGTTTCAAACCGATATGGCCGACAGAGTAATCCTCGATACGCGTTCCCAACGAATCGGCTCCCTTGTCCGCATACATAACCTTGTAAAGCGAATCGCGTAATGCGAGGGCAACGGAATCGATACCTGTCGTTTTCAGGATCGAATCACGCACGGCGGCCGAATCTATCCGGACCGTATCCGGTTGTTCCAATTGCATACGCAAAGAATCCATAGACAGGGATTCCGGCTTTATCCTGAGATCGGAAAGTAAATCAACTTTTTTTATTTTCATTCCGAACAGTTGGTCCGGTAAGTAATAAAGTCCCAAGCAGATACCAAACACAAGAAGTAGCAGGAGCAAAAGCCTGCCGAAATTATTATCTTTATTCATCTAAGTCCTCTCTTTCGAAACTACAAAGATAAGTACAAATACAATTTATTACAAACTCGACCGTTTCATAATTATATATTTTGATACACACCATCAACAAACTACAAATATGGAAACTCCGAAAAACAGAAACTGGAAAGTACTGAAAAGTGAATACCTATCCAGCCAACCTTGGTTCACCGTGCGCAGGGAGGAAGTGGAATTGCCGAACGGAAACAGGATTCCTGAATATTATATATTCGAATATCCAGAATGGATCAACGTGATCGCAATCACCAAAGAGCAGAAATTCGTATTTGTAAGCCAATACCGTCATGGACTGGGTATCACGGCTTACGAACTTTGCGCCGGTGTCTGCGAAAAGGAAGACGCCTCCCCACTCGCCTCTGCCCGACGGGAATTGCTCGAAGAGACCGGCTACGGCAACGGGAATTGGAGCGAACTGATGGTAATAGGCGTCAATCCGAGCACCCACACCAACCTGACTTATTGCTATCTTGCCACAGATGTAGAGTCAGTCATGGCACAACATCTGGAAGACACGGAAGACCTCAGCGTCCACCTTCTGACTCTCGACGAAGTAAAAGAATTACTTCTAAACGATCAAATCAAACAAGCGCTCCACGCCGCCCCACTTTGGAAATACATGGCGATGAATCATTTGATCTGAGAAATCAGAACGGCTGGCATTCCAGACAATAATAAACCGAACCTCCCATATAGGCTTCCTTTGTGATGATCCCTCCACAACACGGGCAGGGAGAAGTATAGGTATTTTTGGACAGGACGGACCGGTAACGGCCTTTATCACCCAGGAAATCGGTTTCCGTGTCACGTCCTCCTCCATCTGCCATCGCCTGCAAGGTGTTTTTGAGAGATCGGAACAAGGTTGCTTTTTCGATATCGGACAAAGAAAAAATCTTACGTTTCGGATGCAGTTTCGCATGAAAGAGAATGTCTTGCAACACCCCGTTCCCAAGTCCGGGAATACGTTGTTCGGTTGCTAAAAACGCTTTAGCGGATATATTCTTCTTTTCCGCTGCAAACTTTTTTTCAAAATAGACTTCATCGAACTGTTCGCTCAAAGGAGAAATACTATTCAAGCTCAAAGTCCGGTACTTATTATCTAACGTATGACAGAAAACATAAATTCCTCCGTACATGCTGGTGGTGAAGCAAACGAACGATTCATCATCGAAAGTAATCAACATCTGATATTTGGATGGGACCGGATCACCCGGATACCCATAGCGCATATTGACTCCGTCGAAAATGCTCAGAAAGAGATCGTCGTCAAAACAGACATCTACAAAAAAGCCTTTTCCGATAGCAGACCTAACTTCTTTACCAACCAGCAGATTCCTGTATTCATCGGGAGTCCCATTAAAAAAGGTAAACTTGTGCAGATAGGTGGCGCCATACACATTTGTCACTTTACGTCCGGCAAGAATTTGCTCTACCTGACGGCCAATCGTAATTGCTTTGGGTAATTCAATCATACTATCTCATTTTTATGGCTCTAAATATAAAACTATTTCCTGAACTCAAGCGAACAAAAGTAGACAAACCGTAAAAATAAAGTTTCATGCCTTTGCCACAATAATTCCATCGGCATGACACAACCGTTTCATCAGCATGACCCAAACTCTTCCTGCCTATGATACTACCGGGACGTGCTGCTCCGCCTGATAATAACCGTATATTTTGCACAATCCCGAAAAAGCATTATTTTTGTTCGCATTAGCAACATATCACCAATGAGGTTCAAACTTAGTATCATATTCGCGTTATTTTTTACCATACTTTGCGCCAACCGTTTACAGGCCCAAGAAAAAGCATTTCCTAAGAAAGGAGAAGGCATCACCCTGTTCCTCAAACGTCATAACCGTACAGGTATCGCATATCAGAAACAGTTCATCGAGCTGAACAAAAACAAGTTAGGCAAGAGGAATGCCCTTAGGATGGGAGTCAAATATACGCTTCCCCCCTTACAGGGAAAAGAAGCTGTCACATCCGCCGTCAAACGAGCGAACTATGAACCGTTGTTCGGCAAAGAACTGGCCTCCTATAAGGTAACATCGTCCGAACTAAAAGGAGCCTGTTTCTATTTGGTCAGCGGACACGGAGGCCCTGATCCAGGAGCAATCGGACGGATTGGCAAAATCGAGTTGCACGAAGACGAATATGCCTACGACATCGTACTCCGTCTGGCACGCAACCTGATGACAAAAGGAGCCAAAGTCCACATTATCATTCAAGATGCCAAAGACGGGATACGGGATGACAAATACCTGAAGAACAGTAAACGGGAAACTTGTATGGGCAGCCCTATTCCTTTTAACCAGGTCCGTCGCCTGAAACAACGAAGTGACAAGATAAATACCCTGTTCAAGCAGGATAAATACGCCTACAAACGAGCTATTTTCGTGCATGTGGACAGCCGGAACAAGGGACACCAGACCGATGTTTTTTTCTACCACCAGAATAAAAACTCCGAAAGCAAGCATCTGGCGAAAACCATGCGGACAACTTTCACCCATAAATATAAGAAGCACCAGCCGGGACGAGGATTTACCGGAACAGTGGACGGACGGAACTTATACGTGTTGAGACATACGACACCGGCCTCCGTTTTCGTCGAGTTAGGTAATATCCAAAACAGTTTCGACCAGCAGCGAATCATCCTGAGCGACAACCGCCAGGCACTCGCGAATTGGCTTTGCGAAGGATTTGTCACCGATTACAACCGCTATAAGAAAAAAACACGGTAAAAAACAACATTCATCCGTTAAAAAGATTACTTTTGCATATGAAACTAAATAAAACATCGTTTTAAGCATACCATGAGTAATCCATATATATCCCCGTTCGCGAAACCCGTATATGTAATGTTGAAGCCTGTCGGTTCAGTTTGCAACCTGGCGTGCGAATACTGTTATTACCTGGAGAAAGGAAAACTTTATCCCGAGGTGAAAAATCACATCATGAGCGAACAGTTACTGGAAAAATTCATCAAGGAATATCTGGAATGTCAGACGATGCCGCAGGTTCTCTTTACCTGGCACGGTGGTGAAACGCTGATGCGTCCGATCAGTTTCTACCGGAAAGCACTGGAGTTGCAACGCAAGTACGGCCACGGACGCCAGATAGATAACTGCATCCAAACAAACGGGACACTGCTGAACGACGACTGGTGCCGTTTCTTCAAAGAGAACAACTTCCTCGTGGGAGTTTCGATAGACGGCCCGCAGGAGTTTCATGACGAATATCGCCGCAACAAACAGGGACTTCCTTCCTTCTATAAAGTGATGAAGGGAATCGAACTGATGAAAAAACATGGCGTGGAATACAATGCGATGGCAGTCGTCAATGACTACAACGTGGATTACCCGCTGGAATTCTATCGCTTTTTCAAGGAAATAGATTGCCACTATATCCAGTTCACCCCAATTGTGGAACGCCTCGGATTTCATCAGGACGGAACATTGCTCACCTCGCCGGAACAGCAGGACGCAAATATCAAGCTGGCCCCCTTTACAGTCGATGCCGGGAAATGGGGAGATTTCCTCTGCACGGTCTTCGACGAATGGCTGAAAGAAGATGTCGGTAATTATTATATCCAACTTTTCGATTCCACGCTGGCAAACTGGGTGGGCGAACAACCGGGTGTCTGTACGTTGGCACGCACTTGCGGACATGCCGGTGTGATGGAGTTCAATGGTGACGTATATGCCTGCGACCACTTTGTATTCCCGGAATATAAGTTGGGCAACATCCATACCCAGACGCTGACTGAGATGATGTACAGCCAGCGCCAACTGAAATTCGGAGCAGACAAACATGAAAAACTCCCTACCCAGTGTAAGGAGTGTGATTATTTGTTTGCCTGCAACGGCGAATGTCCCAAGAACCGTTTCCTTCACACGGCAAACGGCGAACCTGGATTGAATTATCTATGTAAAGGTTACAAGAAATTTTTTAAACACGTGGCTCCTTATATGGATTTCATGAAAAAAGAATTGTTGGCTGGACGCCCGCCTGCCAACGTCATGCAATGGGCAAAAGAGAATAAACTATAATCGAACATATGAAAATCAACAGACGTGATTTTATCAAAACAGGAGGTATGGTTATGCTTGGATCATTAGCTGCTCCCTCATTCCTGGGAAGTTGTACCGGAAACGGAGCAGATCAGGCAACCGGTATCTCATTCGCTCAGAACCATTTTGGTGTCAGTGAAAGCGACATGAAGAAAGTACTGACGGCAGCACTTGAAAAAGGTGGTGATTATGCCGATCTTTTCTTCGAACATTCCTACCGGAATAATGTAGGATTGCAGGACGGAGCTGTAAACCGTGCTTCTTCCAATATCGATTTCGGTATGGGGGTACGTGTATTGGCCGGTGACCAGACCGGTTATGCGTATGTGGAAAACGTGACTCTCGACGAGATGCTGAAAGCTGCCCGCACGGCAGCCCGTATCGCAACCGGCTCGGCAGGAAAAGCTCCAGTTGCCCTGACGGAGGAACCGATCCTGAATAACTATTACGGTGTACAAACTCCTTGGGACGAGCTCGCCGTAAACGCAAAGACCCCGTATCTTCAGAAACTGAACGACCAGATTTTTGCGCTTGACAAACGGGTGCATAAAGTGATGGCTTCGTTGGGAGATACGACTTCACACATCTTGTTCTGCAACTCCGAAGGACAGATGTACTACGACTATCGTCCGATGGTGACGCTGGGGGCAGTCTGTATCATGGAGGACAACGGGAAGATCGAAAATTCATATGCATCCCGCGCTTTCCGTATGGGAGCCGAATTCCTGACAGATGATATCATTGCCGAAGTGGCTAAGGAAGCAGTAGAGAAAACCTCCATCCTATTCCAAGCTATCAAGCCTAAAGGAGGCGAAATGCCGGTCGTAATGGGTGCAGGAGGTTCCGGCATCTTGTTGCACGAAGCAATCGGCCATGCTTTCGAGGCTGACTTCAACCGCAAGAATACATCGATCTTCTCCGACCAGCTGAACAAAAAGGTTTGTAATGAGCATATCAATGTGGTGGATGACGGTACGATTCCTTTCAACCGCGGTTCTGTCAATATCGATGACGAAGGTATCGCCGGGCAAAAGACTTATATCGTGAAAGAAGGCATTCTGACCAGCTACCTGCACGACCGTATCAGTGCCAAGCATTACGGTATACCTTCAACGGGGAACGGTCGCCGTGAATCATTCCGCCAGATGCCGATCCCGCGCATGCGTGCAACCTATATGGAAGCCGGGAACATGACGGAAGAAGAAATGATCTCGACTGTGAAGAAAGGTATCTATGCCTCTAGCTTCACCAACGGGCAGGTACAGATCGGTGCGGGCGACTTCACCTTCTTCGTGAAAGACGGTTATCTAATCGAAAATGGTAAACTGACACAGCCGATCAAAGATATCAATATCATCGGTAACGGTCCACGTGCGTTGGCCGATATCACAATGGTCGGAAACAATTACAAGATGGATAACGGTACCTGGACATGCGGCAAGGATGGACAATCCTGTCCGGTAACCTGCGGTATGCCGTCAGCCTTAGTTAGTAAACTTACTGTAGGAGGAGAAAATTAAAAAGATTTATGATTTATGCGTTGTCTACACACCCATAAATCATAAATCCAAAGTCATAAATCATAAATCATTAGACATGATAACGAACGAAAATAAAAAGCTGGCTCAGTGGGCCATGGAATTTGCCCTGAAAAACGGTTGCCAGGCCTCACGTGTAAGTATCTATAATGGATCGAGCAGTTCTTTCGAAATACGTGATATGAAAATGGACCGCTTGCAACAGGCATCGGAAAACAGTTTGGTGATCCATCTGTTTGTGGACGGACGTTTCGGTTCCTTCTCTACAAACCGTCTGGATAAAAAGGAACTGGAAAGTTTTATCCGTAACGGTATCGCTTCCACCCGCTTCCTGGCGGAAGACAAGGCGCGTACGTTACCCGACTCTTCTCTCTATTATAAAGGAGGCGGTGCCGACTTGCAACTGATCGATCCGAAGTTCGACTCGATCCAGCCGGACGACAAAGTGACGCTGGCCATGAACGTCTGCAACGAAATGATGGGAAAAGACACCCGTATTATCTCGGTCAATTCATCCTACAGCGATGAAAAGGATTTCAAATATATGGTTGCCAGCAACGGCTTCGAAGGGGAAGCATCGGGTTCTTCTTTCAGCCTAGTTGCCAGCGTAAGCATCAAAGGTGAAGGGGATGCTCGCCCGGAATCTTATTGGTTCGATTCTTCACTTTACTATGACAAGTTAATTAAAGAAGGTTTGGGAACAAAGGCTCTGGAACGTGTAATGCGTAAACTGGGACAGAAAAAGGTCGCTTCCGGCAAGTATCAGATGGTTGTTGACAATATGAATTCCTCCCGTTTGCTTTCTCCGGTAATCGATGCATTATATGGTTCTTCCATCCAGCAGAAAAACTCTTTTTTGTTGGATAAAATCGACCAGAAAGTATTGGGTGACAAACTAACGGTCATCGATGAACCCCACATGATGGGTACATCCGGCGCCCGATATTTCGATGGCGAAGGTGTAGCGACAAAACGTATGCCTGTGTTTAAAAACGGTATCCTGAAAACCTATTATATCGATACCTATTCAGCCAACAAGATGAATATGAAACAAACGATTGCCTCCCCCTCTATCCTGACCATGCAGATGGGAAATAAGGATACGGATAGTCTGATTGCTTCTGTCGACAGAGGTATTCTGGTGACGGGTTTCAATGGTGGTAACAGTAACAGTACGACCGGTGACTTCTCTTACGGTGTAGAAGGTTTCCTGATTGAAAAAGGCAAACTAACACAGCCCATTTCTGAAATGAACGCAACAGGTAACATGATTTCATTGTGGAGTAATTTAGCTGAAGTCGGCAATGACCCGCGCACATTCTCCAGTTGGCGTGTTCCTTCTCTAATATTCGACGGGGTCGATTTTAGCGGGTTATAAGAAATAATATATATTGTTAAATAGTAGATGGATATAGAAGTGAACCCTAAAAGTTAGACAAAAACATTTAGAATTCACTTCATTATATTTTGTCTATACTAGGGACATTCATTAAATATTATAAAATCAGCCAACTAATTCATACACAAAGTATTGCGAATTAGTTGGCTTTTTGTATCTTTAGGTATTTCCCCGAAAACAAGGTTTGACGGCCAAAACGGGGGAAATATCCAAACTAAGATATGGCGAAGCTACAAAACATTTCAGAAATTCACCCTACTTTGGGTTTTACAGAATTTGATATTCTGGAAAAATACCGCAAGAGTTTTAATGAGAGTGAGCTTGGCAAGCTTCATTCGGTCTTTCCGTTTGAATGTATGGCAAAAGCCGCAGGCCTGTCGGACCGGCGCCTGGGACGCAGGAACATATTCAGTCCTTCCGCAAAGATCGCCCTTATGGTCCTGAAGGCATACACCGGATTCTCCGACAGGCAACTGGTGGAACATCTGAACGGGAACATACACTACCAGATTTTCTGTGGAATTATGATTCCCCCGTCCCTTCCCATAACCAACTTCAAGATAGTCAGTGCCATCCGTAATGAGATAGCATCCCGCCTTGACATTGATTCTTTCCAGGAGGTCCTGGCTTCACACTGGAAACCTTATCTTGATAACCTTCACGTCTGCATGACCGATGCCACATGCTATGAGAGCCACATGCGTTTTCCTACGGACATGAAACTTCTTTGGGAAAGCCTCGAATGGCTCTACAGGCATATATGCCGGCATTGCAGGGAGCTGGGCATAAGGCGTCCGCGCAACAAATACAGGAATGTGGCGGAATCCTATCTGT